>Ga0315900_10005099_pt1 | contig 18181 bp, 17 predicted proteins | sample LakEriMetagenome_FD_203521 | JGI IMG/M metagenome (GOLD analysis project Ga0315900, IMG submission 203521) | Freshwater fungal communities from buoy surface, Lake Erie, Ohio, United States - Buoy 12 MA114 | ecosystem: Environmental > Aquatic > Freshwater > Lake > Lake biofilm | place: USA: Lake... | reverse complement strand
GGATAGGAAGTTCCGCGGCGCCTCCACGGTCGGGCCGCATACGGCCCAGCCAGCTCCGGCGGTTGCTCCCCATGATCCGCCCCGCCAGGCCGACGCTTGCCGAAGTGCCATTGGCCGACCTATCCTTAATGCAGCATGTCACCCATAACCAAATCCCTGATCGAGGAACTCGAGCACGCCCCGGAGAGTGTGCAGCGGGAGGTGCTCGCTTTTCTGCGCCACCTGCGGGCACGCGGCGCCGGCAATGATGGGAGCGAGGACGTGCATGCCCTGCTGCCGCTCGCGGAGTCAGCCTGGGCGGTGGATTGGGATACTGCTGAAGAGGATGAGGCGTGGCGGAATTTGTAGGCGGCGACGTGGTTGTCGTGCCATTTCCGTTCACCGATCTTCAGTCGAGCAAGCGTCGGCCCGCCGTCGTGCTTGCGACGTTCGCACGGGGCGACCTGCTGATCTGCCAAGTAACGAGTCGATCAGAATCCCACCCGACCGCGGTGGCCATCGGAACGGACGATTTTCTACGCGGCGGCATCGATCGGCCGAGCGTGGCTCTTCCCTACCGACTCGTCACCGTTCATGAGGCGGTTATCTTGCGGTCGGCCGGCACGCTCACGCCGCCCAAGCTTGCTGAGCTCGTGGAGCGAGTGTGTGCCGTGATTCGTGCTGGCGGCGATGCGTAAGCCTGTTGTACCCTGCCTAAATAATCGCCAAAAACCTGGCATATCCAGTGAGCAGCCGTGTGGTATCGGCTGCCGTTACTCACACTGGATATACCCATGCACGACAACCTTTCTGGGCGAGCAGCAGAGCTCGCCCATCTCAATGACCTCATTCGCACCAGTCTCTCGCTGGCCGATGCGGTGATTCCTCTTCTCAACGAGCAGTTGCATGCCCTCGCAGAAATGGGGATCGACAACCTCGAGCTCGAGGGACCGAGAATCTATTCTCGCACGGCAGGCTGGTCGCCGGCATTCGACGATGAGCAGATTATTTTCGCGGCAGCACTCACGATGCCCGGTGGCCTTGGCTGCACGGTTTGGAGTGCCGACGACTACGCGGCGCGGTACGGCGACTCGCACCATGAGCCGCCCGTGCTGCGGGAGCGCTTCGTCGTGTACGACAAGCTTCCGCCAATCGTGCGGGCAATGATCCCGGGCGTTGCCCCGAAGCTCGTTGCTGAGCTTCTCTCATGCTTCCACGTGCTGGCTCGGTAACGCCGGGCCTGCTGATCTCTCGCTCGGCGGCGGCGTAGCCGCCGGGCCTCTCTTTATCCGGCAGGCAAGGTGCCTCGCTGGACTGGTTCTCTCGCTGGTGGCGACGCCCGCCGCCGGCTTTCCTCTGGATCCCCGAATGGGGAAGGAATGCGCAGATGTCACTTCATGATGATGAACGTCTCCTCGCCGCCGTCGCGGCTGCCCTTGGCGAGACGATCGCCCTCGTCCGTCGCCGCGGCTTCCACATCGATAGTCGTTTGGGTGGTAGCAAGCGGCAGTTGGCGGGCTCGCGGTTTCGGCCGGCCACCGACGACGGCGACGATGCCCTCGACCTCGCGGGGTATGGCATCGACTGGGATGCCGGCGATGACTCTCGGCTGCAGCGCCGTGCGCGGCGGCTGACGGGCAGGCGACTCCGTCGCCGGGTGGCCTAGCGACGATTTCGGCGATCACAACCGGTGGCGTGCTGACTGGGGCCGATGTGGCTCTGGGGCACGCCGCCGGTTTTTCTTTCCACTGAACGAGAGTGCTTATGTCCAACGCTGATTCCACGAACGGAAACCACCATCCCGACGACGATCGCAAAGAACCGAAGGATCGCATCGACGCCAATCCGCCGTACGGGGCCGGCACAGTCGTACGGTTCCGAAAATTGCTGGCGGAGCTGATCGCCCGCCGGATTGTCGCCGCCCGGCGTGGCCCGCCTGATGTGGGCCGCCAGCCGAAGCGGTGACCGTATGATGCCAACGCCGGGGCCGGACGCCTGCGGTCCGGCCCCGGTTATTGGCCGGAAAACACGCCTGGAGTGACGGTGGAAATTGTTTGGTTTTAGAAACCCCACTTGGGACAATAGAGGCTTCGGTAACGGACCGATGGATCGACACCCGTCTCAAGGAGCGAGGCATGATCGCGACGCCATCTTTAGATCTCTACGCCGCGGCACTGCATAGCGATGCCACAACCCTCATGCGGCGGGTGGGCTTCGACGACCGAATCGGTCGGAAACGATTCGCTGACCTGATCGATGAGACGTATCTGATCGAGCTGAAAGTGATCGTGCAGCTCGTGCGCTGGTACGAAATTGGCCTCGTAACGCCAGGCGAGATCGATGTGCCTCATCCGGCGTTGCTCATGATCGATCTGCGACGCCGGATACAGGCTTCGCCGAACAAGCATGTGTCATCCTTCGTCATGGATGGCACCCTTGAACGCATGGTGGCGTGGTGGAGCACCAACACGATTACGACCGCCTGGCGATCCGCCAAGGTGCATGTACGGGTCTCCGACGAGCCGGCCGACGCACTGTGCGACGCGGTGGCGGATTTCCTTTGGGATGTTCGGGAAGTCTTGCTTGCCAATAGCGGAAAAGCCATTCAGAAGAAAGAGGTGCAGACATGAAGAGTCGACCACAAAACCGCGGGCTGTCGTACTACCGCCGCAGTGACGACAAGCAGGAGGCATCTCTCGGGCAGCAGCATGGATGGGCCCGGGAGACTGCCGACAAGATGGGCGTTGTATTTCGAGGAACGCTGGCTGATGTGGAACGAATGCAGCAGCAAAAGCTCAGCCATCACCAAGACATCTACATCGACGATGCGATCACGGGAGGGGATCTGTCACGTCCCGGGTTTCTCCAGTTTCTTGCTGACGCGAAGGCCGATTCGACGGTCTCGACTGTCTTCGTCTTCAAGCGGGACCGGCTCGCCCGCCCGCAAGACGTACTCCAGATGGTGGCGTTGGAGCGGGATCTGATCCTCAGCGGCGTGACGCTCGTGACGCACGACAGGGTGTTCACGCCCGAGGACGTGAAGGCCAATGACATCGTGTATTTGATCACAAGCCTTATCGAGTATCAGCAGCACGGCAAGTTTTCACCGCAGCTCGGCGATCGGATGATCTTCGTTCAGGCTGCGATGGCGGTGAAGGGCTACAGCACGGGCGGCCGAGCCCCGTTCGGATTCGCTCGGGGGCTCGTCGGCCCCGATGACCAATTCGTGCAGTGGCTAGAAGACGGGGAGAAGATTCGGCGGCCCGGGCACCACGTGCGTTTCCTGCCTTATGACGTCGACAAGCTCCGCACGTGGGTCATGATGCTCGAATGGCGGGCGGCCGGAGACGGTTACAAGAGGATCGCCAGAAGGCTCAACGAGTTGGGCATTGCCGCCCCGGATGCCGGCCGTGTCCGCCGCGACCACGGGCAGCGGCATCACGTCCCTGGCAAGTGGCACCCGACGACCGTCCGAGATCTTTGCAGCAATCCGCTTATCGCGGGCATCAAACAGTACGCGAAGCGATCGATGGGGCGGTATAGGCGGGTCGGCCCTGACGGCCCCAGGGAGCTCACCGAAGCGGATCGCGGGCCAAGTGACCAGCCGCGCACACTCGAGAACCCGCTGGAGTTACGCGTGCGGGCTGACAGCGGCGGAGAGGCATTTGTGGATGCCGCCACATGGGACGCACTTCAGCCGAAGGGCAGGACGCAGGAGGAGGGGAGGCGAGCCGGGGGACGGAAGCCAAACAACCCGGATCGCTACCCACTGTCAACGCGAATCATCGACCTGACCGACGGCTGCGGCAGCGCGTTGCACGGTCGCAAGTCGGGTGAGCGACTCATCTATGGGTGCGGTCGCTACGTCAACTCTGGCGGTGCCGAGTGCCATCACAATACGGTTGATGCAGATGCGATGCTCAAACTCGTGCTCGACGCTCTCGTGGAGTGTGTCACCAAGGCGGGCGGACGCGAGGCCATTCGCGAGCGGCTGTTGGCGAAGGCAAGGGCCGAGGCCGGCGGCGAGGCTCCGGACGAAGAACATGCCGCCCTGCCGTTGCTGCGGCGTCGGATCGAGGAACTCGATCAGGATCTCGGCACGGCACGACAGCGGATGGCGAAGGAGAAGGATGATGCCCGTTACGAGGCCCTCGCTCGCGCGTTTGACGAGATCCGTGTAGAGCGCGACCAAGCGGCCCATCGGGTCGAAGAGCTCACCAAGCGCCCCGCCGTCGTCACGGTGGCGGTCAGCCCCGAGGAGAAAGTCGACGCGCTCATGCTCGCGATCGATGAGTTGGCGGCCGTCACCGTCGACGAGACGGCTCGGCAGCGAATTCGCCCGCTCGTGCTCCAGCTCGGCATCTGGATCGGTCTCGACTTCGAGGGCTACACGAGGGGCAAGCGGCCATTGCGTCGCGTACGCCGGGGCGTCATCGCCTTTGGGCAGGAGAACCTGCCGGTCCGCGTCCACGGGGCCCAGCATGTCGCTGTGGAGGAGGCGGTGCCCGCTGCCCCACCTCCGCGCCGGTTGGCGACCCAGCCGATCCGCCGGTTGGATCTCATCGCCGCCGAGCCCGCCACGGCGGCCCACGACGATCACGGCGTGTCGCTCGACACGCCACACGACAATCAGGGCGCCCCGGCGTGTTGCCGGGGCCCGTCGGTCGAACCCGGTGCCGAAGGAGGCGATGGCACCGGTGACGTCCGCACGGACGAGCCCATCTCCGGGATGGTGCAGTTTCGTACGGTAAGTGATGTCGGGGCGACTGGATTCGAACCAGCGACCTCTACGTCCCGAACGTAGCGCTCTAGCCAGGCTGAGCTACGCCCCGAATGGTGCGGCAGTTCGCCGCACGTGGGAGAGATGACTAGAGATTACACGGATCAGCGCCGCGGGACAATGTCGCCGCTTGGCGACCGCCGCCGCGGCGAAAACGGCCGCCACGACGCCGAAAGAACCGCCCGCCGGCCGCTCATTCCGCCGCATTCACGCACACGAGTTCGCGGTCGTTCCGCACGAAGATGCAGCGGCCGGCGAACGCCGGATGGCTCCACACGACCTCCCGGCCGAAGCACTCGTTCGTCGGGGCAAGGAGACGCATGCGTCCCAATTCCTCGTACTTCTCCGGTGACAGGCGGGCGAGGATCAGGTCACCGGTTTCGCTGAACAGCCAGGCGCGGGTCGTGCCCGGCGGATCGCCCGCGACGACCGCGGCCTGCCGCACGAGGAACGCGGTGCCGTGCTTGCCGCGGCGGTCGCCCGTCGTGGGAGCGGCGGTCTCCCACAGCCGCCGGCCGTCGGCAAGGGCGACGGCGGTCAGCATGCCCGTTTCGCAGTCGCAGCCGTAGAGCACCTCGCCGACGATGCAGGGGGTGCTGTTGGCGCAGTAGACGGCCGACTTCGGCGCCCCGCGCCACACGACCTCCGCGCCGGAAGCGTCGGCCGCCAGACGGAACAGCGCCCCCACGCGGCCGATGCCGCTGGCGAAGAGCACGCGGCCGGCCTGCGTGTCGGCCACCTGCGGGGCCATGATCGACATGCCATACATCGGCTTGAGCGGCCGCGACCAAAGCACCTTGCCCGTGGCCGCGTCGAGGGCGTTGAGGTTGTCGGCGTCCCAGATCACGAGCTGCCGGCGGCCGGCCGCCTCGATCATGGTCGGCGGACAGTAACCGCTCTCACTGGCCGTCAGCGCCCGCCACCGTTCCGCCCCCGTGGTCTTGTCGAAGGCCACGGCCACGCTCCCCGGTCCACCGACCAGGCAGACGAGCAGATCGCCTTCCACGAGCGGATGCCCGCAGAAGCCCCAGATCGGTACCGGGGCGGCGAAGTCCCGCTGAAAATCCTTCGTCCACAGCACGCGGCCGGAGACCGCGTCGAGGCAGGTGAGATGGCCCTCGGCGCCGAGCGCGTAGACGCGGCCGTCGGCCACCGTCGGCGTGCACCGCGGCCCGGCGGCGTAGGAGATCGAGTAGGGGCAGGCATACTCGTGCTTCCACAGGAGCTTGCCGGTCGCCGCGTCGAGGCACAGGATCCGCTCGTTGCCCATGAGCACCGTGCGGTCGTTGGGCGCGTTGGCCAGGTCTCCGGCGCGGCGGTCGTAGTCCATGACGTACACGCGGCCACCCGCCACGGCCGGGCCGGCGTAGCCACCCTTCACCTCCACCCGCCACTTCACCGGCAGGCCCGCTGCCGGCAGGGCGGCGGTCAGGCCGGCTTCGCGCCAGATCGCGTCCCGCCGTGCTCCCATCCATTGCGGCCAGTCGTCGGCCCAGGCGGCCGGAGCGAGGAGGAGCGAAACGAGGCAGGGGAGGGAGAGAAAGTGACGCACGGAATTGGCTCCCAGGGTCAGGTGGTGGCCGGACATGACGTCGCGGCGACGGGCTCCGGCAGATCGAGGCCGACATCGATGCCATCGGGCCGCCAGTCGATGACTTCCATCTCCGCCGTCCGCCGGCCGCGAAACTCGTTGATCTTCGGCTTGAAGGCCACGTGGAAGGGCTGGCCCGGCGCCGGCAGGTGCGGCAGCCACTCCGCGGCACCGAAGGCGACCCCGCGCACCTTCGCGCCGTGCTGCCGGAACTGCATGGCCAGGTGCTTGCCACCGGCGCCGATCACGCGCGGCGGCTCGGCGAGCGTCACGGCGGAAGCGCAGAGCACCGGCCGGCGATTGGCCTGGCCGAAGGGCGCGAGCCGCTCCAGCTGCTCGACGGCATCGAGCGTCAGGCCGCCGAGCGTCGTCTCGCCGTCGATCGTCACTTGGGCCCGCCGCAGGTCCTCGGGCAGCCGTTGATCGACCGCCGCCCGGAAGGCCGCGCGAAACGCCTCGATACGGTCGTCCTCGATTCGCAGCCCCGCCGCCGCGGCATGACCGCCGCAGGTGACGAGGTGTTCGCGGCAGGCGCGGAGTGCCTCATGCACGTCGAAGCCCGGCACGCTCCGCACGCTCCCGATTCCCGGCCGGCCCTGATGGGCGTCCTGGGCGATCATCACCACGGGCCGGTGAAACTTCTCGGCGAGCCGGCCGGCCACGATGCCGATCACGCCGGCGTGCCAGCCGCGGTCGGCGAGCACGAGCGCCGCGTCGGCCTCGGGGTCGAACCGCTCGCGGGCCTGCTTCGTCGCCGCCAGTTGGATGCTCCGCTCCTCGGTCTCGCGTTGGGCATTGAGCTCGTGGAGATAGGTGGCGAGGTGCGCGGCGCGGGCGGGGTCGGCAGTGGTGAGCAGCTCGATGCCGCAGGCCGCCTGGCCGAGCCGCCCCGCCGCGTTGAGGCGGGGCGCGAGCCGGAAGGCGACGTCTTCGGCTTCAAGGGCCGACTTCTCGTGCAGGCCCGCGAGTTCGATGAGTCGGGCCAGGCCGGGCCCGCCCCGCTGTCGCAGGCATTCGAGGCCGTGCTTGACATAGATGCGATTCTCGTCGAGCAGGGGCACGACGTCGGCCACCGTGCCGAGGGCCGCCAGCCCCATGCCGCGGAGGAGCATCTCCCGCAGCCGGGGCGTCACCTGCTTCGCGCCGCTGGCCCGCGTGGCGATGGCCCAGGCCAGCTTGAACGCCACGCCCGCTCCGCAGAGCTCACCAAAGGGGTAGCCGGCCCCCGGCAGCCGCGGATGGACGAGCACGTCGGCCTCCGGGAGGGTGTCGCCGAACGAGTGGTGATCGGTGATGATCAGTTCCAGGCCGAGCTCGCGGGCCCGCCGGGCCTCGGCGACACTGGCGATGCCGCAGTCGACGGTGACCACGAGGCTGGCGCCTCCCGCCGCGAGCGAATCCAGCGCGCCGGAGTTGAGACCATATCCCTCCTCCAGCCGGTCGGGCACGTACCACGACGCCGGGGCGTCGATCGCCTCCAGGCAACCCATCAGGATCGCGGTGGCGCACATGCCGTCGGCGTCGTAGTCGCCGTAGACCACGATTCTGCGGCCGGCCCGCGCGGCGGCCAGCACGCGATCGGCCGCAGCCGATATGCCGGGCAACGCTTCCGGATCGCGCAGGTCGGACATCGTGCCGGCGAGGAACGACTTCACCTGCTCGGCGGCCGTGATCCCGCGGGCCGTCAGCAATGCCGCGACGATGCTCGGCACGCCTGCCGCACGCTCGAGCCGGGCAACCGCCGCGCGGTCGTGGGGGCGAATATGCCAGCGTTTCGGCACGGCGGGATTCCCTTCCTCGAACGACGGCGATTCGCCGGCAGTATATCGGCCCGAAACCGCCGCCCAAACACGCTATATTGTCGGCCCCATTCCGGAGGAGCGTCATCATGCCGATCGCCGACCTGCCGCTGCCCGTGCTCGCCGCGAAGCCGAAGCGGGGCGACGTGCCCAAGGACAAGGTGCTGTGCGAGTTCTGCACCGCGAAGTGCTGCCGCTACTTCGCCCTGCCGCTGGAGACGCCGACGACCCGCGAGGAGTTCGAGTACATCCGCTGGTTTCTGCTCCACGACCAGGCTACCGTGTTCACGGAGGACGGCGCCTGGTACGTCTGCGTACACACCGTCTGCAAGCACCTCGGCGCGGATCACCGCTGCGGCATCTACGACACCCGGCCGCAGATCTGCCGCGAATACACGACGAAGGAGTGCGAGTACGAGGACGACTGGGTCTACGACCAATACTTCGAGACCTGCGAGCAGGTCGAGGAATACATGGACGCGGTGCTCGGCCCGGGCGGCGAGCACGTGGGGGACGGTCGCAAGAAGAGCAATCGCCGCAAGTCGATCCGCAGCCCGAAGCCCCCGCTGCTCCAGATCATCTGACGGGAAGAGCCTCGTGATCGAACCGCGCACCCTGAAGGGCTTCCGTGACCATCTGCCGGCGCAGGCCCTGGCCCGCGAGCGGATCCTCGACGTCGCCCGGCGGGTGTACCGCTCCTACGGCTTCGCCCCGATCGACACGCCGGCGCTCGAATACCTCGAGATCCTCACCGGCAAGGGGAGCGAGGAGACCGACAAGCAGATGTACCGCTTCACCGACCATGGCGGCCGGGAGGTGGGCATGCGGTTCGATCTCACCGTGCCCTTCGCGCGGTTCGCCGCCCAGCACGTGCACGACCTGGGCCTGCCCTTCAAGCGGTATCACATGGCGACCGTGTGGCGCGGGGAGAACACCCAGCGCGGCCGGTACCGCGAGTTCATGCAGTGCGACTTCGACACGATCGGCACCACCAGCCCCGTGGCCGACCTGGAGATGGTGCTCGTGGTGCACGATCTGCTCGCGGCGATCGGGGTCGGCGGCTTCACGATCCGGATCAACGACCGGCGGGTGCTGGCCGGCGTGTTGACGCGGCTCGGGCTCGCCGACCGGGGCCCGATCGTGCTGCGGAGCCTCGACAAGCTCGGCAAGGCCACTCCGCAGGCGGTGGCCGCCGAGCTCGCCGGACACGGCGTCGGCCCGGAGGCGGTGGCGGCGCTGCTGGAGATGGCCGGCCTCGCGGGGCCGGCCGATGCGGTCTTGGATCGACTGGAGGCGCTCGGCGGCGCCGTCGAGGCGGGCCGGCAGGGGGTGCGGGCGCTGCGCGACATCATGGCCGGCGCCGCGGCGGCCGGTGTGGCCGCGGGCCGCATCGTCGTCGATCCGTCGATCGCCCGCGGCCTCGACTATTACACGGGCATCGTGCTGGAGAGTTTTCTCGACGATCTGCCGGCCCTCGGCAGCATCTGCTCCGGCGGCCGCTACGACAACCTGGCCGGGCTCTACACGAAGCAGCCGCTGCCCGGCGTCGGGGCGTCGCTGGGCATCGATCGGCTGCTGGCCGGGCTCGAGGAGCTCGGTCGCCTCGAGGCGGTGGAGACGCCGGCCCAGGTGTTCCTCGTCCACTTCGACGCCGACCGTCGCGACGACTACCTGCGGATCGCAGCCGCCCTGCGGGCCTCGGGTCTCGCCGTGGAGTTTTTCCCCGAGGCGAAGCGGGTCGGCCAGCAGTTGAAGCTGGCCGCCAAGCGCGGGTTTCCCGCGGCCCTGATCCTCGGCGGCGACGAGTTCGCGACCGGCAAGGCCCAGTTCAAGAACATGCGGACGCAGGAGAGCGTCGTCATCGACTGGCACGGCGACCTGCCCGTGCTCGTCGACGCGGTGCGGTCGCTGATCACGGCTCTGGCCGTGGGCTGACCCGGTCGCAGGCTCGCATCCGGTACAGGGCGAGGCCGTGGGCCGCGTGGTACAGGCCGCCGCACTCGACATCGACGTCGGCGGTCTGTTCGAGAAGCGTCACCAGCCGTTGGGCGGCGCGGACCATCCAGGGCTCCGCGAGCCGGTCGTCGTCGAGCGCCAGTGCCAGCACCTCGAAGACATGGCCGGTGGCGCCGAGGCGGGCGAACACGTCGGGCGAGGTGCCCGGCCGTTCGAAGGAGTGGATGGAAAAACAGCCGTCGGCCTGCTGGAAGATGCGGGCCCGCTCGATCGCATCCTCGAGCACCGCCTCCGCCACCCCCCAGCCGCTGTCGGGGTCGATCGGCAGGCCAGACCTGCGGCGCGCGGCGACCGCGGCAGCCAGGCCGTAAAGCCGATGAGCACCGCCACAGGCCGCGCCGAAGATGTCGGCCTCGGCCTCCATGCGGACGACCCGCTCGACTGTCCACTGCGAGCCGTCGCCGGCGGTCCACGAGGCGTCGGTGGGGAGATAGGCGGCCAGGGCCATCAGCGTCCAGGTCGCCTCCTGGCCGGGGCGGATGTCGTGCTGTGCCTGGGCGAGCAGATCGCCGAGCGTGAACGAGCGGCCGGCAACCGACAGCGGGGTGTCGAGCGGGAGTCCGGCCGGGCCGTCGGCGTCGACGCCGCACTGCGACAGGTAGCCGAGCCACTGGTCAGGATGGCCCTGGCCCATCGTGCTCCCCTCCTCGACGACCGCGATCACGCCCGGCTTGCCCGGCCGCAACAGCCAGCCGGTGAGCCGGCCACCACCGAGCAGGTGCTGGAGGGCGGGTGACACGGTGCCGTCATGGGCCAGCGGCAGGTCCGGGCCGAAGGCCAGGATGCCATGCACCACCTGCCAGGCCCCCTGCACGTCGGCGTCGAGGAGGCGGGCGTCGCGGACGTGCGCGAGGGCCGCCTCGATCCGGCGGCAGAGCGCTGCGGGGGGGCGATCGCCGGCCGATCCGGCGTGGGGGCCTGCCGCCGTCGGCCCACCGCAGCCAGCCGCCGCGAGCAATCCCATCGCCAGGAGCGGCCCCCAGGGGCGGGGAACAATCGGCGGGGCGGGTGCGTAGAACATTCAAAAGCCTGCAAGGCGCGAACCGGAGCCGACGGCGGGCCGCACCTGCCTACAATACCTTCGGTTCCGCAGGATGCCGGCCATTCCAGGAGAAAGAAGTCCGATGCCGTTCTTCTACTTCGATCCCTACTACATGCTTGCGATCGCCCCCGCCGTCCTGCTGGCGATGTGGGCCCAGTGGCGGGTGCAGGCGTCGTTCGCGGCTGCCGCCCAGGAGCCGGCTCCCCTGACGGGGGCTGCCGCGGCCCGGCACATCCTCGACTCGGCGGGCGCTACCGACGTGGAGATCGAGGCCGTGCCCGGCCATCTGACCGACCATTACGACCCGCGGTCCAAGGTCCTGCGGCTGTCGCAGGACGTGTATGGCGACCGCTCGTTGGCGGCGGTGGGCATCGCCGCGCACGAGGCCGGCCACGCCCTCCAGGATGCCCAAGGCTATTCGTTGATGACGATCCGCAACGCGGCCGTCGGCGTGGCCAACATCGGCAGCGGCTTCGGGTTCTTGGTGTTCATGATCGGCCTCGGCTTCGCGCTCAAGCCGATCGCCTGGCTGGGCATCGCCTTGTTCGCCGCCACCGTCTTCTTTCAGCTGGTGAATCTGCCGGTGGAGCTCGATGCCAGCAACCGCGCGAAGGCGCAGCTCGTGGACCTCGGCATCGTGCCGGCGGCAGGCATGCCGGCGGTGAACCGGGTGCTCAATGCCGCCGCCTGGACCTACGTCGCCGGCACGCTGCAGAGCATCCTCACGCTGCTCTACTACGCCAGCTACCTGACCGGCGGCAGCCGCGACTCCGAGGCGTAGGCGGCACGGCTGCGGGCTGGTTCTTGCAGCCGAGCCTCCGGGAAACGCAGCGGCCGGGGGCATCGATGCCCCCGGCCGCTTGTTCGTGCATCGTCGCGACCCACGCCCGCCCGGATCAGGCGGTGGCGGGCTTCTTCAGAAAGCTGACGATCAGGGGCAGCAGGGCGCCGACGATCGCCGACAGGCCGCCGAAGCCGGCGTAGTTGCTCGAATCAGTGCCACCTATGAGCGCCCCAAGCGGGCCAATGAGCCCCGGTAGCAGCTGGCCGAGGCCGCCGCCCACGAGGCCGAGAACGGTGTTGAGCATCGGGCCGAGGTTGCGATTCTTGAGCAGGGCGCCGACGACGTTGCCACCGGCGCTGCCGGCGATGAGGCTCACGATCCAGCTGATGATCTGGGGATCCATAAGAAAGAAGTCCTTCGCGAGGGAAAGAGGAAGTTCCGCAGGCCGCACCCTCCGCCGGGAGCGGCTCTCGGAGGATGAGTTGCCGCCGGTGGGAGCCGCGTCACACCGCGGCCGCAATTTTTCCGCGCGTCACTCTGCCAACGCTCGTGTCGTGCCGGTCGTGCCGATCGTGCGGGCTGGAGGCGGTCAGTGGTGCAGGGAATAGAGGAGCACGTTGAGGGCGATCTTCTCGGCGTCGTCCCGGCCGTAGCCCGTGCACTCCATGGAGTTTTGCTTTTCGAGGGCGCAGGACAGGTCGTACGGCGAGAAGATCACCGCCCAACGGTCGCCCATCCGCACGCCCTCGAGCTTGGGCGCGATCTTCCGCTTCCGCACGCCCAGCGGGCCATCGCCGCCGGCCGGCTCGCGGAGCGTCACCTCGCGGATGTCGTAGCCGCCGTACTCCTGCGCCGTGAAGATCGGGTCGGCGGCGGGAATCTCCTCGAGCTTGTGGCTCGGGAGCAGGGCCGCGATCTCCGCCCGGAAGGCCTGGGTGAACCCGCCGGCGGCGCAGACGCTGTCGGCCACCAGCGTGCCGCCCCGCTGCAGGAAGGCCGCGAGCCGCTCGCGCCGCGGGGCATCGAAGGCGAAGCCCTGCCGCCCGTGCATGAACACGAGGTGGTAGTCGAAGAGCCGTTCGTCGCCGGGGTCGATCTGGCTCGGGGTGTCGTCCACGCGGACGCCGAGCTCGCGGGCCGCCGCCCGGAGGATGTTGGCCAGCGCCGCCGGTGCCGCGTCGCACATGCCCGCATGCTTGAGCTTGCCGATCCCGATCTGGCCGCGCTCGAGGCGGTCGGGCTCCGAGCGTTCGGCCGGGGCCACGGCGAAGAGCTCGTCTTTCCGCTTCAGTTCGCGGTTCGTGGCGTAGGCAAGCACGTTCGTGCCGATCGCCAAGGCCGCGTCCACTTCCGCCTGGATCGGCGGAGGCAACGCCCGCCGCGCGGGGCCGCCGAGCTCCCACAGGCAGGAGAGGCTGGGCATGGCGGCGTCTCCGGGCCGGGCATCCGTCGGTGGAGCATAGATCAGGCAGGTGCGGCAGCCGTAGTCGACGCCCAGCAGCGGCCGGTGCAGGTTCGGGGGCACGATCTCCTCGGCATGCCACGCCGGATGCTCGGGGGGCAGGAGGTTCAGCCGGTATTCCGGCTCCGGAAAGATTTCGCCCACGAGCTGGCGGAAGCGGCGGTCGAACTCGCCGCTCTTCGGGCAGCAGGCCTCGGCGAAGATGAAGCCGCCCTCGTCGAGATAACGCCGCAGCCGCGGCCCTGCCTCCGGTCCCAGATCGCAGGCCACCTTGCCCGAGAGCCAGAACACGGGCGCCTGCAGCAGATCCTCGAGGCCGGCCGACGGCGTGTGGAGGACGTGCCAGGAGAGGCCGGCGGGATAGTCCTTCCGCCAGCGCTTCTCGACGTGCTCCACGAGGTGGGCGATGTCGTGGCCGTGGCGGTTCCAGTCGGTATCGGGTTCGTGGCGGCTCTTGGCGACGATCACCGGGCGGCGGCCCTTGGCGAGAAAGAGCAGCGCGAAGCTCGTGGCCACGACCGGATCCTCGATCCGCGGGGCCACGAACCGGCCCGTGAGCCCGTCCTGAACGGTGACGAACATCTTCGCCCCCTCCAGGTACCAGTCGTGCTCGCCGATGTACCGCCGCGCGGTGAACCGGCCCACCCGCTCCAGACCGTAGAGGTAGTAATAGAGCCAGGTCTGGCCGCCGGTGCCCGGGTTTTCGACGACGGAGAAGCGGCGGCCCAGCCAGTCAATGCCCCGCTCCAGCACCTTCGGCGTCGAGCCGCCTCCGCAGCATGAGACGCTGTCCTGCGCGGCGCGGGCGTCGGGGGTGCCGATGTGCTCGGCGGTGATCCACACGCTCGAGATCCCGGCGCAGGTCATGCTGCCCGAGCCGCCCGTGTTGCCGAGCGTGTAGCCCCAGGAGCCGTCGGCGTTGGCGCAGGCCACCCAGTACTGCTGGGCACGGACCCACGTCTGCTCCTTCACCCGCACGCCCACGCGGGCCGCCTCGTGCAGGGCCAACAGGGCGAACTGGGAGTTGGAGTTGTCGCCCCCGCCCCCGCGATCCCGCTGACCGTAGGACCAGGCGCCCGCGGTCGGGCCCTGCCGCACCTGGGCGTCCTCGAGCCAGGCGGCGTTGCGCTCGATGAGGGCCCGGTCGGCATCGGGCGAGAGCATGGCGAAGACCATGGTCTGCAGCGAGACGGCGTAGGTGTCGTCGGCGGCCTGGCCGCGAAGCCACTGCACCGCCCGCTGCATGTTGAGGTTGTTCTCATTGACGCCGGCGTTGGCCAGGGCCAGCACGACCAGCGACGTGGCCCCCACGTTCGTGTTGCTCGCCCGCATCGCCGCCCAGGAGCCGTCGGGACGTTGCTGCTGGATCAGCCAGTCGCGGGCTCGCTCGATCGCCCGCTGGATCCGGCCGGGCGTGAGCGGCGGCGGGTCGGCCGCCCGGGCCGGGGCCGTGAGCAGGAGGATGGTCGCGGCGGCGACGACGAACCACGGTTGGCGATGGGCGAGCCGCACGGCCGACCTCGTGCGCGAGGCATGAGCGATCACATTCCTCCCAATCGTATCACGTTCCGCGCCGCGGCGGCATGCGGGGCCGCCACGGCCCGCTCGAAAGCGTGCCGCCGATTGCCGCTGCGGCCGCGGAAGTCGATACTGAATGGTCCAGGCTCTCGCCCCGTTCTCCAGGAAGGATCGCAGCGTGTCCACCGGCCCCCGCACCAAGACGCTCGACGACGTGCTCCAGGAGTTCGCGCAGCACCGCCGGCTGATGCGGGAGGAGTTGCAGAAGGTGATCGTCGGCCAGGACGACGTCATCGAGCAGCTGTTCGCGGCGATCTTCACCCGGGGCCACTGCCTGCTGGAGGGCGTGCCCGGCCTGGCCAAGACGCTGATGGTCGCCACGCTCGCCAGGATCCTCGACGTGGGCTTCAAGCGGGTGCAGTTCACGCCCGACCTCATGCCCTCCGACATCACCGGCACCAACGTGCTGGAGGAGGACGAATCCGGCCGCCGGCACTTCCGTTTCGTGGAGGGGCCGATCTTCACCAACATCCTCCTCGCCGACGAGATCAACCGCACCCCGCCGAAGACGCAGGCCGCCCTGTTGCAGGCGATGCAGGAGCGGGAAGTGTCGGTGGGACAGGAGACCTACGGCCTGCCCGACCCGTTCTTCACGATCGCCACGCAGAATCCGATCGAGCAGGAGGGCACCTACCCGCTGCCCGAGGCCCAGCTCGACCGCTTCATGTTCAACATCAAGGTCGGCTATCCCTCCGCCGCGGAGGAGGAGCAGATCCTCATGGCCACCACGCGGGCGGAGAAGCCGGAGGTCCGCAAGGTGCTCTCCGGCCGGGCGATCGTCAACATCCAGAAGCTCGTCGGCAGCGTGGCGGTCAGTGAGTACGTCGTGAAGTACGTGGCCCGGCTCGTGCGGGCCACGCGGCCGAAGGACCCGCAGGCTCCGCCCTACGTCGCCGAACTGGTGGACTGGGGGGCCGGCCCGCGGGCGGGCCAGTTTCTCATCCAGGGCGGCAAGGCGATGGCCGCGATGGACGGCCGGTTCAGCGTGTCGCTCGACGACGTCCGCCGGATCGCGGTGCCCGTGCTCCGGCACCGGATCGCCACCAACTTCCAGGCCCAGGCCGAGGGGCTGACGAGCGAGTCGATCATCGAGCGGCTCGTCCGCGAGACGCCGGAGCCGGAGATTCCCAAGCTCGTGAAGTGAGCCGACGAGGGACGCGGGCCCCCGGCCCGTGACGAGGCATGCCCCGGGCCGTCGAGGAATACCTGAAGCCGGAAGTCGTGCGGCAGATCGCGCGGCTGGACCTGCGCGCGCAGTTCATCGTCAAGGGCTTCCTCCAGGGGCTCCATGCCAGCCCCTACCAGGGCTTCTCGGTCGAGTTCAGCGAGCACCGCAAGTACGCCCCCGGCGACGACCCGAAGGACATCGACTGGCTCGTCTACGCCAAGACCGACAAGCACTACGTCAAGAAGTTCGAGGCCGAGACCAACATCACCGGCTATCTGGTGGTCGATACCAGCGGCTCGATGGCCTACACCTATCGCCAGCAGCTGTCGAAACTCGACTACTCGATCTCGCTGGCCGCCGCGTTGTGCTGGCTGATGGTCCACCAGCAGGATCCCTGCGGGCTGATGATCTTCGACGAGAAGCTCCACGCGTCGCTGCCGGCCCGCTCGCGGCGGTCGCAGATCGCCCAGGTGCTCTCGGTGCTCTCCAAGGTGAAGCCCTCCGGCAAGACCGACATCGCCCGGAGCCTCGTGCAGGTGGCGGCCATGCTCCGGCACCGGTCGCTGGTGATGGTGTTCAGCGATCTGCTGGCGGATCCGGCGCCGATCCGCGACGCGCTCCTGCGGCTCCGGCACCGGGGACATGACGTGATCCTGTTCCACGTGCTCGACGAGGCGGAGGTGCGGTTTCCCTTCGAGGGCATGGTCGAGCTGACCGAACCGGAGACCCGTGACCGGCTCGTGATCGACGCCGACGCCGCCCGCCAGGCCTACGTCGCGAGCGTGGCGGCGTTTCGCGACGAATACCGGCGGACCTGCTTCCACGCCGGGATCGACTACGTGCCGCTCGACACGAGCATGCAGTTCGACAAGGCGCTGATGGAGTATCTGATCAGCCGGCGGAACAGGTTTTGAGCATGGGCCTGTCGTTCCTCTCGCCGATGCTGCTGGGCGGGGCGGCCCTCGTCGCCGTGCCGATCGTCCTCCACCTGATCATGCGGCGCAAACCCGTGCCGCACGAGTTCCCCGCCTTGCGGTTCCTGCGCGAGCGGGCCACGGCCACGCGGCGCCGCCTGCGGCTGAGCCACATCCTGCTGCTGCTGGTGCGGGTGGCGGCGCTGGCGCTCCTGGCCACGGCGCTGGCCCGGCCGGTGCTCCGGGGGGCGGGCTGGCTGGGCGATCGCGAGGGGCCGGTGGCGGCGGTGTTCGTGTTCGACACCGCGCCACGGATGCTGCTGCGAGAGGCGAACCGCACGCGGCTCGACCAGGCCAAGGCCATGGCCGGGGTGCTGTTCGGCAAGCTGCCGGCGTCGAGCAAGGTCGCCGTGCTCGACACGTCCGGCGGGGCGGCGGCGTTTTCCCCCACGGAGGCGGCCGCCGCGGTGCGGATCGAGAAACTGGCCGCCGCCACGCCCGCCGTGCCGCTGGCAGCCGCGATCGCCGACGGCCTGCGGCTCCTCGAGGGGGCCGGCCTCGACCGCCGCGAACTCTACGTGTTCACCGACTGCTCCCGCGGCGCCTGGAATGGCGCGCCGCCGCTGAATCTGGCCGACTCGCATCCCGGCACGGCGGTGCTGTTCGTCGACGTGGCGGCGGCCGCGCCGCAGAACTTCGCCATCGAGGGCATCGATCTCTCGAGCGATCAGCTACCCGCCGGCACGCCGCTGGCGATCACGGCTTCCACCGGCCGCAGCGGGCCGGCGGGCACACGGGCCGTGGCGGTCGAGCTGCTCGCTCCCGACGGCCATTACGCCCGCCGCGGCGTGAAGCCGCTGGAGTGGAAGCCCGGGATCGCCGGCCAGGTGGACTTCGAGATCGCGGGCCTGGAGCCGGGCCTGCGGCAGGGCCGGGTGATCATCGACGGTTCCGACGATCTCGAGGCCGACGACGTCCGCTGGTTCACCGTGGAGGTCGGGGCGCCGGCGCGGGTGATCGTGGCGGCCCCGCCGCCGGCCGACCGCACCGGCCTGTTCATGATGCAGG
>Ga0315900_10005096_pt1 | contig 18191 bp, 19 predicted proteins | sample LakEriMetagenome_FD_203521 | JGI IMG/M metagenome (GOLD analysis project Ga0315900, IMG submission 203521) | Freshwater fungal communities from buoy surface, Lake Erie, Ohio, United States - Buoy 12 MA114 | ecosystem: Environmental > Aquatic > Freshwater > Lake > Lake biofilm | place: USA: Lake... | reverse complement strand
CTGACATGCGGCCCACGAGGTTCAGCACGACCCGTTCGGCGGCCAGCACGCTGCGGGTCGCGCCGGCGAGCGTGGCCACCACGTCGCCGGCGGCCACCGTGGCCCCATCCGCCACGGCCGGCTCGAACTGCAACTCGGGATCGGCGACCGTCGCCACCACGGCCGCCGCAGGTAGGCCCGCGATCACGCCCGGCTTCCGGGCCACGACCTCCAGCCGGCTCGCGGCCTCCGGGCCGATCAGGCTCACGCTCGTCCAATCGCACTCGTGCCCCAGGTCCTCGGTAAACCAGGCCGCAGCCGCCTGGCGGACATGGGCGGCGAGGTGCTCATCCCAGGCGACCTGGCGGAACTCGGGACACCGGCGGGGTGGGGCGGGGTGCGGCATGCGAATCACTCGGGGGCTAGCAGACTGTGGAACAAGTCTGCCCAAGCAGGATGCGACGGCCAGCGACCCAGGAAACCCTCGGCGTTTCCTGCGGTCACTGAAGTGGAAAAGGCCATGGAGGGCTTTTCCACGGGCAGCTGGAAGCCTGTTATCGTACCACTGGACGTTGTCCCTGCAGGCTGGCCCCATGAACGCCCCCAACCCCACGCCCGCGGTCCTCCCGCCCCGGGTGCAGTCGCTCCTGGCGGCGACGACGCTCTGCGCACTCACGGGGCTGGCGGTGTGGTTCGTGGCCGCGGGCGGTCTCGGCGGGGGGCTGGTCCACCACGACGCCCCGCCGCCGGCGACCGCGCGGTTTACCGTCAACGTCAACGCCGCCGGCGCGGCGGAGCTCGCCCAGCTGCCCGGCCTCGGCCCGGCCACCGCCCAGCGGATCATCGACCACCGCCTCACCCACGGCCCGTTCACGAGCCTTGACGGCCTGCTCGACGTGCCCGGCATCGGCCCGGCGACGCTGGCCCGCATGCGGCCCCACCTGCGTCCCATCCCCGGTCGCGAGGAGGCCCCATGAGCCGCCAGCCGCTCCAGCCGGGCGTGTTCGAGCTCGTGGCGCCCTACGCGCCGGCGGGCGACCAGCCGGCCGCGATCGACGCCCTCGTCCGCGGCATCGCGGAGGGCCGCAGCGCGCAGGTGCTGATGGGCGTGACGGGGTCCGGCAAGACCTTCACCATGGCCAACGTCATCGCCCGCGTCGGCCGGCCCACGCTCGTGCTCTCGCACAACAAGACGCTCGCGGCCCAGTTGTACGCCGAGTTCCGCGACTTCTTCCCGCACAATGCCGTCCACTACTTCGTCAGCTACTACGACTACTACCAGCCCGAGGCCTACATCCCCCAGCGCGACATCTACATCGAGAAGGATGCGGCGATCAACAAGGAGATCGACCGCCTGCGGCTGGCGGCGACCAGCGCGCTGGTGAGCCGCCGGGACGTGGTCGTGGTGGCGAGCGTGTCGTGCATCTACGGCCTGGGATCGCCCGACGACTACCGGGCGATGGTGGTCCGGCTGGCGGCCGGCCTGCCGCTCACCCGCGACGCGCTGCTGGAGCGGCTCGTGGCGGTGCACTACGAGCGGACCGACGTGGCCCTGGAGCGGGGCAAGTTCCGCGTCCGTGGCGACTCCGTGGACGTCTGGCCGCCGTACGACGAACTGGCCTGCCGGATCGAGTTCTGGGGTGACGTCATCGAGTCGATCGCCGTCATCCACCCGGTGAGCGGCGAGGTGGCGGCCAAGAAGGACGAGATGTACTTCTATCCGGCCCGGCACTTCGTCATGCCCGAGGACCGCATCAAGGCCGCGGTGGCGACGATCAAGGAGGAGCTCGAGGCGCGGCTCGAGGAGCTGAAGAGCCAGGGCAAGCTGCTCGAGGCCCAGCGGCTGGCCGCCCGCACCCGGTTCGACATCGAGATGCTCCTGGAGGCGGGCTTCTGCCCCGGGATCGAGAATTACTCGCGGCCGCTCTCCGGCCGCCCCGCCGGCAGCACCCCCGGCACGCTGTTCAACTACTTCCCCGACGACTTCCTGTTCTTCGTGGACGAGTCGCACGTCACGGTGCCACAGGTCCGCGGCATGTACGCCGGCGACAAGAGCCGCAAGCAGACGCTCGTGGACCACGGCTTCCGCCTCCCCAGCGCGATGGACAACCGGCCGCTGAAGTTCGCCGAGTGGGAGCAGCGGCTCCATCAGACGATCTTCGTCTCCGCCACCCCCGCCCCCTGGGAACTGGACCGCACCGGCGGCGAGGTGGTGGAGCAGGTGATCCGGCCCACCGGCCTCCTCGACCCCGTCATCGAGGTCGTGCCGGCGAAGCAGCAGGTGCCGCACCTCTCCGGCGAGATCGAGAAGGTGGTGGCCGCGGGCCAGCGGGTGCTCGTCACCACGCTGACCAAGAAGCTCGCCGAGGATCTCGCCGCCTACTTCACGGAGCGGAAGGTGCGGTGCAAGTGGCTGCACAGCGAGCTCGACGCCTTCGAGCGGGTCGAGCTGCTCAAGGATCTCCGCGAGGGGAAGTTCGACGTCCTCGTGGGCGTGAACCTGCTCCGCGAGGGCCTCGACCTGCCCGAGGTTTCGCTGGTGGCGATCCTCGACGCCGACAAGGAGGGCTTCCTGCGCAGCGAAACGTCGCTGATGCAGACCATCGGCCGCTCGGCCCGCAACGTGGACGCCCGCGTCATCCTCTATGCGGACACGATCACCGAGTCGATGCGGCAGGCCCTCGATGAGACCCAGCGCCGCCGGGCGCTGCAGGAGGCATACAACCGGGAACACGGAATCACGCCGGAGACGGTCCGCAAGGAAATCCGCGCCGGCATCGAATCCGAGGCCGCCTCCCGCGGCCGGGCCTTCGCGGCGGTGGGCCGCGGCGACGAGTCGGGCCGCCGCGCCGCCGAGCTCCTCGAACAGCTCGAGGCCGACATGATGCAGGCGGCGGCCGACCTGGAGTTCGAGCGGGCCGCCCGGATCCGCGACGAGATCGCCGCCCTGCGGTCCGGCAAGGATCCGGCGGCGAGCGGCCGCGGCCGCCGGGGCAGGGCGAACTCCGCCGCCGGCCGCATCCCCCGGCCCAAGCGTTAAGCGGGCGGCGCGAGGATTCTGATCCCATGCATGAAACCGACGACTCACGCAGTCCTCGCGGCGACATCAGGCGTTCAAAGGACGCCGCCGCGGCCGCCTTGCTCCGCGATCCGAAGCCGCTCTGGGAGGCCGTGTGCCGCACCTCCGGCGACTACATCGTCGTGGTCGATCGGGAGGGCACGATCGTGTTCGCCAATCGCGTCGGCGACGGGTACACGACCGATCAGGTCATGGATCGCAGCATGCTCGACTTCACGATCCCAGAGTCGGCGGCACAGCTTTCGCGGCTGGTGCAGGAGGTGTTCGAGACGGCGGAGCCGCGGAGCCTGGAGACGACGGTCCGCGGCATCGGCGGCGAGCTCCTCTTCTTCTCGCTCCGCCTGGGGCCGGTGTACGTCGCCGGCCAGGTCGGAGCGGTGATCATGTGCTGCGAGAACATCCTCGCCCTGAAGAATACCGAGCGAAAACTCGAGCACGAGCGCAACCTGCTCCGACGGCTGCTCGAGATTCAGGAGCGGGAGCGGCAGCTCGTGTCCTACGAGATCCACGACGGGCTGGCCCAGTACCTCGCCGGGGCGCTGATGCACCTCCAGGCGTGCCAGCACGCCTGCCCACCGGCCGCCGGGCATGAGTTCGACGAGTCGCTGCGGCTGCTCCAGGCCGCGGCCGAGGAGTCGCGGCGGCTGATCAGTGGGCTGCGGCCCCCGGCGCTCGACGAGTTGGGCCTCGTCGAGGCGGTCGAATCACTCGTGGACGACGCCCGCAAGGAAATTCGCGACGTATCGTTCACGCACGCGCTGCCTGGCGCCCGCCTGCCTCCCCAGCTGGAGACGAGCGTGTTTCGCATCGTGCAGGAGGGGATCAGCAACGCCCGCAAGCACGCCCATGCGCGGCGCTTGCGGATCGACCTCTCCCGATCGGCCGACAGCCTGCGCATCCTCGTCGCGGACGACGGCCGGGGCTTCAACCCAACCCGCGTGCCCGAGGAACGCTTCGGCCTGGAGGGGATCCGGCAGCGGTCGCGGCTGCTCGGCGGCGAGCCGCGGATCACCAGCGCCCCCGGCGCGGGCACGACCATCGAGGTCGTGCTCCCCGCGCCGCCGGCGTGACGAATCAGGCCGCCTTGGCCGCAGGCGCCTTGAGCGACTCCAGCGACCGCCCCAGCCGCCGCCTGGCCGGAGCCGGGGACGCCTGGTCGACGACCGTCGCGTCCTGAAGCGACGGCTTGTGGACGGAAAGCCGCTCACGCAGCGACTGCGCGAGGGCGGGCCCGAAGTCGTCGGTGCTCGTCCGCGTGCCCACGTCCTCGACGGCATCGGCGAGGCCCAGCACCACCGCCTGCCGCACGCCTTCCCGCAACCATTGGAAAAAGCTCATCGTCATTCCTCCCCGGCGGCGGCCGGGCCACTGTCCTGCGGCCGGCTCGCCTGACTCCGGTATCGGCCCGTCACCCGCGGGGCTGCACGCGGCCGGCTCGGCGTGCGGGCGCGGGTTTCTGGGCAGGCTGTGCGGCCGATGCGTCCGTGCGGCCCAGGCAGACCAGGCAGATGTCGTCGCTTTGCACTTGCCCGGCGGCGTGCCGCGTGACGTCGGCGAGGATGTCGCGGCTGACGTCCGCCGCGGTCGGCCCGGAGGCGGCCACGACCTGCTCCAGTCGCTCGAGTCCGTAGCACCGCCGCTCGTGGTCGAGCGCCTCGCTGATGCCATCGGTGTGGAGCACGAGCACGGCGCCCGGCTCGAGCGTGACCTCGCACGACCGATACTCCCGATCCGCGACCATGCCCAACGGCAGGCCGCCGAGATCGGCGCCGACGGCCGCCACGCCCCCCGACGGTGCGCGGAGATACGGCGGCAGATGCCCGGCGTTGCAGATCGTCGCCCGATGCGCCACCGGGTCGAGCACCACGACCACGAGCGTGGCGAAGCGGTCATCCCAGCCGCCGCGGAGAAAACTGTCGTTGATCCGTCCCACGGCCCGGGCGACGTCGGGCTCGCTGGCCAGGCAGTAGCGAATATCGGCCGAGAGCGCCGCCATGAGCAGCGCCGCCGCCACGCCCTTGCCGGAAACGTCGGCCAGCACGGTCGCCAGCCGCCCGTCCGGCAGGGGAACGTAGGCGAAGAAGTCGCCGCCGACCTGGCGGGCGGCCTCGTAAAAGTCGAACACGGCGTAGCCGTCGATCGCGGGGGGACAGGAGGGCAGCAGCCCCTGCTGCACGCGGTGGGCGAGCGCCAGGTCGCGGTCGATCTGCTCGCGGGCGATCCGCTCGTCGTGGGCGCGGGCCTGCTCGATCGCCTGGGCCGCCTGACCGGCCACGCCGGCGAGGACCTCGAGGTCGGCGGCGGAAAAGCCGTTGCGGACGTCCCGCGAGTCGACCTGCACGACCCCCAGCAGCGCCCCATCATCACCGACGACCGGCACGCACATCACGGAGCGGATGCGGCAGTCGACGACGCTGTCGTGGGAACTGAAGCGGCTGTCGGACACGGCGTCGGCCGAGAGCACCGCGCGGCGGGATTCCGCGACCTGCCCGATGAGCGAGAGGCTCAGCCGCAACGGCCCCGGCTCGCCCTGGCCCTTGATCTTGCGGGCCCGGAGGACGAGCCGCTCCGACTGCGGATCGACGAGGAGCACGAAGCCCCGTTCGGCCCGCGGAAAGACCTCCAGCAGGCCGTCGAGCATCCGCGGCAGCACTTCCTCCAGCGACAGCGAGGCGCCGATCGCCCGGTTGAGTCCGATCAGGGCCCGGAGCTTGGCCTCGGCGTGATGCCCGAGCGGTGCGTCGGCAGCCGCTCGCGGCACGTCCATCTGGGACAGGATCATCGAGGCCTGACCGGCGGCGATGTCGAGATCCACGAAGTCTTCGGAGTCGGGCCGTACGGCGGCCGGCGATCGCACGGCGGGCCGCGCGGAGCTGGAGAACACGATCCGCCGCCCGCAGATGTCGAGCTCGTCTCCATGTTCGAGGGGCTGACGGGCCGTGAGCGGGCGGCCGTTGAGCAGCGTGCCGTTGCGGCTCTGCAGATCCTCGACATGCGGGCGACCGGCGACGAGCGTGACGGCGGCATGCTGGCGGCTGACGGCCGGCTCCTCGATCACGATGTCACAGCCGGGGTGTCGGCCGATGACGATCCGGTCCCCGGCGATCTTGAATCGCTTGCGGCCCCGGTCGCCGTGCAGTTCCAGAAATGCCACAGAGGGCCTCGATCGCGAACGCGAACCGCGGCCGGCGCGAGGTTTCGCGGGCCCCGCGGGCTGCCCCGGCAATCGGAATTGCCGACGCGGGACGGAGTGGGTAGTCTCCGAGAAACCCGGAGCGTCAGCATACCGCTGGACGTGCCGGCGTGCCGAATCGGTCCCGCTGCCGCAGCCCCCTCGCGCCGGCAGCACGACACCGATTTTGGGGAATGGTGTAACGGTAGCACGACTGGCTCTGAACCAGTTAGTCTAGGTTCGAATCCTAGTTCCCCAGTTTCATCTCTCACGCGCCGAGGGGCTTGCCTTGAAGCCCCGCCGACCGCTTCTCATCCATCAAAACAGATGGATTCTGTGCGGCGGCCATTCGGCCGCCGCGGCGCTGAAAACGCCTTGCGCTACCTCGGTGCTACCGCAGGAGCGGTTTCGCGACGGTGCTACCGGGGCGCGGCCCTGTGGCAGCGAGGACGCGGCTGGGGGGCTCAGGAAGGCCAGAGGCCCGAACCTGTCGGCGGCCGGAACGGTGGGCGACTCGTCGAACCGGGCGTGGGGGCGTACTTGGGCGGGGGCGGTAGGGAGGCGGCGGCCCGGAAACCCGGGGCCGTTTTTTCAGGGCATAGGGCAAAGCCGCTAGTTTCGACTTTCCGGCCTACGAGGTGGACGGCTAGATTTGCCGAGTTTGTTGACACCGTCCCCACGACACATAGAGTTCATTTGGAAGGTTTCCGATAAACGATACGTGCGAAGGCTGACGGATTTTCGGCAGGCAGCACGGCGCAAAGCCGGCCAAACGGTGACGATCATGGCTACAGAAGTCTTTCAAGTCCGAACTGCGAAAAGTCGCGTTCATGAGTACGAGCAGTACGGGCACGAGCACGAGTCCGACAATTTGCTTGTTCGGTGTGCCGAAGCGAACGAGTGCCGTGATCTCGAGGATTTCCTGAAGCTGGGCATCGATGCCTACGACTGGATCGAGCGCGCCGATCTTTGGCTGCGAGGCGCGGTTGCCAGCGGGGCCTTGCCCAGCGACGAAGAGAATTCGGTGATCGCCGCGATTGATACGCTGTGCCGCGGCTGGTTGCGGCCTTGTAATTTCGCGAGGGCGTGGATTGCCCGCATCCAGGGCAAAGGCTTTAAGATCGACAACGTCGACAGATTCCACGAGTGCTGCAGGCAGATGGAGTCGATCGTGGATTCGCTGGCCGAGGACGCGCACGTGATGTCTGATGCGTTGATCGACATGGAGACGGCGGCGCTGAAAGAACATCGCAATGGCGAGACTGCCGAGTTCTTTCCGGAAGAGTAACCGTACCACCCGGCCGTTTCGCGTCCTCTACGCGGCCCTCCCGGCGCATGTGAAAAGCGGCGTCAGGGAAACGTGTGTCGTCTTCGACAACGATCCACATCGCAAGTCGCTTCGTCGCCACGAACTGAAGCCGAATAGGCGGGGCAATCATCGCGATGGCTCTATCTCGATATCCGTGACGCTGGGATATCGGGCGATTTACGTGCCCGACGATGGAATCAACGTCTGGTATTGGATCGGCACTCACGCTGACTACGACACGTTTGTGGGCAGGAAGTAGTCCGCTACGCCTTGAGCAAGGTGCAGATCGAGCGCTCGCCTGCCGCGGCGGCACGATGCCGCCGCTGAAACCGGCAGGAAGCCGCCCCGCAGCCGGCCGCCGGCTGCTCCGCTGAAAACGCTCGAGGTCGCCGCCCGGAGCCTGCGGTCCAGCTGATCGCCCCGGGAGCGGACGCGGCACGCGGCGATCGGGGCTGAGGATGAGCCCCTGGAGCCGCTGCCGCGGGAGCGGAGCCCCGGCAACCCGGGCCGCGACACGAAGCCGCCGCCGCGGGCCACCATTTCGCCCAGGCCGGCCTCTGGGGCGGCGGGGGCTCGGCGGCAGGAGGCCCGCCGCGAAAGCCGGCAGGAGGCCTTCTGGCGGCCGCTTGCGGCCGCTTCCTCTAGCCGCACGATGCGGCCCTTCAGCGGCGGGGAGGCCCTCGATTCCGCACTCAGGGGAGGGGGAAGCCGGGGGCGCCCGGGAATGATGGCCCAGGCGGGTTACAGCGAGGCGCACGGCGATCTCGATGTCGGTGCCGTGGCGGCGCACGGCCTGCATCATCTGCCTGCGCTTCACGGGGCTCACGATGTCGGTGGTCATGCGAATGAAGTTTAGGGCGGTGGGTCACCGGCAGCGTCTGCAAAACTCGCTGCCAGCCGCGTTTTCTCTGGAATCGCAGACGCAGACGCGTCGGGGATCAGGACGGCCGCAGGCGGCGGGCGATTTTCAGGAGCAGGGCCGCCGCCTCGGGCGGCATTTCGACGACCAGGGCGAGCAGCTCGGGCAGAGGGTCAGCCGCCGGTAAGCCGGATTCTGTGCCGGGCGCTGGCGGATTTTGCGTCTCGCGGCCAGAATCCACCGGTTGCTCGACTCCCCGTGGGGGTATCGGAACACCTGTACACATCGCGATCTGCGGGATGTGCAGGTGTTTTTGTTTCTGTCAGGAGAATCGCCACGGTATGGGTAATCCCGCGGTGGCAGCCCGCTGATTGCGAATGTTCGCTGAGAAGAAAAGACGATGACCACCACATTCACGCCCATCTCGCTCAAGGACTACGTCGCCAAGCATCTTGCCGCGAATCCTTGGGCGAATCGCACGGAACTGGTCGACCATCTCAAGGCCGCCTTGGCAGCCTACAAGGCGGGCGTCAAGTGCTCATGCGGCGAGCAGATATGGGGCATTGGCTCGGCCTTCGCCGGAAACGCTTGCTTCACGTGCATCTCCGGTGAAGCCGATTCGAGCGAAGACTTCGAGATCGCCGAGGCGTGCCTCAAGACCTGAGGCGCGGCCTCCGCTCGCTCAAGTTCGTGAGCAGGCTCTCGGAGGCTTCTCCCTCCTGGCCTCGGCTTGGGAGCGAGCGTTGTGCGAGGGCCTGTTTCTGTCGCCGGACGGCATGGCCCTCGAGGAGACCTCCGGGCTGCTCGAGAACCAGCGGACGCTCCGGCGGAAGGTCATGCAATCGCTACTGGATGCATGCTCCTCGGTGAAGGTGAAGAGGCGATTCATGTTCATGGCCGAGCGGGCCGGGGCCGGAACGAGGTTTGGTAGACGGGCCCCGCCACAGGCGAACGGAGTTGCCGGCACGGGTCGATGACCATGACGAGCGATCAGTCTTTCGCGAGTGCCGCGAAATCGTCGGTCGTCATCGCGGCGGCACGAATGAGACTGCGGAGCGTCTCCTTGGCGAGTTCGTTGTGATCAGGAACGGAGAGCCGGCCCATCAGATCGTGACCCCGACCTGCTGCGTTTCCACGGTCAGAGGCATTCCTCGATCCGCCCTTACTTCCAGACAGGCCGCAATCGCTTGGCGGACGTTCTCGATCGCCTCGCTTCGGGACTGGCCCTGCGACACGCCCCGCTGGTCCTGCAGGGGTGGGGCGTACGCCCACCGCAGGTTGTCGTCGGAATACCCCACGAACAGCGACGCGGTATCACCGGCACCGGTGCCCGCTGCGGCCAGACCGCCGGCCACATACTTCTCCCTGAGGAGATACGTCGAGGAAATGCCGTCTCGCACGGCGGCCGCCGGCTCGGCCGGGCGAAGAGGCCGATGGGTGACGCGGCGAGTTCGCGGTACCTGGCAACGGCATCTTCGCTGGTCACGCCGGCCACTCTCTCCATCAGCGCCGACGAGGGGCTTTCGCAAGCGGATGGAAATCGCTCAAGCCCCCCGCGCTGCCCCGCCACGGACTGCGTCGCATGGATGCGACGCTCTCGAGAGCCGGCGGAGGCCGGCCAAGCGAAAATCGGCCGGAGGCCGATGTTTCGCGTGCATTCAGTGCCAGCGCTTCAGCCAGCCGCGGCGCCAGAAAAACACCACCATGCCGATCGTGGTCGCCGCCATCATCGCGCCGGCGACGAGACTGCCGTAGCGGAAATGGAGCAGCGGCATGTTCCACGGGGACGACGTGTCGAAGTTCATGCCGTAGTAGCCGGTGATGAATGTCAGCGGCATGAAGACGGTGGCGATCACCGTCAGCACCTTCATCACGTCGTTCATGCGGTTGTTGAGGCTCGCCAGGTAGATGTCCCGCAGGTCGCTGCCGATCTCGCGGTAGCTTTCGAGGAGGTCGAGCAGCTCCATCGTGTGGTCGTAGGAGTCGCGGAAGTGCTGCCGGGCGTGGTCGCCCACGAAGGCCGTGGCCTCGCGTCCCAGGGCGTGCAGCACGTCGCGGGTCGGCCACAGCGCCCGGCGAAGGGTCATGAGGTCGTTGCGAACATCGTGGATCCGCGTCAGCGCCGCTCGCGAAGGCCGCTCGATCGCCTCCTCCTCGAGGGCCTCGAGCCGGTCGCCGAATCGCTCCAGGACCGGGAAATAGCCGTCCACGACGGCGTCGAGCAGCAGGCCGCAGAGATGGTCGGCGCCGAGCTGGCCGAGCCGCGTGCGGCCGTGCCTGATCCGATGCCGCACCCCGTCGAATGCATCGCCCACGCCGTGCTCGCGGAACGTGAGCAGATACCGGTCCCCGAGGAAGATGGCGACCGGGTCGGTGACGATGGCCTCCCCGTCGTCGCGGGCCGTCCGGGCCGCAATCAGCACCTGATGACCGAAGACCTCGACCTTCGGCCGTTCGTCGGGTGTCACGGCATCCTCGAGCGCGAACTCGCCGATCTCGAACACCGCGCCGATCGCGCGGATCGTCGCCAGATCCTCGAAGCCCTCCACGTCCACCCAGATCACGGGCCACCGACGGCGGGCTTCGACGAGCTCCTCGGCCCGGCCGACGATGGACTCCTGGGTCGTCTGGCCGTCGCAGCCGACCAGCCGCAGCACGGTCGGCCGCCCCTCGTGCCGCGCCGCCGCGGCGATCGACGCCGCCAGGTCGCGGGAACGGGGACGGCGGCGGCGGTGCTTGCGTCTGGACACGCTCGGTCTCGCTGGAAGGCGGTGTATCCTATCGGCATGGCCCGCACTCCGCAGCGATCCCCGGTCGGCGACGCCATGGTCTGGGCATCCCGGATCATGGCCGTGGGGCTGGTGATGTTCCTGCCGGCGGTGGCCGGCACCCGACTCGACGGCCTCTTCGGCACGACCTTCCTCGGCATCGCCGGCCTGGCGGTCGGATTCGCGGCCGGCCTCGCCTGGCTGGTTCAATTCGGAAGGCGGCGGCCCTCGTGACACCCGCGCAACACCGCCGATCCTGGACCTGGGCGGGCGTGGCGATTCTCGGCGCCGTGCTCGCCGCGGCCGTGGCCGTCGCGCTGGCGATCGGCGACGACGGCCCCGGCCGCCGCCGGGCGATCGGATTCGCGGCCGTGATCTGCCTGGTGACGAGCCTGGGGGGATGGCTGGCCGGCCGGGTCGCCCCGGCGAACCCGGCCCGAGCGGTCGGCCTGGGCATCGGGGCCATCGGCCTGCGGATTTTTCCGCTTCTCGTGGCCCTTGGGTGGCTCCAGACGGCCGGCGGCAGCCTGCGGGAGGACGGGGCGGGGGAGTGGATGCTTGCTTTTTATCTGGCCCTGCTTGCCACGGATGTTTTGCTGCACATCATAGGTCCCCGAGGCAGCCAGAACGGCGGCGCCAGTTCCACGAATTGACGGCTGGCGGTCTCGTCACGCACACTCTGCGTCCCCGCGGGCCGGAGTGTCCGCGGCCCCGTCCTTCGTTGCAGGATTCGCGACTCGATGTCCGACCACAATCCGATCTACCACCTCAAGGACTGCTACTTCTTCGAAGTCCCGAAGGCGATGTGGCGGCATGGCTGGCAAACGCTCGACGACGTGCCGAAGTTTCTCCGCGACGGCCATCCGGAGGTGACGGACGTCGCCGTCTTCAAGGAGGCGCTGGACGGCAAGATTCTCATTCCCCAGCCGTTCGCCGAACTCGAGAGCCTGTATGCGGTGAAGTCAGGCTTCGGGATCTCGAAGTACATGATCCTGGAGGTGGTGCTGGCGGCGTTCCTCCTGCTGCTGTTCTCCCGGCTGGCCGCGAAACTGCGGACGGGAGAGCCCGCCAAGGGGCGCCTGGCCAATCTCCTCGAGGCCATGATTCTCTTCGTCCGCGACCAGATCGCCCGACCGGCGATCGACAGCCATGATCACCATGAATCCCATGGCCACGACGATGCCCATGGCCAGAACGCAGGCCACGGGCACGCCGCTCCGGCCCACGCCGTGCTGGAGAAGCACGACGGCGACCGCTTCGTGCCGCTGCTGCTGACGCTGTTCTTTTTCGTCCTCGGCTGCAACCTGCTGGGCATGGTGCCCTGGGCCGGGTCGCCGACGGCGGCCTTCGCCGTCACGCTCTCCCTGGCGGGCGTGACGCTGCTGACGGTCGTGGTGGCCGGCATGCGGAAGTTCGGTTTCCTGGGCTTCTTCGGCAACCAGGTGCCGTCGATGGACCTGCCGCTGCCGCTGGCGATCATCCTCAAGCCGCTGATCTTCCTCATCGAGATGGCAGGGCTGCTCATCAAGCACGGCATTCTCGCCGTCCGACTGCTGGCCAACATGGTGGCCGGCCACCTCGTGCTGCTGGGCATCATGGGGCTGATCTCGGCGGCCGCCACCTACTCGATGGGGCTGTGGGCCACGGTCACGGGGATCAGCGTCGTCAGCTGCACGCTGTTCAGCGTGCTCGAGTTGTTCGTGGCATTTCTGCAGGCCTACATCTTCACGTTCCTCTCGGCCCTGTTCATCGGGGCCGCCGTCCACCAGCACTGACCCCGCGACGCCGAAAACAAGGCCCCGGAGTTTCCGCCCTACACAGACGCCGCAAAATCCCTAGAACATGGTCCCCGGAACATGCGGCTCGGGGCCGCCCGAGGGCACTCGTTCCAGAACCGCACGCCCAACCTGTTCGTTCTCATTTCACCCGTATCCGGACACTCGTCCGGTCCCTCTTTTCAAGGAGCTTGATTGATGATCCGTTCGCTGTTCTCGACCCGCATGCTCACCACCGTCGCCGCCCTGGCCGTGGCTTTCCTCTGTGCCGACATGGCCAACGCCCAGGAAGCCGTCGCGGGTCGCTCGCTCATCGATCTCACCTCGGCGTTCAGCGTCGGCCTGGTGGTCATCGGCGCCGCCTACGGCATCAGCAAGCTCGCCTCGGCCGCCTATGAAGGCATGTCGCGGCAGCCCGAGGTCGCCGGCAGCATCCAGACGGCGATGATCATCGCAGCGGCGCTCATCGAAGGCTTCACCTTCTACGCGCTGTTCATCTGCTCGCAGAAGGCCTGATCACTGCGGCGGTGCGGCGGGGATTGAACCACCCCCGCCACGCTGCCTGTTCGCCCGACGGACGGGGTGGGCGGTTTGCATGCCCATCCCGTCCCGTCGGCCAGTTGCTCCCAAGCCTCCGGCCTGGGCAGCGTTCATGTCTTCCGCCCGCAACACGTCTTCCGTACCAGCCGAACGTTTCGGAGTTTCGCCGTGACCCGTCAAACCACGCTCCGCACCACCTGCCTCATGTTCGCAGCGCTCGCCTGCGGCTGGGCGCCGCTGCCGGCGATCCTCGTGCCGGCCGCCGTCGCCCGAGCCAGCGACGACCATGGCCACGGCCATGCGGCCGAAATCGGCACCCACGCCCCGGCGGGCATCTCCCAAAAGGAGTTCGAGAGCCCGGCGTGGTTCCAGAAGGACCTGGCGATTTGGTCGTTCGTCGTCTTCCTGACGCTGCTGGCCCTGCTGACGAAGTTCGCCTGGAAGCCGATCATGCAGGGGCTGGAGAAGCGTGAGGAAGGCATCGCCCGGCAGATCGCCGAGACGAAGTCGGCAAACGAGGAGGCCAAGCGGATGCTCGCCTCCTACGAGCGGCGGCTCGCCGAGGCCTCCGAAGAAGTCCGCGGCATGCTCGAGGAGGCCCGCCGCGACGCGGAGGCCACCAAGCAGGCGATCGTCGCCGAGGCCCGCAAGGCTTCGGAGGACGAGCGCACCCGCGCCAAGCACGAAATCCAACTCGCCAAGAACGACGCCCTGGCGCAAATCGCGGAAAAGGCCGGGCATCTCGCCGTCGAGGTCGCCGGCAAGTTCCTCCGCGACAAGCTGGGGGCCGACGATCAGGCCCGGCTCGTACGCGAGTCGGTCGCGAGCCTTTCCAGCCGGCCCAGTGTGAACTGACCCCCGCCGCGAACGCACCTTTATCCTCATGCCCACAACCAGCAACGCCGCCGATTCCTTCCACGTGGACATCGCCGCCGACCGGGTGGCGAAGGTCTACGCGCAGGCGATCGTCGAAGCCGCCGATGCCGCGGGCTGCCGGCGGGAGGTGCTCAACGAGCTCGCCACGCTCGCCCGTGACGTGCTGCCCACGGTGCCCGAGGCGGCCGTGGTGTTCTCGTCTCCGAAGGTCTCGGCCGAGGAGAAGGGCCGGATCATCGAGCGGATCGCCGGCGGTCGGATGCAGGCCACGACGACCAACGCGCTGCACGTGCTGGCCCGTCATGGCCGGCTCGGCATGCTGGCGGCCGTCGTGGCGGCGGCCGAGCGGCTGGCCGACGAACGCGACGGCAAGCGGCAGGCCACGTTCACCACCGCCGTGCCGCTCGATGCCGCGGATCAGGCCCGGATCGTCGCCGAGACGGAAAAGGCCCTCACGGCCGCGCTCGTGCCGTCCTTCGTCGTCGACCCGGCGATCATCGGCGGCCTCGTCGTCCGCGTCGGCGACACCATCTACGACCAGTCGGTCGCCACGGGCCTGGCCCGCATCGGCGGCCGTCTCAACCAAAGAAACATCCACGCCATCCAAACCGGGGAGTACTCATGGCCCAACTGACCGACGAAATCGCATCCGTTCTCCGCGAGGAAATCTCCCGCTACAAGTCGGGCATCGACGTCCGCGAGGTCGGCCGCGTGCTCGAAGTGGGCGACGGCATCGCCCGCGTCTGGGGCCTGTCCGGCGTGATGGCCGGCGAGATGGTCGAGTTCCCGGGGGGCATCACCGGCCTGGCCTTCAACCTCGAGGAGAACTCCGTCGGCGTGATCATCCTCGGCGACTACCTGAAGGTGACCGAGGGCGACGAGGTGAAGAGCACCGGCCGGCTGCTGTCGGTGCCGGTGGGCGACGCGGTGATCGGCCGCGTGCTGGATCCGCTCGGCAATCCGCTCGACGGCAAGGGCCCTGTCGTGACCGACCTGCGGCGGCCGGTGGAGACGCTCGCCCCCGGCGTGGCCGAACGGTCGCCGGTGCGGGAGCCGATGCAGACGGGCATCAAGGCCGTCGATGCGATGACGCCGATCGGCCGCGGCCAGCGCGAGCTGATCATCGGCGACCGCAAGACCGGCAAGACCGCGATCGGCATCGACGCGATCATCAACCAGAAGAACAGCGGCGTGAAGTGCTTCTACGTCGCCGTCGGCCAGAAGGACTCGTCGGTGGCCGTGGCCATCGACACGCTCCGCAAGTACGGCGCGATGGACTACACGACGGTGATCGTGTCCGGTGCCTCGACGGCAGCCCCGCTGCAGTACATCGCCCCCTATTCGGGCACGGCGATGGCCGAGCACTTCATGTACAACGGCCAGCACGCGCTGATCGTGTACGACGATCTCTCGAAGCAGGCCACCGCCTATCGGCAGCTCTCGCTGCTCATGCGGCGGCCGCCGGGACGTGAGGCCTATCCGGGCGACGTGTTCTATGCCCACAGCCGCCTCCTCGAGCGGTCTGCAAAGCTGTCGAAGGAACTCGGCGGCGGCTCGCTCACCTCGCTGCCGATCATCGAGACGCTCGAAGGCGAGGTCTCGGCCTACATCCCCACGAACGTGATCTCGATCACCGACGGCCAGATCTACCTCCAGCCCGACCTCTTCTTCGCCGGCCAGCGGCCCGCCATGAACGCCGGCATCTCGGTGTCGCGGGTGGGCGGTGCCGCCCAGACGAAGGCGATGAAGAAGGTGGCCGGCGGCCTGCGGCTCGACCTCGCGGCCTTCCGCGAACTGGAGGCTTTCGCCCAGCTCGGCACCGACCTCGACGCCGCCACCCAGCAGCGGCTCGACCGCGGCTACCGGATGGTGGAGCTGCTCAAGCAGGGCCAGTTCGCGCCGATGGAAACCGTGGACCAGGTGCTCTCCATCTACGCCGGCACCCGCGGCCACCTCGACGACGTGAAGCGTGACGAGGTCGCCGACTGGGAGAAGGGCTTCCTGACCTTCATCCGCGACCAGGTGCCGGAGCTTCGCAAGCGGATCGACGAGTCGAAGGAGCTCGACGGCGAGAGCGAGCGGCAGCTCGAGGCCGCCATCGCCGAGTACAAACGGCAGCGGGCCGCGAAGGCCGGCGGCGAGACCCGGCAGTTCGCCGGGGCCCGCTAGAGATCGGGGATTTGGGCATCGAGGATTTGGCAGCCGCACGCTGAAGGTCGTATCGCATGGCAAAAGCCCGCGCACTTGATCGCCGTCGCAAGTCGGTGAAGAACATCCGCAAGATCACGCGGACGATGGAACTCATCGCCACCGCGCGGTTCAAGAAGGCGATGGACCGGTCGGTCGCGGCCCGCGACTACACCAAGCATCTGGCGAAGATCCTGGAGAACATCGCCAGCGTGGGGGCCGACGTCGCCCACCCGCTGCTCGAGATCCGCCCCACGCGGAAGACGGCCGTCCTCGTGCTCACGGGCAACCGTGGGCTGTGCGGCGGCTACAACTCCAACATCGTGCGGCAGTCGGTCGCCCTGCTCGGCCAGTGGCGGAGCGAGCAGGTGCCGGCACACGTCAGCGTGTCGGGGAAGCGGGGGATCTCGGCCCTCAAGTTCCGCGGCATCGACATCGCCGAGCGGTACATGCAGTTCGAAGACAAGCCGGAGTTCGCGGCGGTCGCCCCGATCGGCCGGGCCTATCTCGACGCCTATTCCTCGGGGGCGATCGACCGGCTCGACGTCGTCTACACGCGGTTTCACTCGATCGCCAAGCAGGAGGCCGTCACGGAGACCCTCCTCCCGCTGGCCCCGCCGCAGAAGACGACGGGCGGCGCCGCCACGGCGCAGCTCGCCTCCGATGAATACGACTTCTACCCTTCGGCGGCCAGCATCCTCGAGGAGATCCTCCCGGCGAGCTTTCTGTCGCGGCTCTTCAAGTGCTTCCTCGACGCGGCCGTGAGCGAGCAGGTGGCGCGAATGGTGGCCATGAAGGCGGCCACGGAGAACGCCGGCGGGCTGATCAAGAGCCTCTCACGGCAGTACAACCGGGCCCGGCAGTCGCAGATCACCGGCGAGATCATGGAGATCCTCGGCGGCGTCGAAGCCCTGAAGAAATGATGGTGGGCCTACCGGCCTGGAACGCACATGCCCGGCATTGCTGCGGACCTGCGGCCGCAGAATGCCGAAACCCGACACGGGACGACAATTCTTCAAAACCCAACCCAAGTATCGACAGCGAACACCCAGTAAGAGGCAATCACTGAAATGGCACACGGCAGCATCACCCAGGTCATCGGCTCCACGTTCGACGTCGAGTTTCCCGAGCACTCGATCCCGGCGATCTACAACGCCGTCCGCATCGACACCGCGAAGAAGGGCGTCGAACTCCACCTCGTCGGCGAGGTCCAGCAGCACCTCGGCGGCGGCAAGGTCCGCTGCGTGGCCCTCGGCTCGACCGACGGCCTGACCCGCGGGGCCGAGGTGGTCGACACCGGCGGCCCCCTCTCCGTGCCGGTCGGCAAGGCCACGCTGGGCCGCGTGTTCAACCTGCTCGGCGAACCGATCGACAGCCGCGGGCCGGTGGAGACCCAGGAGCGGTGGCCGATCCACCGCGATCCGCCGCCGGTCAAGGAACTGACCACGAAGACCGAGCTCTTCGAGACGGGCATCAAGGTCATCGACCTGCTGACGCCGTTCGTCCGCGGCGGCAAGGCCGGCCTGTTCGGCGGTGCCGGCCTCGGCAAGACGGTGATCCTCACCGAGCTCATCGCCCGCATCGCCTCGGCCCACGGCGGCTATTCGGTGTTCGCCGGCGTCGGCGAGCGGACCCGCGAAGGCACCG
>Ga0315900_10005095_pt1 | contig 18193 bp, 16 predicted proteins | sample LakEriMetagenome_FD_203521 | JGI IMG/M metagenome (GOLD analysis project Ga0315900, IMG submission 203521) | Freshwater fungal communities from buoy surface, Lake Erie, Ohio, United States - Buoy 12 MA114 | ecosystem: Environmental > Aquatic > Freshwater > Lake > Lake biofilm | place: USA: Lake... | reverse complement strand
CATCAACCCAGTGGCCGACCTGGAACCCAAACCCGGCTTGCCGCCCACGCCCACCCACCTGGCACGAATGCTGGAGCAAAGCCGAGCGGCACCACCCCTGGCCATCGTGATCGCCCAACACCACGACCCCCGGCCCGCCCAATGGCTGAGCGGCCAGTTGGGCTCTCCCCAAAAACTGATCGTCTTGCCCGCCACCGTCTCAGGCGATGGCCCCGACGCCTTGTTTCGCTGGTTTGACCTGATGGTCAACCGCTTGGTGCAGATGGCGCCTTGATGACGATGCAAGCCTGGCTCGCCCTGCCCTTGCTGGCCCTGCTGGGCGGCCTGTTGGCGCTGTCGCCTTTGGGCAGCCAAGTGCTGCGGCGCGGCGTGGTCTTCATTGACCTGGCCGTGGCACAAGCCGCTGCTGCAGCGGTGATCGGCGTTCATTTTGTGCTCGACATGGAGTCGGGTGTTTTGGACCAACTGGCCGCGAGCGCCGGGGCACTGATGGTGAGTCTGGCCATTGCGGGCATCACGCGGCGTTGGCCCGCCCAGCGCGAGGCGCTGATTGGCTTGTTGTATGTGGGCGGTGCCTGCCTGGCCATGCTGGGCGCAAGCGTTCACCCCCACGGCAAAGAAAAACTGATGCAACTCTTGGCCGCCGATGTGCTGTGGGTCAACAGCTTCAGCGTGTTGGCGCTGTTGGTCTGCGCGGCCCTGATGACTTTGATGCGCCAGACCCGATGGTTGGCCAAGGACACCGCGTTTTATGGCCTGTTTGCCTTGGTGACGAGTTTGGCCGTGCCTGCCCTGGGTTTGTTTTTGGTGTTCAGCTGCTTGATCGCACCGGCTTTGTGGGTGGAAAGAGGCATGCGACATGGGATTGCCGTGTTGGCGGCTTGGGCCGCCGCTGTGGCGGGTTTGCTGGTGTCGTGGTGGCTGGACACGCCCAGCGGCCCCACCATCGCTCTTTGCCTCACGCTGTGGGGCACGCTCAGTCTGTGGGTGAACCCCCAAGCGCCGGACTCGACACAGCCCCCTCGGCCATGATCGACTGCGCACAGCGCTGGGCTGCCCCCCGGCTTTGCGCGACCAACTGCAAGCCCAGGTGCTGGGCCTGGTCCAAATCAGCGGGATGCTTCAACCAAACCAACACCTGGTCCAAAGCGGCGTCCATGTTCGCCACACGGCGCGCTGCGCCCGAGGCTTCGGCCCCCTGCGCTGCATCGGCAAAGTTGTAGGTGTGCGGGCCCATGATGATGGGACACCCGAATGCCGCCGCCTCGATCAGGTTTTGCCCGCCCAAGGGTTTGAAACTGCCCCCCAGCAAAGCCATGTCGGCCGCCTGAAAGTACACCGGCATCTCGCCCACGCTGTCGCCCAAAAACACGGACGCTTGGACAGCGGCCACAGGCCAAGCGCCGTCGCCGTCGCCTGGCGGCAAGGCGCTGCGCCGGAACACCGCCATGCCGCGCGACTGCAGGGACGCGTGCACCTCGTCAAAGCGCTGCGGGTGCCGTGGCACCAAGAGCCACAGCACACCGGCATCGCGAAAGGCTTGTTCGCGCTCGGGTTGGGCCGCCAGCGCGTCCAGCCACTCGGCTTCTTCGCCCTCGCGGGTGCTCGCCAGCATGACCACCGGCCGCGCTTGGTCGCCCAAGCGCCAGCGCGCGCGCCAAGACTGCGCCAGCGCGCGCGCTTGGGGCTGGTCTTGCACATCGAACTTGAGGTTGCCCAACACACCCTCGACCCGCGCACCCAAAGACCTCAGGCGCTGGGCATCGGCCTCTGACTGGGCCCATACCGCCTGCAAGCCCCGGTAGGCGGGACCAGACAGCCACGACCAACGCCGCGCCGAGCGCCAAGACTTGTCGTTGAGCCGCGCATTGACCAAAAACAAAGGCACGCGCGCTTGCTGGCAAGCTTGCACCATGAACGGCCAAACCTCGGTCTCCAGCAGCACCCCGAAAACGGGTTGGTGCTGTTGCAAAAACTGCCGCGTGGCCCGCGGTGTGTCCCACGGGAACCACACCTGCACATCGCCAGGACGCAACAGGCTTTGCCCTTGCGCCCAGCCTGTGGCCGTGCTGTGGGTCAAGACCAAACGCATGTCGGGCCAGCGCTGGCGCAAAGCGTCAATCAGCAAACCCGCTGCGCGGGTCTCGCCCAAAGACACCGCGTGCACCCACACGGCACCGGGCAACACAGCAGGGGTGTCATAGCGGCCCAAGCGTTGCGGCACTTGGTGTAGATAGCCGGGCTCTTGCTGGCCTCGCCGCCGAAGTTTGCGCAACAGCAAAGGCTGCAACAAGCGCATCAAAGCGCCATACAGCCACAGCGAGCAGCGCTCTACAAGGCGAAGGCGCATTGAAAAACCAGGCATCGCCGCTCAGGTTTTGGCAAACAGCTGCGCGTACACGCGGCCAATGCCTTCAGCCTCTTGGGCCAAAGAAAACTGGTTCAGCACGCGCTGACGCGCCGCCTGCCCCATGCGCAGGGCTTGCTCACGGTCCGACAAGACCCGCAAGACCGCTTGCGCCAAACCCGGGGCATCGCCCGTGTCAACCATCTCACCTGTCAAGCCCGGGATGCTCAGCTGGTCAAACGCCCCCGTGCGCGAACACACCAGGGCGCATTCTGTGCCCGCAGCCTCAAAGGGGGTGAGGCCAAAAGGCTCGTAACGTGGGCAAGCCACACACAACAAACAGCGCTGATACCACAGGTGCACCTGCCCCGCAGGCACTTCACCCAAAAAAACAATGCGCTCTGACAGCCCAGCAGCGGCAATCTTCGCCTTGAGCGCGTCCTGGTAAGCCTGGTGTTTGGGCTGAGCCAAACCCGCAATCACTGCGGTGGCCCCGGGCAACTGAGGCAAGGCCTCGATCATCGCGTCCACAAACACATCGCTGCCTTTATCGGGCCTGACCCGACCGAACACCCCAATGCCGTAGTCGCCCGGCAAGCCGGATTCTTTCCAGGCGCTGCGTTTGTCTGCCGGGGGCGAAAACCGCGACAAATCAATGCCGTGTGGCACCACCGCCGTGGTGTTGGGGACAAAAGAAGCGGCCAGGGGCGTGGTCGAGATGACCGCGTCCATTTTGGAAATCAACCACCGAGGAAACGCCCCATGCAAATGCTGCGCAGCCGAGGTGAACACCAGCTTGATGGGCAAGCGCAGCACATCGCGCGCAAAAATCGCGGCCATCATTTCCGGGTCGCGGCGCACATGCCAGATGCGAAACGCACGGCCCTCGGGCGGCTTTCGCGACAGGCGAATCGCCTCGCGCAAACCCATGCCCTCGATGCCGTTGGACATGCGGGTGCCACAAAAACCCAAACGCCACTGCTGCGCCTGCAAGGGCACCAAAGCATTGATGGTGGCGGACACACCGGTGTAGCGCTGCTTCAGATTGAAAACAATGACCTCGGGGTCGGGGCTGAGCAAAGGGTGAAGGGGCTGCATGGTGTTCATGGAACCAAGCTGTTTCAATGCGCCGCTGCCTGAATCTGCGCGTCCGGCTTGACCGAACGCAGCAGGGCCAGCATGTCGGACTCAATGCGCTGCAGTGCCTCGGGGGTTTGCCCCTCAAAGCGCAGGACCAACACCGGCGTGGTGTTGGAGGCCCGGATCAGACCAAAACCATCGGGCCAATCCACACGCAGGCCATCGATGTCGCACACCTGGGCCGGGGCACTGAAGGCACTGGCAGCCTGGGCCTGCAAGGCGCGGGTCACGCTGTGCGGCTCGCCTTCGGCGCAGGCCACGTTCAACTCGGGTGTGCTGAAACTGGTGGGCAAGGCTTTGAGCACCCCATTGGCATCGGGCGCGCGGCTCACGATCTCCAGCAAACGGCAACCCGCATAAGTGCCGTCGTCAAAGCCGTACCAGCGCTCTTTGAAAAAGATGTGGCCACTCATCTCGCCACCCAAGGGGGCCTGGCCGCCAGCGGCTTCGATGGCCCGCATCTGGGCCTTGATGAGCGAGTGGCCAGTTTTGTACATCAGGGCTTTGCCGCCAGCGGCTTCGATAGCCGGGGCCAGGCGCTGCGAGCATTTCACGTCAAACAAAATCGTGCCGCCGGGCACGCGGCTGAGCACGTCTTTGGCAAACAGCTGCATCTGGCGGTCGGGGTAAATGTTGTGGCCATCGGCAGTGACGATCCCCAAGCGATCGCCGTCGCCATCAAAGGCCAAGCCCAACTCGGCGCCCGAGGTTTTCAGGGTGTTGATGAGGTCTTGCAGGTTTTCCGGCTTGCTCGGGTCGGGGTGGTGGTTCGGGAAGTTGCCATCCACTTCGCTGAACAGCTCGATCACCTCGCAACCCAAGGCGCGGAAGATGCCCGGGGCCGAAGCGCCTGCGATGCCATTGCCCGAATCGATCACGATCTTCATTGGGCGCGACAACTTCACGTCGCCCACAATGCGCTGGCTGTAGTCAGCCAACACGTCGGCGTGAGCAACCCCACCACCCGCCTTCAATTGCCAGGATTCCGTCTCCATGATCTGACGCAAGGCCTGAATTTCGTCACCATAAATGGCACGCCCGCCCAGCACCATCTTGAAGCCGTTGTAGTCCTTGGGGTTGTGGCTGCCCGTGACCTGAATGCCGCTGTGGCACAAAGTGCTGGCCGCAAAGTAGAGCATGGGGGTGGTGACCCTGCCGATGTCAATGACCTGCACGCCGGCGGCCACCAGGCCGCGGATCAATGCGGCCGACAAGGCGGGCCCGCTCAGGCGGCCATCGCGCCCCACCGCCACGGTGCTTTGGCCTTCCGCCAGGGCATGCGTGCCAAACGCCTTGCCCAAGCCCTCGGCCACGGCTTCGTTCAGGGTGGATGGCACCACACCGCGGATGTCGTAGGCTTTGAAAATCGTAGGGGTGACTTGCATGGCGTCTGGGATTGGTCTGGATAGGAGAGGTTCCAGCCTGGCCGCTGGGAAGGTGAGCGCCTTGTATTGTAGGTGCTGAGGCCCGCCCGCCAACCGAAATCACGGGTCCGAAAACGGCACATTCCAAGCGTCCGGACAGCGCCATTTATGGCTAACATGGCCTTCATGAAACGCCCTCAGCAGCCTCCCCCACAAGTTCAGCCTGAATTGGCAAAAGGCTTGGTATCGGAACGCTGCTACCAGGCCATGTCTGAAAGAGATGCTGCCTGGGACGGTATTTTTTTCACCGGCGTCACATCCACCGGCATTTATTGCCGGCCGGTCTGCCGGGTGAAACTGCCGCGCGCCACGAATTGCCAGTTTTTTGAAACGACGTCGCAAGCCGAGTCCCATGGCTTCAGACCTTGTTTGCGCTGCCGCCCGGAGCTTGCCCCCGCGAGGCGCTTTTGGTCCACCACCGATGCACAAGCCCTTGTTGCCGAATTCGCGGCACAACAGCTTCACATGGCCATTGACCATGGCCGCAAACCACCCACCCTGAGCGCCTTGGCGGCACAGCTGGGTGTGAGCGACCGGCACCTGCGCCGCATGTTCGCCCTGCACTGGCAGGTGTCGCCACTGCAATACCTGCAAACCCAGCGACTTCTGCGGGCCAAACAGTGGTTGCACGACAGTCCGATGTCAGTGGCCCAGGTGGCCCAAGCCAGCGGTTTCGGCTCGGCCCGGCGCATGTATGCGGCATTTTCAAAGCATTACCGACTCAGCCCGGGACAGCTTCGCCCGGCCCGCACGCAACGCCAGGCCGCATCCGTTAGCGGCGTGCCACTTGCGCTGGTGCTGCACTACCGGCCACCGTGCCAGATCGCGCAGCTGTGGCAGTTTTTCAAAAGCCGTTCGCTGGAGGGCATGGAGAGCTGGTGCGGCGAAGGTCCGCAAGCCGAATTGCGCCGCTCCGTTCGCTGGCCACATGGCGTCAGCGTGATAAGCGGGTGGCTGGCGGTCCGCTGGGACAGCGTGCGCCCTTGGGTCCATCTTCGCGTCAGCCCCAACTTGCTGCCCGTGCTGCCCGCCTTGGTAGCGCAGGTGCGCGACTGGCTGGACCTGGATGCCCAGCCGGCCGCCATCGCGCAGGTGCTTAAGCCCGCATTTCCACACGCCATGGGCCAGCGTTTGCCGGGGGGCCTGGATGGTTTCGAGCTGGCCGTGCGCGCCATCCTGGGTCAGCAAATCACCATCAAGGCCGCCCGAACCCTGGGTCAGCGTTTGGTCCATGCGCTGGGCACGCCTTGCGACACGCCGTGGCCCGAACTCAACAGGACCTTTCCCAGCCCGGCGTGCCTGGCGCTGGATGAAAACGCCGCGGTCATGGGCAGCCTGGGGGTGGTGCGCCAACGGCAAAAAGCCATTCAAGCACTGGCGCGGGCGGTTGAATCGGGTGCGCTCCAGCTGCACCCCCAAGCCCCGCTGGAGCCGACTTTACAGGCGCTGATGGCCTTGCCAGGCATCGGCCTCTGGACGGCGCACTACATCGCGATGCGTGCTTTGCGCTGGCTGGATGCCTGGCCGGTGCAGGATGTGGCCTTGCAAACCGCCTTGGGCGTGCGCCAACACCCCCGCCCTACGCAGGCATTGGAACAACTCGGGCAGCCATGGCGCCCTTTTCGAAGCTACGCCCTGATTGCGGCTTGGCAAAGCCTGTCATCCTCACCTCACACACCACCATGACCAACATCTCCACGCACCAACTGAACGGCCCATTGGGGCCCATGATCCTGGCCGCATCGCCACAAGGCCTATGCGGCGTGTGGTTTGAAGGCCAGCGCCATGGCCCAACCGAGGCTCGAATGCAAAGCTGGACGACCGACAGCGCGCACACGCTGCTGCAAAGCGCCTCAAAACAACTGCTGGCCTACTTTGCAGGTGATTTGACATCGTTTAATTTGCCTTTGGACCTGTCGGCAGGCACGCCCTTTCAGCAATCGGTTTGGCGCGTTTTGAGTACCATCCCGTCGGGCGCGGATCAAAGCTATGGCGATGTAGCCCGTCAATTGAAGAACCCCCAGGCCGTTCGTGCCGTCGGCGCTGCGGTGGGACGCAACCCGCTGAGTATCATCGTGCCTTGCCACCGTGTCTTGGGGGCCGGCGGTCAACTCACCGGCTATGCAGGCGGGCTGTGGCGCAAGCAAGCGCTTTTGAAGCTGGAAGGCCATCCCATGGCCCAACGCACCCCGTCCCTGTTTTCTGAATGAACACCACACTCCAACGCGGCTGGTTGGCCGACTTCTTGATGTTGGCCGCCATCTGGGGGGCTTCCTTCATGTTCATGCGTCTGGCCGCGCTGGAACTGGGCGCCTTGCCCACGGCCGCGTTGCGCGTGGCCATCGCCGCTTTGTTTTTGTTGCCCCTGTTGATGGCCAAAGGCCATTGGCCTGTGTTGCGTCAGCATTGGCGGCCTGTGTTTTTGGTGGGGCTGCTCAACAGCGCCATCCCGTTCGCCCTGTATGCCTTTGCGGTCATGCACATCAGCACCGGCTTGTCGGCCATCTTGAACGCCACCGTGCCGCTGTTTGGCGCGCTGGTGGCTTGGCTCTGGTTGCATGACAGGCCAGGTTGGTCGCGCACGGTGGGATTGGCCATGGGTTTTGGCGGGGTGGTTTTGTTGGTGGGTGAGCAGGCCAGTTTCAAACCCAATGCTTCGGGCGTGGCCCCGGCGTGGGCGGTGCTGGCGTGCTTGGCGGCCACCACCTGCTATGCCTTGTCGGCCAGTTTCACCAAAAAACACCTGCCCAGCATGCCGCCCCTGGTGGCGGCCACCGGCAGCCAGATCGGGGCCACGCTGGGGCTGGCGGGGCCGGCTTTGTGGTTTCTGCCTGACCACATGCCATCGGCCCCAGCCTGGGGCGCCTTGCTCGTTTTGGGTGTCGTGTGCACCGGCATCGCCTACGTGATTTATTTCCGCCTCATCGAACGCGCAGGGCCCGCTCGCGCCCTGACGGTGACTTTCATGATCCCGGTGTTCGCCATTGTTTACGGCGTGATCTTGTTGGGCGAACAGATCACCCCCTGGATGCTGGGCTGCGGCGCGGTGGTTTTATTGGGCACCGCCCTGTCCAGTGGCTTGCTCAAGCTGCCGGGGCGTTGATGCGGTGGTGGATGTGCACGCGCTGCTCCCGCTGCAGCACATCCCGGGCCCGCAGTTGCCCGCAGCCCCCGTCCACATCCTGACCGGCTGACTGGCGCAACTTGGTCAGCACCCCACGCTGGTGCAGACTGCGGGCGATGGCCGCGGCCTTCTCCCAAGTGGGGCGTGCAAAAGGCAAGTCGGGCACCGCGTTGTAAGGGATCATGTTCATCAGCGCATATTTGCCCTTGAGCAGGCGCACGATGCCTTCGATTTCTTCGTCGCTGTCGTTCACGCCCTCGATCAAGGTCCACTGGTACTGGATCGGGTAGCCGGTGGCGCGGGCATAAGCCTCGCCCGCCTCCACCAAATCTTGCGGGTCCCAACGCGGGGCACGGGGCAGCAAGCGGGCCCGCACATCGGCCAGGGTGCTGTGCAATGACAGTGCCAGCGCAGGCTTGACGCGGCCTTGCGGCAAACGCTCAAACACCCGCACATCGCCCACCGTGGAAAACACCAAATTCTTGTGCCCGATATTGCCCACCGTGCCCAGCAAGTCGATGGCTTCCATCACCGCCTCCAGGTTGTGCGAAGGCTCGCCCATGCCCATGAACACCACTTTTTTCACCGGCCTGAGCGTGCGCGCCAGCGCCACCTGGGCCACGATCTCGGCGCTGCCCACCTGCCGGATCAAGCCTTCGCGACCGGTCATGCAAAACACGCAGCCGACCGCGCAGCCCACTTGGCTTGAAACACACAAGCCGTCTCGCGGCAGCAGCACGCTTTCCACGGTTTGGCCGTCTTGCAGGCCCACCAGCAAACGGGCCGAGCCGTCTTGCCCCGCATGCTGCTCGCGCAAAGTGGCCAAGCGGGCCAGCGTTTGGCTGAGCGCAGGCAGCGCCTCGCGCAGGGCGGTGGGCATGAAACTGTGCAGTGGCCTGCGTCCGCTGTCTTGCGCTTTGGCTTGGGCCCACAAACGCAGCACGCGCTGCTCATGCAGCGCATGGGCACCCAAGGCGCGCAAATGCGCGCGGATGTCCTGAACGCTGTGCATGGCCGTCAACACCCGCTTTCAGTAATGGGGCGGGATTTCATCGCGCAAGTTGCGCACCTCGGCGCCACCGCCCGATTCAGGCAAGCGCTCACGCAGCTGACGCAGCTCCTGGATGAGTGCATCGATTTGCTGCTGCTGGCGGTACACCTGGGCATTGAGCTGATCGAGCAGGTCTTCGCTAAAGCCCGCCTTCACTTCCAAGTCAATCAGGCGGTTTTCAATCAAGGTTGGAATGTCCATGGGCTCTATTGGACCTGATTTAGAAAGGGATTGGGTCATTTTCCATATAATGCGCCCATCGCTGAGTTATCCGAACTACTTGCAGGGCGATTCATAAATTCTGCTAAAGCGTTCGCCAGGCTCCAGAAGTTTCAGGGTCGGCAACGCCGAAAAACCACAGAAACCAAGGAGCTTTTTTCATGTCCCAGAACTTCCTCTTCACCTCGGAATCCGTTTCTGAAGGCCACCCCGACAAGGTCGCCGACCAGATCTCCGATGCGATCCTTGACGCCATTTTTGCGCAAGACCCCCGCAGCCGCGTGGCTGCCGAAACCCTGACCAACACCGGCTTGGTCGTGCTGGCCGGTGAGATCACCACCAACGCGCACGTTGACTACATCCAGGTGGCGCGCGACACCATCAAGCGCATCGGCTACGACAACACCGACTACGGCATCGACTACAAGGGCTGCGCGGTCATGGTCTGCTACGACAAGCAGTCCAACGACATCGCCCAGGGCGTGGACCACGCGTCTGACGACCACCTCAACATCGGCGCGGGCGACCAAGGCCTGATGTTCGGCTATGCCTGCAGCGAAACCCCTGAGCTGATGCCTGCCCCCATTTACTACGCCCACCGTTTGGTCGAGCGCCAGGCCCAGCTGCGCAAAGACGGCCGCCTGCCCTTCTTGCGCCCCGACGCCAAGAGCCAGGTGACCATGCGCTATGTGGACGGCAAGCCGCACAGCATCGACACCGTGGTGCTGTCCACCCAGCACAGCCCCGACCAATCCGAAACATCGACCAAGATGAAGGCCAGCTTCACCGAAGCCATCATCGAAGAAATCATCAAACCCGTGCTGCCCAAAGAGTGGCTGCAAGACACCAAGTATTTGATCAACCCCACCGGTCGTTTCGTCATTGGCGGCCCCCAGGGCGATTGCGGTTTGACTGGTCGCAAGATCATTGTGGACACCTACGGCGGCGCCTGCCCCCACGGCGGTGGTGCGTTCTCGGGCAAGGACCCTTCCAAGGTCGACCGCTCGGCCGCTTACGCTGCGCGTTATGTGGCCAAAAACATCGTGGCCGCAGGCTTGGCAAGCAAGTGCCAAATTCAAGTGGCTTACGCCATCGGCGTGGCACGCCCCATGAACATCACGGTGAACACCGAAGGCACAGGCGTGATCTCCGACGACAAGCTGGCCGCTTTGGTGGCCGAGCACTTTGACCTGCGCCCCAAAGGCATCATCCAGATGCTGGACCTGCTGCGCCCCATCTACAGCAAGACCGCCGCTTATGGCCACTTTGGCCGCGACGAGCCCGACTTCACCTGGGAGCGTACCGACCGTGCGGCCGCCCTGAAAGCCGCGGCCGGTTTGTAATCCAGCCCCACTGCCCCGCAGGCTGCGGGGCATCCCAACAGCCGCTCAACACCGTTTGAGCGGCTTTTTTTTGGGTGCGGCCCAGCACCAACCTGTGCGGCGGTTTTTCTGACAATGGTTCTTCCGCCATTCAGACTGTCCGCAGCATGTTCCTCAACCGCCTGGACGCCGCCCATCAACTGGCCAAAGCCCTGAAAAAATACCAAGGCCAGCACCCCTTGGTGTTGGCCATTCCACGCGGTGCCGTGCCCATGGGGCTGGTGCTGGCGCAAGCGCTGGATGCCAGCTTCGACGTGGTGCTGGTGCGCAAGCTGTCTGCCCCCCTGCAGCCCGAACTGGCCATCGGTTCGGTGGACGAAAACGGTTGGGCCTATTTGTCGCCCGAGGTCGCCGCGATGGGCCTGCAGGCACCCTATATCCAGGCCGAAATAGAGCGCCAAATGCAGACTCTGAAAGCCCGCCAAAAACAATACCGGCAAGTGCTGTCGCGTGCCCAGGTCAAAGACCGGCTGGTGATCGTGGTGGACGACGGCTTGGCCACAGGCGCCACCATGCAGTCGGCGCTGCGCGCCACGCGCCAACAGGGGCCGCGCCATTTGGTCTGTGCGGTGCCGGTGGCCAGCCCCCGGGCCTTGCGCCAGGTGCAGGCCCTGGCCGACGACACCGTGTGCCTGCTGGCCCCGCAAGACTTCATGGCCGTCGGCCAGTATTACCGTGATTTTGCGCAAGTGGACGATGCCGAGGTCCTGGCCTTGCTCGCTGGCCAGACGAGGTCATAAAAGCAAATCCTGGCGCAAGCGCTGCGCCAGCTCCTGGGGCTTCAAAGCGGTCCAATCCAGCGCGTGTGTGGCGCACACGGTTTTTTGCACCGAGGCATCCAGGTGCCGACTCAATTCGCCCAAAAAGGGGTTGGACACCACCAGCGCCAGCGCTTTCAAGCGATGGTCCAAGGCGGCTTCGCGCAAATGCCGGGCCAAGGTTTGGGCAAAGTCGTTGCGGTGGCCTTGCTTCAATTCGGTGTGGGGGGCCAAACCAGCGCGCCCATACTCCGAATGCCCCAGCGGCGCACGCTCGGTGTCGCGGGCCCTCATGCGGGCTTCGGGGTAGACCCATTCAGCCAATGCAAGCAAAGGCTCTGCCATCGAGCGGCGCTCCCACAACCGAGCCTGCCCGGCGTTGGCCACCAAAATCCAGTGTTCTTGCAGCATGGCCCATCCTTGTTTTTGCTTGGAAGGCATTGATTGTGTGAACACCCAGCGCATGCGGCCATTAACCTCAAGGTCTGTACCGTTTGGCCCATGGTGTGCCAGCCCACAAGCTGCACCCAGCGGGGTTGACGGACATCAATGGGCCAGTGGTCAAGGCATGCGCCAATCGCTGTGATGCCCGAGACACCCGTTCCTGCCGACTGCGTTTTCTTGGCCCGCCAACTGAGCAAGGTGTATGGCACGGGGCCCACCGCGGTCCACGCGCTGCGCGGGGTCGACCTGTGCATCGTGCAGGGCGAGCTGGTGGTGTTGCTCGGGGCCTCGGGCAGTGGCAAATCCACCTTGCTCAACATCTTGGGCGGGCTGGACAGCGCCAGTTCGGGCACGGCGCAGTGGTTTGAGCACGGCCAGGGGCACGAGTTGACCGGGGCCAGCGACGCCGAGCTGACACGCTACCGGCGAGAGCATGTGGGCTTTGTATTCCAGTTCTACAACCTGATTCCCAGCCTGACAGCGCGTGAAAACGTGGCCCTGGTGACCGACATGGCCCGCCACCCGATGCCACCGCAAGAGGCCCTGGCACTGGTGGGGCTGGCGCATCGGTTGGACCATTTTGTGGCGCAACTGTCGGGCGGCGAACAGCAACGCGTGGCGATCGCGCGGGCCATTGCCAAAAGGCCCCAGGTGTTGCTGTGCGACGAACCCACCGGCGCCCTGGACTGCGCCACCGGCATCGTGGTGTTGCAGGCCATTGAAAAAGTCAACCGCGAATTGGGCACCACCACCGTGGTCATCACCCACAACGCCCCGATTGCCAGCATGGCCGACCGCGTGATGCGCATGGCCGATGGCCGCATCGCAGGCATCGAGCGCAACCCCCACAAAGTGGCGGCGGCCACGCTGCATTGGTAGGGCACCCCATGCGTGCCCTGAACACCAAACTCTGGCGCGACTTGCGCAGACTGTGGCCGCAGGTGCTGACCATTGCCCTGGTGGTGGCCATTGGGGTGGCCGGTTTCGTGGGCATGTTTTCGGTGCACGCCTCGCTGCAAAACGCGCGGGACAACTTTTACCGAGACAACCGCATGGCCGATCTGTTCATCCGCGTGAAGCGCGCCCCGCTGCAACTGCAAGCGCGCTTGCAGGCCGTGCCGGGGGTGGCCGACATCCAGCTGAACGTGGTGCATGACGCCCAACTGGCCCTGCCCGATGCACAAGCCCCGGTCACGGCCCGCTTTGTGGGCCTGGATTTGGCACGTGTACAGGCCCAAAGCCAAGGCCTGAATACCCTGAGCTTGCGCAGTGGGCGCTGGCCCGAACCCGGTCGCATGCTGGAGGCCGTGGTCAACGAACGCTTTGCGCAGGCGCGTCAACTCCAGCCTGGCGACCGGCTGCAGACCCTCCTGAATGGCCAGCTGCAAACCATTCACTTGGTGGGCACCGTGATATCCCCTGAATATGTGTTTGCCTCGCGCGGGGGCGCGCCGGACGACAAGAGCTTTGGCGTGTGGTGGATCGACCACCAGCGCATGGCGCAGTTGTTTGACATGCAAGGCGCGTTCAACCAGGCGTTTTTCCGCTTGCACGAGCGCGCACCCAGCCCAGCCACCTTGGCCCAGACCATGGCACACATCGATGCCCTGCTCGCGCCATATGGCACACGCGGCACTGTGCGCCAAGACCAGCAAATCTCGGCCCGCATCGTCAACAATGAGCTCTCGCAAATGCAGGTCATGGGCACGGTGCTGCCCGCAATTTTTCTCGCCGTGTCGGTGTTCATCCTGAACGGCGTCATGGGGCGTCAAGTGGCCACGCAGCGCCACCCGATTGCCGCACTCAAAGCGCTGGGCTACCCGGACCGCCGCATCGCCTGGCACTACATGGGCTTGGCCCTGAGCATCGCGGGTCTGGGTCTGCTGGTGGGGCTGGCCCTGAGCCAATGGATTGGACGCGCGATGCTGGGCCTGTATGGCGAGAGCTTTCGCTTTGCGCATCTGGACTACGCCACCACACCTTGGCTGGTGATGGCTTCGGTGCTGCTGGTGATGACCGCTGCTGCAGCTGGGACTTGGCGCGCCATCGACGCGGTCATGCGCCTGCGCCCCGCCGTGGCCATGCAAGCGCCACTGCCTGCACAGCCACGCCACAACCTGATCGAAGGCATGGGGCTGGGTCGCCATGTGCGCACCGCGTCCCTGATGGCTGTGCGACAAATCAGCCACAACCCCTGGCGCGCGTTGTTCACGGTCACCGGCATCGCACTGGCGGTGGCTTTGCAAATCTCGGGGGCCTTTTGGCTCGACGCGGTGGCGCACATCATGGATGTGCAGTACCGGCAGGTGCAGCGTGGCGACGTGGTGGTTTATTTTCAGCACGAGCTCAATCCTTCGGTGCAACAAGACCTGCAGCGCTTGCCCGGTGTGCTGCATGCCGAGACCCAACGCGCGGCCTCGGTTCGCCTGCACAAGGGGAGCCAAAACGACGAGGGCATGCTGCTGGGACTGGCACCAGGCGCGCGTTTGACGCGCGTCATCGACACCGAACAAGGCCCCGTGAGCATGCCACCACAGGGTCTGGTGCTGTCAGCCCTGCTGGCGCAGACACTGGGCGTGCATGCGGGCGAGCGGATCGAGGTGGAATTCTTGACGGGCCGACAAGAGCGCGCCACCGTCGAAGTGGTGGGCATTGTGCGCACCCTGATCGGCAAACAGGCTTTCATGGACCTGCACGCCTTGCATCGCCTGACACGCGAAGGCGCGGGCGTGAGCGAAGCAAGCTTGCAGGTGGACCCCATGGCCATGCCCGCGTTTTGGCAAGCGGTCAGGGGCGCGCCGGTCATCGTCGCGGTGCTCGACAAGGCCTCTTCGCTGGCCGGTTTTCAGGAAACCACGTCGCGCAACATGGGCGTGTTCAGCACCATCCTGACACTGTTTGCCGTGGCCATGGCGGTGGGCATTGTGTACAACGCGGCGCGCATCAGCCTGTCCGAGCGCGCCTGGGAACTGGCCAGCCTGCGTGTGCTGGGCATGACGCGGGCCGAGGTCTCGGTGTTGCTGTTGGGGCCGCTGGCTGCCGAGTTGCTGCTGGCCCTGCCACTGGGGGCTGCAGGCGGCTGGGCGCTGGCCTCGTGGTTGATGCAGCTGATGTCGTCCGACAACATCGATTTTCCCGTGGTCATTGCTCCGCCCACCTATGGCTGGGCGGCCCTCATCGTGCTGGCCGCCGGCTTGCTCAGCGCGCTTTTGGTGCGACGGCAAGTGGACCAGCTGGACCTGGTGGCCGTTTTGAAAGTCCGAGAATGAACGACACGCACCCCGATACTCTTGCCATGCCGGATTTCTCCACCGAGCGTGCACACCGGCCCCGTTGGCCCTGGCTGATCTGGGCGCTTGGGTGCTTGGCTGCGGCTGTCGGGCTGTGGTGGGCCTTTGCGCCGCGTGCGGTGAACGTGGAGCTGGCCGCGGTCACCCTGGGGCCCTTTGAGCAAAGCATTGAAGAAGACGGCCAGCTGCGCGTGAAACAACGCTTCGTTGTGAGCGCACCTGTGACTGGCCATCTGCAAAGACCCGTCCTGAAAGTGGGGGACCCGGTGCAAGCGCAGCAAACGGTGGCCTGGCTGACCCCCCTGGCCTCGCCCATGATCGACCCCCGGCAGCAAGCGGTGTTGCGCCAGCGTGTGGGCCGAGACCAAGCCTCTCAAGAGGCCGCCAGCGCCCGCGTGCAACAGCTGCAAACCGCGCTGGACCAAGCCCGTCTGCAAACTCAAAGGACCGCGCAACTGGCGCAGCAAAACTTCATGGCCCAAGCGGCGCTGGACCAAGCGCAACTGAGCGAACGCGCTGCCGAGCATGCGCTGCAAGCCGGGCTGGCCGAGCGGATGGCGGCCCGGTTCAGTCTGGCGGAATCCGAAGCCGCATTGCGGCAAACCACACCCGCACCCGCCACACCCGGCCTCTTGGCCATCACCAGCCCGGTGAACGGTTGGGTGCTGCAGCTGCACTCAAGCAGCGCCGGGCCGGTGACCGCTGGGCAAGCCTTGTTGACCCTGGGCGATCTGCGCGATCTGGAGGCCGTGATCGATGTGCTGTCTGCAGATGCCCGGCACATCCCCGCAGGCGCACTTGTGCGTCTGTCACTGAACGCGCAAGACGCACCACGCCAAGGCCGTGTCAGGCTCATCGAACCGATCGCCTTCACCAAAATGTCGGCTCTGGGCATTGAGGAGCAACGCGTGAATGTGCTGGTGGACCTGCTGCCCACCGCAGAGGCCATGGCGCCAGGCCCCGGCGATGGCTTTCGGGTCGATGCCCGCATCGTCACCTCACGCAGCGAGCAAGCCCTGCGCGTGCCCACCGCCGCCCTGGTGCGCGACGGCACCCAGTGGCGTGTTTGGCTGTTTGACCAGGGGCGCGCCCGTGCCCGCCAAGTAGTCCTCAAAGACCGCAACGCAGAGCACGCCTGGATCGAAACCGGCCCGCTCCAGGCAGGCGACCTGGTGGTGCTCTACCCTGCCCCGCTGCGCGAAGGCCAGCGCATCCAAAGGCGCTCTCCATGAGCCACCAACACACCCTTGCAGGCGCAGCGTCCAGGCCCGATCTAGCGGCTCACATGCACCTGGGGCACACGCCCCGCGTGCCACTGCCCGTCCAAAGCGCGTTCGATCTGCGCGGCCAGTTGCAGCAACAGGCCGTCGTTGGCTTGGCGTGCCTGCGCATGGATGCCCAAGGGCAAACCGTTGTATTGCCACGCCATGGGCAGTGAGATGCCCGGCATGCCGCACAGATTGGTCAGCGGGGTGTAGGCAAAGTTGCACCACAGGTGATGGAACCAATCGAGCACCGAAGGGTTGTCGCTGGTCGTCAGATATTCCACCGTGCCAATTTGGGGCGTGGGCAAAGCGGTGATGGGCGTGAGGATGACGTCCCAGTCTTCAAAGAACTGGCCAAACGCCCGCGAGGTGGTGTTGAACACCGCCTGCATGCGGGCCCGCTCGGTGAAGCTGGTGTTCAGGCCCATCTCCCAGATCTTGATGTTGATCGGCTCGACCAGATCCGCAGGCGGACGCGCCAAGCCCCGAGGGGCCAGCAAGTTGGAGATGGTCTGCGCAAAATTGCTGATGTAGCACGTGGTTTGCGCATCGAACGCCGCCCGAAAATCCACCTCGGGCAAAGCCCAATCCACCTGATGGCCCAAGCTTTCCAAAAAGCGCCCCACCCGCTCCAACTCGGCCACAAAATGCGGCACCGCCCGAAAGTCGCCCCACTCGTGCGACAAGGCAATGCGAAGGCGTCCCGGATCGCGCCCGATCAACTGGCTGTAGGGCTCTGGGGGCATCCAGTAGGGCATGAACTCGCCCGGCGCACCGCCCCGGCAATGGTCAACAAACGCAGCCGTGTCGCGCACCGTGCGGCTTTGGCAGCCCTGGGTCGAAACCAGACCGGTCAAGTCCGACGCTGCAGGCGCGATCGAAAAAACACCCCGCGAAGGCTTGAGGCCGATGTTGCCGTTGGTGCCCGCCGGAATGCGGATCGAGCCCCCGCCATCGGTGGCGTGCGACAAAGGCAGCACGCCCGCCGCCAAAGCCACCGCCGTGCCCGCAGAAGAGCCGTAGCTGGTGTAGGCCGGGTTCCAGGGGTTACGCGTCACGTACACCGCCGGGTTTTCGGCCGAGCTGCACACGCCAAACTCGGGCGTGGTGGTGCGGCCCATGAGGTTCAGGCCCGCTTGGCGCATCTTGCGGGTGAGGAAGGTGTCTGCGCTGGCCCGGTTGCCGCGCATCATCAAGGACCCCATCTCCTGCAAGCGCCCCTTCATCGTGGGCCCGAGGTCCTTCATGAAAAACGGCACGCCTGCAAAAGGGCCGTCCAGATTCAAGCCGTCTTTGAGCGGGTCGGCCACCACGTCCTCAAACACCTCGACCACCGCGTGCACCGCCGGGTTGATTTTGGCCACCCCCGCCGCGGCCTGGGCGGCCAATTCAGCCGGCGTCACATCGCCACGGCGCACCCGCGCGGCCAAAGCCACCGCATCGTGCTGCACCCACTCTTGCCAAGTCATTGCCAAAGTCATTCGCTGTGCTCCATGTTTGATGGCCTATTTGGCCAAAAAAAAGCCAACCCGTGAAGGTTGGCTTTTTTAGCGGTTTGGTGGAGCTGGGGGGAACTGAAAGAACATCTAAATGGCCCATAAAAGAAAGATTCTTTAAAAATTAAAGAGGGTTTGTTCCCCTTTTTGTTCCCCGGTTTTAATGTTGATACTACCGGTTGAGATCGTTTCCCCGACCGCCTCAAACCGCCGCTTCGGCCTACCCTACCTGCTCAGAAAAAATCATCAAATC
>Ga0315900_10005094_pt1 | contig 18197 bp, 16 predicted proteins | sample LakEriMetagenome_FD_203521 | JGI IMG/M metagenome (GOLD analysis project Ga0315900, IMG submission 203521) | Freshwater fungal communities from buoy surface, Lake Erie, Ohio, United States - Buoy 12 MA114 | ecosystem: Environmental > Aquatic > Freshwater > Lake > Lake biofilm | place: USA: Lake... | reverse complement strand
TTTTAAAAGCCCTGTTAGCCATCACAAGGGCTTCTCTTGCGGTATCAAACATCATTCCATACTGGCTCCAAAAAGAGTTGCGAATTTGTTTAAACACAGGATTTCCTGTTTTAATGTAGGCAACCTGAGCACCCACAGCCGATTCAAACGGCTTCCACATAGTGGATATGGTATTGCCAATCATATTAACGCCAAAAGTCCTAGGGCCACTAAGGAGAGCGTTAATCCACCATTCGTTGTGGAGTTTTATCCAGAATTTGTCCGGGGCCATTGTGACAAGGCCACGCTCTCCGTACTTCTCAAACAAAGTGGCAAACCTTTCAATGCCTTCATTAAACAGCCGAATTCCTTCTTTTGCGTCACCTTGGCCTAACTCTTCGGCAATGACTTTCCCATATTCTTTCATTTTAGAGGGGTCTTTTGCCCATTTTTCTGCCCTACCAATCAATTCTTCTGCAAGTTGAGCCTCTCTTTTGGTTTGTTTTCTAAAGGCAAGACCACGGCCTATGCTTGTTCCTAGCTCTTTGTTGCCAAACAGGATTTTTGTTACATTAGGAACAAACTCATTTAATCTAATAAATTTTCCTACATACTCAGCGTTTATTTGGTCTTTGACAAATGGATCAGCCGATCCAGCTTCCATTTGCCTAGCAGTTTTAAGAAAGTCATCGCTAAGAGCACCTAACTGGCTCATAACATCCATCTGAGCCACACGCATTTTTAGAACAAGAAGAGGTAGCTCTCGTGCGTCTTTAACTTGAGAAAGGGTATCGTTAAGCCATTTCTCCCCTCCGTTTCTTTTAATGTCTTCAACGGCTTCGGCTAAAACTTCGTTTTGTTTTGGATTGTCCGCCCGGTAGTTTTCAAGTTCTTCTTTGCTGACCTTTACAAAAGCCGTTACCGATTTGTGAGCACCCGCTGGCCCCGAATGATTAAAGATGTTTAAAATTGGACGGCTTGCGTCTCCGAGGAGTTCCTGACGAATAGAAGCAATGTCCGCATCACTTTTATTTAGAATCTCAACCATTTTTTGAGTTTTAGGAAGCGTTCCCATAAACTCAGACATTTTCATTTCCCTGTCGTAAACCTTACCATCCGGGCCAATTTCTGGCATAGAAACGGCTTCTTCTTCATCTTTAATAATTGCTGTAGGAACAGAGGATTCTCCGTCAATTCTAGGAGCCGGGGCACTAATTTCTAAAACAGGTTCTTCTTTAGTAAGAGCATTTAACGCCGGGTTCTCAGCTTCAGCTAAAATCTTACTAGCCTGTTCCACATTCCCGGCTTCAACGGCTTTCTTGGCCCCACGCAGAGCTTTAACACCGCTAATAATTCCATCAATAACCCCTCCAGCCAAAACCCCTTCCACGGCACTCTTCATTCTGCCTTCAAACATTGAATCATCCTGATCCGAAGCTAGATACTCAGTAATAGGGTTTTGTAGTTCTGGAACAGACTCAATAAGGTCAGAAAGCCTAGCTTGATGTTCGTCAAACACCGAAAAATCAGCCACCGCCCCTGCAATTGCACCCTTGGCGACATTAGACTTAGCAACAAACTGGCCAACTTTTCCTAGTTTAGCCAGTTTTCCTAATTTAGAAATACGATTAAGCCATCCAAAGCCCGGAGTAAACCCTACTAGGAATTGTGTGGCGTTTTCAACAAACCCGCCAGCCGTTGTTTTGGAACGACCAAGACGATTTAAAGAGCCTTCAGGCACATTACCAAAAGAAACTAAATCAGCCACCTCTTCAGTAGCGTTTAAAACCCCACGCACCGGGGCTAGGGCTAAATCAGCAATAAGAGAAGGCTCATCGTTTGCTGGTTCAGTTGTGGGAACAGGCATAGGCACAGGCCCAGCCATCATTTCGGGGGATTCTGGTATAGAAGAAGGCGTTGAAAAAGGTGCTCCCTGTGCTGACAAAGAATCACTAACTTCGCTTAAACTTTTAAAATTCATTTCAGTAGCTTTAGCAGATATGCTTGTTGTTGAACATAAGAATCTTCCTCATCGTCCCCTTGCAATTGTAGAGACTTAAACATTCTGCCTAAAAGAGTGGATTCTTTTGAAGTAGATTGGGCATATTCTTGAATAGCTTGATCTAGTTCTTGCGATCCTTGAAAATGCGTGGTTAAATTTCTGAATTTGTTGTACTCAGGCATTTTAGGGTCTAAAGGAAGGGGAAGACCTTCTATAGTTTTTCCGTTAGCTACCTCTTTTGGAGTATAGCCAATCAATCCTTTTAGCTGAAAATACTCTTGTCCTTTTTTGGCTAGTGTAGCATCGTCATACTTAATAAAAGTCTGACCACCAACAAAATTAGCTCCTTCTCTGGTGGCGTACCCGGTATACCCACCTAGCACAATATCCTTTGCAAGCCGTGGTAGAATATTATTGGCTTCCCGGCTGAGACGATTTCTTTGTTCCGTATACTCTGCAATGTTACGCCTCATCAAGTCAGGAAGAGCCGGGTTATTTTCTGAAAGCCCAGCGTCCACAAGCTGTAGCTTTCTTTTAAGAGCCTTGTTAAACCTGTTTTGCAGAACAGGAATGCTTTCCATCCTCTGGCCTTGGTATGAGTCCGTCTCTTTAAACATTGAACCAATAAATCCATCAGGAGTAGGGAACTCATTTTCCCTAATTCCTGTTTCAATTGTTGCACTTTCTTTTACATTGTTCTGAAGTTGTTCGAACTTTTTAAAAGCTTCTTGGCTTAAAGTTTTTTGAACTTCAGAAGCAATAGTTTGAATGTTTTCCTGAATAATCTGGCCTTGTGTTTTATTTGGGTCTTCTTTGCGGACTTCCTCAACCTTGGATTTTATTGCAGTTTGAATATCTTGGGCGATTCTTGCATCGCTTCCTATTTGTAACAAAGCCTGACCAGCAATCAAAGCATCGTCAGTATCTTTACCTCCGGCCTGACCATAAAGATAAGTTTGTAAAGACTTTTGAATTTGCTGAGTAGCGTCCTTTACAAAAGGATTGTTAATAATAGCCGAGCCTTCTTTAATTTTATTTAATTCTTGAAGTGCCCAAGGCTTGCTAGAAGTGTAAGTCCTTCCCCATCCTTTGTTAGCATCTATAGCCCCAATAATGCCTTCCACCCTTTCGCTGTCACCTTCCTGAATGGCTATTTTAAGGCTACTAAGAAGCTCAGGGTCTTCACGATACTCAAGACGAACTACATCCTGAACTTGTTTGGCTAATTCTTTTCGTGCCTTTCCTATATAAGGAGTTTCGTCTAATAGGAATTTTCTTTCCTCGACTTCAATAGGATTGCTAAAAAGCTCTTGCTCCATTTCAGCTTGAATTTTAGGGTCAAGTAGGCTGTCAACATCCCCTCCGTATTTGTCAAATGTATTGTAAACTACATTAACAATCCTGTCGCTTAATGCTTGCTCATCCTTAGCCCGATTTAGCTCATTGTTTTTTGATTCCTTATCTTCAAAATCGTCAATTTTGGCGTAAAGACTTTGAAAAGTAGCGAAATTACCTCCACCGCCAAGCTTAGCCCCGGTTTGAGTTTGGATATTTTCGTAGGCGTTAAGCTCTGTCCTAGCCTTATCCGGGTTTACTTTAGCTAGACGAAGAATATAAGGCTGAAGCGATCCTTCCGCCCATTTGTTAAAAGCACCGGGAACATTTGCATCGGAAATTTGTTTTAGCCATCCCTGAACGGCTTCTTGCTTGTCCCGATCATTAAGGTTAACATCCATAAGAATATCTTGCCCAGCTTGAGCAAGAGTTTCTTCCATTCTTGTCCTTCGGTTTTCCCACCTATTTTTAGTTGTCTGATCGGCAACTTCTTGATTAATCTTTATAATTTCATCTTTGGCAGAAGAACGGCCAATTTGTGAGCTATTTTGATATGAGTTTAACCACTCATTGGAAGCCTCTTCTAAAACAGCATAAGGGTCTTCAGAACTAAGGCCATTCTGAAGCCTGTCTATAAATTTAAGTTTCCCATTATTATCAGTTGCAGTTAAAATAAAATTACGATAATCGCTTCGTGCTTCTCTTTGGGCAGACACACGCTGAAGCTCTGCATAGTACTGAGGAAGTTGCTCAGGTTTAAGCCACCCTTCTTTAATGCCCTCCTGAATGCTTTTGCGGTTAATGTTTCTTGCCTGTTCGATGGAAAGTAGGTTAGCGTCTTCCTGAGCCATCTTTTTGGCAAAAACATCTTCAACTGCATCGTTTCGAATATAAGCAGTACCAAAAGCTTTAAGTTGAGGGTTTAAGTCCGCCAAGGCTTCCGACACTTGCATTAGTTCATTGGTTCTTGCCGGGGCTGTCCATTCAACTTGAGGCGGGGCGGAAAACTGAGAAGGCTGAACCAAAGGCATAGCTTGAATTCTTGGAATGCCACCAAGCTCAAGATTTGTGTTGCCCCGGCGAGGGACGATAATTTCTTCAGCCATAATTAAGCCCCAAAGATACCGCTAACAAGGTCTGTGGTTTGGCCTGATCCAGCCCCATAACGCTGATAATACTTGTTTGTGTAATAGCTGTTGGCACTCGACAAGCCTTGACCAAACAGGTTTGTACCCAAAGCCCAAAGGCTTGGACGCTCAATTGGCCTGTTAATATTGGCAAGACGCATTTGAGAACCAAACAAGGCGTTGGAAGAGTTAGTGCGTAAAGACTCTTCCATATTCATTGCGTTCAGCATAAAGTTTTGATCCATAAGCTGAAGCTGTCTTGTTTTGGCTTCCAAATAACCAAGTTCTTGTCTGGTAACTTCGTCCAAAAGACCATCAATAGAAGTGCCTTGAACTCCAGCCTCTCCTGAAGCTACTTTAATCTTAGAGCGAACCGCCCTAGCTTCTTTTGCAAGCCCCATCATTTCCCTAGCAGAAGCTTCTTTTTCTTGGCCGATCTGAACTTGCCGAGCAAACATTTCTTGGGAATACTGACGCTGAAGCTGAAGCTGTTCTCTTTGTGCCCTTTCCTGTTCCAGCATTGAAAGGTTTGCTTGGTATTGAGCCTGTTGGCTGGCTTGCTGTTGCTGTCCCATATATCCAAGGACAGAACTGGTCGCACCAATAGCGAACTGACCGACTGAAAAAACTAAAGGGAGAATTGCTGGTGCACACATAAAACTATATTTTAATCTTTATAAACTCAATAAATGGTTCTTTATTTAATCCGTATTCCTTGTGTTCTTGCATAAACTTAAATCCCAGCCACTTAAGCCAATCTATATGCAAGGTGTTAGCTTTGCTAACCACATTGAACAGAATGGGATAAAGTTCACTAAAGGCTTTTACCCAAAATCTGCAATTACGCAAGAAAGGAATTTTAAATCTAACTATATCGTCACTTCCAACCATCCATATAACCCCGGCGTTGTCAGTTGAAGGCACAACGCCAAAAATACCAATTGCAAGTCCTTTATGTTCAATAGTATAAGTAAACAATCCGTGCACTTTTATGGTGTCCTCGATTAACAAGCCCGGATCGTTTTTAGAGTAAGCCTCTATTTCTCTTAAATCTGCTTTGCGTAGCCTAGGGCCAAGAGACACACCATCTCCCGGTTTAGCCCTTCTAATCAGGCCGTTGTGCTCTTTATACTCCCAAACTTTAGGAGTGTTAAGCTCTTTGGAAAGAATTGGTGAGAGTGCCTTCAAAATCTGCTGACGAAAAACAGGAAGGATAGATTGTGGAGTTAATAAAACTGATAAAAGCGTTTTCAGTTTTACAGAATATAGGAAATCTAAATATGCCTGTTTGTAAGCCTTTAGAAGACAAATATCGGTAAGTATAATTGTTTCCTTGGGCCGGGTCGTTAGATGAAACAACTACACTAAAAGATTTACTATTTGTATATGCAAGATAAGCGTATTTTAGCTGTAAATTTCCGCTAGAAACAAGAATTTGACCTCCTTTTTGTCCCGGTGCTCTTAAAGAAACAGGAGTTATTGTGTGAAACATTGTGTACGGAACTCCAAAGTAAATAGGGCCATTGTATGAGTTTAAAGAACCCTCAACAACAATGGTTGACTGACCAGAAACAATAGTATGGCTTACAATTTTAATTTCGTCAAAAATTACATTTGGAGTTGTAGACTGAGACGAATTTAAATATTTACCTTTTATTTTATCAAAAACGACAACTTTTGAATGAACATCTGTTAAAACATCTCCATCATTTGAATTAAAAGTAAAAAAGCTAAGCAAAGTAGACAAACTTTTACTTATAACTGAATATAAATTTGCTCCATTTGCCGTTTGATCTAGCCAAACATCTAGGGTTGTAGGATTAACATAATCTTTAATAATTCCTAAATTATCTAAAGACCCTACAAAATTGTTTTCCGCTATTGGAGCAATGTTTAAGTATGAAACAGAAGAAGTTGATATTGTAGATGTCGTATTATTTAATCTTAATGAAATTTGATTTGTAGTAGAGTTATAAGCAATAATAAATCTGTTCCATTCTCCTAAAACAATACCAGAAACGCTTATTTGGACTCCAAAATTGTCTTCAGTTTTCCACATAGCGTTAAGGCTTTGATTTGATATGTTTAATTGAACAGCTTTCCAATTTTCTAACGCACCTTTATCTAAAACAAAAATTACTTGATTGTTTAAATTTTCAGGCTTAAAAAAGCCAAAAATTGTAAAATTATTTGGCAAATTGTTTCTATAAAAATCTGAAGAATTTGAAGAATATGCGTAAGAAGGCTCCACTCCAGTTAATTTTAAAGACAAATCACTTTCAGGTGAAAACCCGGCAACAGCTAAAGGTTTTGCATTTCCAAAACTTAAAGGCAATGTAATAGTAGTCTGAGAGTTAGAAAAAGATGTTGTAATTCCAGAAAGATTTGATTCTGCCCCTGCCCCGGTTGAATAAACAGCAACAAGCCTGTCCATCCTTGGAACATAAGGAAGATATTGTTTTTCCTGAAAAGCTTGAAAATCTATTTTTTCAAGATAAACGCCATCGTCTCGTTGTACTAAAATGTACATAATTTCTTTTTTAAAGAAAACAAACAAAATGTTGTCGGATGTCGAAAAAGCAAACTTGCTCCAAGCTCCTTGAACACGCTCTGAGCCAATGTTTAAATATTTATATATGTATAAAATATTTTTATTTGTTCTTGATAAAACAGCAAGAATGCTTTCTGTGTCAGATGCGGACATTACCCTAATTTTTCCTTCAATATACTTAGGAATGTTAACGCTAATATCGTTAGCCTCCATAAACGCATTTTCAGGATTTAAAAAATATTCTCTAACTCCAGAATAATTGTTTTTAAAGAATGGGAAATAAACAAATTTACCAACTCCTACAGGCGGGACATCTGGAATTGCAGAGTAGCTTGTGGAAATTTGAATAGATGCACTTTTCGCAGTTAAATTATCCGATCCAATAAGACTGAATTGGCTATTTTCGGCAAAAAGTAACAATCTGTCAAAAAACGGAATAGCATAATTTAAATTAGTGACATTAACTGAACTTGAAGCAATATCAATTCTGTCGGCATCTAAAGTTTGTGTAATTGTAGTTCTAAAAAAATTAAAATATTCTCCAGATTCAGAAAATATTACATTTTCTTCTGAAAGAAAGCCTAACCTGTTTTTATAAAAGAAAATGTCATTAATTTTTTTAGTTGTCACTCCATTTGGATTTAAAAAACTTGGGTCTTTGTTTGTTTCGCTATCCCCGCACATTTTGTCTGCCCACTTTGGCGGAACAAAGGTAACTGAACCATAAGTCCTAGAAACGCCATCCAAAGGAGTAAATGCAAAATTACCTGTAGAAAGGCGTATTAAAGCCCAAGGCATTGTTACCGGGTTAATTTTATAATATTCCCCCGGAGCAATTGTTTCTTTCCACTCTCCTTCGCTTTGAAGCGATTGTGAGATGGCATTTTGCCAAGCATTAAATTTTACCCAATACTCATCTCCTGTGTCTTGGGGATATCCAACAATTTTATAAATAGTGTTATGCAAAGCGTGGCGTGGTAAATCAGAAAAAGCCTGAACATCTCCAAAATTTAAATTTAAAATAGCTCCCCCGGCACTATCTGAAGCAGAAGCACCCCAAATTAAATCTCCGTTTGTGTCGTAGCTGTTTGGATTTGTTGATCCGTAAACTGAATCATTTGTAAAGTACAAAACTGAAGAACTATAAAAAGAAAGCCATCCAGAATACCCTGTCATTGTTGCCAAAGTTGTAATTGTTCCAGAAGTCCCACTAGCAACTAATGTTGCCCCTGTAGTCCCATTACTAATAAATGCACTTAAACTTTGGGCTAAAGTAGATGTGTTATTTACTAAAGAAGATGTAAATTTTATTTGTTCTTGTCTTATTAAAGAGTAACTAGCAAAATTATCAGACCTGAAAGCTTGGTATTGAACATTCCAAGTAGCAGTAGTGTCAGTAGCTATTCCTGTTGTTACTCTGTATAATATGCTTCTTGATTGACTTGTTCCGGGCACTTTACAATCTATGCGAATCGTAAATTCAGAAAGGTCAGCCATTTGTTTAATAGTAAACAAAGCAACTTTTTGTAGTCTGTTTTTTGAAGAACCAGCTAAAATGTGCAGAACTTTGTCGGTTGTGAATTGAGGAGCAATTGTTTTGTTTAAAACAAAAGTATAATCCGCAATAGTAAGCATTTTAAAATCTGTGTCACCGCCAGTAAGAAAAGTAGAAGCCTGTGCTGTTGGAGAAGTAGAAGGAGTTGCTCCTCCATAGTAAACAGTTTTTTCATTTCCGTCTAAATCCCAAACCCGAATAGTTCCATTTCTAATTTCTGTTACATATCGCTCAGTTTCGGATCGGTCAATAAAATGAGCCGTATCGTGGTTTTGAGCTAATCCAGTTGTATACAATCTTTTAATATGCTGGCTGGGAGGACGCTTTGTTAAACCCTCAACTACGGAAGGAAAAGCGTTAATAGACTCTTCGGCTTGAGAAGGAAACCGCATTGTCCGGGGCTGTTGGCTTACCCCGCTAACAAAATTAGGGATGTTTGAAACTATGTTAGGCATAGCTTAACTGGTGGGTGTGGAATACCCAATAGACCTATCTAAAATCCTAGAAACATCGTAAGTATCAAAAATAGTGTAGTCTCCTTGTTCGCTGTTGTATTGAATTGCTTCTGCCCTAGCCCTTGCTTCTTCTATAGCAAGAGCCTGAGTTGCATCAGCCCTGCCCATACTTGCAGAAAGCTCTTTTGCAGTTCTGGCAATAATGTAACGCTGAATAGGAGCCGGGATGTTGTTCCAAGAATGTTGTAAAACAAGCTCAGCTTTGACATTTGAGCTAAAAATAGATGTAGATTTATTTACATTCCAAAGCTTGTCGTCTCTGACAACAATATTATGCTTATAGTCTTGATATTTGTCAGCATCAACTTGAAGAACAGGCAAAGCAACTTGAGATAAATCAATTTGGTTGTTTACATCACGAACTAAAGTAAATTCTTTTTCTGTATTAAAATGCCATCCTTCAGCCTGAACAAGCTTTTCCATTTCTGATAAAAGCTTATCAGCGGTGTAAGAAGAGTCAGAGGCAGTTAAACTGCTAACCGGGGGAATGTTTAGATATCTTAAAATTTGATTAATTGCTTTGTTTCTATTTGAAGCATTTTCAAAACTAGCAACTGCAACGCTTGTACTGGCGATAACATTATCCAAACCAGAAGCACCATCCAGCATTAGCTGTTGTTGTTCACGGCTAAGACCTAGAAAGTCCGAGAACTTAATTCCAAGCTTCCTAAGGTTAGTCTGAATGTTGGCAGTATTAAAAGCGGTAGCCCTAGCATCAGAGGTAGTACTAGTTCCTTTGGCAATAACCAAAGCTTCTTCTTTTTGAAGCGGATCAAGAGCCAGAAACTCTTTTTCAGACATCCCAAGGCGATTAAATTGCGTCCTGTATGTATCGTAGGTATCGGAAGCAGAAGTGGTTTTATTCTCAATTCGGTTTTGATAATAAAGCCTTCCTTGCCTTTCAGTAAGGTTAGTGGCAGAGGTTTGAACCAGCTTTAACTTGTCATCTACAGAAGATGCAAGGAAAATGGCTTGGTTAATTCCCAAAGCTTCTAACTCAGCAGAATATTTAGAAAAATTAGTGTCTGCCCCGGAACGAACCTCATAATCTAGGAAATTTGCAAAAGCTAGTTGCTCATCCAATTCTGTAATTTTAGCTTGTGCCTCATCTGCCCTTGTCCGTGAAAGAAACATTCGGCCTGATCGAATAACAATATAGTTTCTTGCCGATTCAGGAAGAAGGTCAAAATCAAGAAGTGAAACCATTTCTCCAACAATATTCGTGGCAAATACATAGGTTTTGCCTTTAGCGTCATAAAGTTTGGTTCCACGCTGAACTACTTTAAGAGTCGGGTAAGTGGATTCTAAAACATTGATTCGAATAGCGTTGCTGGGAACATAGATGTTGTTGGCGACATCTCTAACAAATGTGTAATCAATATCCGTGTTAAAAGACCATCCTTTAGTTTGAAAAGAACGATCAACCTCATTTAAAACATTATTGGCAATAGTGGCACTAACAGAATCGGCCACATAATCCAAAGAAGTAATCGGTGCTTCCCCTGCGTAAGAAAGAATTGAATTAAGTGCTTCTAGTTTAGAAGTAGGGGTACTAGCCATATACGAACCTTTCTACAGAAAAAGAAAAACCTCTGCAAGTAAAGATTTAACCTAAAACCGGGATAAGCAAGGAAGGGACTAAGCCCAATTATGATAATTTACCCGGAAGATTAAATCTACTACTTGCAGAGGCTTTCTATTAAGACCTATTAAGCCTTATTCAGCGTAACCGCACACTCAGGACGGAGAACTCCGTGACCCATAGCGTACTTCGACACAATGAATGTGCCCTGAAGTTCAATCTTGTACTCCGATTCAACGGCAAGATCGAGCAGTTTAACAGTACCAACCGCATTCTTATGGAACACAACACCGCCCACATTGGCGTAGGTGGTATTATCGTTGTAATTCACAAGCGAGTTAGTTTCAGCCGTAGCCGAAGCTCCCATAGAGGGAAGGTTATTGCTTTTCAGCACCTTCACCCCGGCAACTTCAACAATGCTGTTTTTGGCGTAAGAGCCAACCGCATTGGCCTTATCCGGGTGGCCGACATTCTGCACCAAAAGTGCATAATGATCGGGCGGAAGAACGCAATAACGCTCGCCATCATCGGGAACATCAACCTGATCCAGCTTAACAGCCGAATCATAGATGCCCTTGGCAATGGTAATCCCGGTAATACCAGCACCAGTTCCGATATTAACGGAACCGCTACCAGCCTTTTTCGGGGCCGAAACCGCCGTGCGGGAAGCGTTGACCACAAGCTGGGCAATGGTCTGATCGAATTTCTTCGCCAGAGCACGGCCAATTTCCTCGGTATAGATCGAGCGAACATCGAAGTGATTCTTCGCTTCCTCAATCTTAGCGATGAAGGTGCTGGAGGTCAGCAAGTTGTTAATGTCAATCACCTGTTCGCCGTGGGCGATGCCAGAGAGATATGAGTTTGCACCCACAGAATCCGTGAGGAGGTTATCCCCCGGAGTCATATAGCGGGTTTCCGCAGTTCCAGTAACCGGGAACGAAGCGGATTTGCCACTCTCAATAGTGCGAACAAGGTGCAGAGGCTTGAAAACCGCATTGGTTTCAAAGGTAGTCAGCACTTCACCCGCAAACTTCTTGAGAAACAGCGTATTAGCGTCACCAGCGTTGTTTACACGACCGGGACGAGAAAAGGTTGTAAGAGCCATTTTCTTTGTTTCCTTTCGGGTTAATATTAATCAAACAATGTCAAAGCCACTCAGCTTCAACGCTTTTTGATTGGGATGTCCGCTTTCGACAGCTTAGTTATCCCTCCGTAGAGGGGCTAGTGCTACTTGACTAGATTCCTTTTTCAAAAATCTATTTTGAGTCCTTAGCAGAATTAAGTGGGCCTGTCAACCATCCTTCTGGAAGTTTAATTTCATTTTCTGACAATTCCCACTCTTTGCCGTTCCAAAAATACACCTGACCCCTTACATTTGGGCCTATTTTAAACAAAGCGTCACTTTCGTGGACTATTACTACCTTTTTGCTTTCCGATAAAGTCGCACACCCGCTTATTCCAACGCTCCCTAACATACAAAGGAGGAGGCCCAAGTTCTTCAGCTTTAGCTGGTTTTGAAGCATCTTGAGCCTCCCCTTTGATAATTCGGTATATAGCCATCAATAGGGCTTCTATAATAGCCCCAAACACGGCTTAACTCCGATTCTTAAACTTGTCCCAAACTGACCAACCAAGGCCAATAGAGGCAACAATGCCCCCAACAATGGCTTCAGTTTCAGCGTGTCCAACAACACCCTTGGAAACAAGCAAAGCACCGAGGGCGGTCAGAATATGCCGAGCAAGGGATTGAATCACTTCTTTAGTCATATATTTTTCCTTTCTTTACTTACAGAACATTACTATTTGCAAGCTTCCGTTCAACATCTTTTCTGTAAGCCGGGTCGTTTTTATAACGAGGGTCAGCCATAGCACTTGTAAGCTCAGCAACACTACGGAATGCCGAACTTGTGGCCTCAGATTGAGTGCCCCCAATAAGCTTAGGCTGTTTACCCATTGAAGCCTTGTATCGGGCGTACATACCCTTTACGGCAAAACTGGCTTGGCGTTGATCCCCGGTTTCAAGAAAAGCATTGTAAGAATCAATCTCATCCTGAGAAAGATTATCCAAAGCCCAATCGTGCATTTCTTTAAAGCCATTTTCACCGCCAATCTCAGACATTAACTGCTGAGAGCCTTGGTTAGAGATTGCAATTTGCCCATTAATATAGGCATCCACAATGGAACGAGGATAACCCATTTGGGTAAGCTTTGCGTAAGACTCTTGACTAAGCTGGCCTTTTTCAAAGTATTCCTTGGAAAACCCTGAAAACTTATTTTCCCATTCCTGAAAAGCTTTTGTTTCCTCAGGAGTAACTTGCTGTTCATTTGCCTGATTGTTTTCAGGCTGATTTTCTTGGTTTTCCTGTTGCCCACCAAGTTTCTTTTCAAGCTCAGAGTAGGCTTTTGCCATCTCTTCAGCACTTTTAAATTTTTCAGGAAGCCAATCAGGTTTTTCTGTGCTAGATGCCACATTGGTCTGATTAGTTTGAACCCTAGGCTCAATCGCATTAGGGGTTGGTGTGGGCGTGGCTTGTTCGGTATTCACCGGGCCAGACGCATTCGCTGGAACCTGAACTCTGTCCATTTTATTTCTCCTTGCTTATTTTTGTTTACTGCTGATTTTGTTGCATCTGCTGTTGCATAGTTTTACTAGCGACATCAGATATTCCCTTGATTGTCTGAGGCCCAAGGTTATTTGTCAACTGCAAAGCCATATTTTGCTGTTTCTGTTGCTCTATTTGTTCAGCAGTTTTTACAAGTCCTTCCGTATCAATATTTAAGGCAGTAGCTCTACGCTTAAGGTAATTTTCAACATTTACAAATTGCATCATAGCTTCAGGGCCAAAAATCTGAGCAAGCCCGGACAAGAAAAGATCAAGTTTCGTTAAATCGTTCCCACGGCCAAGGGCTTCTACCCCGGTAATAATCATAGGACGAATAAGATCGTTTTTAGGAAGCTTAGGCAAGCGACTAGCTTTGCCCATTCTTTCCATAATGCGGGACACCATAGGAAGTTGGAATTCTTGGCTGAGAATTGAGTAAGCTCCTCCAAGAGCAGTCTCCAGTTCTTGAGCCATAAACCTGATTTCCTGAGCCGTGACTCGCTCTGCGTCACGCTGGACAGATGAGTTAAGCAAAAACGCAAAGGCAAGGCGGGTTTGAATTTCCACCATAACTTCCTTTGCCACTCGAAAATCTCCGTACTTTTGAAGCTGGAGAGCACTTACATCAGTTATGTTTCCAGAAATAAATTGCCCATTTTTGGATTCAGCCAAAGATTTAATTTTTGTAGTTCCATTAGGATTAACCAAAAACAACACTTTGGACGCAGAAGCAGAACCTTCCACAATAGCTTGTGTCAGGGCTTCCAAAGAACGCAAATCTCCTAAATACTCCTCAACCAATCCACGCCCATAATCTTCACCATCAATACGGCTGTAGCGAAGAGGGATAAAAGGACATTTATCAATTGGATATTCTCCATCAGAATCAGGAACCATTTCGCCCTCAATTTCCTGATAAATCTCCCATTTATTATCCCGGCGGTGAATGCAAGTATACAAATCAACGCTGTCATCATTAGAATATTCATCGCCTTCTTGTTTTTCGTGCTTTTTGTACATCGCCTTTGCTTCTTCAGGAAGGGCTGAAGGAGCCACGCACTCTTTTGTCACAATGTGGAGAATGTTTCCAAACGGATCACGCTTGACTACATAGTTTTCAAGCTTAAATACCCGCATTCCTCCTTTCTCAGGAAAATAAATCAAAGCATTCCCAGCAACAACAAGATGTTTTAAAGCCTCAAAAATAGGAACACGAAGGGCTGAAGTTTCAATCTCTTTACTTACTGCATTTTCAATTTCAGCCAAAGCTTTTTCCATCTCAACTTTTAATTCTTCCCCTCCTCCAAGCTTTTTTAATTTATAGGGATCAATTACCAAACGAAAGAAAGAGGCATTTGGCGGAAACAAAGCAAGAAGAAGCTTAGAGGCAATGTTGTTAACTCCCCTAGCTCCTACTCCTTGAAAAGGCGTTTCGTAGTTACTGGCATTGCTGTGCCCAGCCGGGGGTATAAGAGTTGGAATCGTAAGTTCAGAACAATCCCTCGCCCTCTGCAAATAAGTGTTGCGAGAAGTTTCTAACTCTGCGTACAAAGCTGAAGCTGTTTTAGCCATTAGACTACTAGAATAGAATTAAGTTCTGCCTGACTAAGAGCTTTATTAAACCAATAAATTTGGGAAACTACCCCACGAAAACCATACGATGAACTGCCATTAGTTAAAGACCTTCCACCAATTGATCTCCTGTCTACTCCGGGGTTTCCTGTGGTTAATGTAGTATTGGCTGTATTAGTACCCATTGTCCCATTATAATAAAGCCTAAAAATACTTGAAGTCTGACTAGCCACCATTCCAATTTTTACATAAGAAGATTCTACAAAAGGCGGTTCAGATGGGGTATATGTAGGGCAAGCAACATTAGAAAGATAACCTTGGACTACTCCTGTCGAAGCATAATTAACTTCCCATTCACTCGAAGGGGCCGTAAAAATAAAAGCGTAGTCTTGTGGATAAATATACCTTCTGCATACTGCAAACACAGAACTTTCTGTAAGACTATTAAAAGCAGAAGTTGTAGCCGGGGTTAATCCCAAAGCAGAAGCGTATCTAGGGCAATTTAAGCCGTAAGGTGTCAAATTTGCACCTGTGTGCTGAACTGAAGTTAAAGTGTTTTTTAAACTTACTGGAGTTCCAGAACTTTTATTTAACCCCTGTTTAAGAAGCATACCATCAATTAAATTAGTCCACAAACCTGAGTTTTTTAAGTTTAAAATAGCGTTATTTACCAAAGCTTGGCCGTTAACATAAGAAAAACACCCGGCAAGTGGAATCGAACAAGAAGCGTTAGTTACAGAAGTAATATGGTTGCTTCCGTGGGAATCATTTCGATTTCCAGAAGTTTCATCCATAGACCACCAAGAAATTAAACTAGTTTTATGGCTTGCATCTAGTTCAGAATAGCTACGACCTAAGCCTGAATTATACAAATAAGCAAGCTCGGTAGAAGTCAAAACTCGATTCCAAAACCCAAATTCATCATAAGATTGTAGGGCTTTTAATGTAGATGACCCATCTACAAAGTGTCCAAACTTTAGGGAGTTAGAACCAGCATAAGTATTAGTTACACTTACTGACGAATAAGTAACTGCTCCTCCATTAACAGAAACAAAAGATTTTTGTTGGCTGTAATCGTAGCCAAAATAAATAAAATATTTTTCTCCTTGCAGTAAACTTGAAGTTCCATTTAACACAAAAATCATTTCTTTTCTGTTTGCAAAAGTTCCGTCTGGATAAATTGCAAAAGTAAATTGAAGGTTGCTAGAAGCTCCTAAATCAGCTTGCAGTTGAAACTCTCTGACATCAGCTTGGTCTGATTTGGACATACACATAGAAGCTGTGCCTGTTGCAAAATGAGGAATCCACCAACCCGCAAAGCTCCAGCTTTTGCTGTTTAAGTTTAAAGAAGAAGAATGAGGGGCACTAACTTGGCCTAAATTAGAAGCATTTTTACCAACAAGAAGGCTGTTTTTAGAAGTAGAAAAAGAGTCTACATTAATAATGTTATCAGAAATTACATTATTCTTAATATAAGTAGAGGCATCAAAATCGTAGCCTGAAATTCGGTTGATTGTCCCCAAAGACAATCCTGTACCTAAGCTAGGCATAAATTACCTCGCCTATTAACTGCCAAAATAGGCAATAACAATTCCAGAATGGAGTTGGAAAGCAGTAAAAGTTCCGTAAAGAATAGTCCCGGCAGGGATAACAAGAGCACTACCAGCAGTAGTATTTGCCAAAGAATCACTACTGGAATTTGCAGAAGCAATCGCAGAAGCGTTTGTCAAAGTGTGGAACTTTGTGTCAGTAACAACTTGAACGGCAAACCACTCTCTTCCAGTAGGTGCGTTGTTTAAAACATTGGCTGTCGTCTCTACAAAACACCCAAGCTGACCTAAAGCTATTCCTTGAGTAAATGACATATACTAGTTTATATAGGAAATACCGCTGTCAATTCCCTGATCTTGATAATCAGTAGTATTCATAGGATCACGATTGATTTTAAAAATTGAAGTTCCTAAATTTTGAGAACGCTCAACATCTGCCATTGTTTCTTCCCCGGCAGGGCCAACCGACCCGGCCATAGGAGATGGGGGAGGGGGAGGAGAAGACACAACCGAAGGGGAGGGATTATCCCTGTAAACAACTTGAGGAGCACCACCGCCACCGCCCATAAAACACATATATTTATATTCCTTTTATTATCGCATCCGATTTAGCCCCACACCTGATGGGGCATTAATAGAGAACTGCGACATTCCGCTTGAATAGCCTGTGTTTTTGCTTTGTCCAGCATTATTTTGCTTAAATCTCCAGCCTTGAGAGCCAAATTTACCAAGATTTACCCTAGAAACAGGAAAATCGGTTACTGCTCCTGTACGAGGATCACGATATTTAACAATAGGAGGAGCATTCCTAGCCTGATTAACAGCATTTTGAAAAGCAACTACAGAATTACGCTCTCCAGCCATTTGAGCCACTCTGCCTGCACCTATTCCAAGCCTCCCAAAACTAGGAACCCACGGCCCTTTGGTAATACTCCTGTTCATATACTGGCGGTTGACAGTATTATAAAACCTAGTAGCCACAGGATTATTGATAGAAGACCTAGGGCCGTACCTAACAACACTAATCCTAGGAGCTGGCAATCCACCACTTTTAATCCAGCTAACGCCTACACTTCTAGGTCTAGCCATGCTCCCAGCAATAGCACTCATTCTAATGCCCATAAAATTATTCTTTAATTAATATGTTTTCGTTTTGATCTTCGTAAGCTTTTTTAATTAGCCTAACTATTTGCCTCTGTCCAGCATAAAACCATATTTCTTTTTCACTCATTGAAAGTTCAGGGCACTTTTCAGGGCATCTTTCTTCAAGAGCCTTTACAAGTGCTTTACTAATAGGAGGTAAGGAATCAGACTCTTTTTGGCTCATTTATAGGTTTAGGTAAATCATCCAGTTCTTGTGGCAACAATCCAAGCTCAATCTTGCGTTTTGTCTCAATCAAAGCAAGTATATTCCAAGCCCCGGCAACATCGTGCCTTTCATCCCTGTGCCCCTCTAGGTGGCGAAACAAGTGGCGAAGTGCTGAATCCATATACCGGGAAAGAGGCTGACCAAGCTCCCAATTACGCTCCGCATACTTTAAAGCCCCTTCTTCCAATTGCCTAGCCACAAGGTGTATGGCGTAAGGCATAAGAAGGTCATACCTTCCCTTTTTTTCCCTAGTGTCACGAACAGAACCAGACTCAAAATGCTGGCGTTTACCAGAATCTTTAACAACTACTTCTTTTGTTTCCATTGCTCCTCCTCCTTTTGAAGTTCAAAAACTATACCATATTCTGGAACATCAGGATACTTTGTTGCTTGCTGTGTGCTTCCTTGTGGACTGCACCCGGCCAAAAGCAAAAATAAAATCGCTATCATATTTCAA
>Ga0315900_10005093_pt1 | contig 18198 bp, 13 predicted proteins | sample LakEriMetagenome_FD_203521 | JGI IMG/M metagenome (GOLD analysis project Ga0315900, IMG submission 203521) | Freshwater fungal communities from buoy surface, Lake Erie, Ohio, United States - Buoy 12 MA114 | ecosystem: Environmental > Aquatic > Freshwater > Lake > Lake biofilm | place: USA: Lake... | reverse complement strand
ATTCTGGAAAATGCCGCTGCGTCTCGGGCAACAGTTTTTGTCACGGGTGAAAGCGGCACCGGCAAGGAATTGGCGGCGGAGGCGGTGCACAGCATTTCCCCGCGCAAGGCCGGGCCGTTCATTGCCATCAATTGCGCGGCGATCCCGAAAGATTTGATTGAAAGCGAAATCTTCGGCCATGTGCGCGGCGCCTTTACTGGCGCGGTGGCGGACCGCATTGGCGCGGCGCGCGCTGCTGATGGCGGCACGCTGTTTCTGGATGAGATTTGCGAAATGGATTTGGCGCTGCAAGGCAAGCTGCTGCGCTTCATCCAGACCGGCACGTTTCAGCCCGTGGGCAGCGGCAAGCTGATGCAGACCGATGTGCGCTTTGTCTGCGCCACTAATCGCGACCCGTTGGAAGAAGTGCGCGCCGGGCGCTTCCGTGAGGATTTGTATTACCGCCTGCATGTCATCCCAGTGCCCTTGCCGCCGCTGCGTGATCGCGGTGACGATGTGCTGGCTTTGGCCGAGGCGTTTTTGGTGAAAAGCGCTGCCGAGGAAGGCAAGCGCTTTCAGCGTTTTGATGCTGAAGCGCGCGCAATGCTGATGCGCCACATCTGGCCCGGCAATGTGCGCGAATTGGAAAACGCTATTCGCACGGCCGTGGTGCTGCATGATGGCGAAGTGGTGAGCGCTGCCATGCTGCCGGCCACGGTGCGGGAGGGTGGGGCTAAGCCTGCGCCCGCGCCCACACCACCGCCGCAGCCAGAACCCCCGAAAGTGCAAGAGACCCCGCCGCCAACCACACCCATGGAACCGCGTGCCATTGAATCGACGAAGCGTATCCGCCCCCTGGCCGAGACGGAACGTGAAGCGATTGAGCAAGCTGTAAGGCTTTGCGGCGGTAACATCGCCAAGGCAGCCGCGTTTTTGGGCATCAGCCCATCCACGCTTTATCGAAAGCAAGAAAGTTGGCGGCGGCGTTGAAGGTTTAGCTCAGGCCAAGCGCAAGCCGCGCCGCGGCAATCGCCTCATGCGCGGCTTCGGTCAGATCATAAGCGTGCAGTTCATGCGGCAGCGCCCAGGCAACCTCGCTCACATCATCGCCGGCGCAGGCTTCGCCTTCCAGCCAATGGGCGGCGAAATCAATGATGGTGTAATGGTAGCGCGCGCGGCCATCTTCATCCTCATTGATGGCGTCAAACACATAGGCCAGCGCCATCTGGCCCACTTCAATGCTGGCTTCTTCGCGCAATTCGCGCCGCGCGGCTTCTTCCGCCTTTTCGCCGATATGCTGCGCACCACCTGGCAGGGACCATTGGCCGATACGCGGCGGCTTGCCACGGCGCACCAGCAGCACGGCTTCCTCACGAAACACGATGCAGCCAATGCCGACCCAGGGGCGGTCAGGATATTCGCGCGGCGCGTTGCTCACCGTGGTGCAATCGGCGGTTCAGTCGCGGGGGTGGGCGCTTCTTCCTGGCGGCGCAAATCTTCAAGCCGGGGGATCATGGCTTTTTCTTTCCACTGCCCGATTTGATAGACCCAGCCACGCCAGCGCGCATTCAAGCGCGCCGCTTCATCGTCGCCCTCAGCCGCCAAGTTTACCCAGATTTCCTCGCCCTGCTTGCGCGGGCGGGCAATGATGGCCAGCCGATCGGTCAATTCAAAGCGCGTTTCACCCAAAGCCTCGCCCGGTGCATCGGCTGCGCGCCTTACATCAAGGAAGGTCAGGAATTCGAAACTGCGCGAAACCTCATCCAGGCTGACATCATCAGTGGGCGGTGCATCGGTGGGTGTGGTGATGGAAAGCTTACCATCGGGATCGCCGCTATGTGTCAGCACCAGCGCGTCTTCGCCCGCACGCGCAACAACAACGCGCGTCACGCGTTCACGCGGCAGATTGGCGATGTCTCGGTCAAGCCAAAGCTGCGGGTCGGCATCCACCGGGATGCGCCCTTCCGCGAGCCATGCCTGGTTTTCATTGGGCCGGCGCACATAGGCACTTTCCGGCACATTGCCTTGTGTGCGCACGCGCCGCCGCCCAATCACCAGTTCCACCAACGCCGCGCCTTGTGCATCCAAAACCCGCAGCAGCGTGGAAGTGGCACCCGCGCGCAGCGGGTCTTCCAGGCCAAGGCGATCAAACATCTCAGGATTACCGGTGCGCGGTTCCATCAGCCGCAATTCCGTGAGCCCCGTCAGCAACTCGCGGAGCTTTTCCTGCCGGATAGGATAATCGCCCTTGGTCGGCAGCACCCAGACATCACCGCGACGGATGATGTCCAGCGCGCCATCATGACGGCGCACCTCAATCCGCGCAGCATTGGGCAGGCGTTGCGCGAGGCCCGGAAAGGCAAGCCCACCAGTGCCGGCCGGCGGTGCCGGCGGCGGTGGCGGCTTGATCAGCAAGGCACCGGCCATGGCAATCACCGCCGCGCTGCCAAGCAAAATCAGGGAACGTCGTTGCATCTTCCTGCCCCCTGCTTCAATGCCGTGCCGCGGTGCGGCGGCGCGAACGCAGAATACCCATCACTAGCGCCAGGATCGTCAGCAGCACCGGCACGGCGGCAATATTGAGGATGCGGAGCCGCGTCTCAAGCCCTTCAATATCGCGCCTGAGGTCAAGCTGCACCGCGCGCAATTGCTGACGGGTGCGGAGAATCTCCTCACGCGCCGCATCAATTTCGGCGCGCTGTTCGGCGCTGATCACGGCATTGGTCTGGCCACGATCATTACCCTGCGGGCCTTGACGCAATTCGCGCAAGCGCCGTTCGGTCGCTTCCAGGCGCTGCGTGAGTTCGCGTTCCGTCTGGCGGAAACGTGCTTCCGCATCGCGGCGGATATCATCCACCACTTCAAACGGCCGTAGCGATTCACCGCGCGAACGCAGCGAAATCAGCGCATCACCGCCGGCCATGGTATCCACCAGATTGGCGATCAGCGCGCCATTATCGCTGAAGGGTGTCGCCACTTGCTGGCCAAAGAAATCCTGCACGCGTACCCAGAAGCGATCTTCCAGCACATCCGCATCATGGATCACGATGATATTGGCCGCACCTTCGCTCCGCGCACGATGCGCCGGGAAATTCGCCGGGCGTTCCGCGCCTTGCGGCGGCGGTGGCGCGCCATCCGGGAAGGCAGTGCTGACTTCGCCACGCAGCCGCGCCGCCAGAACGCGCGTTTGCCCATCGGGCCGGAAATCCGCCAGCACTTGCGTCGGGTTCGGATTTTCGCGGACCTTCGCCACATCCGCTTCCATGCTGCGCGGGCTTGAGGTGATGAGCGGCGTGAATTCCACCCGCGCGCCATCCTTCCGCCGCAAGAAACCCGCCGAGGCAAAGGTCACCTGGTTAAGCTGCGCGGTCGCAACTTCCCCCTGCGCAATAGAATCGCCCTGCGCATTGAACCAGGCAACGTAATCCACCGCCTGCACACGGTCCTGCGGATTGGCGCGCACGCGCCAGGCGCCGCGCAAATCCAGCACCACCTTATCTGACGGCGCTTCAATGCCCCAGGAATTGGTCAGGCGTTCCAGGCTGGACGCAGTATTGGCAGGCGGGCGACCTCCGGGGCCGGGGCGTGAGGCCTGGCCTTCGGAATGCGGATCAATCAGCAAAATCAGCTTGCCGCCGCGCAGCACGAATTGATCCACGGCATATTGCGCCGCGTCGGAAAGCCCTTGCGGATGCGCCAGGATCATCACCTGGATGTCGTTTTCAATGACCTGCGCATCCATGGCCACATCGCGCAACGTGAAGAATTGCCGAAGGCTATTCATCACGGCAAAGGGCTGGCCCATGGCGGCCTGACGCATCATCATCGCGCGCGGATCGCCATTCAAAGGCAAGGGCGACATCACGCCAATCACCGGGCGGCGCGGGTTGGAAAGCTCATAAACCAAGCGCGTCAGATCAAATTCCAGGAAGCGTTCACGGTCCGGCTGGAAGAAGGGGATGTTGCGTTCATCATCCAGTAAATTCGCGCCGACCAGGCCGAAATAAACCTGCTCACCGGATTGATCCACCGGCACGCCTTGCAGGCCGAAAGCTAGTGCTCGGTCTTCGGTTTCGCTGAAGGGCTCGGGGTCCAGCACTTCAAGGCGCAGCTTCCCGCCAGCGACCGCGACATATTCATCCAGCATCGCGCGCACGCGTTCTGCATAGGCGCCATAGGCGGGAATGGCGGTGCCGAGCTTCCGCGAATAAAACAGTCGCAGCGTCACCGGGTCTTGCAGGCCAGAGAGCACGCTGCGCGTGCCATCCGACAGCGTGTAGAGTTTCTGCGCCGTGAGATCGAGCCGCGCGCGCGGCGCGAAACGCTCCACCAACAAATTGACACCAATGGCGAGCGCCAGCGCCGCCACAATCCCAAGCGCCGAGGACCAGATACGCCGCGTGCCGGGCTTTGCCTTGATTTGATCAGCCATGATCTAGTCAGCCTTCCGGTGGTCAAGCACCACCGCATTCACGAAAAGCCAGAACCCGATGAAGGACGCGAAGAACACCGCATCCCTCAGCGCAATCACGCCGCGCGTGAGGCCATTGAAGCGTTCCGTGAGCGAGAGTGCGCGCGCGACTTCCGCCAGCACCGGCATGCGTTGGCTCAGGAAATCCGTCACCAGGGCGCTGCCGGCGACCGCAAACAGGAAACACACGGCAACGGCCAGCACAAAGGCAATCACCTGGTTCTTCGTCATCGCCGACATGGCGGAACCGATCGCCAGATACGCACCCGCCATCAACAAACACGCACCATAACCCGCCGCGATCACGCCATTATCGGGCCGGCCCAAATAATTCACCGTCAGCACCAGCGGGAAGGTCAGCGCCAGCGCAATGGCGCAAAACGCCCAAGCTGCGAGGAATTTGCCAAGCACCGCTTGCCATTGCGCCATGGGCAAGGTTAGCAGCAATTCAATCGTGCCAAGCCGACGTTCTTCCGCCCAAAGCCGCATCGTCAGCGCGGGCACCAGGAACAGGAACAGCCAGGGGACGAAGCCAAAGAAGGGGCCAAGATCAGCCTGACCGCGATTGAAGAAACCGCCCAGGCTGAAGGTCATGGCACCGGCCATCATCAGGAAAATCACGATGAAGACGTAAGCGACGGGGGTCGCGAAATAGCCGGCCAATTCCCGGCGAGCGACCAGCAGGGCAGCGCGCATCAGGCGGCCTCCTGCTTCAGGGTCAAATCGCGGAAGACCTGTTCCAGCGTCTTGCCCGGCGCTTCAAGCTGTTTTGGCGTCGCATCGGCCAGCACCTTGCCGCGGGCAATGATGATGGCGCGGGTGCAGACCGCATCCACTTCTTCCAGGATATGCGTTGAAATCACGATGGCCTTTTCGGGTGCCATGCGGCGGATCAATTCCCGCACCTCATGCTTCTGGTTCGGATCGAGACCATCAGTCGGTTCATCCAGCACCAAAACGGGCGGGTCATGCAGCAGCGCCTGAGCCAGGCCAACACGGCGCTTGAAGCCTTTGGAGAGGGTTTCAATCGGTTGCAGGCGCACACCTTCCAACTGCGTCATGGCCATGGCGCGGGCCATGCGTTCATGGGCCTCGGCCCCGCGAAAGCCGCGAATGCGCGCGATGAAGTGCAGAAAGCCGGTGACGGTCATTTCGGGGTAGGTCGGCGCGCCTTCGGGCAGATAGCCAAGCGCGCGCTTGGCCGCGACCGGCGCTTCAATCACATCCTGGCCGCAAATGCGTGCCGTCCCGGCGGAAGGTGTCACGAAGCCCGCCAGCATTTTCATGGTTGTGGATTTGCCGGCGCCATTGGGGCCAAGGAAGCCCACCACTTCTCCGCGGTTCACCGTGAAGGACACATCATCAACAGCGGTGAAGGCGCCAAAGCGCTTGGTCAGGCGCTCGATTTCGATCAGCGCGGCCAAAGCCTATCTCCCCTTATCCTGCCTCAACGCATTATTGGTAAAGTTGCGCGCGGCGATTTGACCCTTCCCGCCCTGGCTTGCAAGCCCCCGGCGCTGGCTTACCCAGCATCCAGCGGCGCCATCGAAAGATCATGGCCGAAAAGCCTGAGCAAAAGCCGCGCTGCCTGCCCGCGGGGGGAGCCAAGCGCCGCATCGCGCGTCAACAGCGCTTCCGCATCGCGATGGGCAATCTGTACCAGCCGCGAAAATTCATCCGGGTCTTCCCGCGCATCAAACAGTCGGGCGCCGGGCAGGCCCGCCTGCCGCGCCCCCAAAGCGTCGCCGCCGCCGCGGGATTTCAAATCCTCCTCCGCGATCACGAAACCATCTTCGGTGTCACGCAGCACCAAAAGGCGCCGCCTTTCGCCATCGCTCAGACCGGGCGAATGCACCAAAAGGCAGGAAGACGCTTCCTTGCCCCGCCCGACACGGCCACGCAGCTGATGCAGCGCGGCAAGGCCAAAGCGTTCCGCCTGTTCAATCAGCATGATGGTCGCTTCCGGCACATCCACGCCCACTTCAATGACGGTGGTGGCGACCAGGATATTGGTCCGCCCGGCGGCGAAATCGCCAAGTGCGGCTTCGCGCACCGCCACATCCTGCAAGCCATGCGCAAGGCCAACGCGGCCGGGGAAATGGCCGGAAAGCTCGGCAAAGCGGTCCTCGGCCGCGACACTGTCATCCTTTTCGCTACCGGTAATGGCGCGGACCACCCAGTAAGCGCGGGCACCGCGCGCCACGGCTTCATGCAGCCGGGCGACAATTTCCGGCAGGCGTTCCTGGCTCAGGATGCGCGTTGCGATCGGCTGGCGCCCGGCGGGTTTGCCTTCCATGCGGCTGACGGCCATTTCGCCCCATTGTGTGAGTAGCAAAGTGCGCGGAATGGGGGTTGCGGTCATCACCAGCATATCCGCCGCCTGGCCCTTTTCTGCCAGCATCAGGCGCTGTGCCACGCCAAAGCGATGCTGTTCATCCACCACGGCCAGGCCCAGATCCTTGAAGGCGACCCCTTCCTGAAACAGCGCATGAGTGCCAACCACGATGGGCAGTGTCCCATCCGCCAGCCCTTGCAGCACGCGGCGCCTTTCCTTGCCCTTCACACTGCCGGCCAACAACGCGACCGGTACGCCCGCCGCGCCGCAAAGCCGCTCGAAACTGCGCAAATGCTGGCGCGCGAGCAATTCCGTCGGCGCCATCAGGGCGGCCTGGGCGCCGGCTTCGACCGCGCGCAGCATGGCCATCAGTGCCACCAGCGTCTTGCCCGCGCCAACATCGCCTTGCAGCAGCCGGAGCATTCGGCGGGGGGCAGCGAGATCGGCATCTATCTCGGCCATTGCCTGGCGCTGTGCGGGGGTTGGCGTATGGCCAAAGGCAGCCAGGGCAGGCACGCGCAGGCTTTCATCGCCCGTCAGCGCCCGGCCCGGCCTTTCGCGCGACCGGCGCCGCACCAGGCCAAGGGCGATTTGCCCTGCCAGCAATTCATCATAGCCCAGCCGGCGGCGCGGCGCCTCGGCGGCCTGCGCCTGGGGCGCGTGCAGGGCGCGCAAAGCCTCGGCAAAGCCAGGCCAGGCTTCGCGCTTCAGCAGCGGGCCATCCACCCATTCCGGCACATCAGGCAGGGATTTGAGCGCCCCATCCAGCGCATCGGCCATGTTCCGCCAGGAAAGCCCGGCCGTCAGCGGCCACATGGGCTGCCACAGCGGGATGCAGAGCGGCGGTTCGACCAGCGGGTCCGCATCCAATTCCAATTGCCATGCGCGCTGATAGGCCTTGAGCCGCCCCGCCACGCGCCGTTCCGCCCCTTGGGGGAAAGCGCGACCCAGCGCCGTACCCGCCCAAGTAGCGCGCGAGAAGGAAATCAGCGCCACCGGGTCAGCGCCGCACATCGCCGGCACCGTCCAGGGCCCGCGCCCACCGCGTGCCGGGGCGCCGGTGATGCGGAGTTCCAGCGTTACTTCCTGGCCTTCTACTGCCCCGGCCAACCCGCGCAGCACCGGGCGATGCTGCACGCGTTCCGGCAAATGCAGCAGCAAATCCAGCACCCGCCCCCCACCCGCCGCGCGCGCCAGCAAGTCTGGCTTACGGAGCCCCGGCAGGCTTTCAATCGGCGCCAGCAGCCGCGCGAGGGGGTCCTCGGCGGCATCGGTCGGTTCGGGGCGGGCTGACAGGATTCCCATCCGCCTCTATATGCCAGCGCCTTGAGACTAGAGCGATATGCCAGACCCAACAGAACTTGATGCCCGGCGCCGCCGGCTTGTCTTTCGCGCCCAACACCGCGGTACCAAGGAAACCGATATCCTGATCGGCGGCTTTGTCGCGCGCCATATCGCGAGCCTCTCCGATGCCGATGTGGCTGCCTTGGAAGAAATCCTGGAACTTTGGGATGTGGATTTGGCCGATTGGCTTTCTGGCCGGCGCCCGATTCCGCCCGAACATGACCACCCGCTGCTGCGCCGGATCATGGCCGAAGCGGGTAGCGGGCCATGAAGCCCGTCACCATCCATGGCGCGCCTGAGGGTTTTGACGCCCTGCTGGTGGCGCGCCGGCGGGCAGAGATTGATGCCCCCATCGCCCATGTCTGCCGCGATGATGCGCGCATGGCCCGGATGGCGGAGGCTTTGGGGTTTTTCGCGCCGGAGATCGAGGTACTGCGCCTCCCGGCATGGGATTGCCTGCCCTATGATCGCGTATCGCCCAATCCTGAAATCATCGCCGAACGTGTGGCGACCCTGACGCGCTTGTTGGAAGCGCCGAAACGCCCGCGCGTCTTGCTCACCACCGTGAATGCGCTGGTGCAGAAAGTGGCACCGCCTTCGGTATTTGAAGGCGCCACACTTTCATTGGCGAAATCCGGCCGGATTCAGCCAGAAAAACTCACCGAATTTCTGGAAGCCAATGGCTATCACCGCACCGGCACGGTGATGGAACATGGCGAATATGCCGTGCGCGGTGGCATTATTGACCTGTATCCAGCGGGCGAGCCGGAACCCATACGCCTCGATTTCTTTGGTGATGAGATCGAGGATATGCGCCGTTTTGACACGGCATCGCAGCGTAGTGGAAAGGTTGTGCCCGCGCTTTCGCTCCGCCCGGTGGGCGAGGTGTTTTTGGATGAGGCATCGCGCACGCGCTTCCGCAGCGGCTACCGCGAATTATTCGGCGCGGCGGCAGCGGATGACCCGCTTTACGGCGCCATCAGCGCCGGGCGGCGCTATCCCGGCATGGAACATTGGGCGGGCCTGTTTCACGAAAACATGGTGCCGCTGCTGGAGTATTTGCCCGGCGCCGAAATCAGCTTCGATCACCAGGCGGAGGAAGTGCTGAAGGCGCGGCTTGAGATGATCATGGATCATTACGAAGCCCGCCGCGTGCCGTCCCGCATTGGGGAAGGCGATGTGCCGTATCGCCCCGCACCGCCGGCGACGCTTTATCTGGATGAAGCCGGCTGGGCCGCGATGCTGGCTGATTGCCGCGTGCTGCGCTTTTCGCCTTTCGCCGTGCCGGATGGCATTGCCGCGGGCGGGCGCCCCGGCCCGCTTTTCGCGGAAGCACGCAGCGCGGGGGAGAATGTCTTCGCGGCCTATGCCGCCATGGTGCAGGGGGAAGCCAAGGCCAAGCGCCGGCCAGTGCTGGCCGCCTGGTCGCGCGGATCCCGTGAAAGGCTTGGCAATCTTTTGCGCGAAAATGGCGTGCGTGCTGAAGCGGCTGAGGATTGGAAAGCCGCGCGCGCATTGCCGCCTGATGTTGTCGCCCTGGTGGTGATGGGGATTGAACGCGGCTTTATCGCGGAAGGCATTGCCGTCACGGCCGAGCAGGATTTGCTTGGTGAACGCATTGCCCGCCCGCCGCGTCGGCGCCGCCGTGCCGATCAATTCATCGCGGACGCCACCGAAATCGCCGAGGGCGATCTGGTGGTGCATCAGGATCACGGCATTGGCCGGTATGAGGGCCTGGTCACGATTGAGGTTTCCGGCGCGCCGCATGATTGCCTGAAGCTGATTTATGATGGCGGGGACAGGCTTTTTGTGCCTGTCGAGAATATCGAAATCCTCTCCCGCTTCGGGTCGGAAGGCACTGGCGTTGCGCTGGACAAGCTCGGCGGGGTTTCCTGGCAGAATCGCAAGGCCAAGGCGAAGTCGCGCATTCGCGACATGGCCGCCGAGCTGATCCGCACCGCGGCCATGCGGCGCATGAAGGACGGCACTTTGGCGACGCCGCCAGAGGGGATGTGGGATGAATTTTGCGCCCGCTTCCCCTTTGCCGAGACCGAAGATCAATCCCGCGCCATTGCGGATGTGCTGGAAGATCTTTCCGCTGGCCGGCCAATGGATCGGCTGATTTGCGGCGATGTCGGCTTTGGCAAGACGGAAATCGCGCTCCGTGCTGCCTTTGTGGTCGCGATGTCCGGCGCGCAGGTGGCGGTGGTGGTGCCGACCACACTTTTGGCGCGGCAGCATTTCCGCAATTTCCAGAAACGCTTTGAAGGTTTCCCGCTGCGCATCGCGCAACTTTCGCGCCTGGTCACCGCCAAGGAAGCGACAGAAGTGCGGGAAGGCATGAAGCGCGGCGATATCAATATCGTCATCGGCACCCATGCGCTTTTGGCCAAGGGCACTGAATTTGCCGATCTCGGCCTGCTGGTGGTGGATGAGGAACAGCATTTTGGCGTGCGCCACAAGGAAGCGCTGAAGGCGCTGAAATCCGATGTGCATGTGCTGACCCTGACCGCGACCCCCATTCCGCGCACGCTGCAATTGGCGCTGACGGGGGTGCGCGAAATGAGCGTGATCGCAACCCCGCCCGTAGATCGGCTGGCGGTGCGTACCTTCATCATGCCCTGGGATGCGGTGGTGCTGCGCGAAGCGATCCAACGCGAACGCTTCCGGGGCGGACAGATTTTCTGCGTGGTGCCGCGCATTGAAGACATGGCGAAGCTTGCGGAACGGATGGCCGAGATTGTGCCAGAAGCGCGCATGATCCAGGCGCATGGCCGCATGACGCCGACCGAACTTGAACGCGTCATGACCGAATTCGGCGATGGCAAGCATGATATTTTGCTGTCCACCAATATCGTTGAAAGCGGCTTGGATATGCCGGCGGTGAATACGCTGATCATCCACCGCGCGGATATGTTTGGCCTGGCGCAGCTTTATCAGCTGCGCGGTCGCGTCGGGCGCGGCAAGCTGCGCGGTTATGCGTACCTCACCTGGCCGGAAGCGCATCGGCTTTCGGCGGCGGCGGAAAAGCGGCTGGAAGTGATGCAGACGCTGGATAACCTCGGCGCCGGTTTCACGCTCGCGTCCCATGATCTGGATATTCGCGGCGCCGGTAACCTTTTGGGCGAGGAACAATCCGGCCAAATCCGCGAAGTCGGCATCGAACTTTACCAGCAGATGCTGGAAGAAGCCGTGGCCGATATCAAAGCCGGCGCTGAGGGGCAGGAGAGTGAGCGGGATTGGACGCCGCAAATCAATCTTGGCCTGCCAGTGCTCATCCCAGAAAACTACGTGACCGATCTGCCGGTGCGGCTGGGCCTCTATCGCCGTATCGGGGGCTTGGCGACGGATGGTGAGAATGACGCCATGGCGGCGGAATTGGCCGATCGCTTCGGCCCCTTGCCGGGCGAGGTTGAAAACCTGCTGCAAGTGGTCGCGATCAAGCGGCTATGTCGGCAGGCCGGGGTGGAAAAGCTGGATGCCGGGCCCAAGGGGCTGGTGTTGAGCTTCCGGGGGCAGAATTTCGCCAATCCGGGCGGTTTGATCACCTGGATCCAGGGGCAGAAGGGGCAAGTGAAGCTCCGCCCCGATGCCAAGCTATCGCTGATCCGGGATATGGACCTGCCGGAGCGGGTGAAGCGGGCTCGGGATTTGCTGCGCGCGTTGGCGCGCCTGGCCCAGGGTGCGAAGCCGGTTTGATTTAAGGGGCGTCTGGGCGCTATCAGGGCATTGATGGGCCTGTAGCTCAATGGTCAGAGCGGACCGCTCATAACGGTTTGGTTGCAGGTTCGAGTCCTGCCGGGCCCATTTTCGCCCCTAAACGGGCAAAAATCCCCCGGAGGGCGGCAGAGTTGGTTTGATCGGCTGATCCGCTGATCCGGCGCGAACCTCGCGCGGCACTGCCACGCGAGTATGGGAACCATGAGATTCCCGTGATTTTTTGCTTAAACTGCATCAGGCAAAATCCCAACCCTTCCTACCATGACGCCAGGGCCGGCATGTCCCCGAACCCTCTTGCGACTGGCTCAGGCATCCACGATATGTTCGGCGTGGCAGGCAAGGCGGGTATAGTCACGCCCGATCCCATTGGTGACCGAAGGCGCGGAAGGCTTGAAAGCAATGGAAAAGGCGACACTCGGCGGCGGCTGCTTTTGGTGCCTGGAAGCCGTGTTTCGGGAAATGGCGGGCGTCACTTCCGTGCAATCGGGCTATGCGGGTGGCCATGTCGCCAACCCCACCTATGAAGAGGTGTGCGGTAAGCGAACAGGCCATGCGGAGGTAGTGCAAATCACTTTCGATCCTGGGCAGGTGTCCTTTGCCGATTTGCTCAAGGTATTCTTTGCCACCCATGACCCAACCACCAAGGACCGGCAGGGCGCTGATATCGGCCCGCAATATCGCAGCATCATCCTGACCCATGACGCTGATCAGGCAGCGACCGCCAAGGCCGTGATGGCGGAGATCACTGCGGCTGGGCTATGGCCTCGCCCAATTGTAACGGAAATCGAGCCCTTGACGGTGTTCTGGCCAGCTGAGGCCGAGCATGACAATTATTTTGCCCGTAACCCGTGGTCAGGCTATTGCCAGGCCGTGATTGCGCCGAAACTTGCCAAGTTTCGGAAATCCTTCGCCCCATCGCTGAAGCCGCAGGGAGGCAACTGAGAATCCATGGTATTCTTCAAGCAAAATCCCGCGCCCAGCAAAAGCTTCCCGCTTGAGCGCACAGATGCCGAATGGCGTGCAAGCCTGGCGCCCGAAGCCTATCGCGTCTTGCGTCAGCATGGCACGGAAAGACCGGGAACTTCGCCTCTCAATCACGAAAAGCGCCCTGGGCGTTTCGTCTGCGCCGGCTGTGGTCAGGCCTTGTTTGATGCCGCGACCAAATACGAAAGCGGCACGGGCTGGCCTTCCTTCTACGCGCCGCTTGAAGATGCGGTGGGCACGCAGGTTGATCGGGCACTTTTCATGGTGCGGACGGAAGTCCATTGCGCCAATTGCGGCGGGCATTTGGGCCATGTGTTTCCCGATGGGCCGCCCCCGACAGGGCTTCGTTACTGCATGAATGGTGCCGCCATGTCCTTCGAAAGTGCCGACAAGCCATGATGGTTAGGGAAATGCTGCGGCGCCTGCGCCCGACATTGTGCGGCGCTTGTGTGCTGGCCTTTGCGCTGCCTGCTGCCGCGCCGGCGCGCGCCGATCTTGTCTATGTGCTCAATTCGACCGACCCGAGCGTTGTGAAGATTGATTCGCGCAGCGGCCAGGAAGTCCGCCGGATTGAGGGTTTGCGCGAAGTGCATCATCTGGTGCTCTCGCCCGATCGCAAGGAATTGCTGATCGCCGATTCAGTCGGCAATGAAATCCTGTTTGTCGAACCTGCAACCGGCAACGTGCTGCGCCGGGAACGCATTTCCAACCCCTATCATCTGGATTTCACGCCCGATGGCAGGCTTTTGGTGATTGCAAGCCTAAGGCGCGGGCAGGTGGATATCTATGACGCGAATGGCCCAAGGCTGCTCGAGAGATTTCGCGCCGGGAACAAGCCTTCGCACATTGCCTTCAGCCCTGATTCGCGCTTCGCCTACATCACCATCCAGGGTGATGGTACGGTCATGGCGATTGACCTGCAGGAACGGCGGATTGTGTGGCAGGCCAATGTCGGGCCGGAGCCTGCTGGTATCCTTTGGCATCGCGGGCGGCTGATTGTTGGCATCATGGGGCGGGACCATTTCGCGGTGCTGAACCCGGAAACCCGCCAAGTGGAAGGTACGATTCGCGTGGGCCGCGGGGCGCACACCATTTTTCCTTCACCTGACGGCAAGACATTATGGGCGACAAGCCGCGTGCAAAGCCGCATTGCGGAAATAGATCCGGACACGCTCCAGGTGCGCCGCATTCATGAAGTGCCAGGCGGGCCGGATTGCATTGCCTTCGCGCCTGATGGCGCGGTTTGGGCGACGCTTCGCTGGGCGGGGCGTATCGCCAGGCTGGACCCGGCCTCGGGCGAGGTTTCCACCATCCGTGTTGGGCGCAGCCCGCATGGAATTTTCGTGCAGCCCCGCGCGGCGCAATGATTGTCGAGCGGGCATGAGACGGGCTGTCAGCCGTATTCTGGCGGGGTGTCTCGCGATTGCGATGCTGGTGCCCGGTGGCCTTGCGGCGCGCACGCCTGCAACCTGCAGCGCGGGGACCATCTACCTCACGATTGATACGGGCTGGGGGCGTGAAGCCGAAAGGATCGCCGAAATCCTGAAGCGCCGCGGCATACGCGCGACCCTGTTTGTGGCGAATGAACCGACGCATCGCGGCGATAGAAGCCTTGAACCAGGCTGGGCCGAATTCTGGCGCGCCCGCGCTACTGAAGGCCATGTATTCGCCAGCCATACAGATCGCCATTGGTATTTCCGTGGCGATCCTGCGCCGGGCATGGTGCGCTTCGTTTCGTTCGACAGAAAGAATGAAGAACGCCTGGATCAGGCCGCCATGTGCCGCGAATTGAATGCCCCAATCGAAAGGCTGCGTGCCGCTGTGCCGGATGCGGTGGTCCTGCCGCTCTGGCGCGCGCCGGGCGGCATTACCACACCCAATGCGCTGCGCATGGCGGAATCCTGTGGCTTTCGCCATCAGGGTTGGACAGCCAATGGTTTTCTTGGCGATGAAGTCAGCAGCGAAACCCAGCCAAACGCCGCGCTGCGTGACCGCGCCCTTAGAAGCATCAGGGATGGGGAGGTATTGGTCATGCATTGGGGTGTGCGCAGCCGGAAGGACCCTTACGCAAATGTTCTTGAAGACGTGTTGGCGGGGTTGCAGGCCAAGGGCTTTTGTTTCGGTCAATTGAACGCTGAAGGCAGGCGTTGATCCATGTTCAAGACATTCGATGATTGGCATACGCAACTGACAGGATGGATTTTCGAAACCTTCCTGCAGCCAATGCTTTACGCCACCGATCTGATGAATATCGCCGATGAAATGCTGGAATGGGTGGACTTCGCCCTGTTCAGCATCTTTGGCATCATCGTGACCTATATTGTTTGTCGTCCACTCGAAGCTTGGCGGCCGGTTGAACCCGTGACCGATCGGCGCGCGATCAGGACTGACATCATCTATACCCTGCTCGCCAGGCTTGGCATTTTCCCGCTACTGGCCTTCATCCTTTTGGCTGCAGTCCAAAGCCGGCTGGAGGGGATGTTGGCGGATACCGGTTTCGTGTCCCCAACCCTGGAATCAATCTTCCCATTCCTGCATCAGGTGCCGCTGCTGACTTTTTTTATCTACGTCGTCATCCTTGATTTTGGTGAGTATTGGCGTCACCGGCTGCAACACAGTATCGGCTGGTGGTGGGCCTTGCATTCTATCCATCATGCGCAGCGCCAAATGACCTTCTGGACCGATGACCGGAACCACATAATTGATGAGGCCATCGCCGCGCTTTGGTTCGGCACTATCGCGCTCTTGATTGGTGTGTCGCCGGCGCAATTCCCTTTGTTGCTGCTTTTTATGCGCATGGTTGAAGCCTTTTCGCATGGCAATATCCGCCTGTCCTTCGGGCGTATCGGCGAACGCCTTGTGGTATCGCCGCATTACCATCGCGTGCATCACGGCGTGCTCTCGGTGGCCGAGCACGGCAAGAATTACGCGGTGCTTTTCCCAGTCTGGGATTGGATTTTCCGTACGGCGGATTTCAGCCGCCAAAACTATCCCAGAACCGGCGATCCCGAGGCACCGGAAAGTCTGGCGACCGGGGGGTGGCTTGTCCAGCAATGGGTTGGCTTCAAGCGCATGGTGGGTGTTGGCAGACCTTCCGCATAACCAGGTGAATGCCCGGTCGCGGAAGCGTACTGCCTGAATGATGCTGCCGGGGCTTGATCTTTACTGATCCCATCATCCGCGGGGCTGGATGGGACGCTAGACTTGTTCGCCCACAAGGTGGGTTTGGAAATATGCCTCTAGGTGATGGAGGGCATCATCTGCCGCGGTCACAACCTGCGCCAAGACTTCGGCATCGTCCTGTCCAAGCGCCGTGCTGTCGTACTGCAAGCGCTTTTGCAATTCATTGATCCTTGCACATAAGCCAAGCGCCCCCAAGGTTCGTGCGGCACCAAGAAGCCGATGTGCATTCGCCGCGATCGTATCCCTGAGCAAGGTCCCATCAGCCAATTCCTGAGTGAAACCATCGCGAATGGCCCTGATTTCAACAAGGAATTCCCGTACCACCCCTGCCGCAGCACCCTTCAATTCGCCGCGCAGTGTATCGAGAATGCCGAAGTCCAGGATAGGCGGGGCGGCGCACTCTACAGGTGCTTCGGTGGTCCGTGGTTCAGTTGGCCAAGTCCCTGCCGGTTGGGAATCAGACAAACCGGCCAGCGCGGCCATGAGCGCGCTTCGACTGAGCGGCTTGCCGATGTGACCATTCATGCCGGCCTGATGGGCGGCTTCAATTTGTTCAGGCATGACAGAGGCCGTCAGCGCGAAAATCGGTAAACTGCCCTTCGGTGGGGGCATGGCACGAATAATCCGCGCAGCCTCAAACCCATCCATGTGTGGCATCTGCAGATCCATCAGCACGAGATCAAGTTCAGAACCCTCAACCTTCTGGAGCGCATCCGCGCCGGTGGCTGCGAAGACCACGTCATGACCGATATTGGCCAGCAGCGCGCCGACGATATCGCGATTAACCTTGACGTCGTCCACAACAAGAATCTTGAGGCGCCGTCCGGGCGCTACTGGTGGCAGATTGGTCGTGGCCTCCTCTGGTTTTCTCGCGGGTGGCGCGACGATTTCAAGGGGTATTTCGAACCAGAAAAGCGATCCCGTGCCGGGCTTGCTTTCGCAGCCAATCTCACCGCCCATCTGCTTTACAAGGCGCGAGGTGATGGCAAGACCAAGGCCAGTACCCAGCACTTCGCTTTGTGTCATGGAAGCGATTTGCACGAAATCCTGGAAGAGGAGCCTCTGATTCTCGGGTGAGATCCCAGGGCCCGTATCCTGGACTTCAATGCGTAGCCGATCCCCTTGCTGGTGCATTGCGCGGAAGAATATGCCACCGCCGCCCGGCGTGAATTTCACGGCGTTGGAGAGAAGATTCAGGATGATCTGCCTGAGCCTGGTTGGATCCCCCATGACATAGCTGGGCAAACGGGGGTCAAGTTTCAGCGTGAGTTCCAGCCTTTTTCGCGTGATGTCGGGGGACACGAGCGCCGTACAGCTTTGAATGATGTCTTGCAGGGCAAAAACGCGCGCCGCGAATTCCATGCGACCGGATTCGATCTTCGAAAGATCAAGCAGGCCATTCACGAGTTCGAGGAGATGCTTGCCCGCGCCATGCAGGTTCTGGACCTTATCAAGCTGGTCGCCTTGAAGCCGCTTGTCTTCCAGCAAAAGCTCTGAAAAGCCCAAAATGCCATTCAGGGGTGTGCGCAATTCGTGCGACATGCGCGCCAGGAATTGGCTTTTCGCCTCCCCGGCTGCGCGCGCGGTGTCACGGGCGCTTGCCAATTCCTGCATGGCCCGCTTGAGCGGTGTGATATCGGTTCTGATCCCCACCACGCCGCCATCTGGGGTGCGCCGTTCGGTGATGAGAACCCAGCGGCCATCGGGCAATAACCTTTCCATTGGGGCGAAATTGCCGCGATGGAAGGCCTTACTGTCGGTCACGAATTTCTCGATATCCCCTTGGGCCTGCGGATACTGGCCGCGCAGTGCGCCTTCGCGCATGATATCGTCAAAAAGTGCGCCGGGCACGATGAAGGGTGCGCTGATCTTGTAGAAATCCTTGTACCGGCTGTTGCACGCAATCAGCCTGTCATCCGGATCGAACATCACGAAGCCATCGGACATGGATTCAAGCGCGTTTTCAAGCGTGCGTCTTGCTCCCGCCCGCTCATTCTCCACACGCTCCCGCTGGCGCAGGCCGATAATCAGCGCGCCAGCGACCAGCAGGATCATAAGCCCAAGCGCACCGGAAACAAAGAAGGCGCGCATACGGTCCGAATACCAAGTCTCAAGAGCCGTATCCACTTGCAATGTGACCGCGACATAAAGCGCCGGGTAAAGCGACGGGCGCACAACAGCA
>Ga0315900_10005092_pt1 | contig 18199 bp, 28 predicted proteins | sample LakEriMetagenome_FD_203521 | JGI IMG/M metagenome (GOLD analysis project Ga0315900, IMG submission 203521) | Freshwater fungal communities from buoy surface, Lake Erie, Ohio, United States - Buoy 12 MA114 | ecosystem: Environmental > Aquatic > Freshwater > Lake > Lake biofilm | place: USA: Lake... | reverse complement strand
GTATTCATTCTTCAATTATTCTTTTACTTATACTACAATAGAAGAGATACCTAACTGTCCTGTATTTGATCCGTTTAAGACTTCGTTATCAACAGATGGTTGTTCAAATCTTGCTATTGATTGTGAGTGCAAGAAGATAACGTTTGCAGATACTTCTAATTATGATGACAACGGATTACCTGGTCATACGCTAGACTTGTTTACTAGTCGTACAATAACTATTACAAGGCCTAATGGAACAAAGTACATACTAGCTACTGAGGATATAACTCCTAGGGATGCTACTATTCAAGCTCCATCTGCATCAACAAACTTATTCCAATACGACTTCACATCTACTGACGTTGATGGAATTTATACTATTCAGGTGTGTTCATATCCGGATTGGTCATCAAGTGTATTGTATGATGCTTATTTACAGCCTATCGTTAGAAAGGATGGGGTATTGTATAAGGCTATTGCTACAAACTCTAATGCCGATCCATCACTCCCTATTAACTCGGCTTATTGGTCTGTATACACTTGCACAGATAATTGTGATGATACAAGATATTGTACTTCTCAAAAGATAGTTGTATTGTGTATTTCACTTTTAAAGTGTTATAAGAAGCTTGTAGCAGATGCTTTTTGCTCTATAAGCAATAATCCTTGTAAAGATTTATGCTCTAATAAGCAATTCCAAAATGCAATGAAGTTTAGGGTTACGTTAGATGCCATTGAGTTTTCTGCGTGTGCCGGTGATTGGGATTCTGTAGAGAAACAAATTGATATTTTAAATAGTATTTGCTGTTGCTCATGAATTGCTGTTGCTTACTCTTAAATATTGGAACTCCGTTGTTTAAATCGGAGTTTCAGCTATTTCTTCAATATCAACTTGATGAAGAGGGGAATTGCTATTATGAGTTTCCATTAGGAGATGGCACTATTGTTATTAGATGGATAGCTGAAGAAGGGGGTCAATGGATTATGGAGGATAAGGATACAAACGTTCTCTATTATTATTTCCCTTCCGAATATGTTTGTCCTGCATCTACATTGGAAAATTGGGAGCCAACAGAGGCGGCATTTCCTTTGAGTATGTTTTATCTTTCTGCTACGGCTTGTGAAAATCCTGAGATAGATATACCTACTATTGAGGTCCCAAATCCAAATTGCAATGAGCCTATTCCCTGTAAGTACATTAACTTACTAAAGAAGCAAAAGGCTGCATTAGCATTGGATGTAGCGGCAAATAAGCCTTATGAAGTACTTGGTCTTAAAGGATGTGAAGAGAATTGGAATAACTTATTCATGAGGCATCTTATTATAGACGCTTTAAAATGTGTTCCTCAAGGTGTTTACTCTGAGGCCACCGAAAATTGCTTGATAAATAAATTAACTGAAACTTGTAATTGTTAGAATATGGCTTGTGGTTGTACTCAAAACGGATTAACTAACTGCGGATGCAGTGATAATTGTCCGTATAAAACATCGGATATAACTGTATTTGATGGAAACTTTACTTCTATTGTACTTCCTGAAGGTGCAGGATTGAATGAAGCATTGGAAGCTCTTGAAGAGTTTGTGCTGAATACTGTAAACAATTTGAACTTAGTATTCACTGTAGCACCAGGCAACTGCCTTGGATTGGTTCCAGGCGAATATGGGTATACTCAGATTTTCAATGCAATCATAGACACATTGTGTGCATTAGGAGTTGATGTAACGAACCTTCAGTCAGCAGTTACTACGATTGAAGGAGATATTACAGATATCCAATCTGACATTACAGATATTCAAACGGACATTACTAATATCACTACAGTAATAAATGAGAGCATGCCATTGGGCTCAATGATTATGTATCCTATTGCTGTTGCTCCAAGCCCTAAGTGGCTTTTGTGTGAAGGTCAGTCTTTGGCTGTGTCATCATACCCTGCTTTATGGGCATTGATTGGATATAACTTTGGAGGCGCAGGACCATCATTTAATCTTCCTGATATGAGAAGTAAGTTCTTTGCAGGTTACGATGCGGGTGGAGCTTCAGAATATCAAACTATTGGTCAAGGAGCAGGAACAAACTCTGTTACGCTTACATCTTCACAATCAGGATTAGTTGCTCACTCTCATACAGCGAGTACTACGGGTACTGTTGGTAGTAAGTTTGTAGACCTTATTACTGCATCTACGGATGGAACTAATGGTGATCCTGCTGCCGATCCAAGAACAGGTGACTATACTCGATTGAAAGTTGGTGCTGATGGTAACTTACTCCAAGATGACCACGCACAGCAGTTCAGTGCGCATAATCACACTTGGTCAGGTACTACTACTGTAAACTCTGTAGCCGGTGCAGATGCTAATGAGGCGCACGAAAACAGGCCTGAGTTCATTGTGTTCCCTTGGGCAATAAAAGTGTTGAACTAATAATAATTATCTTTACAAAAAATAAAAAATGGCTACGATTAATAACACAAATGGTCAGCTTGAGTTTAAGACAGGGAGCAGAACTGAGTTTTATCAATTTCCTAAATTATCAAATTTAACTTGGCTTAGAGAAAACTCTAATGAGTATTACATTTTGATGACTTATGAAGATGATTATTTTGTTAGAATACCTCTTTCTCAATTAACTAATCAACCAACTTGGACTAATGATGTTGTAGGTTCTGAGCAGGCAATTAAAGATATTTCTACTTGGATAGGATCATCTGTTACCGTATCAGGATTGGCTACTGAGGCTACCCTTCAGAATGTAGATTTAAAGTTGGCTTCTTTGGTTAGAACTCCTGCCTTAATAAGAGCTACAGGTTCAGGAACTATAGCTTCTGCTGTATATGATTTTTCTGTGTCCAATGTTGGATCGGCAAATGGAACAGTTCTTGGTCAGACAATAAAGCCGGGAGAGACTTTAAACTTTGGGGCGGGCGCACTTAACAATTATTATGCTGCAAGTACTATTACTTATAATGGTACAGGAACTGAACTAGTTATCATCTATAACGCATAATGGGTACTGTAATATCTACATCTGGATTATCAAGCAACTCTGTATTAAACAGTCCTATGCTGGGTGATGCATTTGGAAGAATACGTGTATCAAATCCATTAACGCTATTTGATTCTTCTCACAGATATAGAGATAATGGTCTATGGAATACTTCTACAGCAAGCGGTGGGACTGCTGTATTTAGTGCTAATCAAGGACTAGTAAATCTAAATGTAGATACAACAAATGGTTCTCAAGTATTAAGAGAAACATCTAAGGTGTTCTCTTATCAGCCAGGGAAATCATTGCTTGTGTTAAATACATTTGTAATGGCTCCTGCTCAAAACAATCTAAGACAAAGAGTAGGTTACTTTGGCACTGATAACGGAATGTATATACAACTTGAGAATGTTACAGGAAATCCTGTTGTAAGTTTTGTAGAAAGAAGTTTAGTTACAGGTGCTGTTACAGAAACTAAAATAAGCCAAAACGGAGGAGTATATGGTGCGGGAGATACAGGATGGAATGTAGACAAACTAAATGGCTCAGGTACTTCCGGATTAACTTTAGATATTACTAAAGCTCAGATTCTATTTATGGATATAGAGTGGCTAGGGGAAGGAACCATAAGAGTAGGATTTATAATAGATGGTGTTTTTATAGTTTGCCATAAGTTTAATCATGCTAACTTAATCACCTCTACTTATATTACTACAGCTTCATTACCATTAAGATATGAGATAACTAATACAGGTGCTACAACTAACCCCAGTACATTAAAACAAGTATGTTCTTCTGTAATATCAGAAGGAGGATATGAATTAAGAGGTGCTCAACAGGCTGTAGGTACACCTATTGCAACACCAATATTATTTGCGGCTGCTGCAACATTTTATCCAATGGTAGGATTAAAACTTACTGCAACTAAATTAGATGCCATAGTTATCTTAACGGCAATATCTATTTTAGGATTAGGTAATGGTAAAAATTATGCCTGGAGAATAGTTCAAGGCGGAACAGTTACAGGAGGTGCTTGGATACCAGTTGGTGCTGATTCTGCAGTAGAATATAATCTTACAGGTACCTCAACAGCAGGAGGTAGAGTACTTGCACAAGGATATATAAACTCTTCTAATCAAGCATCTCCTAGTGTAGATATTTTAAAACAAGCTTTGTTTACTACACAGCTTGAAAGAAATAGTTTTACAGGAGTAGCGACAGAGCTTATTGTAGAAGCAGCAATAGATACTATAGGAGGAACATTAGGCATGTATGCATCAGCAGATTGGGAAGAAATCAGTAGATAAAAAAATATAACAATGAGTACATTAATTCAAATAGCATCATCAGGTTCCTCATCAGGAAGATTTGGTATTGCAGATTCAAATGGTGTTTATACTTATTACACTACGTTGACATTAGCAATGGCGGCAGCAGTATCAGGGCAGACCATTGAGGTCTTTACTGATTATACTGAAGCAGGTGCGGTAACTATTACATTGAAAAATGGTGTTACCATAAATGGAAATGGACATACTTATTTTCATACAGAAGCAGGTTCTACAAATACCTTTAATACTCTTGGCACTGGAGGAACATTCAATATTTTTAATCTAAATATTACTCGCACAAATTCAACAGGTGGTTATGTCTTAGTCAGTGGTGGTGGTGTATTTGGTGTTCAAGAAAATTTTTATTTAAACGGATCTTTGATCACTTGTAATAATACTGCAATATATACTTCAGCAATATTTACAAATAAAAAGTTTTATAATGCAAGTATTGTTCTTACAGGTAGTGGATTTGGAATTATACCAAATCAAATTGGAGAAATTTCCATTTATAACTTTAATGTTAGGGCAATATCTACGGCTTCTTCTCAAGTTTGTTATGGGGTGTTAGCATACAATTGTACTTTTGAACATGAAGGTACTACCGGAGGACAAGCAATATCATCATATTCAAAACTATATGAATGTAGTGTTATATCAAGAGGTTCAACGTCATGTGTAGGAATAGGCACAAGCGGATATAATTCATCCTTTTATTGTGCCGCTGGGGCTTGTACTAATGTAAATACGGTTGAATTCAATAACTGTACATTTATAAGTGCAGGAAGTTATGGTATATATACTGAAACACCGGTTTACTTTAGAAATTGTACTATAATTTCAACATCAAATGTTGGGGCTATAAACGGCAGTTTAGTAAATTGTTCAGTTTATTCAACTGCAAATACAGGGGCAGAAATTAGCACAGGAACTTTAGAAAATTGTTCTGTTACTTCTGCCTGGAATAATGCCAATGGTCATGGTTTTCGTGTAACTACTGCAAACTTAGTTATAAAAAATAATGTATTAAAAGTTACTAATGCTTCAGCAAACTGTATTTATTCTTCATCACCATTTACATTGAAGTACGCTCAAAATACATTTCAAGGAGCAACAGTATCAGTTAATGCGAATGTAACTCAAGGCATGATCAACACAGATGATGCTTATGGTAATATAACAGTGTAATAATTTAAAAACAAATAAAATGGATAACTTACAACAAATAGTAGTTCAAGAAACAACCGCACCTTTTGTACGTGCTTTGGTTCAATATGGTACTGGGTTCATTCCTGAAACACAAGTTGAGGTAGTATATGCTGATCTTGATGAGCAAGACAAAGCTACATGGGATGCTTTTGTAGCAATGATCAAAAGTAAACAAGCACCACAATAATTAGAAAATGGCAGCAACAGCAGTAACACTTGGATATACTCCAGAAAAAGGTATTAACTATACCTATGTAACGGATAGTTCAGCAGACTGGGCTGCCGTTCCTAATTCAACTTATTTTTACGATAAGACTGATAAATTACCTCATTATAAAGATGGTACAGGTACAGTACTTGAAGTTTTCTCTGCATCAGGTGGATCTTCATTTGGCCAATTTGGTGTAGCAGATTCTACCGGTGCGTACACTTATTATACTACATTACAAGCAGCAATTACAGCGGCAAGTCCTGGTCAAAGTGTTGAGTTTTTTACTGATTATGTAGAGACAGGGGCAGTAACAGTAACATTGAAAGATGGTGTTAATATCAATGGTAATGGGCATTTTTATACTTTAAATAATGCCGGAACTACAAATGCTTTACAAATATCTTCAACAGGAACATATCAGATTTATAACCTTACTGTTCAAAGGATAGGATCATCAACAGCAAACGGTACTCAGAACCTTCCAATATATTGCAACTCTAATAATGTTACTTGTTTCTTTACAGGATCATTATTTATTGGCAATGGGTATGGTGGTTCTTTTAACAACGTGCTCAATGCAGTAAGAATTACAGACGGAACTTTTATTTCATTTACATCAATAGGACTTCTTGTTTATGGAAACTTTGCTTCTATTTCAAATTTTGCTGAAGTAAGAAATGTTCAAGGAATAAGTGTATCCTTAACAGCAGTTGGTCTGTTAGGTGCAGGCTTGTATTTAGTAGGTGCTAACGCTTACAATTGTTCAGGAAGAGCTAGTACAGGTGCAGGAATATATATAGATACTGTTAATTTAAGTAGTTCATATGGCTTTTCTGCTTCTCACTCTGGAATACTTTCAGGCCCTGCTGTTCAAATAAACCAATGTTATGGTCAATCTTATGGTAGGTTTGGTATAGAAGATGGGGAGATAAAAAACTCAACAGGATATTCAACTGCAAATATTGGACTTCGTTCAAGCGGATATATTTTTAACTCTGTGGGAAAAAGCACTGCAAGTGTTGGATTGTTTGCATTTGGAAATGCAGCAAATTGCAGTGGTATATCAACCGTAAGTTCAGGATTTAGTATTTATGATGGTAATACAACAGCAGATAACTGTACATCAATTTCAACAGCTTCAGCCGCATTATTAACGGCAAGTGGTATTGCTCCTACAACGACATACAATAATTGTGTATTTGATTGCAAATGGAATAATGCTTCAGGACACGCTGCATCTATTCAATCTAATAATGTTGAATTTAACAACTGTACTTTTTTAGTTACAAATGCAGGAGCAAACTGTTTACATTCAGCAGCAGCATATACTGTTAAGTATGCAAGCAATGTGTTTAAAGGTGCTTTAACACCGGTTAATGCAAATATTACTCAAGGAGTTGTAAACACAGAAGATAATCAAGGAAATATTCTAATATAAGATATGGCAGCAATAGCGATAACAACGTCAATGGCAGGTGCAATCAATTACACCTACACAACAGATAGTTCATTAGATTGGGGAGCAGTTCCAAATTCCACATACTTCTATGATAAGACAACTAAACTTGTATTCTACAAAGATGGATATGGAAAGGTTACGGCTCAAGTAGGATCAAATATCAATATTAGCTCCTCTCAATGGTCAATATCAGGTATTCCTGCAACACCATTAACTAATGGTAATATAGCAAATGGATTTACATTTTTTACTGATGCAGGAAATAAAGTGGCTACAGGAACAACTCCTTACAATGAATACTTTATTCAATTCACAAGGCAGTTCAACCTAACAGGTACAAGTGGTAGTGGATTCTTTACCATAAATGGAAATAACTACACAATAAGTTTTAACACTTCTCTTAATCAAACTGCACTAGATTTTTATGTTGCAAGAGAAGCAGTTATAGATTCTGTAGAAGGAGTAAAATTAGGATACTCAAATACTGGTTTTGCAAATTTTGTAGCAGGAGTTAAGTTTGCAGATAACAATACTACAACTATAGATGCTATAACATTTACAAATACTTCAGGAGATTTGAATGGTACATTTGTAGCTTCTGTAGGTGACCACACAATAGTTCCTTATGTTGGTACTCCTTATGAAGGATATAGAATACATCATACAATACGTGTAAACTTTGAAGTTGCTACAGGTAACATTGAGACTTATGAGTTGTCACTTCGCAGATGGTTTAACAACTCTCAGATTGGATCATCACAGCAAATTGGTAGAAACCCGGATACATCAGGAAACCAAATTGCATTTACATCATATACTGCTGCGGCAACTGATCCATTTGCAACAGGCGGTTTTTATGTGGCACTCTATAACAATAGTGGAACAACGGCAACTATTCAAGGAAATGCGGGTATTCTTATTCAGCAAACATTTGAAAAACCGGTAAACTTTTAATTATGAATAACTTGAAAAAAAGATGGAATGGCAAAACGCCTAAGTTTTGGAAGAAAGTACAGCGCATTGGATTGGTAGCCGGTGCTGTTGGTGCTGCGATTGTTGCTGCTCCTATTGCTTTGCCTGCGGCTTTAGTAACTGCTAGTGGATATCTTATAGCCGTTGGAGGAGTTACAGCGGCCTTATCACAATTAACAGTTGAAAACACAGAAAATTTAAAGTAATGGCTAAGAAAAATGTTAAAGTAACTGTTGACACAGACAAAGTAGATATTGAAATCAAAAAAGATGAGGAGTCCAAAGAATTTAAGTTAGACTCTGACAAGCTTGATGTTCATGTAAAGCAAGATGAGAAGGGCACCGAAGTAGTTGTTGAAGCTGAGTCAAGCTTCATGAAAAAAATAGGTAATTTCATATCAAGAATCTTCGTAAAAAAGTTCTATAAAAAATAATTTATCTTTGAAGAAATTATTATTTCATGAGATTTTTAGAGCATATATCAAAAATAAATGGGTATAATAGTGCCAGTCATTTTATTGACAGTACCTTCCATCCAAGCTGCATTAACTCTTCTGTAGTTTTAAGTTCTGTTTTTGCTAGTATAGCTTACTACTTTGAATCTATATTTGGAATGGTATTACCTGTTGGGATATTAGTTCTTTTATTATTTGCTCTTGAACTTTTTACAGGAGTTAAAGCATCAAAAAGAGAGGGTAAGGGCTTTTCATCTGAAAAGTTTCAGAAAGGATGGCTAAAGCTATTTGTTTACTTTGTATTTATTGCCTGTACAAATTTAGCTGCAAGATACATCAGTATTAAACCAATATTTGGATTTTCATTTAATGTGTATGAATGGATTCATTATGCATTCTATAACTATGTAATCATTCAACTTTTTATTTCAAACTTAGAAAACTTTGTAAGGCTTGGATGGGATGATTTTAGTCCTATTATTGGTAAATTAGCATCAGCAATAGGTATTAAAAAAGAAAAAACAGAATAATATGCTTACAACAGCTCAAGCTCTAAAAAAATATGGAACACCTACGGAAACGGGTTCTGCTTATCTTACCACTATTATATGTCCTTATCCTTTGCGTATTGCTTGGGATACTGATACTACTACTACAAGGGTAAGATGCCATAAGGATATCTCTGACAATCTATTGGCTGTATTTAATGATTTGCTTTCGCACTATGGCTCAGCACAAATTAAAGAGTTGGGTATTGATTTGTATGGAGGATGCTTTAACTACAGAAAGATGCGTGGAGGTTCTGCTTGGAGTAAGCATGCTTGGGGTATTGCTATTGACCTTGATCCTGCAAGAAACACTCTAAAGGAAACAAGTAAGACCGCTAGGTTTGCTCGTGCTGAATATAAGGCTATGATTGATATATTCTACAAGCATGGATTCATTAGCCTTGGTCGTGAGAAGAACTATGATTGGATGCACTTCGAAATAGGTTCGTAATGGCAAGAAATAGATTAGCTGGAACAAAAGTTGGAAAGAGCGATAGCGCCAAGTACTACCAATCAAATCCTGATTCAAGGAAGAAAAAGCAGGAATATGATGCTGAATATAACAAGTCTCCTCAACAGAAGAAGAGGAGAGCTGTATTGCAGGCTATAAATAAAGCTAAGGGCACTCATGGGAACCTAGATAATAAAGACGAGGCTCATGTGTCAAAATCAAAAACTGTTAAGCAGGATCAAAGCAAAAACAGGGGAGATAAAAAAAGGATTTTCTTTAGGGAAAAATAATCATTCCAAATCATCATCATTTTTAAAATGATTTAATGCGATACCAAATACTGCTATCAGCATTATAAAAAGTATGACATTTATATTCATTGCTCATCGTCTTTTGGAAATCTTTCTTTTTGAAAATTGTTTTTTGAAAGATGCTTCCTTATTAATTCAATTGCGGTATATCTTTTCTGTATTACAAAAGGAATATACCTTGCTTCATTTTTTTTAACTTTTCCGTTCTTCATTTCACATTCACGTTAATTGTCACTTCTATGTTTGGGAACACGTCCTTTATCTTCTTAAGGACAACAAGCCCTAATGGCCCTGCTCCTTCTTCCACTGACAATATAACCTTTTCTTTCATGCCTAATGCATCAGCAAATGGTCTTACGTGCATTTTCAAATGTTGAACTCTGATAATGGTAACTATATCACCAATATCGCTTGCTGTCATTTCTAATTCGTAATTCATGGGATTTTAATTAACCCCCTTCCGATGCCTTAAAAGACCTGCTATCCACAGCTTAGGGGGTATTAACCAATTAGAACAAATCATCAATGTTATCCTGGGCTTTGGCAAGTTCAGGAGATGATGGCTCATCCTTAGATACGGCTTTAGCAAATGTAGTAAAAGTAGTGCATGAGATTTCTTTCATCTCTCTTTTCTCCCCCTCTTTAGTTACCCATGCATTTGTACTAATGCTGCCTTCAACGTAGATTTTATCTCCTTTGTTGATAGATACAGCTCTTTCTGCTAATGCCGGAATGACAAATATACATCTGTGCCATTCGGTCTTGTCGTCCCAATTTCCATCAGGCTTCTTGTATCTAGTACTTGTTGCCAAGGAAATCTGAACTAATTTGTTTCCATTTTGTAGGTCTCTGACCTCTTTGTTGCCTACGTTACCAATCAATAGGACTTTGTTTAATGATGACATCCTCTTCTTTTTTTAGGTTGTTTAAATAATTCATGACTTCTTTTTTAGAGTGTAGCCATACCACTTCAGTATTTTGTTTGTCTTTAAGCTGATGCTTTAGCATTTTGTATTTTATCTTTGAGACCTCTGTAGCGAATCCTTTTGTGTCCAAGTATATTTCCCTACCATTGTGGTCTAAAACGAAGTCTACGACAGCCGTAATAGCCCTTATGGATTCTTTTCCGTATTTAAATTTATCAATTAAGGTTATTTGCTTTTGAAATTCAAAGTTAATTCCAAGTATTGTAAGCATCTTATGGCAGTAAGATTCTAATTCGGAATCGAACTTTATGCCATTGACATGAATTTTTTTATTTCCGTATTTATTTTTAAATCTCATGAGTTTTTCCATACACCTTCACGACAATCTTGTCATGAATAGTTGCGGGAAACACAACTTCTACTCTTTTATTGAGCCTTGATTCAACCTTGTCATACAGCCAAAATAAAGCACGATCAATGATGTTTAGGTTGCTTGATATTTTCTTTTGAATTTTCTTCTCGGTATTTTTCTTTTCAATATGTGCTATCTCCTCAAGGATTTCATTTTCCTTATACACAGTCCAATCTCTGTCTAGGATAGGCTGAAGTTTTGGAGGAGTGTATGTGTCCGGCTTAAGAACCTTTCCATCTTTTCTGAATACTGCCTTGCCGTTTTCATCAAACTTTGACATATTCGATCTGTGCACCTCATCAAATAACATTACCATTCTATCAGCCATTCCATATTCATGGGCTGTTCCAATAAGAATGTACATACAATCTGTTATAGCATCGGCAACATCGAGTATGTTCTTTGCATTTTTAAGCTCATCTACTTCTTCTTGAAGGAGTGATTGTCTGAGTGCTGCTCTTTTCTTTGTCAGCATCTTTGGGTTGTTAGGTGATTCAATTCCAAATGCTGATTGAAATTCTCCTACCTGTAGAATTTGTTTTTCCATTGTTTTTTTACAGTTAATCGTTTACAAATATACAAAAAGTGTTATCGCTTTAATCTACATTCCAAGCTAATTTAGAAGAGAACTTCACGTTTCTTATTGATATTACTTTGAATATCATTTCTTCAAATTTTCCCTTGTTTATGTGTTTGTTGTATAACCTTTTGTAAAAATTATTTTCTACTTTCTTATTTGGAAAGAACCCATCTCTAAGAACTATAGGTTCTTTTTCAAGGTTTATTTTTTTTACCTCAAATGATCTTGACTTCTTTGTCACCTTGGGTATGTGCACCTCTATGCTCACGTCTGCTATGTAAAGCATTGGAGGCTTTTGTTCTTGAAAAATATCAATCATGACATTAGTTTTCTATCATTTTTCTTATTGCCTTTGCGTACATTGGATTTGATGCGTAATTATCTTCCAGGTACTCTAGGTATTCATCATCAGTCTTTATCTTTCTCATGTATGAGGCTTGGAAAAATGCATAGTCAATAACACAGTCTTTCCAAGATTTAAACTTAGCAAATCCTGATCCTTTTGAAACATTCATTGTAGGTCTTCTCTTTGCTATCTTCATTCCAAAAATATTGTTGTTCTTTTTGAATTGATTAGATGTGAAGTTTGCGCTTTCAAGTTTTGCCTGAGCAAGTACAATGTGAGGAAATTTAATGTTTATCTGAAGCATAAACTCTTTTAGTTTTTCTTCACTAAACTCATCCATCTCCCTTACTATTATTGTTCTTGTCTCACCGGCTATGTACTTTACTTTTTGTATTTCATTAACCTCTGAGTTGTGGTTCATTATCATTCCGATAATTACGCATAAGGCTAGTACAATGTATATCTTCATGTACCAACCTGTAGTCTTCATTTGATTCATCTTACCTTGATTATATTTATACAGCATATTTTAAAATTTAGTAATTAGCAAATCTCAAAGAGCTTTCGTATTTAAGCCTGGCTTTTCTTTCGCAGGAGAAATAACCTAAATGCTTTTTCTTACCACCAATTCTTATTGATGACACCCATTTACTTAACCTCTTGCAGAAGTGAACACCAACATACTTAGATGTTTTCTTTCTAAGAACACGAGAAGAGTTTTCTCTTGCCGAAACTATTCTAAGATTGTCAACATTGTTGTTTGTCTTATCAAAATCTTTATGATCTATAACTCGCTCCATACCACATACTGTGTGGCCTAAGAAAGCCATTGCAACAAGTTGATGAACACGCATTTTCTTTTTGTCGCTATTCATGTATAGCGTTACATATAGGTATCCTTTTTTAGTTTTAGACTGAGATAGCTGTCTGATACATGTGTTACCCTTTCTTGGCATGCTTAGTACGGTACCAAGATTACTTACTTTATAGTACCCTTCGTATCCTGGCACATCTTTAAATTCTTCTTTCATAACTTGTTTTTTTATTTATCCCAATCAAAGCCTGTGTTTGGCCTTAGGGATGATTGAACATATTCTTCGTCATAAATCTTTGAGTTAGGGCTATACCATGCGGGTATGTTGCCATCAAACTTTAGGTATATATCCTCAAGTTCTCCATCTCTGTGCTTTGCAATTATAGCGTAGCCATCTTCTGCCATAGAGTTTGTTTCCCTTTCTTCAGGTGTCATGTAATAGCTTGGGCGATATAAGAACACTACGATATCAGCATCTTGCTCTATGTCTCCTGACTCTCTTAGATCGCTTAGAACAGGCTTTTTGTCTACTCTATGCTCTACAGAGCGAGATAGCTGAGCTAGTGCAATCACGGGAATCTTAAGGTCGTTAGCCATATCCTTAAGCTTTCGAGAAACATCACCTACTTCATTAGTTCTATTCTGAGTACCGGGCGAAGTAATCTTTTGTATGTAGTCAATGACAACATAGTCAAGTCCTTCTGAGTGCTTCATCTTATATACCAATGATAGGACATCTGATATGGTAAAAGAACCTGCGACAATCTTTAGGCTTGAGTCAACTATTCTATTCCTAGACTTCTCAAATCTAAGTATCTCATGTTTCTCAAGAACACCACGCTTTATGGAGTATCCATGAACACCGCTATCTACTGCTATTATTCTTTTCATTACCTGTACCTCATCCATCTCACAGGAAATAAACAAACCTTTCTTCTGTCCTCTGACACTTGCATGGTCCATTATACCTAGTGCAAACTGAGTCTTTCCCATGGCAGGTCTACCCGCTACAACTATAAAGTTCGTTGGTTGCATACCCGATGTTATCAAGTCGAACCTATCGTATCCTGTGCGTATACCGCTTATGCCTTTATGTTGTGCTGCTTCAAGCATCTTTTTGTCAAGCTGATCTAGCAAGTCCCTATTTGTCATCTCCTTTTTATTGAGTAGAGACTTGAACTTGTTATCAACTATATGGCTCTGTATAATATCTATGACCTTGTTTGGTTCATAGTCCGGAGCCTCTGACACCTCTTGAAGTGTTTTACCCAACTCTATATGCTCATGCCTTATGTTCTCAGCTACAAGAGTCTGAATAGCCGTTGGTAGTTCTGACTTCTCAACTATTGAGAACATAGAGTGTATCGATGTGGTAGATGATAGGGCTTCTACTTTGTGAATAGTTTTTAATTCATTGATACGCTTATACACTGAGATAAGGTTGATGGCCTCATTCTGCATGTACAAGTCAGATATGCTTTGAAAAATTACTTTATTCACCTGAAACTGAAACATCTCCAATGATACAGAAGACATTATTGAGTGTATCTCCGATGGATTTGTAAGGATAGCATTTATGACCAACTGTTCTGAACGTAGTTGAATCTTATCCATGTCTATCCTTTTACATTAAACTTTGGCAATACAAAAGATGATTTCTTTTCTTCTCTTTCCCTCATGTACTTCTCTGATGTTGCGGCTGTAAGCCACTTATCCATTTGGTCTACCCTTGAGAAATACTCTAATGTGCAGTACTTGTATGAGTTTTTCTTGTGAAATTCATCAAGACTTGCAGTCTTCATAGCACATTCAATCTCCACTCTTGAGAAATGCTTGAATATAGTGTTATACTTTTTAGATACAGCTTGGCTCATGATTCTACTTTTCTTATTAAAGATTTCGTTGAACCTATCTATTATCCAAGCCTTATCTCCTGATTCGAGATATGCTTCTACGTATGCATCTTTTTCTGCTGCATCAAGTATAGTTTGTCTAACGTTTTCAGTCACAAAAGGACCAAAGCAATTATCAATTGCTGCGTTTAAATTTTTATGTTTCATGGTAGTTAACTTTTTAAAAAATCCTTAATACATGCAGTATTAAAATCAAAATCAATAGTTGGTTTTCTTCTGTGTAGACAATGTAAAATCGTAGCATGGTCTTTCTTTAATAGCTTACCTATTGCTGTTGACGATTTATATTTTTTCATTTTCTTTTTTTCAGAGAACCACCACTTGACGAAATACTGCACTTTATCTTTTAAATCTGCCTTTCTCGACTTCTTATCCAAATCATAACTGCTTACGGCAAGTTCCGCAAGAAGATCGTATGTAGATTTTGGTTCTTGCTTTTCGTATCCGGCAATCCAATGCATCCATTCTTCCATTATTCATCTGTAATTTTATTATAAAACATTTTTAAGACAAGGTAGAATATGAAATCACCTATCTTCTCCGTGATGCAATATCTTTCTTCCTGCTTCATTGTAGTGCTTAATCAGGTCTTTTATGTTTTTGCCTGTCTCATCCTCAAGATTTTTTAAAAAGGAAAATTGTTTTTCCATCTCGGTGATTAGATCTTTGGTAAACTTATAAAGTATTTCCGCAGGGAAAACTATTAGTCTATTCTCTATTTCTTCAAGGTCAGCAAATGCACTCTTTATCTTAACATAAAACATCACTAGGTGTATCCTTTCTTGTTTCTTATCTGAAATTCTTATCCCGTTGTCTTCAAATGCGTTGTACACATTGTAAAGAAGGTTAGAGTCTATCTCAATTAAAGACTTCATTAGCTTCTCAGTAAACACTTGTAGTGCTAGTGTCCACTTCTTGGCTTTGACCTTGAATTGATACTTAAAGTATTTTTTTTCAAATTCTATCGTGTCCAGGTCATTCATTGCCACTGATAGCTTCATTACTGCCCTGAGCAACTCAACTCTTCCTTGTACTTCTTGCGTTGTTATTTGTTCGTCCATTTTACTTAGGTATTGTTATTGATACTGTTTGTCCTCCACCTGACTTTATTATTGCCGCAGGAACGACTTCTCCATATTCATCCACTAACTCTGAATATCTCATGGCATCGATCATCTTTTTCTCTCTTTGCTTTTGAGTTTCCTTTAGTGCATCTATCTGTTCTTGTAAGGAGCTCCATTCTGCGTCATGAGAAAAGTCATAGGAATAAGGGACTGACTTAACTTGAAATGAACATCCTAGCATCTTATCATTGGAAGAGTACTTCTCTGCCTCAGAGATTGCAGCGGCCTTCAGGCCATCTGTTATTGATGTCGCTAATTCTATGATACCCTTTGCTTTTATGTACTCACGAAGAGCGTTAGCATTTCCATCTTCTACGTTTGTTATAACGTTTGATGCAATATTCTTAAGAGAAGCCTTGGACATGTTATCCAAGGCAATCTCTAATCCTGTTTTTGTTTCTTTAAAGATGTCCATTAGCTGTTTATTTTTTGGTAATGATTATTGCATACAGCTTTGAACTCTTCGATAGTTTCCTCTGCATCGATGTCAATGTACTTGGATACCGTTTCCTTTGCCCATTTAACGAACTCTGAAGCATCCTTGTACTTCTCTATCTCATCAAACTGATTGTAGATTGTATCAATGATTTCGCCTTCGTCTTCATCATCTTCCTCAATTGGCTCAACGCTTGGAACATTTTCAACCACTAGCTCAGACACAGCCTCATCATCTTCGTCACTCTCATCCGTTGATACCTCTTCTGATTCTTGAGCAAGTCTACGCTCAGATTCAACATTGATTTCATTTAGGATTGTCTCTGTTGACATGCGTCCATGAGGTTTCTTCCCGAACATTCTTTCGTAGTCAGATACAGCCTCTAATCTTTCTGTATCTACTTCAGCAGGTTTCTTAAGAATAGCTTGTACATTACCTTCTTCTACAGGTGGATCTTTTTCTTCAGCTTGAACTATCGGTTCTCCTCCTGATGCCGTAGCGTATGAAGGCTCTACATTTTTTGGCTTCATTGTTCCCCACTTAAAGCGAACTTCTCCGTTCTGATCCTTAGCGGCAAGGAAAGATATTCTTCCGTTGTCATCGAACTCTGAGTACCATCTCCATTCCTTAATCTTGAGATTGTATGTTTGTTTTGGTCTTGGTTCCTTTTCCCATTCGTCAGCCTTAAGCTTAACAGATATCACAGGATAAGAATAAAGTTCACGTCCGATACCAAGGTTAAAGCATGCACGCTTGAACGCATCCGATGCCTGACCTTTCTCTGCTTCCGTATTGGATTCAGTACCTACATCCCATTTCCAAACCCAAGAGTCTGTATGGTTGTTGAATACTCCGACACCACAAAATAGCTTACCATCGATTAGCTTGTAGTCTCTCTGCCATCCTAATGGCCCGAGTACCTCATCCAATCTGTTCATGTCTACCCGTGCATCTTTATACGCTAAGATTGTAGCGTACCCGCCATTGTTGATTGATTGCACACGAAAATCTACATCAGAGATTTCCAATGGTCTTGATAAATCTTTCAAGTTCATACGATTTATTTATTTGTTATTGATTACTAATACAAGTCGTCCCAATCGAGAGACTTTTCTTTTTGCTGTACCGGTTGGTCAAAAAATTGCTGACTGAATCCGGTTGTTCTTGAGTAACGTAGAATAATTGTTTCTACATCCTCATCAAGGAGCTTCGCTATTACAACGTATGCGTAAGGGTCTTTAGGTGCACAAATGCCACTTATTACATTGTAAATATTCTGATAGCCCTTCCAATTGCCAGGAACATTGCTTTCTCTGAAAGCTTTGCGTAAGTCCATTGGACGATAACGCTTCCTGTCCATGATGTCCTTTATACCTTTAAAGCTGTTCATAACTGAAATTGATTGTTGACAAATGTAATAATTAAAATTAAAACATTGCATAAAAGTTTTTAAATACCATAGAAATTTTCATCAATTCCAAATTCATCTTGAAGGTCTGCTAGCATCATCTGATCTACGTGGTCTTGAGCAATGTCTCCGTGAAGCTGAAACTTAGGCTTGGCCTTTTGCTTATCAATGATTTCTTCTTTGATTATCTTCCTGACTTCTTCGAACCTACGAATCATCATCTTCAACGCATTCTTAGCGTGTTGCTCTGTCATATCATCTACTGACATAACTCTACCATCTTTGGTAGTCCATTTAACTTCCTGTTTCATCTTATTCTGATTTAA
>Ga0315900_10005088_pt1 | contig 18205 bp, 16 predicted proteins | sample LakEriMetagenome_FD_203521 | JGI IMG/M metagenome (GOLD analysis project Ga0315900, IMG submission 203521) | Freshwater fungal communities from buoy surface, Lake Erie, Ohio, United States - Buoy 12 MA114 | ecosystem: Environmental > Aquatic > Freshwater > Lake > Lake biofilm | place: USA: Lake... | reverse complement strand
CGCAAAGCGGCGCGGGCCGGTTTCCTGGAAGATGCCCAGGCTGGCCAGGCCGCGCAGCAGCCGGAACAGGCTGTCGGCATCGGCTCCGCACGCCGCCGCCAGCTCCTCCACGCCCCGCTCGCCGCCGGCCAGCTGATCGGCCACCGCCAGTTCGGCGGCCACGTGGATCATCTGGGTCACCCAGGCGCCGCTCGCCAGCATCAGCAGCTGGTCGGCGGGGCTGAGCGCCGGGGCGCCGGCGTTGCTGGGGGCGGGCGGGCCCTCACGGGAGGTGGTCATGGACGTTCGTGATGGCCTTGCCCATGACTTAGCTCCGGATCGGCTGGCATGGGGAGGAAGCCGGCGTGGTCATGGCATCTTCCCTGCTCCCTGCGAAGGGGCCGCTCACCCAGAGGCCGCCCCAATGCCGACAGCCATCACCGGTGGATTTGCCGCCTCCCACGATTGTGTGGATTCACGGGGATGCACCGGGTGCCAGCGCAGCGAACATCAAGAGCCCCCGGGTGGATGAGCACATCGGCCAGCAGCGTGCGATCACGGGGCGCGGCGCCACCGAGATCGGGCGCGAGGCTCTGGAGGCGGAGCCTGAGCGGCTGCGGCGGCTGCGGCGGATCGAGCGGCGGCGCCAGGAGCTTCCCGTCCTGCAGGAACTCGCCCGTGGCCAGGTCAACCTGACATCGCCGGAGGCGCGCGCAGCGGTCGTTGAAGGCATGGAAGCTGCCGTTCAAGCTCGTCCTGAGGTTGCCCAGCAGGGTGTTGATCCAACGGAACAGCGGCGGGTCGTTGGGGTGCTCGCCGCCGGTGACAACCGCCTTGTGCTGGCAATTGGCTGTGGTCATGGCACGAAAGCAGGCCAGGCCATCGGAGAGCAGAGGGCTGCCGGGTGCAGGATGCCGTTGAGCCCCGTCAGCGATTGCCTCTGCGCTGAAGCCACGCCCAGCTGCAATCCTGGCGGCAACTGGATGCTGCTGCGCGCCCTGACTGCACCGACATCCCTGACAAGACTATGGCCCCAGGGAGTCCGCTGCGGAGCGCGCTGGGTAATGCAGAGATTCCATCAGCTCCTTTGCGGGTCGATGCGCTGATCCCTGGATCAACCCCCCGGCTCCACCCCACCCACCTCAATCGTCTCCAGGTCGTAATGCCGCCAGCTGCCCTCCAGCTTCTCCGCCACCAGGGGGGTGAGGCGCAGGCGCAGGGGCCGGCCGGCGGCCACATCCACGCGCAGACCGGAATAGGCGCGGCGCAGACGCGAGCCCCGGCCCGAGCGGCCCACGAACAGCTGGGATCGGGCCAGGGTGCGTTCTCCCACCTCGCTGCTCTCCCGCAGGATCAGCCCCTCCGGCCGCTGGCGGCGCAGGCTGTAGCCGCTGCCGCCGCAGATCAGCCACGGCATCCAGGCATCGCCGTGGCCGGTGTCGGCTGTTTCGATGTACTCCAGGCAGTGGGCATGGCCGCTGAGGCCCAGATCCACCAGCGGCCTGCCCCTGGCCGGAGCACCCACCCGGGCGGCCACCTGGTTCAGCACCTGGCGCAGCTGGTGGCGCACCGCCAGGGTCTGGCCCTGGTCCCACTTGCTGGCCTCGGTGACATAGGGGGGATGGTGCAACACCACGATCCGCCCTCGCACCTCCGGGTTGTTCCAGGAGGTCACCAATCCCTCCCGCAGCCAATCCAGCTGCTCCTGATCCAGCTCCACGCCATCCGTCGGCGCGAGCAGCTGCTTGGCGATGTCGCGCAGCTGCTCGTCGATCTGCTCGAGCGTTTCGGTGAGATCCTCGCGGGCCTCGGGATCGGCGCAGCGATCCAGCACCGCCGCACCGATGCGATCGAGGAGCTGCCGCCGGCGCCCCGCCAGCTCCTCGCGCAGCGCGCCCAGCCGTTCGCGGCGCTCCTCCCCGGCTGGGCTGAGCTCCAGGGGCAGGGGCTGGTTGAAGGTGTTGGAATCCAGCGCGAAAATGTCGATCCCGCCGATGCGCACGTGGTAGTAGGGGTTCGGCAGGCGGGTGAAGCTGCCGGGCTGCTGGCGCAGGCAGCGCACCCCGTCGACCGTGGCGGTGTAATGGCAATCCAGGTGCTCCCCCAGCGCGGCGGCTGGCCGATCGGCCAGCACATCAAGGAAGGCACGGGCGTAGGCGTCGCCCACATCCGAGCCATGCCAACCCACATCCAGATCGATCACATGGCGCAGCAGCAGGCGCAGCGGAGAGGAGATTCCGGCAAGCACACCCAGCGGCAGGGGCAGGTCGTAATAGTCGTGGTTGCCGGGCACCGGCAGGAAGGGCAGCTTGAACGTCATCCGGTCGTAGGCGATGGCGCGGTAGTCATCGCCATTCACCAGCCATTCGCGATAGGGCTTGATGAAGTTCTGGCGGTATTGCTCACTGGAGCCCACCAGGTACACCACATCTCCCGTATGCAGCACAAAGCGGGTCGCCTCCCCCTGGGCCAGCAGCCGCTGCGCCACCTGCCGCTGGGGGCTGCTGCCGCGATGGCGGCCCGTGCCACTGTCACCCAGCACCAGAAAGGTGAACGACTCCCCATCGCCCGGGGCGCCATCGATCGCCAGGCGCCGCTGGTCGATGCCGCGGCGCACCACCTCCGGGTGGCCCCAGCGCACACGCCCACGCATGCGCTCCACCTTGGTGGCGATCGATGCCTCGGTGGCCAGATTCAACGGCCAGCCTCCGCGGGCGCCAGGGGCGTCACCAGGGTGAGGGCGCGGGGCAGACAGGTGAAGGTGAGCGGATTGGCCTCGAGGATCTCGCCATCGATCACCAGCTTCTGGGGCGGATCGGTGCTCACCACGATCTGGCGGGCCCGCATGCAGAGCAGGTCGTCCCGCTGGGTGGCGCTCCCCACCACGGCGGAAGCCGTCAACGACGCCAGGGCCTGCAGGCCCTGAAGCTGGGACAGCGAGGTGGCGATGGTGATCTCCAGCAGACCGTCATCGGGAATCACCTGGCCGAACCCCTGCGCCAGCACCGAGGTGGCCGGCGCCACGTTGGCGATCGTGATGGCCGCCGCCTCCAGTTCGTAGCTGTGCCCATCCAGCTCCAGCCAGGCATGGAACGACTCCTGGCTCACCAGCTGCTGGGCCCCGGCCAGCACATAGGCCAGGGGGCCGAGCATGTTCTTCATCTGGCGGGTGGCCCGATCCACCATGCCCGCTTCAAACCCCAGCCCCGCCAGCAGGATCATCGGCGTGTCGTTGCAACGGGCCGCATCCACCTCCAGGGTGTGGCCCGCCAGAATCGTGGCGCAGGCCCCCACCACATCGGTGGGAATGCCAAGGGCGGAGCTGAAGGCATTGGCCGTTCCCCGCGGGATCACAGCCAAGGGGATGCCGGTGCCGATCACTGCCCCTGCCACGGCCGACACGGTGCCGTCACCGCCGCTGGCCACGATCATCACGCTGCCCGTGGCCGAGGCGTGGCGCGTCTGGATCATCGTGATCAGGTCGCGGGTCTGCTCGGCGGGATCCAGATCCACGCGCGTCAGCACCACATTCACCAGCAGCTGGGGCTCCAGCAGCGAAAGGATCAGGGCCAGATCCGCGTTCGGATCCCCCTGGCCCGCCACCGGATTGAAGATCAGGTGGGCCATGCGGCCATGGGCAAAGCCGCGCAGCGCCAGATCCGCGCTGGCGGCGTTGAGCGCCAGCGGGATGTCGGCCCGGTTGCAGGCGCGCAGCAGCAGGCGCAGATCCGGCGTCGTGGTCAGCGCTGCCGCCTCATCCAAGAAAAACACAACCGCGGACACCTCGCCCGCCAGCACCCGCTCCGCCAGTTGAATGTCACCGCAGTCGACAAGGGCGTTGAGCTCACTCACCTCCAGATGGGAGGTGCGGGGATCGGCCCGCAGATGGGCGGCGAAGTCGGCCGTGCTCAGCAGTGGCAACCCCGCCAGCGAGGCGTGATGCTTAGTGAGCCAGGCCAGCATCGTCTCCACCCGGGAGCCGCTGGCGAGCAGGGCCACAGGACTGGGCATGGCTGACCCGTGCTTGGGCAACTTGGCAGAGCCACCAGCCTAAGAGTCTGCTGAAAAACCCTCCCATCTCTGCGAACGAAAATGAGTCGGCTGCCCAGCTCAGCTGCGCAATCAACCGGAGCGCAGCGGCTCCCTGTTCACCCACGTGTCAAGCGAGTACCTGTCGATCGAGGAGCGGATTCCGGCCAGCCATCCGCTGCGGCGGATCCGGAAGCCGGCCGATCAGGGCCGTGATCGACACCATCCCAGCTTCGGCAAGGTCTGCGCCGCGGAAGGGCGGCCATCGGTGCCGCCGGAGCGGCAGCGGTTGGCCTCATTGCTGCAGAAGAGGCGATCACACCGCAGGAGCCGCTGCTGCTGATCGCTGTCGCCCGCAGGCGCACCCGACCCTGCACAGCGTCCGCCGAATCGGGGATGGGCGGGGCCGTTCTGCCGCGTTTGTCGCCTCCATCCAGGGCGGTGACGCGAACCAGAATCGGGGGCTGGATCGGCGAGAACCCCTGCTGGAAAAGGGTTTTAGGCAGACGGGGCTGGCGGGACTCGAACCCACGACCTACGGTTTAGGAAACCGTCGCTCTATCCGGCTGAGCTACAGCCCCTCGGCCGTGATCGTAGGGCCGCAGGCATGATGGAAAGCGAAAGCAGGCGAGGTGGTCGCGATCGGCGTCGGAGCGGTCTTCGGGCCGCCGCCGGCGGCCGGTTGAGGAAAGTCCGGGCTCCCGAATGGCCAGGCTTGCTGGGTAACGCCCAGTGCGGGTGACCGTGAGGAGAGTGCCACAGAAACACACCGCCGATGGCCTCGCGTTCACCTCGGTGGAGCGAAGCACAGGCAAGGGTGCAAGGGTGCGGTAAGAGCGCACCAGCAGCATCGAGAGGTGCTGGCTCGGTAAACCCCGGCCGGGAGCAAGGCCCAGGGACAACGGTTGGCCATGGCACCAGTCCCGTCACAAGCGCGCCGCTCGAGGCCGCCGGTAACGGCGGTCGCAGACAGATGACCATCCCCCCCGGTTCGCCGGCGGGAGAACAGAACCCGGCTTACGTCCTGCTTTCACCCCCTGCCGTGAGCCATCCACGCCGCTGATGCCAGCGCCGGCCCGCCGATCCCCCCGCCGTTCCGGGCGCCGGCAGCAGCTGGCCGCCTTCCTGGAGCGGCTCGGCCTGGAACCCACCGGCCAGCCGCTCGAGCCGGTGGAGGAGGCCCTCACCCACAGCTCGGCCGGCCAGGCGCGCAACCATGAACAGCTGGAGTTCCTCGGCGATGCGGTGCTGCGGCTGGCGGCGGCCGAGTTCCTGCGCCGGGAGCAGCCCCACCTCTCGGTGGGCCAGGCCTCGGCGCTGCGCGCCCAGCTGGTGAGCGACCGCTGGCTGGCGGAGCTGGCCGAGCGCTGCGGCCTCGACAGCGTGCTGCGGCTGGGTCCGATGGCGGCGGGCGACCAGGCCGGCCTGGCCACCGTGCGCGCCGAGTGCTGCGAGGCCCTGGTGGGGGCGGTGTACCTGAGCTGGGGAGGGGCATCAGGGGGACTGGCGGCGGTGCACCGCTGGCTGGATGGCCCCTGGCGGCAGGAGACCGCTGCGCTGCTGGCGGATCCGCACCGGCACAACTGGAAGACCGCCCTGCAGGAACTGAGCCAGGGCCGGGGCTGGGGCCTGCCGGACTACCGCACGGAGCAGCGGAGCACGGGCCATGGCGACCCACGCCGGTTTCAGTCCGTGGTGCATCTGGAGGGAAGCCCCCGGGGCGAGGGCTGGGGCGCCTCCCGCCGCGAGGCGGAGCAGGCGGCGGCGGCCCGGGCCCTGGAGGAGCTGCTGCCTAGGCCTGGGCCAGGGTGCTGAGCGGCAGGGTGACGAGCTTGTCCCAGTTGCCGCCCTCGAAGAGCACGGCGGCCCGGCTGCCGGAGATGCGCTGCACGAAGCCGGTGTAGCCGTTGTAGATCGAGCGGGCGTCGCGCACCACCACGGTGGAGCCGGGCAGGATCGGCAGATCGGCCATCGGGCGGGGCTGACCGGGGGATCAGCGGCGAAGGTGCGGCCATTATCGGAAGACGTCCGCGGCATTGACGATTCCGGTGGCCGACCCCCCGCCCGCGCCTCCCTCCGCCTCCACTCCGCCGGCGGACCCGCCGCCGCCCACCGCTGCCGATCCGGCCGGCGAGGAGCTGCTGCTGGTGGGTCGGATCGTGGCGGCCCAGGGACTGCGGGGGGAGGTGCGGGTGCTGCCCCTGAGCGACTTTCCGGAGCGCTTCACCAAGGCCGGCCCCCGCTGGCTGCAGCGGCGCGAGCAGGCGCCGCGCGGGGTGCGGCTGCTGGGGGGCCGTCCGCTGCCGGGCAAGGAGCTGTTCGTGGTGCGGCTGGAGGGCATCGACAGCCGCGAGGCCGCCGAGGCCCTGGTGGGCGCGCAGCTGCTGGTGCCGGCCGGCGACCGGCCGAAGCTGGCGCGCGGCGAGTTCCACCTGATCGATCTGGTGGGGCTGGAGGTGCGCCTGCAGGAGGACGGCAGCCCGGTGGGCCGGGTGCTCGATCTGCTCCACGCCGGCAACGACCTGCTGGAGGTGGAGCTCTGCCCGCAGCGGGGCGGGCGCCGGATCCTGATCCCGTTCGTGCGGGCGATCGTGCCCACGGTGCGCCTGCGGGAGGGCTGGATCGGCATCACGCCGCCGCCGGGCCTGCTGGAGCTCTGACCCCTGGCCGGATGCGCGAATCTGGGGGCTGTCCCGTTCGGCTGGCGTGAGCACGAGCACCCTGGTTCCGGTGATCCTGTGCGGCGGCACGGGCACCCGCCTGTGGCCGCTGTCGCGGGCCACCTATCCGAAGCAGTACTGGGCCCTGGCCGGCTCCGGCGAGGAAACGCTCCTGCAGCAGACCCACCAGCGGCTGGAGGGCCTGGCGGGGCTGGCGCGGCCGTTGCTGATCTGCAACGAAGACCATCGCTTCATCGTGGCCGAGCAGATGCGCCAGATCGGCGTGGAGCCGGCGGCGATCCTGCTGGAACCGGTGGGGCGCAACACGGCGCCGGCCGTGGCGGTGGCGGCGCTGCAGGCCACTGCCCGCGGCGACGACCCCCTCCTGCTGGTGCTGGCGGCCGACCACGTGATCCGCGAGGCCGACCGCTTCCGCCGCACCGTGGAGGCCGGCATGGCCGCCGCCGAAGCCGGCCAGCTGGTGACCTTCGGCATCGTGCCCACGGCGCCGGAAACCGGCTACGGCTACATCGAGGCCGCCGCCGCGCTGGCGGACGCCACGGCACCGGTGCCGATCGCCCGTTTCGTGGAGAAGCCCGATCGCGCCACCGCCGCGGCGTTCCTGGCCACCGGTCGCTTCACCTGGAACAGCGGCATGTTCCTGTTCAAGGCCAGCGCCATCCTGGCGGAGCTGGAGCGGCTGGCGCCGGAGGTGGTGAGCGCCTGCCGCGCCGCCCTGGAGCACGACGCCGCCGACCTCGACTTCCTGCGCCTGGAGCGGGAAGCGTTCGCCGGCTGCCCGAGCGTGGCGATCGACGTGGCCGTGATGGAGCAGACCGAGCGCGGCGCCGTGCTGCCCCTGGAGGCCGGCTGGAGCGATGTGGGCAGCTGGAGCGCGCTCTGGGAGACGGCGGCCGAGCGCGACGCCGAGGGCAATGTGCTGCGCGGCCGGGTGATCAGCCATGGGGCACGCAACTGCTATCTGCGCAGCGAACACCGGCTGGTGGTGGGCCTGGGGGTGGAAGATCTGGTGGTGGTGGAAACCGACGACGTGGTGCTGGTGGCCCACCGCGACCGGGCCCAGGATGTCAAGGGCGTGGTGGGGTTGCTGGAGAGCGAGGGGGCGCGCGAGAGCAGGGCCCACCGCAAGATCTACCGGCCCTGGGGCTCCTACGACGGCATCACCGAGGGCGGCCGCTGGCAGGTGAAGAAGATCGTGGTGAATCCGGGCGCCAGCCTGTCGCTGCAGATGCATCACCACCGCGCCGAGCACTGGATCGTGGTGGCGGGCACGGCCGTGGTGGAGAAGAACGGGGTGGAGGAGCTGGTGGGCGAGAACCAGAGCACCTACATCCCGCTGGGCTGCCGGCACCGCCTCAGCAACCCGGGCAAGATCCCGGTGGAGCTGATCGAGGTGCAGAGCGGCCCTTACCTGGGCGAGGACGACATCGTGCGCTTCGAGGATCGCTATGGCCGCACCGACCGGGCTCAGCGGGCCGCCTCACTCACACCCCGGTGATGCCGCTCACTCCACCGTGACGCTCTTGGCGAGGTTGCGGGGCTGATCCACATCCAGACCGCGGTGGGCGGCGATGTGATAGCTGAGCAGCTGCATCGGCACCACCGTGAGCAGGGGGCTGAGCAGCTCATCCACCTCCGGCACCGGCAGCAGCACGTCGAAGAGTTCGGTGTCCGGGCCCACCGGCGCCACGCCGATCAGCTGGGCGTCGCGGGCCTTGGCCTCCTGGGCGTTGCTGAGCACCTTCTCGAACACCGTGCCCGGCACCGCGATCGACACCACCGGCACGCGGGCATCGAGCAGGGCGATCGGCCCGTGCTTCATCTCGCCGGCGGGATAGCCCTCGGCGTGGATGTAGCTGATCTCCTTGAGCTTGAGGGCGCCCTCCAGGGCGATCGGGTAGTTGATGCCCCGCCCCAGGAAGATCACGTCCTGGGTGCTCTCGAAGCGGTGGGCCAGTTCGCCGCTGCGCCGGTCGTGCTCCTCCACCAGCAGCCGCAGCTGTTCGGGCACGGCGCGCAGGCCGGCCACCAGGGCCTGGAGGCGCTGGCGGGTGATCGTGGCGCCACCGGCCGATCGGCCCAGCCGACGCTCGGCGAAGGCGATCGCCAGCCCGTAGAAGGCCAGCAGCTGGCCGAGGAAGGTCTTGGTGGCGGCCACGCCCACCTCGATGCCGGCGCCGATGTCCACCACATCGCGCACCAGCCGGCCCAGGGAGCTCTCGGGCCGGTTGGTGATCCCCAGCAGCCGCGGCGCGTAGGCGGGATCGGCCACCAGCTGGCGCCGCTCCTGCTCCATCGCCAGGGCGGCGAGGGTGTCGGCCGTCTCGCCCGACTGGGTGACGCCGATCGTGAGGGTATGGGGGCTGAGGGGAGGCGGCGCGTAGCGGAATTCGCTGGCGTGGAACACGCCGGTGGGGATGCCGGCCAGCTGTTCGAGCAGGTAGGCGCCCACCTGGGCGGCATGGCGGCTGGTGCCGCAGGCCAGCACCTGGATGCGCTCCACCCCCTCGTACACGCTGTCATCGAGCGGCAGCGCCACCAGGGGCCCGTCACCGCCGGGGCTGACCGGCAGGTGGCGGGCCACCCAGAGGGCGGCGGTTTCGGGCTGCTCGTGGATCTCCTTGAGCATGAAGTGGCGGAAGCTGCGCTTGTCGGCCACGTGCTCGGTGCCGCTGAGCAGGCTGGGGGTGCGCTGCACGCGTTCGCCGGCGGCGTCGTAGAGCTCGATCCCGAGCGGCGTGAGCATGGCGGTCTCGCCGTCTTCCAGCGGCAGGATCGTGCGCGTGAAGCCGGCCAGGGCCGGGGTGTCGCTGGCGCAGAGGAACTCGCCCTCGCCGAGGCCGATCAGCAGCGGCGCCGCCTTGCGGGCCACCACCAGGGCAGCGGGCGCCTCGGCCCACACCACCGCCAGGGCATAGGCCCCCTGCAGGCGCGGCAGCACCGCCTGCACAGCCTCCAGCAGCAGGCTGCCGCCGGCGCGGCGGCCGGCGGCGCGGAGGCGGCGGAGCTCACGCCCCACCAGATGGGGGATCACCTCGGTGTCGGTGTCGCTGCGGAACACCACCCCCTCGGCCTGGAGCTCCTCGCGCAGGCTGCGATGGTTTTCGATGATGCCGTTCTGCACCACCGCCACACTGCCGCTGCCGTCGAGATGGGGATGGGCATTGCGCTCCTCGGGCTTGCCGTGGGTGGCCCAGCGGGTGTGGCCGATGCCGCAGAGGCCGGGCGCGCCGGCCGCCGCCAGGCGGGAGGCCAGGTTCACCAGCTTGCCCTCGGCCCTCAGGCAGTGCAGCCGGCCGGGGCCGCCGCCGGCGGCCGGGGCCTCCACCGTGGCGATGCCGGCGGAGTCGTAGCCGCGGTATTCGAGCTGGCGCAGCCCCTCCAGCAGCTGCGGCGCCGCCTCGCGGGATCCGATCAGCGCAACGATTCCGCACATAGGGCAGGGGCAAACAAAAAGCCCGGCCTGGGGCCGGGCCTGAGCTTATGGGAGCTGGGCATGGCCAGCCGCCCCGGGCGGAGGGGCGGTCGTCAGTAGGCCAGCCCCATGGAGCGGCTGGTCTCGTCGCCGAGGTAGACGCGGATCGAGAGGAAGTCGGTGGGGCAGGCGGTTTCGCAGCGCTTGCAGCCCACACAGTCCTCGGTGCGGGGGGACGAGGCGATCTGTCCGGCCTTGCAGCCATCCCAGGGCACCATCTCGAGCACGTCGAGGGGGCAGGCGCGCACGCACTGGGTGCAGCCGATGCAGGTGTCGTAGATCTTGACGGCGTGGGACATGTGCCTCGGGTGGCGTCAGCGGGGCGGGGGCCGATGGGAACGGCAAGGCGCTCAACGTACCCAAGGGATCCGGGCCCCAGCCGCCGCCGCCGGAGGGCCTTCACCCTTGTTCATACGGCGCCGGAACGGGCGGCGGGCAGCTCCGGGGCGACCCGTAGAGTGCTGCGACTCTCTCAGCGACCATGTCCCAGGAAGCGATTTTCGAGAAGGTGCGCTCGATCGTTGCCGAACAGCTCAGTGTCGACGCTGGGGAGGTGAAGTCCGAGTCGAACTTCCAGAACGACCTGGGTGCCGACTCGCTCGACACCGTGGAGCTGGTGATGGCGCTCGAGGAGGCCTTCGATATCGAGATTCCGGACGAAGCCGCCGAGGGCATCACCACCGTGGGCGACGCGGTGAAGTACATCCTGGACAAGCAGGCCTGAGCCTTTCATGGTGGAGGGTCTCCAGCGCGTCGTCATCACGGGTCTCGGCGCGGTCACTCCCATTGGCAACGACGTTCCCAGCTACTGGGAGGGTCTGAGCAGCGCACGCAATGGTGTGGCGCCGATCACGCTGTTCGATGCCTCGCGGCATGCCTGCCGCTTCGCGGCCGAGGTGAAGGGCTTCGACCCGAGGGGCCTGATCGAGCCGAAGGAGGCCAAGCGCTGGGACCGCTTCTGCCAGTTCGGCGTGGTGGCGGCCAAGCAGGCGGTGGCGGCCGCCGGGCTCACCATCGAGGCCGGCAACGCGCACCGGGTGGGCGTGGCGATCGGTTCCGGGGTGGGCGGGCTGCTCACGATGGAAACCCAGGCCCATGTGCTGGCCGATCGCGGGCCCGACCGGGTGAGCCCGTTCTGCGTGCCGATGATGATTCCCAACATGGCCACGGGCCTGACGGCGATCGCCCTGGGGGCAAGGGGGCCCAGCACGGCGGTGGCCACCGCCTGCGCCGCCGGCTCCAACGCCATCGGCGACGCCTTCCGGCTGATCCAGCTGGGCCTGGCCGACGCCATGGTGGCCGGCGGCGCCGAATCCGCGATCACCCCCCTGGGGGTGGCGGGCTTCGCCAGCGCCAAGGCCCTCTCGTTCCGCAACGACGACCCCGCCACCGCCAGCCGCCCCTTCGACGCGGAGCGCAACGGCTTCGTGATCGGCGAGGGGGCGGGGGTGCTGGTGCTGGAGAGCCTCGACCACGCCCGGGCCCGCGGCGCCACGATTCTGGCCGAGATCGTGGGCTACGGCATGACCTGCGACGCCTACCACTACACCCTGCCCTCCCCCGGCGGGGTGGGGGCCGCCGAGGCGATCCGGCTGGCCCTCGCCGATGGCCGGATCGCGCCCGAGCAGGTGGACTACGTGAACGCCCACGGCACCAGCACCCCGGCCAACGACGCCAACGAGACCGCCGCGATCAAGAGCGCCCTGGGGCCGCACGCCTACGCCATCCCGGTGAGCTCCACCAAGTCGATGACCGGCCATCTGCTCGGCGGCAGCGGCGGCATCGAGGCGGTGGCGGCGGTGCTGGCCATGGAGCACGGCCTGGTGCCGCCTACGATCAACTACCAGAATCCCGATCCCGCCTGTGATCTGGATGTCGTGCCCAACCAGGCCCGGGAACGGACTCTGGATGTGGTGCTCTCCAACTCCTTCGGTTTCGGCGGCCACAACGTGTGCCTCGCCTTCCGGCGGCTGCGTTGACGCCGCGTCAGCGCGCTCCCCATCCGGAACCCACCGCCGTCCGCACTCTTCTCACCCCTCACCCCTCCACCTCCGATGGTCGTCGCCCCCACCTCCCCCGCGTCCACCAGCCAGGTGGAAGCGCAGTGCATCAACAGCATCCGCTTCCTGGCGGTGGATGCGATCAACAAGAGCAACTCCGGCCACCCGGGCCTGCCGATGGGCTGCGCGCCGATGGCCTACACCCTGTGGGACCGCTTCCTGAAGCACAACCCGAAGAACCCGAAGTGGTTCAACCGCGATCGGTTCGTGCTTTCGGCCGGCCACGGCTGCATGCTGCTCTACGCCCTGCTGCACCTCACCGGCTACGACTCCATCACCCTGGAGGACCTCAAGCAGTTCCGCCAGTGGGAATCGAAGACCCCGGGCCATCCGGAGACGTTTGAAACGGCCGGGGTGGAGGTGACCACCGGCCCGCTCGGGCAGGGCATCGCCAACGCGGTGGGGCTGGCGATGGCCGAGGCCCACCTGGCGGCCCGCTTCAACAAACCCGACCTCACCCTGGTGGACCACACCACCTATGTGGTGATGGGCGACGGCTGCCACCAGGAGGGGGTGAGCGGCGAAGCGGCCTCGCTGGCCGGCCACCTGGGGCTGGGCAAGCTGATCGCTCTCTACGACGACAACCACATCACGATCGACGGCAACACCAATGTGTCGTTCACCGAGGATGTGCTCAAGCGCTACGAGGCCTACGGCTGGCACACCATCCATGTGGCCGATGGCAACACCGACGTGGAGGGGATCGCCCGCGCGATCGCGGAGGCCAAGGCGGTCACCGACCGGCCGTCGCTGATCAAGGTGACCACCACGATCGGCTACGGCTCCCCCAACAAGGCGAACACCGCCGGCGTGCACGGTGCCGCCCTCGGGGCCGAGGAGGCCGAACTCACCCGCAAGAACCTGGGCTGGGAGTACGGCCCCTTCGAGGTGCCCCAGGCGTCCTACGACCACTGGCGCCAGGCGATCGAGCGCGGTGCCGCCGCCGAGGCCGCCTGGAACGACACCCTGGCCCGCTACCGGGCCCAGTATCCGGCGGAGGCCGCTGAATTCGAGCGCCAGCTGCGCGGCGAGCTGCCCCAAGGCTGGGATGGGCACCTGCCCACCTACACGGCCGACGACAAGGGCCTGGCCACCCGGCAGCACTCCTACAACTGCCTGAATGCCTTCGGGCCCCATCTGCCGGAGCTGATCGGCGGTTCCGCAGACCTCACCCACTCCAACCTCACGGACATCAAGGGCGAGAAGAGCTTCCAGAAAGGAGCCGAGGCCAACCGCTACCTGCACTTCGGCGTGCGCGAGCACGCGATGGCGGCGATCCTCAATGGCCTCGCCTACCACGGCAGCGGCCTGATCCCCTACGGCGGCACCTTCGCGGTGTTCGCCGGCTATGCCCTGGGGGCGATCCGCCTGTCGGCCCTGAGCGAGCTGGGGGTGATCTATGTGCTGACGCACGATTCGATCGGCCTGGGCGAAGACGGCCCCACCCACCAGCCGATCGAAACCCTGGCCAGCCTGCGCTCGATCCCCAACCTGCTGGTGCTGCGGCCAGGCGACGGCAACGAAACCAGCGGCGCCTACAAGGTGGCGATCACCAACCGCCACCGGCCGAGCGTACTGATCCTCAGCCGCCAGGCGATGGCCAACCAGGCCCATTCGAGCGTGGACGGCGTGGCGCGCGGCGGCTACATCCTGGAGGATTCGGTGGGCACCCCGGATCTGATCCTGATCGGCACCGGCACCGAACTCGACCTGTGCGTGAAGGCCGCCGCCCAGCTGCGGGCCGAAGGTAAGAACGTGCGGGTGGTGTCGATGCCCTGCGTGGAACTGTTCGAGGAGCAGGATGCGGCCTACCGCGAAACGGTTCTGCCGGCATCGGTGCGCAAGCGCGTGGTGGTGGAGGCCTCGAGCAGCTTCGGCTGGCACAAGTACACCGGTTTCGATGGCGCCAGCGTGTCGATCGACCGCTTCGGCGCTTCGGCCCCGGGCCCGCTGCTCATGGAGAAGTTCGGCTTCACGGTGGACAACGTGGTACATCAGGCCAGAGCCCTGGGCTGATCACCGCGGGGTTGCGGCGCCGAAGCTGAACATCCCCTGGCCCCGCCCACTGGCGGGGCTTGGCGCTGGAGCAGGGCCGTCAGAACCGTGCCATCGCCGCGATTTTGGAGAGCTTGTCGGCCGTGAGGCCGTTCAGTTCATCGAGCTGGAGGAGATCATCCTTCACCAGGCTGGCGAAGACGAACAGGATGCCCTCGATGCGGAAATCAAAGCGCCCCTCCATGGTGTGACGTTCAATGCTGAGAAAATCGTGGAGATCCCAGAGCCCTTGCGCGGAGCTCAGGGAATCTGAACGCTGTCGTACCGCCTCGATGAGCTGGATGATGGCCCGGCCATAGGCCGTTTCGAAGGCCGCCCTGGCAATGGTCTGCTCGGGCTCCGACCAGCCATCGAGGAGAGGTTCAGCCATGCCAACGCCTGTGGGGTGTAGTGGACGCTACCTGCCCGCTCAGGTTGGCGCGAGGGCCCGACGGGCGCGGCGGGCTTCCGGCAGCTCGAACCAGGCCAGCTCGGGATGGTCGTGGTGCTCGCGGTGGTATCCGAAGTGGAAACAGGCCAGAAGCGACAGACCGATGGGCAGATCGAGGCTGTCGGGATGGGGGGCGTGGGGAGTGGCGCGCTGGCGGCGATGCGGCAGATAGGTGCCGAACACGAACAGCTGCAACGAGCTCAGCAGCAGCGGCAGCGTACAGAACAGCAGCACGTGGAGGGCTGCTGATGCCGTGATGCCGCCGAACAGAAGCACAAGGGCACTCCAGGCAGCCAACAGAGCCGCCATCTGGGGGAAGCGCAGATAACCGAGCATGAACTGCCGGTACCAGCTCAGGGCACCCAAAGAGGAAGGGAAAGGAACGTCGGGATCGGCAGCGGTTGCCGTGAAGCGATGGTGATCGTGATGGTTGGCTCGGCAGAGGTTGTAGGGCAGGGCGGCATACAACGCCAGCATCACGGTGCCGATGCGGTGATTCCAACGAGGGTGCCTGGGGCAGAGCAGGCCATGCATGGCATCGTGGCCGATGATGAACAGGCCGGTCTGCAACTGCGTTCTCAGCAGAACGGCAACCGTCAGTTCCCAGACCGACAAGGCACGGAAATCCAGCGACAGCAGGCCCACCAGGGAGGCGATCCAGGCGATCGCGATCGCTGCCGCAAATCCAAGGCCCCGAGTGACCCTCTGGCTTGCGGCCCGGCTGCCGGCGCTCAACGGGCGAACTTGAGGAGCTCGGCGGGGGAGGCCAGAAGATCGATCGCCACGAAGTAGATCTTGCCTTCAGGATTGAGCAGGAAACGCCAGGCCACATTCATCCCGATTCCGGCTCCGAACCACGGCGTCTGCACCTTGCCGGTGACCTTGATCTGAGTGAAACCATCTGCCGCGGGCTCCGCGTAACCACGCTCCGGCACCAGTTTGAGGTTCTGGCAGTCTTCACGGAAGAACCGCAGGATCGCCTCGGTGCCAACAATCGGCTTCTGGAAGGGCGGCTGCAGAGCGCCATCGGGCAGGAAGAGCTCGATCAGCTTGTCGAAATCGTTGGCGTTGAGCAGATCCATGTAGCTGTTCACCGTGGGATTGATCACACCCTCGATGAACACCTTCTGGCGCATCTCCTCCGGGGTGGGGGGAGCCACGGGCTCGGTAACTCTCTGGCCAGTACCCTTTTCAGGATCGAAACCCATATCCACAACGAAGTTGCGCAGCAGGGTGATCTGCTGCCCCTGGTCCACCTGCTTCAGGGAGGTGAGCACAGCCGAGGCATTCGCAGAAAGCTGGTAGCCTTTGGGAATCGGGGCTACAAGACCGGCGGCCATCCACTCCCCGAGCTGATACCAGAAGCCGAGCTTGATGTTCACCGACCACAGGGAGTAGGTGCGCCCGATCGGGGTATCGGCACGGTTGGCCAGATCGCACATCACCTGGCTCTGCTCCGGGAAGCTCATCGCCTTGATGTCGTTGAGCGTGCGCTCCGCAAACTGCATGCGCGCGGCGGCCGGTGCCGCCACCGTGATGGTGGTTCCCATCTCGAGGTAGGCGTACCAGATCAGAGCGAGCTGATCTTCAGCGCTCAGCAGCTGAAAGCGCGCGGTGATGGCTGGAACAACATCCGCACTGCGCGTTTCGGGAAAAATGCGTGAGGCCCGCTCGAGCGTGAACATGAAGACCGGTATCTGTGAAGGTTTGTTTCAAACCCTAGCACGCTGGCCGGCATGGCCTGGTGACGCAGCTCACAGGCGCCAGCTGCGGGCTGCCCTGGGCGACGCCAGGCCGCGGTTCGCACTGCCCGAGCCGGGCCGGGGCGAGCGGCGGTACCCCTGGCGATCGCGGCAGGAGAGTGGCCGCACGACGCTGGGGGCCGGGCGTGCTCAACCCCTGCTGAAGCGAACCCCTGCTGAACCGCTGGGTGCTTGCAATTCATCACCGTTGCCTGGCGGGGCAGGCAAGCCGTGTGAGGGAGCGGGGCAGGGAGTGGAAGGCGGCCTGCTGCTCAAGGGTTGGGTGAGGACGCCTTCCTGGCACTTCGGACGTGAACCCAGGCCCAGCCGAACAGGGTAAGCACGGGGAAGGGATCGGCAGTGAACGGCGAGGGCCTGGATAGGGGCGTCAGCGCAATGCCACCATGGATCTGTCGTGCAACTGCTGCAGCAAACAACAGCGAGGCGCCGGCACCCGTGATCCTTACCGATGCGGGCATTACCGCGGCAGCGCTCACCAAAGCCAGCCCGGCGGCCCAAAGAGCGACACCGGCTCCGAAGGAAGGAGAGGCAGCGCCAGGATCGATGGCGAAACTGGAAACCACCAGGGTTTGACTGCTGACGAAGGGAATAAAGCCAACCGCCAACAGCTCGTTGCCGCGTTTGAGGTGATGCACCGCGAGCAGCAGAACACCGACAACGAGCGCCGTGCCATCGAGGCCCCAGGCAACGCTGCGAATGGCGGGAGGGGCGAAGACCCCACGAGGCCCAGCTGGCCGCCCACAACAAGGCTGATGGAGGCAAGAGCGGGCAGACGAGTGTTGCGCATGGCCAGCTTCTCCGAGGCGGTTGGGTAACGCTGGCCATCAGCGGGGCGCCGGTTGCGCTCAACGGAGAAGGCAGCCTTGCGGTGGCGGCCAAGGCGCATGGCGATTGTGGTGGCCTGTCCGCGCAATTGGCTGGTCAGACCATCATTACCTGAGCGGGGGAAAGCGCGGACGGCCAGGCGGTTTCCCGCAAGCTCCGAAGAGAAGTTGGCAGAATCCTTCCTTGACCTCAGACGCACCCGAAAGCGGTGGCGCCGAAGGAGTGAACATGGAGGGCGCTCCCTATCGACCAATAGCGCGAACATATGGCGCCATTCCAGACCCCAATCGCATGCTGACTGTTTTTGCTGTCCACTCACTCGAGCCCATCCGCAGCTTGAGCGCGTCCTGTAGACATTGATGGTGCCACGCCCACGCATGTCGACACAGCCGTTGCACCGATCGACGCGATGGCAGCAGCAGGACAAGCCGCCAGTTCGCTTGCGGCACAGGGGATTTGGTCTGTTTTGTGGTGATTTTGCCTTGACCTTGAAGCCAGCTGATGGCAGTCAGAAACCAACCCTGGCCATGCATCGTCAGAGCAGCTTGAACGCTACCGGTAGCGCCCATAGATCCATCGTACACCATATCCAGCACCTGAATGGACACCCTAAACTATCGCCCATTGACGGCCCCAGGCCTTGCTTTAATGATTCAGGATATCATCAAGGCTCTCCAAGACACATCAATTCCTCATCTCTTAATTGGCGCAGGCCTCCTATTCTTGCTACTTGGATTCGTGAACAGGCTTGGCGGATTCATTGAAGTGTCCCCCGAGCAGAAGAGATTAACGATTCCAATTGGACTCCTCGTGCTGACCATAGGACTTGTATTAAGCATGAGAATTACTTTCCCCAGCCCTTTAAGGGTCAATACCAACAGTGGGGTGGCGAAAACTCCCCCTGTCAA
>Ga0315900_10005087_pt1 | contig 18207 bp, 25 predicted proteins | sample LakEriMetagenome_FD_203521 | JGI IMG/M metagenome (GOLD analysis project Ga0315900, IMG submission 203521) | Freshwater fungal communities from buoy surface, Lake Erie, Ohio, United States - Buoy 12 MA114 | ecosystem: Environmental > Aquatic > Freshwater > Lake > Lake biofilm | place: USA: Lake... | reverse complement strand
ATGTAGCTGAAACTACAGGTCAAACTTTAACAGGTATTAACCAACAAATTGGTGAAGCTGCGTCAGAACAATTTACTGCTCAATCTCAACAACAAGGTTGGCAACGAATTGGAAGTATGGCAAGTAACTTCCCAACATCCTTTGGTAATATATTTAAAACAACTGAGACGACTTAATTTAGGATAATCTAATGCAATTCGAAGAATACGAATTACCTCTTGAACAGATAACTGTTACTCCTGCTATGCCTGAAAAGCAAGCTAAAGAAACAGCTTTCTATACTACTGCTATTAATAAACCTGCAGATATGGTTTCTGGCTTTAATGAAATCGTAGATGATTTAACAAGACAAGGGTATTCACAAGCGTATTCTAATGCTAAAGTTAATTGGGCTAACGAACAGATAGCTAAAGACAAAGTTATTATTGCTGATCTTATCAATGATCCAACCGTTGATAAGCAGACTAAACTTAAAGTTCTTAATGGCTATTCTTCTGGTCAATATATTTCTACAGATATCCGAGACAAGTATGTTCAAGATACAGCTATCTTAGATATTGCAGATAACCATATTGAAAGAACAGCTCAAGATCAAATTGTTGATGACTTAACGACTACATTAACTAAGATTGATGAAGTTAAAAAAGCTCCAGTAACTATGTCAGCTAAACAAGTTGCTAAAGAGATTCCTAGAATGGCTTCTGGTGAAGCACTAGCTATTGTTAATTTAATTACCTCACTTCCTAACTTTGCTCTTGCTACAAGTGGAACTGTAACTGATTTAGTTCGTCAAGCTATCAATAGTAAGAACCCAATAGACTGGGAAGCAGCTATCCAAGCTGGTCAAAACTTTGCAGAGAATGATCCAATTGCTTCAGTATTTGACTGGAGACTTCAGAATGTAGCTAAGTATGCTGGTGTAGAAAGAGAATATAATAATGCGGCTACATCTAAAGCATTTGAATCTATAGGTCAAGCGATTGATTTTATAGATGAGAAGCTTGCAAATGGTCCTATATTACCTCCAGGTGCGTTTAAACGAGGTCAGTTTAAAGTTCTTACTGATGCTTTCCTTTTAACTACTCCATTTACTAAACCTTATTTAAAAGCTGGCTTTGATAATCTAAGACATAAAGTAGGTAGTGCTTGGGATGTTACGACTAACTCTAATCCAAAAGTAGTTAAAGAAATGGCAGTTAATACTGTTATCCAAGAAGATGGTGCTAGGTTTGCTGATGCTGCTGGTACTACAATAGAAGCTGTCGTAGCTGAGAATGTTCTACCAGACTATGTAGAAAGATCAAAGACTAAAGTAGAGCCAGATATTAATGACCGACTAGCAGTTGAATTTAGTGATCCTGATCCTAGAGTTCAAGCTAAACTAGATCTTTTATTTGATGATAATATCATTAATAAACAAGAACGACTCATTGATTATGAACGTAGAGCAAGTATCCATCAAGGAACTAAACTACATTATAATCAAGCTAACTCACACTTCAATATGATTGATACTCGTCTTGAAGGTAAGATGGTATTTACTCAAGGTCCAGATTACGCATTTACGACTAAGAAAGCTACACTCAATGCAGTTGATGAGTTATCTAAAAATATAGCAGAACTTGAGACTAAAGATCAAGGTAAGATTACTATTCGAGATATTAAAACTAATACTCGTTATACGCCAGAACAGTTTAATAAACTTAATAAGACTCGTGGTCAATTTAATGTTGAGTGGGATTTCAAAAAGAACTACAAGCTTCTAGACAATGAAATCTTAGGTCAAGGCTTAGCAGATACTAACATATCTTTCTTTGGTTTTGGTGGCAATATTGGTAACGCTCTTAAACGATCAGTAGTTGGTGAGTTTCTATTCAGTACTGGTACTACTGCAGGTTGGTATGAAAGAGCTCGTGCTGCACTAAGTCCTAAAGCAGGAAGAGCTAAATCAGATATTACTGTTCAATTAAACTATCTCATTGATAAGAATAAACCTTTACATAAATCCATTCGTTCTATGGTTAATCAAATGGAAGTAGAAGGTAAAGACCTATTTAGTACAGCTGAACTATCTAGAAACCATCCTGAACTTACAGTAGAACAAATTGCTAAGATGGATGAGATTCAAAGAGCTTGGAGAGAAACTCAAGATACTCTATTTGATATCACTAATCAAGGTGAAAAGACTCGACTAATTAATGCTGGCTATGATAAAGGTATCTATATCAATAATGAATACAAAGGTGCAGTTAAACAAGTATTCAACCTAGCTGATAATGAAGTTCCTACTAAAGTATTAGACTTTGAAACAGGTCAAATCATAGAGTTTAAAGCAGATAGATCTAAGGGTAATGCTTCTAATACTAAAGGTCAACCTCTTGTTAAACTAGATGGTAAACACGTTGTAGACAATGCTGCAGTAGAATATGGTGTGTTAAGTAAGAACGCTGAGCTTGGTATCTTACCACAAAGAGTATTAAACAAATTACCTGGTCACAACTATAAAGAGTACTCTAGCCATTTCTTTGTCGAAGTTAGACCTAAAGTCATTGAGTTAAATGGTAAAGTATTACAAAAAGGTGATCCTCGTTATAATGAATTCACTAAAGTTAAAGGTACTGCAACGACTCGTTATGAGGCAGATATGCTTGTTGAACAACTTAAGCAAGAACTTGGTGCAGAGTTTGATGTTCTTGAACCAAGACAAGCTAGAGAAGGTTCTTTAACAGACTTCACTGCTGAGTATAAACTTACTGAAGATAACTATAAAAATGCTCTATCTCGTAACCAAGATATTAGAACAGTGCAAGGTGATTCAGTCCTTGTTGATCCTCTAGAGGCACTTAATAATGCAGCAAATCGTATTTCTAGAACTGCAGCTTACAGTCAATTTGATAAAGCATTTAAAGAAGCTTTCGTCAGAGACTTTAAACCAGTTCTAAAAGGTGGAGAATTCCCAACAGCAATAGATGATATCTCATTAGCTGGTAAGGTAGCTTCACCTGAACTACGCACAATGGTTAAAGATGCTCAAATGGTTTGGAATCGCCATACACATTTCCAAAATAGAGCAGCTGGAACTATAGATAGATTCATGCAAAACTCTTTACATGGTTTAGCAGATGTATTTGAGAAGGTTAAATTTAAAACAGGTTCAGATTTAGCTAGAAGAACTGGTGATCTTGGTGCTTATCCTATTACTGGATTCCCTAAGAAATTAGCTTCTCTTGCTTTGATTACTTATCAATTCCCATTAAGACACATGGTTATCCAACCAATGATGTTCTATGAGCAATCTATTGTCTTTCCAAGTGCGTTTAAACAAACTATGAAGAAGACTCCTATTGCTATGATGGAGTTACTAAGTGGTCATCCAATCTTAAGAGAACATGGTACTCGTCTAAGAGAATTCTTAACTAAAGAAGAGCGAGTAGAGTTTGATAAAGAAATTAAGGCTATGAGAAGTCTTGGTATTCTAGAATCTATTGACCAAAACTTGGCTGTTATGGAAGTTCTAAAAGGTAAGACTACATCTCTTGCTGAAAGATCTACATTAGCAGGTAAAGCTTTTGGTGCTCTTAAAGATGTAGGTACAGCTACTACTAACGTGTTTAATCGTTATGGCTTTACAGCAGGTGAGTTGACTAACCGTATTGGTTTATTCTTACAAACTAAAGAAAGATGGAAAGCTGCACATCCTGGTGAACGTTGGGATACTGCACAAAACATTCAAGAAATTGGATTCCAATCATGGAAACAATCTGGTGCGATGACTAATTCAGGTGCATTGGCTTTCCAAAAACTTCCTTTACTTGGATTCGTAACACAGTTCCAAGCTATTAATCTTAAAGGTTTCATGAATCTTATCCAAGATAATGCTACTAATTTAAGCAAAGTAGAAAGAACTAAATTAACTGCAGCTAGACTACTTATTCATGGTGTAGAGTTTGGTACTCCTTTAGCTGGTGGTAAATTACTCTATGATTACTTTATGAGTAGTGATGACGAAAATATTGTTAATAACGCTAGATTATTAGAAAAAGGTGCACTTGATATTGCAGCTAATGAATTGATGCAAGTTATTACTCAAGATGATACTGACTTCTCTATTAGTGATAGTGCTTCTATTAATGCTACTAACTTCTTTGCTGATATCTTAAAAGAACAAATTAACTTTTACAGATTCGTTACTGGTGATCCTAGAGTACAGAAACCTAACATTCCATCAATCTCAGTAGGTATAAGAGCTTATGAAAGATTCCAAGCTGCAGCAGATATCTTTACTTATAAAGATGTAACTGGTGATTCATTCTTACAAAGTATTGGTCAAATAGCTCAGATTACTTCAGCTGGTAATAACTTTACTAAAGCTATGACTGCCTTATCTGGTGAAGAGTTAATGACTAAGAATGGTTATAGTAAGGCTCTAGATATCACAACTGGTGAAGCTATTGCTCAAATGGCAGGCTTTAAGACTAGACGTGAACTAGATCAGTGGAAGATTGAAGAACTTAAGATGACCAAAGAACAAAGAATTACTGAAGCTATTGATGGCTTTGATAAAGAGATTATCCATGTTCTTAAGACAGAAGATGCTCCAGAGAAGTTCTTTAGTATTATTAATATGCAAATTAGTGCTATGGAGAAGACAGGTAAGTTCTCTCCTAGCGAAATGGATCGTATCGTTAAAGGTGTTATGGAACGAGACAGACGTAGATTTGATTCAGATAAGAAGACAAGTTTAATCAACTATATCATGAATACAGATTCTATGGATGCTGATATGAGAAACATTATTAATAGATTTGGTTCATCTAAAGACCCAGTAGTACAAGATATCATTAAAAGAATTAAAGAAAATAATAAACCACAACAAGATTTATTTAAGGAATAATTATGGCAAAAGCACCTGACTTTCAACAAATCATGCAAGAATATAACGTAAGACCTTACGTTGCTGAACCTATTGTTAATCGAGCACCTGGTATAAGAGCAGAAGGTGAACTAGGATCCATAGCTACATTAGGTAATGCTGCTATTGCAGGTGCAGTTGCTCTTGATAAAGCTAGAGCACTTGAAGGTGTGACTGAACAAGTTAATAATATTGTGAATGAACAACAACAAAGAAGTCTTAGTGGTGTAGCTTCTATGGAAAAAGATGTTCAAAATACACAAGCACAAATGGATCAAGTTAAACGTATAGCTGGTTATGATAGCACTTATCCTATCATGCTTAACCAACAATTAAATACTCAAGTATCAGGTATTCAGAACGTATTGACAGATAAAGCAGATCGTTTAATTAAAGCTAAGAATCAAGGTATAATGTCTGAGTTTGAGCTCAAAGAACGTCTTGCTAAGGTTACTCGTGAAGCTTTGGCTGCTAACCCAGCTTATGCTCGTGAGATTTCTATTCATGTAGGTCGTATTGCTGAAGTAAACAATCTATCTGCTAGAGTAAGTCAAGATGTTGAGTTTATTAAAGATCAACAAGCTTCAGTAAATGCTCAAATTAAACAACTTGAAACAGAAGCGTTAAAGAATGAAGTTAATATCTATAGTCCTAAATTCCAGAATCCAGATGGTTCTAGAGATTACAATAAAATAGCTCAAGCTACTGGTGAACAGATTGAGAAGAAACAATTCTACAATGCAATTGATCAATCAGTTAAAACTAACACAGCTATTACTAACCTTAATGCTCAACAGGTATCTGATGCAGGTCTTCACTATAAACTTACTGATGCTATAACAGATAATGTTAATGCTCAATTTAATAAAGTTCTACAAGATGGTAGTATTAGAGATAAGGAAATGGCACTTACACAAATAGCTAATGATGCCACTAGTCTAGTTAGAAAAGGATTCCTTATCAATAATGTAAATCCTGATGATCCTAGAATTAAACCAGCTATAGATCTTTTTGACTCTCAATTAAAAGCAATTAGAGATACTTATAGTAAACAAGCTAATGGTACCTATACAGCTGAAGAAGCTAAAAATAGACTAGATACTTTTGTTAATACTAAGAAGTATGAAGTTTATACTAAGATGCCTTCTTTAGTAGAGATGGAAATGATTGCTAACGTATTTGGTAAGATGTCTACAAGAAGCCAAGCTGAGAGACAAGTAGAGTTTGATAACAAGATCAAGTCTTTACTTGATACACCAAAAGAAGTTATGGGTACAGCTTATGATAAATCAGATACTGCTTTTAGTACAAAAGCTGGTGGAAAAGATAATGTTGCTAAGGCAATACTTGATGAGAATGTAAACATCACAGCTACTGAAAAACGAGGAGGTGCAGAACTAGAGAATACTCTATCAAAATTCGTTGCTAAATTGGATACAAATCCAGCTAACGGCAAACAAATCACACAAGATTTAATCAAGTCTTTGTCTAATCCACAGTTTAAACAAGTTGTGTCTGAAATTAAAGACCCAGCTGTTTTATCAGGATTACAAAAACATATCTCTGACTATGTACCATTGTTAAATAATGCTGTCAATCAATTTAGAATTGCTAATCCTGGTAATCTAAATGTGACATTTAATGATAAAGATGGTACTATTGTAGTTACTGGCACTGATCAAGATTCACGATCAATTAACCAGTTTAACTCACAAACTGTAAGGAGTATCAATGAAGCCTTTACTGCTTTCTATAATACTAGCGGTCTATCTCTATCCGAGGCTAGGGTACAATTCTACGGAAAACTTCCCTCACTCGTTTCTGGAGGAGATCTTTCTAAAAAAAACTCTGAGTCTATAGATAAAGGGGCATCTGTAGACTTAGTAATCCCTAAGCTAGCTCAAGTTGAGACTGGCAACAAACACTTAGATGAAACTGGAAAGCTTATCAAATCTCCTACAGGAGCATTAGGTAAGTATCAAATCCTTCCATCTACAGCTAAAGATCCAGGTTTTGGAATCACACCAATTGCTGACTTAGCTAAAGCACCAGAAGCAGAACATAAACGTTTTGCTACTGACTACTTATCAGCTATGTTAAAAGAATTTGGTGGTGATATGGAGAAAGCTTTAGCAGCTTACAATGCAGGACCTGCAGTTGTGAGAAATGCTATTGAGATTGATCCTATAAACTGGAAGAAACATATTACAGCTGAAGCTAAGACTTACATCAATAAGTTCGCTTCACTATAATAGTTCCCAAATAAAATAAGGCTATAACAAACAATTCTAATTAGGGAGAGGCAGCCCTACTAGAACCTTTACGTCTGCTATAGCCTTAGGGAACAACTAAACTATCTTGATTATCATCACAGGTAGATTCTTTTTCTGAGTATACTTAATACCATATTCAGTACCTTTACTCTTACCATCCCATATTACCAGAACCTTATCTGCGTTGTCAATCATTTGTTTATTTCTAATAAAGAAATATTTACTACTAAACTCTACTGTTTGATCAATTAAATGATACGGTAAAAACTCAACAAAGTCAAATCCATTTGCTTCTGCATACTTCTTTGACAATTGATCTACACCTTTAGCACCTCCTGAGATGAAGGTAGGTTTACCATTTGTTTGATCCTTAATAAATCTATCTATAATAGGAAAGACAACTTCTGCTTTGTCAATACTACGGCTTCCTATAATACATATCTTCATACTTGTGGTTTCTCTTTACAGAATTGTAATCTTACTATAAATAAGTCTACAAGTAAATAGTGGAAATCAGAATCTTCTACAATCTCAAATCCAACATTTACACCACATATTAATTCAGCACCGATAAGCATACTATCTCCTTAAATTTCACAAGCTCCAGAAACACAAGCTAGTGTCTGAGCTCCTGTTGTATTATCTTCTTCTTCCTTAAAGTTTTCCCAATCAATTGCTTTAGGAGTAGTAGCAAGAAGTTCTTCGTATTGCTCTTTAGTACAGTCTTCATAAGGAGCTTGTTGATAGGTATGATTAGAGTGTGGTAAGAAAGACACGCCACTGATCTCATCAAAATGTTTCCATACCCAAGCACCTACTTCAACCCAATCTTCATCCTTAACAGAGATAGTTACTGATGGTTTATGTTCACACCAGTGACGTTGATATATTAACCAGTTATCTAATTGTTCAATAGAAGTCTTATCATTTCTTAAGATAGCACCAGTAGGAGCCATCATTGGGAATGAGAATACTGCTGTAGAGTCTGGTCTAAATACTTCATCTTCTACTGCCACACCCTTTTCCTTAAGGTAGGTGTAGATAGGATCCTTTTTATCCATGCGTATGCGTCTAATATAAAAGTCATTGTGACGAGCATGGATACCACTAGCGGAATCAACCAACTGCGATACAGTCCCTGAAGGCTTAACACAAGTGATAGAAGCAGAAGGTGATATACCAAATTTCTCAGCATACTCCTCATTTGTTTTCCTAGCGACATCTCTTAACCTTTCTAACATGAGTGGATCAGGATTACTTGTAATCTCAGCATCCATAATACCTGTCATACTTACACCAAGTAAACGTTCTTCCTCAGTATTCTTCTTCCATTCAGAAGATAAGAATTGGAAATTAGTTAAAGTGGATTGGATAGTTCCAAGTATTGTTGCGATCCTGACTTTCTTAGCAAGGGTAGATTCGGTATCATTTGCCCGTACAACCACTTCCGTAAGATTGCAGAACTGTTTATCACGGAGGATAATTTCTGAGCATGGATTGGTTCCGTAGCTGAGAGTCGGATCTCGTCTTCCCCATTTATTTGCTTGATTTTGAGCAGCAATACGATTAAAGATTCCTCGTTCACCTGATTTGGATTTAACCAAACTGAGCCACTCTTCCATGAAAGTCTCACTATCTGGTTTCTCTGTGTATGCCACTGAATTGTTTGCGAGTCCTCTGTGTGGATGATCATTATACCAAGCTCCCATTTTAGCTTCACGCATCCTGCGATCAGTCAAGTTAGATAAAGAGATTAAAGCAGAACGTCTTACACCACCAACCACTACAATCTCACCAATCATACACATAATATCATGTACTTCAATTGATGTAAGTTTACGACCAGCAGCTTGTTTAAACGTTTCTACTACGAAATCAAATAATTTCTTTAAAGGTTCAGGACCACTAGCACGACCACCAAATACTTTTAGTCTTGATCCAGCAGGACGAACTTTAGAGAAGTCAAATGTAGGTATGTCACCTTCCCATAAAGAAGAGAGTAGTTTTTTAAATGCTTTAGCCCAACCTAATTTACTATCTTCAACAAAGATAACATCTTCTACATATTTTAATTCAGCTGGTACTTCAGGAAGTTTAGAAATCTCTTGACGTTCACAAGAGAATCCAACTCCTGTACCATTCATGAGTATATATAAAGCTTCACTAAAAGCACGTTTATTATTAACAGCAAGATAAGAACAATTATAAGCAGCAATATTATCTCTTTCACAGGCTTCTCCAGCAGTCATGAGTAGACGCATAGAAGGCATAACCTCTAATCGTTCTACGGATTGTCTTAAATCTTTCCATGTTTCCTCATCTAATTCCACCTTAGTTTGAAGGTATCCTACTAATCGTCCTACTGTTTCATCCCAAGTTTCTCTTCTATTCTTCTCAGGTAAAAATCTAGCATATCTACTGTATGCAATAACTTCTTGGTAAACACTTGGTAAACTATTCATATATGTCATATTCCTCTTCTTCGTTATCAATCTCTTTTGCAAGAGCCTCTAAATTATCTTCTATTTTATCTTGGAACTTCTCTACTATTTCTTCAGAGGATATGTTAAGTAACTCTAATAACATAGTCTCATCATACTTCTTTAAGTGTTCACAAATTTCTTCGAATGTTAATTGCATAATATATCTAACTTAGTAATGATCGCCATCGTTACCATTCTGACCAATAACATCTATACGAGAAACGGATTGAACATCTCCTGTAGACTTATTAAGTTCATACTCAGGTAACATGTCTTCTGTTGTCAGCTTTTGCTCCTTGATTCTCTTTCCGAAGATGCGATCCCAGTTGTCTTGACCATCCTTTGATAATGGTTTTGATACGAGCCTTGATCCCGTGTGTTCGTTCTGACTTGCCATTCTCTAACTCCTTCAATAATTCTACATAATGTATTACTTTGTCTAAGTCTTCGAGACCATTCTTATCTCTCCAACGACAGATATATTTTATCACATTCCCTTCAATAAAAGGAATATTATTTTTTGTTATAAACTCAATAGGTTGTATCTTAAATTGCTTATAATGACTACCACTTACTTGCTTATCTAATGCACTCATTTGTCCTCCATCTCATCATAAAAGCGTTTAAACATAAAGACTATTAATACCCATAAAGGTAATGCAAGTATTATATTTAAAACGTATCCAATAAATTGTTCTACCATAATATTATACCCTGTTTAAACAATTTTGTCAAACAAATTTTTCTCTATCTAGCATTAAAACTTCACATATTTCATCTGCAAGCTGTTTAAACTTCTCTTCATGTTGATTGTAATCAGTATGATTGTTATAAAACAAATACAAATGAACCATTTCATGAAGTAAAGTCTCAGTAAGTAAATGGAAGTTACTGTTGTTAGTAGTAATTTGTATCCTCATTGGATAAGGAATAAACATACCTAAGTAGTCATCATCATCAGTTACTTCAAATGTAACCTTTCTAGCTGGAGGCATACGTTTACTACAGAAAGGAGGTAACTCCTTATAACAATCATAAAGCTTTCTTAGGAATCTCTTGTCCAGTATCATTCTGTTTTTCCTTTTCCATTTCTTTAATCACTTTATTAGATATAATATTTCCAACAAAAGTTCCTGATGTATTTACAAGAAAATCTGTACACCCACTACAACCCAACAACAAACCTACTAGAATCATACTTCTTAATACCATCATAACGTTTAGCCTCCTTCTCATTCTTATACATAGGCGTGATGACTAAATTATGTTTCTGACTTTTTAGGTCTTTAAACCAAGACAATTCCGTAGGCTCAAAGAAAGCCATCATCTTCCAAACAAGTTGTCCTCTAGAGTCAAACTCTTCTACAATCCAGGCATCAGGTTTCATTTTAATATATTCCAACAGATTTTAAGTTTATCAATCAAGGATAGTTTATGTGTATGTTGTATCATAAAGTCTTCTAATATTTTTATAAACCCTGCTTCCATAAGCAATCGTTTACCTTCATCATTAGCATCTATTAATACATCACAACTACCATCTTTTCTATCTCTAATTCTATTCAGTTTCAAATGTGCTTTCATCTTTCCTCTCCATTAATACTAAAATTAGGATTAGCATCTAAATTAAATCTAGGGTTTGCATTTACATTAAATCTTGGGTCTGCATCTATGTTAAATCTGGGATCTGCATTAGGATTAAATCTGGGATCTGCGTTAATGTTAAATCGAGAATCACCGTATATATTTCCACCTGCTGAATTAACCCATCTACCAGCACTGTCTTTAAACATTTTTGGTTCAGATTGTACATAAGTAGTACATAAAATTAATAAACCAAACAATAAGCTTTTAATTAGTTTGTTCATTTATTCTCCTTAAATACTTATTACTTTTAAAGAACCTTTTTCTTTAAGATTCTGATTATCTCTGAACCAATTACCACAAGCTCTACACTGATAGCGTTGATACTTACCAGCAGAAGTTAAATTAAAGCCACGTCTTTGGAAGTTCTTAGATGCACAAGTAGGACAACAAAGATTAGTTCCTTCAATTAACGTTCTGTTTAAATGATTCTTAATCCAAGGTTTAAAACGTTCATATACTTTCTCTAAGAGAACTACATCGTTCTTGTTATACTCTTCCATGATCTTCCAAGCTTTTGGAATACCTGCCATACATTGTACCCATAGCTCATGACCACTGTGTTCAGTTTTCTTACCAAGACCTAACTGTTGAGCAACATAGTCTAACTTATTAGACACAAATCTAAAGCGACCTTTAGCTACAGTAAGTAAGTCAATCTCTTTAAATGGTGCAGGAGGAAACATGCCATGAAGTAAAAATTCTTTGTTAAGTGATGGTATATCAAATCGTTTACCATTGTAGTGAATGACTGCATCCGCTTCGTCAAGAAGTTTATGGATACCTTCTAACATCTTTTTATCACCACTCTTTTTAACAGAATCAAATACCATTTTCTTATCACCTAGCCACTTGGCTGCGTAGCAGAGCACATACGATGACTCTTGTAGTTGATTGATTCCAATGTTCTGATCCCAAATGCCCCACACATGAGCGACATTCGGAGCCATCTCGATATCTATCAAAAGTATCTTACTCATGAAACTTTACCTCCATTGTTTATGTAGTAGTCAAGTTCGTCTTGAACAGCATCTTGATCTTCAAGTTGAATAACACCAGTACGAATAAGAGTTTCAATTGCCAAATGAATAAGGTATTCTGCTTCCTCGTCATTGACACTAAATTGAAAGTCGTATCCTCCATCATCATTTTTCACACAATTTTTGATAAGCACTTAGCCAGTCCTTTCTGAAGTCCAACCACAGAAACCCTTGAGCCTCAGCCCACATAGCGTAAGTTGTTTTACTTCTTTTTGTTAATTTGTTATCAGGATTTTGAAATAAGAATATAATAATAATGTTAGGATTGCACTGTTTAAACCACACCATCTTCTTTCTAGTTTCGAGATCAAGCTTACCTTTAGCTTCAATAAAGATATTTCTACGACCAGTCTTGAAATCAGGAGTGTAAGTTCTCTCTTGTTCAGGTTGAACATATTTATACTTGGTAGGTTCATATTTAACTGTTGGGAATGTTTTCTTTAAAACTGCCCACACCTTTTCTTCTAATTTACTTTTGAATGTTGGCATCAAATCTCTTTTTCCAATCGTCATCTACAGATCTAAGGATCCATAAGACTTTTGCGTTCATGATAAATTCGTCATCATTACCATACAGATCTCTTACAATATTGAACATCTCTTGTTCTGATTGACATGTAGAAAGAAGTACCTTAGCTTTCTTCTCACCAATCTTCTCAATACCTTTAATGTTATCTGACGTATCACCTTTAAGACATTGTTCATAAAAAAGACGAAGACCTTCAAGTTCTGTTTGTTCAACAAATCTATCTGGTCTCGTCCAACCTTTACCACTAATTTCCCAGGAGAAGTGAGAACCTGGAACCTGTAGTAAATCTTTATCTAATGTACAAATGATTGTACTATCTGTTTGATTAATTGCTAGTGCATCATCTGCTTCTAAACCATCAGGAGCATACTCTGCATTTAACTTGTCAAGACTATAGTTGCGTAAAGCTTCTAAATGAATTGGCTTAGGTGATTTGCGATTAGCTTTATACTCAGGATAAATCTGTTTTCTAAAGTTAGTATCACCAGTTAAAAAAGCTCTGTAGCTACTCGCCTCTGTTTTAGTGAGGATAGTATCTAAGAGCTCATCTAACCGATAGATAGCAATACCTAAGTCATCGTGCTCAGCTGAAGCAGCACATCTAAAGCACAATAGATCTTGGTCAAGTAAGGCTTGCATTATACAGGAATATCATCCTGCATAGCAATAATACCTTGAACACCAGTCTCTTTTCCAAAGACATAATCTTCTAGTTGCTTAGCTACTGATAACACATTTTCTACTTTAACATCATTACCATTTGACTTAAGTAAATCAATAGCACTTGAGATTGAACTCTGACGAACAATGTAAACTTGTTTCTTTGCACGTTCTTCAGGTGTCTCATAGTTAGAACCTGTTACTCTAGCACCTTGAGCTGGTTTACTACCTGTAAAAGCTTGTGGTGGTGTTGATGGTGCAGAACCTGCCTCACCAATACTTACCCACTGCCAATACCCTGCATCATCTTTAGTCATATTAACATTAACGCTATCACCTTTTTGCCATTCCTTAGCTTGTTTAAACACTTCAGGATTAGAAAAAGACATTAACTTTTTAGACTGAGTTTGACCTTGCTCATTCTTATAAGTTACTTCCATAGATTGGTATGATCTACCATTCTTGGCTGCGTGTGTGTTAGGTGTACCTACATCAATTACTGTGATTTGCATTTACTATCTCCATATCTCCCCAATTGGGTCCAATTTGACACTCAACCCTCATAGGAAGGTTGAACTCTTTTCCAAATAACTTTTTAAAGTTAAGTGGCACATCATTAAAACATTTGTCAACAATGTTGACTATACCTATATTATCCCATACTTTTTGATCAAAGTCAAGTATTATTGAATCGTGTACAGTATTTACCATTTGGATACGTTCCATACCTTTCAACCTATTTCTTAAACTGACCCTAGCAATAGCCATGAGATCCGCACCTAATCCTTGAACTGGATAATTTAATATCCTTGTTCTTGGATAACTTACCCTATCATTCTTTATCTCAGGCTCGTAATAATAAATTCTACCTGTTGGCATCACGAGTTTCCTATCTCGTTTAGCCTCGAAGAAGATCTTATCATGCCAAGCTTTGAGTCCAGAATACTTCTTATAAAACTCATCTATAATACCTTGCCAAAACTTCTCACCTCCAATATCTTTAAAGTCAGGATCATTGGCATACGAATATGCAGATCCACCATAGATAAGACGGAATACGAAAGTCTTAGCAACCAACCTAGAAGGTAAACCAAATCTCTTCTGATTATCAGAGTGTTGATCTACCTCATTCCAAATCTCTTTGAGAGCAGTTTGGTCTTGACTGAAGTAAGTAGCACCTACCCACTCCAATTGTTTAGCATCAGCCTGAAGAAGCATTAAAATGTCTCAGTCAAATGTCTAACAATCTCTTGACGAGAGTAGTCAGATAGATGTTCAAACACAACCTCTACACCAAACTCTTCAATAATGTCATTCACATCATGGATTGTGTGAGCAACCCAAGCTTGTTCTCTAGCATGTCGTTCAGCTATAATCTCATTACCTACATTGTCATCATATTGTTCCATAATTGCCTCCTAATATCTTGAATAAAATAAAGTTTTAATTTCACCGTCAAAGTTCTGCAAGTTTGGACGACTAGAAGATAGTCTACCTGTTCTTGCTACACATTGGTTTAATTGACCATAGATCTTATTACGTTCCCAATTACATTCATCTATAAGATTAACTAATCCTTTGTAGTATGTCGACATTCTCTTCTCTAATAAAGATCGTGTCAATAGTATTTCAATAACTTCTTTTGCTACTTTTGATCCTGTTAAAGTCTTAAGCGTCTTTTCATCAGTCGAGAAGTAACCTTCTTTAACTAACTCAGTTCCCTTTAAAGGTTTAACAAGTCTTGGTAGTTCTAACTTAAATTCTTCCCACTTGTGTTTTACTTGACCTGCCCTGTCACCAGTCTTATAGTGTCCCACAGGAACCTGACGCTTGTAAATAATATTGCCGCCATATAAGAGACAACTAACATGATCGACACTGTTAGGGTTAAAGTCATCAAATTGATGGTATTGAAAAAGTATCCTATCCAATTTACTAATCTGTTCTTCGAGTTCATTTCCTAGCACCTCACTCCATTCTTGGTTAAATAGTAATCCATTAAATTCCATTTCTTGTAAGACAAGTAAGTCCTGATTGTGTAGACTTATAAGTCTTCCTAGTAATGGGTTTGCGTTTACTTCTGCTACTTGCTTCAAATACACTTGCTCTGTTAAATCTAAATCTTTTTGTAAATACTCTCGTAGTATGTCCTCAGGTATATCAGGTGTATCTATGCCGTTCTTCCAATATTCTTCTGACACAACGTCAAGTTTACTTTCTAATTTGTAATGCTCACACACACTGTTTAAACTAGGGTAAGGATTCTGTTGTCCATGTAACATGAAATGAACCAACTGACAATCCCAAATACGTTTGTCACCAAACTTAATCCCATACTTTGCTAACCAATGTAAATCAAATTTGATATTGAACCCAACCAAGACCTCAGTATCATCAATGTATTTTTGGATAGTGTTTAAACTCTCTACATACGGAGCATCATTATATTCAATAGGAAAGAGACCACTAGAGCTATCCACACTGCTAACTCCAACATAGCAGAGTTTGTTTTTGGTATCAAAGGGATTTCCTTTATTTGACGTAGTAGTTTCAACATCTATAATCCTATAAGTCCTCATAACGTGCCACCTCAGGTTTAATTAATACTTGAGAAGAACCATGTCTAAGATCAGGCAACGTATCTTCATCACCAAGTAATTTGTTTTTAGTAATGTTTAAATATCTAATGCGACTTGTGTTGTCTTGTTCTTTACCAATACCGAGAATCCAATCAGCTTCACCTTGCTTAGCTGTCTTACTGCCATCAACCATGTCCATAGTAAGCCATAGTTTACCCTCAGCTTCACCACCTGCTTGTGATACTGCAATCACAGGTGCATACATCTTTGCTATCTCACGAGCCCATTGATAGATTGCTTTGAGTTCTAGATCATTACGATCAGCTTTGAACCCTTTGATCTTATCAATTTGATCGAAGATAATCAAGGCAGGATTAGTCGTCTTAAGGATTGCATCAATGCGTGAAGCTCGTGATGAATCATCAAAGTCATAGATCTTAATTCTCTTTTGTGTTAAAGCTTCAAACTTTCTTTGATTGTGATCAATGTCTCGGAATAAGTCCTCTGTTGTTAAGCCCAACACTGCAGAGTAGCAACGGATAGCAACCTTGTTACCTTGTTCTTCATTGTTGAACCAGATGATATCACCTTCTGTTTGTTGAACCATGTGAGAGATCTCACTAGCCAAGAATGTGGTCTTACCTGTCTCTGGTCTTGCGAAGATAAATCCAAAGTCACCTTTACGAAGTGAACCTAATGATTGATTGAGAAAGTTTAAACGCCATCTAAGTCCTTGTGTCTTGACCTGAGTGTTGTAAAGCAAAGCCAAGTCCATCTCAACAACTGTTGCTTCATCAGCTTCAATCTGTGAGTGCTCAAACTCGCCAAAGATTTTATTAAGTTCTTCGATAGAAGTCTTGCCGTCTTCAACATCAAGAGCAATCCTAGCGATATCACCAGCTAAGCATCTACGTCTGTGTTCTTCAAGAAGCTCTACAACTGCCTCATGGTTAGTAACCTCAGTAGCGAAGATGTCATCTATCAGAGCAATTAGTTCTTTACGCTCTGCTTCGTTAAGAAGATAGTTAGCATTGTAAGTTATTTCTAATTCAGATTTATTAATATTATTATTATTAATATATTTATTATAATAATTATTAATAATTATAAATAATTTATATATATTATTATAATTTAATTTAATATAATTAATATTAACATATTTATAATATTTTGTAAATAGATTTTTATCTTCACAAAATAATTTTATTATTTGCTTCTCAACCATTTTAACATTTCCTCTTTGTTATATTCTTTTGGATCTAAAGGTGAGATTACCACCTCACTATTAATACCCCTCTGTTTCAAATTTCTTGCCATCTTAATCGCATTTTTAGCCTTATCCCTATCCAACCATATTACGACATCAGAAAATCGTTCTATGAGCGATTGTGTCGTTTCTAGAGACATACTACTGCCAAGTAGCGGTGTTGCACAGTATTCAGGTGATAGTCTTGCTAATTTAACTGCCGATAAAATATCCTCGACACAAATTATTTTATTACCACTGCCATAAATTGTCAAAGGTTTATTTCCACCTGATAAATATTTGGGTCTTGTATCGTCAAATGACCGACCTTGCCAATATCCATCTTTGTTAAACAATATTAATAACTGATTGTCTTCGTTCCATTGAAAATTATATTGCTCAATTTCCTGTTTGGAAATGCCGTAAGATAGCAACCATTTCATAGCATTTTGTGGAAGTTCACTAGAATTATTTACCAACTCAACTAAACGTGCAGGAATCTCAGATTGTTTAAACACTCTCTTGCGAAGAGTATGAACATCATCTTTTAACTTGTGATACCGACAACCGAAACACCAAAAGTGATCGTCGTATTCAGCAAGGTTATCCTTACTACCACATCTTGGACATGGTATATGACCTATAAATTTACTCATGATATTGCGTAGCCTCTTACAATGTTTAAACGCATTACAAAATTCCCTATTCGTGCTATAATATTACTACATACTAAAAATTTGTATGCAACTTTTAGGAGAAATACTATGTGGACAACTCCATCAGCTCAAGAAATGCGTTTTGGCTTTGAAGTAACTATGTATGTAATGAACAAGTAATG
>Ga0315900_10005085_pt1 | contig 18213 bp, 26 predicted proteins | sample LakEriMetagenome_FD_203521 | JGI IMG/M metagenome (GOLD analysis project Ga0315900, IMG submission 203521) | Freshwater fungal communities from buoy surface, Lake Erie, Ohio, United States - Buoy 12 MA114 | ecosystem: Environmental > Aquatic > Freshwater > Lake > Lake biofilm | place: USA: Lake... | reverse complement strand
AGTGAACGTGGCGCCAGATATGTTGCTATGCTGCGCGGGGAAAGATTCTATTTTTCCTCAAAGCCCTGCAAGCGCGGCCATATGTCTGAACGCCTTACCGACAACGGCGTCTGTGTTGAATGTCGCCGCGCGTTGGAACGTGATAAGTACAAAGAAAGGTATGAGTTAAAGATCAACCCGCGCCGCACAAAGCCAGAGGAGAAGGCAAAGGCCGCTAAAAAGATGGCAGAAATTAGAGCCAAGTGGTCGGATGATCAAATTGCTGCACATAGAGATGCTGCAAAAATCAGGTCTCGGGCTTGGCGGCAAAACAACCCTGCCCACAGGAATGCGCTCAAAAGGAAATACATAGCAGACAAGGGCAACAGAACACCAAAATGGGCAGACCTTACCCGAATACTGGAGATTTATAAGGGTTGCCCGGAAGGGTATCATGTTGATCACATTGTCCCGCTACGGGCAAAGAATGTTTCCGGCCTTCACGTTCATTACAATCTTCAGTATCTTCCTGCTATTGATAATATGAGGAAGAATAACAGGTTTGATTTACCATGAATGTGAGTTTAGTTCCCATAGATCACATCAATGATGTTTGGGATAAAGTTAAAGAGTACCTATTACCTGCTGTAAAGGTTACAAATGGCAGGTATATGTTGTACGATGTTTATGTTGCGGTGCAACAAGGCAGGATGCAGTTGTGGATTGCCTTTGATGACCAGAATGAGATCCTTGGTTGTCAGGTAACTACAGTCACGGACTATCCTTCCAGGCGCCTTCTCACCTCTTGGTTCACCGGAGGGAAACGGCTCCGGGAATGGAGAGATGAAATGATGGGTGTTCTTATTCGCTGGGCAGAAGATAATGAATGCACAGGGATTGAGGGCTATGGTAGAAAAGGTTGGATTAAAATGCTGGAGCCTTACGGGGTGAAAGAGAACCTGATCATGTTTGAGAAGGAACTGTAAGATGGGCGGCGGTTCTGGCGGCGGCGCACCTACCCAAAGCACAACCTATACCTCGAACCTCCCGGAATATGCGCGTCCATATTTCGAGCGGATGATGAGTCGAAGTGAGGCTGAGAGCAATCAGCCTTATGTTGGCTACCAGGGTCAGAGGTTGGCTGGCTTTACGCCCGATACTCAGGCTGGGTTTAACATCACCCGCAATCTAGCTGCTCAGGGTAATCCTGAACTTGCGGCTGGCACTGGTATTATGGGTGCGGCAGCGCAGCGCGGCTTCCAGGCTAGTAACTACGCATCAACCCCCATTCAGCAAACAGCATTCGGGCAAGAGCAGGCGGCTCAGTATATGTCGCCCTATATGCAGAATGTGATTGAGCGGCAGCGGCAGGCTGAGATCCGTAACTATGATGAGGGTCGTCCATCCCGCGAGACACAGGCGATCAAGGCTGGTGCGTTTGGTGGCTACCGTCAGGCGATTCAGGAAGGTGTGGCGCAACGTGGGTTGCAGCAGCGCCTTGGTGACATTGAAGCCATGGGCCAGCAGAAGGCTTATGAAAGCGCACAGGGGCAGTTTGAGCGGGATCGTGCGGCGTCAATGCAGGCACAGGCTCAGACCGAACAACAGCGCCTTGCTGGCCAGCAATACGGTCTAGCTGGCGCGGGCCTTGGCTTACAGGCTGGCACTGGCTTGGGGCAGCTTGGTGCGATGCGTCAGGGTCTTACTCTGCAACAGGCTCAGGCCCTGCAACAGCAGGGCGGTGTGCAGCAGGGTCAGGAGCAGAAGTCTCTTGATACTGCGTATCAGGACTTCTTGAATCAGCGTGATTTTGACAAGCAGCAAATCAACTTTATGTCGAGCATTCTGCGCGGTATTCCGGTTCAGCCTGCCACTGTGCAAAACCAATACGCAAACCCCAATCCGTTTGCCCAGTTTGCTGGTCTTGGCATCGCTGGCCTTGGCTTGATGCGCTGATAGGATTTAGACATGAACCTCCTCAAGATCCAAGACGCCCTCAAGAACGCATCAGACGATCAGCTTATGCAGTTGATGCAGGCGCCTGATAGCTCTGCGCCTTCATACTTGGTTCTATCTGAGATCCGCCGCCGCAAGGATATGCGAGCGCAGCAGCAGCAGGAACCTGAGACTACCGTTGCTGAGGATCTAGCGGCGCCTCCTCAAACTTACGCGGACGAGCAGGGTATTCGTTCTCTACGCACCCCTGGCTACGAGGCAGAAGAACAAGCTGCCGAAGAAGCCCAGCAATTCCGTAGTGGCGGCATTGTTCGCATGGCAGAAGGCGATGTTGTTCAGGCTGATCCTGCCGCGTCTTATGCCCCCGGGGATCGCGTTCCGACCTTGGCTGAAGTCTATCAGCGCAATGCCGGTCTGTTCCCAGATATGATGGGCGGTCTGCGTGAGCGGATGCAGAAAGAGCGGATTGATCCTGCCGCTCGCAAGAACGAGGCTATCAACCTTGCGTTGGTTGAAGCTGGCCTTCGCATGGCCGCGAGCAAGAACCCAAGCTTCCTTGGGGCAGTTGGTGAGGGTGCCGCCCCTGCGGTTCAGTCCTACACACAGCAAGCCGGTCAAATACGCGCTGAACAGCGTCAGGGTCTGCGGGATGAGATGGATCTGGCGAAGCAGGAAATCACCCGTCAGTATATGGTGGGGCAGATTAGTGCTGCGGAGCATCGCAACCTAACCGCCGAGATTGGCGCGAATAACAGACTGCGCGCACAGCTTGCCGGTCAGGCCGCTAATACTGATCGGACGATTAGGTCGCAGGAAGAAATAAGTAGGCGAGCTTTGGAGCTTGAGGACAGGCGCGCTGGAAATGCGGCTCAAAGACAGGCTGATCTTCTTCGTCAGCAAGGATATTACACTGCCGAAGAATGGAACGCCATGTCTCCAGAGCGGCGCGCTGCGGTGGAAGATATGCTTCGCATTCGCAGACCGGAACCAAGGTTAGATGTTGCTGGCATCACAGGGGAAATTAACACCATACAAAGAACGCTACCAGCTTTGAGGGAGCGGCTAAGTACACTTGGAAATGCCCCGCCAGAAACCCGGTCCACTTATTTGGGACTTGGCGAACCCCGGCGAAATCCTGCGTATGACGCCTGGAAAACTGAACGGGATGATTTGATGAGGCAGATTGAAGCGAATCAAAGTCGTCTTTTGCAGCTTCAGCAGATTAATCTTACCGGCAGGCGTGGCTCCGTTTCTGAAACTCAAGGGCAACCATCGGCGCCTTCTTTACCGGCTGGCCCCCTTGGTGGCAGAATTGAAGACGGTAGGTACATCCCTCCTGGGAGCTAAATAATGCCAACTATTGAAGTTCCTGGGCTTGGCCCGATTCAATTTCCAGACTCCATGTCTGGAGATCAAATTGTTCAAGCCATTGAGCGAGATATTCTACCCCAAGCTCGTGCGTCAAGACAGGTTTCAGAAGAGCCGATGGGGCCTGCTGCTCCGGCGCCTATTCCAGAAAGGGGTTTCCTTGGAACGATTGGTGCGCGGGTTGGAGATGTTGCTGGCTCTACTGTATCTGGGCTTGGCGGTATTGCTAGTGGGCTTGGCGGGATTGTTGGTATTGGCACTGGGTCTTTTGACAATCCCCTTACTCGCCTTGGGCAAAGTATTCGGGGGGCAGGCGAAAGCCTCATGTCTCCCGAGCTTATCCAAAAAAGACAGCTTCTGGACCAAGCATTAAAAGAAGCTGAGGGCCAAGGGTTCCGCGAAGAAGTCGGTGCTGTGGTTTCCACCTTAGCGCAAAACCCGGGGCTGCTTGGGTCTATGGCTGTCGAGCAAATTCCTCAGCTTCTTGCGTCTTTTGGAATTGGTCGAGTCGCAACAGCCGCTGGTCAAATCGCTGGTCGAACAGGAGCGAGAGCCGCCGCTGTTGGTGCCGAGAGGGCTGCGGCTGAGGCTGGGCAAAGGGCTGGTCTAGCAGCAGCCGTTGGTTCCGGCGCTGGGTTGCAGGGCGGCGAAGTTGCAAATCAGACTTATCAGGACATCATGGGCTTGGCTCCTGAAGTTCTGAACGCAAGTCCAAACTATCAGGCTCTTGTCGAAAGGCTCTCACCAGAAGAAGCTCGTCAGCAGCTTGCCACTGAAGGCGCTCGCCTTGCTGGTATTATGGGTGGCGGTATTTCTGCTGGGACCATGGCTGTTCTTCCCGGCGCAGAAAAAGCTCTGTTGGTTGGGAACGCTAAACGCAGCATTATTTCCCGTGTTCTCGGAACCTCTGGATGGGAAGCCCTTCAGGAAGGTATCGAAGAAGGTGGGGGTAGGGCGTCACAAAACATTGCTGCCCTCCGGGCTGATGTTGAGCGCGATATTAGCCGTGGCGTTGCAGGACAGGCCGCAACTGGGGCCGCTCTTGGCGCAGTTCTGGGTGGCGTTTCTGGGGCAATTAGCCGCCCCGAAGCGCAAGTCACTCCTCCCGGCGCACCGCCGCCCCCCGCTGCACCTCCCGCTCCTCCTGCATCTCCAGCCCCGCCCACTGCTGGCCCGGCCATTCCTGCTGTAACCCCACCCCCTCCGGTCCCTCCTGCGCCGACTGAGGCTGTTCCGCCAGCCCCGCCCATCCCCGCTGCTGTCCCTGCTGCACCTCAAGAGCAAGTGAATCCGGCATACACCGATTGGCAAGAACGTAGGGCCGCAACACTCGGCGATGTCGAGAAAGAGATTATTGACAACGAAAGGCGCCGCGCTGCTGGTGGTCCTGACGCTGCCAATCTGCCGTCTCCCGTAGATATTATGAATAGGTTTTGGCAGTGGGAGTCTCAAAACCCACAGCCACCAGAGACCCTAACCACTCAAGCCCCTGAGCAGCAAGAAGCCGCTCCCGTTGTTGAGCCGCCTGCGTCTGTGGCGCCCCCTCAGTTTGTCTCATTCAATGTTCCCGTAGGAACTCAGTTCCCCGTCATCACGCCGCCCGGCCCTGGTGGGCAAACCATGTCTGTTGATGTGGTGCCAGAGGTTGTGGATCTGTATTCTCTCACTCCAGCCAGCGGCAGGCTTCAGAACAGGAACATTGACGCCAAAGCCAATGAGCTTCTGATCTCAAAGATCGCCAATCGCCCCGACTTCTCTCAGCTTACCACCAGCCAATACGCGGATCGTGGCGCTCCGGTTGTTGGGGCAGATAACATCGTTGAGGTGGGCAACCACCGTATTGCTGGTCTGAAAAAGGCTGCTGAGAACAACCCAGAAGGGTTCAGGGCCTATGTTCAGTCTCTTCAGAACGCTGGGTATGATACTGCCGGGATGCAGTTTCCGGTTCTGGTGCGCCGCCGCTTAACGGACCTTGATGAGAACCAGCGTGTTCGGTTTGTAAAAGCTGCCAACAAAAGCGCCAGCCAAAACCTAGGCCCTGTCGAGTTGGCCCGTGAAGACGCTGAGGCTTTAACCGATCAGTTGTTGGCTAAGTTTGACGGGACGTTAGAGGCTGGGATTGAAGCCGCAAAGAATCGCGGGTTCGTTAATGATTTTGTTAATGCGATTTCTTCTGGAAACGACCTCAGTGATTTCATTGATGCTAAAAGCGGAAAGCTTCTTCCTGACGGTATCAATAGAATTAACCGAGCTTTATTTGCTGCGGCATATAACGATCAAACCCTTTTAGAAAAGTCCATCAGCAGCGCGGACGATGACCTAAAATCCATCACGGGCGCAATGGTCAACGCAACGCCCTCAATGCTCGCTCTCCGCAGAGGAGTTGAGTCTGGCCGCATCAGGGAAGAGTTCAACATTGTTCCTGATATTGTGCGGGCGTCTGATAGGATTAGGTCTGGTCGTGACAGGGGCATGACCCCTGCGGAAGTCCTCAAGATTGAGGACATGATGAATCCCGTCACTCCACTAGAGGCGTCCATTATTCGCCTCATGTCTAATGACAACATGAGTAAGGTTGCCTCCAAGGCAGCTATTACTCGTCGTCTAAAGGCTTACGCGGAAGAAGCTGCCACCCAAACACCTGATGTTGATTTGGTTGGCAAAGAGCGGCGCATTACTCCAGAGCAAGCTATCCTTGCGTCTCTTAATCCAGACCAGACGGCTATGTTCTCGCGTGGTCGTCCTATTGAGACTGTAGAAGAGCCTTCTGTTTCCCCCGCATCAGCGGTCAATCCCATTCAAGAATACTCGCGCAGGCACTACGCGCCTATTGTCTATCAAGACAAAGACTTCGCAATCCTTGAGGGCATTGATCGAAACGGGAACCCGGTTTACTTCGGGGCCATGACTAACGGGCAGACGACCCGAGATAAGGGTGCGTTGATTGATGTAGATAAATACAACGGCCCGTTTGTTCCTGAGTTTATTTTGGACCGCATGAGGGAGGCCAAGAAGGATGCTGTTGCTCGCGCAAATCAGCGCATCAAACAGAATCCAAACGGCCCGATTCCTGTGGGGTCTAATATCGGCTTCGATAAATCGTTTCCAGAAAGACTGCGTGGGTGGACATCTGAGCTTCTCAAAGAGCTTGGTATGTCTGATGCCAAGATTTTCTTCACCACCTTCAATGGAACGAAAGACCCTGACTACGCCGAAAGAAATAATCTGTATGGCGATGATTGGTTTCGTTCTCGCCGTGCGGCATACTACCGTGAGGGGGATTATTTTGGTGTAACCATAAGTCGCGTTGGAGAAAACGCATACACAATCGCAATCAAAGATGATGTTCGCCTTTCTCAACAAATTGAAACCTTAGCTCATGAAATTGGCCATGTCTTTGACAAGCAAATTCTCAAGAAGGAATCAAACGCAACCGTCAATGAGGTGATGAATGCGTTTGACCAGTGGCTATTAAAGAACAAGAAGCTTCCGACCCCTCAATACATCAAGCTCTTGAGGACGGCAGTTGTTGGGAAGAAGATCGCAAGCGGCTACCCGAATAGCCCTGCATATCAGACGCTAGATTCTTACTACCTCAGCTTTAGTGAGTGGTTTGCTGATCAGGTTGCTCGGTGGTCTTTGGTTTCCAAGCCAGCCGAAAGCCTCATGGGCCGGTTCTTCCAAAAGATCGCCGCTGCTTATCGGAAGATTGTGGCAGCTATGGGTGATGTTGGTTTGCCAAACCAAACCGTTGCCAAGTTCATCGAGGATCATCGCAAGCGCCACCTCCTCAGCACGGACCCGACTGAGGCTCCGATGTTTGACCCCGTTAAGACGAAGGGTTGGACCAAGAAGCCCAAGCAGCTTTCCATGGAGTTCTCTGCTGGGACCGCTCTTGTCCAGGCTCCTGAGACTGAGATCGAGGCTTCTCGTGCGCCCACGCAGCCACCTCAGCCTCCAGGTCCAACGCTCCTTACTCCAGCGCCACAACAGCCCACTCCGCCGCCTCCTCAGCCAAAGCTGCCGCTCGGTAGTGCTGCTGATTTCTATAAGGCGGTAATTCCAGAAGCCGAAAAGATGGGGCTTCTCGATAAGGTTCTGTCGGTTCTTATTGACAAGAAGAAGGGTGAAAGTCCTGGAGCGGCGATTGCCCGCACCACCATAAATCGCGCGGCTGGCTTGTACAACGCAGACGAGATGGCTTCTGCGAACGGTTACACTGGGCGCTCTGCTGGGCGCGCTATGGAAATGGCGCTGACCAATACTGCCCGCGTTCAGCAAATGCTCTTTCAAGCTATGGGCAGGATAGACCCTGTAACGGGAAGAATTACTCCACGCAGGGATGTTAAGCCTCTGTTCACCATCATGAAAGATGCTGGGGTAAAAAATCCAGACGACATAAACGAGTTGCAAGTTTATCTTGCCGCCCTGAAGGAACGTGACCTTCGGAAGAATGGAAGGCAGGGTTTCACAAATATACCAGACGGCGCTGTATTAGATGCTATCAATACTGCCGAAGCCAAGCATCCGAATTGGAAGCAAACAGCAGCGGACATTGATAAGCTCAATAACGCGCTTATTGACTGGTCTGTTGATACCGGCATCATAAGTAAGGATCAGTCTCAGAAGCTGCGCGATGTATTCTATACTCCGTTTTATCGGATTATGGAGAAGGACATTACTGCGGAGCCAAGCCGTTCCGTATCACCTAGAATTGGAGAAAGCTTCACCAACGTAGCGAGCGCGATTAACCGCGAACTAAAGGGCGGCGAAAGCCCGTTGGGCGATTTGATTTCCAATATCATCTTAAATGCAGACTCGATCATGAAGGCCGGGTTGAAGAACCTTGCCATGAAGACCTCTGCCGAGGTCATGGAGTTTGCAAAGCTTGGGAAGAAAAACCTTACAGGCACGAAGAACGAGAACACCATCACCTATAAGGTTAATGGCAAGGACATTGCCTTTGATGTTGAGGATGCGGCTCTGTTTAGTGCGCTGGCTGGTATGCCCCGCACCATGCAGAACGGTATCTACAATACCATGGCAAAGACGGCGGCTATCTTCCGTGATTTCGTTACAAGCGCACCATCCTTCATCTTCTCCAACCTCTACAAAGGCAAGATCTCTGCCTATGTTCAGGAGGGGCAGCCATTTACGACTAACACCCTGGCGGGTGTACGCGATTTCCTGAATGCCAGCGAGTCCGCGCAAAACTTCGCACTTCAGACCGGCTTTGGCGGTATGGAGTACGGGATGGAGCCAAGGAACATGGCCAAGATTTTTGCCCGGAAGCTTACTGACGAAGGCATTATGAAGTCGCTGTCCAAAGGCAAAGCTCTGTCTGCCATAAGGCAGGCTTACGGTAAAATGCAGGAGCTTTCAGAAGCCACCGAAATGGCAGAGCGCCTGAAGCTATCAGAAAATCTTGTCAAAAAAGGAATGAGCCAGGAAGACGCTGATTTCCAGGGGTATCTTCTTGCTCCTTATTCTCGTCGTGGAACGGGCGAAGGGTGGCTGGGCGCCAGTATGCAGTTCATGATGCCGCTTGTGCCGTTCTTGAACGCAAAATTGCAGACGACCTATCGCCTTGTTGAAAATGAAAAGGGCGACAAGCGCAGGCTGTGGACCCTTGGTATTCCACAGCAAATTTTCCTGCGTGGACTTGTTCTTACCGCATTTTCTCTCATGGCCTATGGCTTGAACTTAGAGGATGACGAGGAAAAGTGGGACAAGATCCCGCCTTACATGAAACTCAACTACGACATCATCCCATTCATGGGTAACTACATCACCCTGCCTCGGGCGTTTGAAATCGGTCAGGTTTTTGGTGCGCTGCCGATCTTTGTCCTCGATGCGATTCGCCGTGGTGAGGGTAAGGATTTGGCCGAGGCTTTGGTTGAGGTTGGGAAAAACACCTTCTGGATGAACCCCATCCCCAAGGCGATTGACCCGATCCTCGGTGCCTTCACCAACTATGACTTCTTCCGTGGCAGACCCCTTGAGACCAAGGGTGAGCAGGCCCTTCCGGTTGGTGAGCGCATTAACCGCAGCACCACCAAGACGGGTGAGGCTTTGTCTGCCGTGGTCAACTCTATCTTTGGCGATATTCTTAGCCCTATCAAGGCTCAGGCCCTGCTAGACGGCTATACAGGAACGCTGGGGGCTTCGTTGATGGCGGGGTTTGATAGTATCCTGGCTGCTGGCGGTCTGATACCAGGGAAGCCTGCTGGGGCGTTTGGCGATCCTTCATCTATGCCCGCAATCCTTGCCAACTTTGCTGGGATGCAGAGGTTCTACCGTGAAGATGAACAGATGGTCAGCCGATTTGTGGGTGACTTCTACAAGATCAAGGAGATGACGGACCAGCTTGTTCGGTCTCAGAACCTTGCTCGGCAGGCTCGGGACTTTGAGCGTCTGACGGAACTTCAGGGCGAGGCCGGTCTGCCCCTCCGGTTGCGTTCTTCTGTGAACACCGCATCTGAGCAGATTGCCGACCTCAACAAGCGGATACGAATGATCGAGCGCAGTGATAGAGATGCCTTGGATAAGGCCAATGCAATCGAGCCGCTGATTAGGCGGCGCGATCAGGTGGCGAAACGGGTGGTTGATCAAGCCCGAAACATCGGAGCCTTCTAAAAAGGCTTCGTTGACTCGACAAATTGCGGACTATTGATCTCTTCTAGGATTGCCGCGTAGCCAGCAATATCGACATGGCTATCGCGGTGTCCCGGGGAGTGCATCAGACGGGCGACCTTCAGAAGCAGCATCATCATGGCAACATCGTATGCCTTGAGGTCTGGGCTTTCAGACAGGAAGTTTTCACCCTTGCGGGTTTCCTGAAGCCAGAAATTCCACAAGCTTGCGATGCGTTCATGGTTGATGGTCTTGTCGCCATAGTCAATAGCCCTCTGCCCCGATACCAGGGTGGCAGCATGACCCAGCATTTCACCGGCTTTCATTTTCAAACCTCTCTCTCAATTCAAGGAACAGCTTTCTGGCTGCTCGGTTGTCTTTCAACTCAGATCTGCTTTCGACATTGCAGATTTCCTTTACTGCCTCGGCGGCGGCGTCTTCGCTAAGGTCAAATGCAAAGCCTTTTTCTTGAAGCCATTTCTGGAACTTCATATTCCGGCAAAGCATACCAGCGGATTGAACCGCCCTCTCCCCTTCCTCCATATCCTTGCCTTTGATGGGCTGGTCATGATCATCGAGGGGCAGCATTCCGACCATGTATCGGGTGCCGGGTCTGGCGCCCAATAGGTCTAGGGGAGTTTCGTTTGGATGGATTGTGAGAACGATATATGTTCCCTTTCCATCCTGACGCATCGAGGTTTTGATTGCCTCGAATTTTAGCCATGGTTGTTTGGGTTCTGACATTTCATATCCCCATGGTTGAATGTGATTCAAGCTTGCATGGGCTGCACATTCTGTTGTGCGAACCCTCAGACCTGAATGGTTTTCGGCAAGTCATGCACTTCCTTTCTTGGAATACAATGACCGGCTTTGGTTTCGATCTTTCGTTGTTCTTTGTGATTAGGGCGTATTGAACCTTCTCTTCCTTGGCATGGCGCCGCCAGAAGCTTTCAACATTCCACCCCTTTACTCCCAACTCCTCTCCTATGGTTGCCCATGTTTTCCCCTCCTCTTTCCTGTCTTTAATGAAAGAGATTCTTTCTTTGATTTCTTCGTCTGTTAAGAAAGGTTTTCCTGTCATCTTCCTTGCCTCGTCTTCAATGGCACTCTCTTCTGTGGTGGATCACTCCCAAGAATTGGAACTCTCAATTTATATGGTTCACTCAAAAATGATGGCACTCTCTCTTGACATGGTTCTCTTCACCTCTCTGGAACTCTCACTCTCTATGGATCACTCGAAGGTGTTGAAACTCTCGCTTGTAATGATTCACTTTGCCCTTTTGGAACTCTCGATGCGTATGGTTCACTCATCTTGCGTGTAGCTTTCATTGTGCATGGTTCATTCTCGGCTGATGGAACTTTTAAACCTTGTGATTCACTCTAACTTTATGGAACTCTCTTACATGATGGTTCACTCTCGCTTTATGGCACTCTCCGTTTCGATGGTTCACTTTGTCCCGCTGGAACTCTCTTTTGTGATGGTTCACTCCTTCTCGATGGCACTCTCCATCCGAATGGTTCACTCCTAAAAGTTGGCACTCTCCATCATGATGGCTCACTCAGCCGATTGGAAACTATCTGACGACATGGTTCACTTCATTGCTCTGAAACTCTCAAGAGGTCCGGTTCACTTCTCGACGTTGGTACTCTCGATTACGATGGTTCACTCGACGACCATGGAACTCTCTTCGACGCATGGTTCGATCTTCTTTCTCGTTACTGTCTGGCTGGATGTCTCACTTAGCGGCGCAGTTACTTTCTCCGGGCATGGTTCACTCGCGAGTCATGGAACCCTCTTCCAGCGTGATTCACTTTCGCGTCATGGAACTCTAGCGTGATCTGATTCACTCATTCTCCTCGGCGCTATCCTAATCAATGGTTCACTTACCTATGTTGGAACTCTCGCTGTGAATGGTTCACTTCAGCACAATGGCACTCCCTGCGGTTCTGGTTCACTCAAGTAGCTTGTAGCTTTCGCTAGTGCTGGTTCTCTTCTCGACCAAGGCGCTCTCATCCACAATGGATCTCTCTGCCTTTTTGGAACTCTCGACATTGACGGATTACTTCATTGGCCAGTTAGGCGGCGCGATATAATGGGCATGGTCCATGTGGGTAAGGACATACGGCTTTACAGGCTTTTCGCCCGTGGAGATTTCCCACCAGACATGGTGAAGGTGTGAGATGAACAGCTTCACGGCGTATCTCTTTGCCCTGGCGTGGATGTGGGCAGGAGGAAGTTTGCCGGCCTCGTAGAACTTCTTGGCCTGGGTATCTGCCCCAAACTTCTTGCGCTCAAGGATGCTCTTGGCCTGCGCTGAGAACTCAAGGTTCTCGTTGCGCGCCAACTCGATCTCTTTGCGTTCCTTATAGACCTTCCCATAGATGTCGTTCTCGTTGCCCGACACCTTCACGAAGGACTCCCCGATCTTCCAGCAGAGCGTCTTGAGGCGGGCGTTCCATGGCCGCTTCTGCCCCTTATCCCAGGTCTGGGTGGGATCGAGACCAGCGTAGCGCCAGATATGCCCCACGGTGGGTGCCTTGGTAATGTCGATATGGGCCAGCATCCCAGCCGATATGACAGGCCCAATCCCCACGATAGAGCGCATCCAAGCGCCGACTTGGTTACTGCCACTATAAGCGTCCAGGGCGCGGGCGACTTGCTTCTCAAGGATCTCCCGCTGGTCGAGGAGCCATGTCATGACATCGGCGGGTTCGCCGGATTCGGTCAGGCTTCTGTGTTGGTGGGCAGCACGAATGCGGTCATCCTGCATTGCGTAATACGCATCAACAAGGAAACGAGCCTCGTCATCAGACAATGTTCTCGCTGCGTTCTTTAGGTCTTTCGTCAAACGAATGACGGGTGTTAGGTCTAGGTCACTCATGTTTATTCCCCTCTGGTTGGTGTGGGGGCTTGCGCCCCCACTTGATTAGCCGACTTTCCAGACGCGGACGGTGTTCTCACCATCTTGCGCCGCACGAAACTGACCTTCGATCTTGCTGTTGCGAATGAAGTTACGCATCGAGGCCAGCTTGTATTCAACGCGGAAGCTGTCACCCACATCCATAGCGTGCATGGTGGCAATCATACCCTCGCGCTTCTTAGACTTCCTGCCCAGGTAAGTCCTGGGGACGGGAACATTCTTCTCGATCTGAAACATCTACTATCTCCGTGATTACTGCATAGACCTGAGCGCCATTACGCTCAGACCAAACTCCTCCATTCAGACCGACCTCATCTCCGACTTTCCATTCCACCCCGTTCCCTCGGGGCAGTAAGTCAAACTCTCTGTGAATAAGCCCTGGGTAGTTAGGGTTTATTCCTCTTGCCCGAACTGCTCGCACCATTTGATCGGGTCCACTCCCTGCAAATCCCACCATGTCTTTTCGTCCCCATAACTATGCAACTCGGTATGATGGTCAGCACACAGAGGCACTGCCCAATTATCTCCAGACTTCATCCCCATCGCGGAAGGTTCCGCGAACATTAGGTGATGGGCCTGTGAGAACCTACCGCAAATCAAACAGCCTTTCATACGAATCCATTGGAGGTGCTTGTTCGATTTTATTCTCGAACCTTTGGAGCCTGTCTTGCGGAACCATCCAACACCATCCTCTTGGACTTGTGTATTTATAGGAGTCTTTTTTGCCTTCTTTCGCATTGATATACCCAACTACATTAAACTCTGGCGGGTTGCAAATGACAAGCACTATGTCTTGATCATTTCTGTCTTTTTCGTAAATCACCAACTTACCATTTTGGTGATGTGTTGACCGCACCTCATAAGGACCAACATCGTTGGAGCCGATCCCGGCTACCCCCGACCAATACAGGTTCAGTCCTTTTGCTGCGGCCAACTCCGCCATACAGGAGATGAAGTCTGTGGCAGACCTATCTTCTGGCTGGTCAATGTTTTCTTTCGGCTTGGCCCCCCGGCTAACTGCACTCGCATACCTTTCGGCTGCGTGTAGGCAGGCCAGTTTAACTTCACCGGGGGAGAGCCGAACCAACATTAGAACGGGATCAGATCATCGAGATCGTCGTTGGACCGCTTCTTGTATTCGCCGCCGCCCTTCGGTTTGCGGGGATCGAAGGCCAAGGAATAGAACTTGCCATCGCGGCCATTGCGGACCCAAGCAGACACCCAAAGAGAGATGGGCTTGCCAGCCTCAGCCAACTCGACAAGCGCCTGGAACTGCTCAGGAGATAACTCCATATCGCCCTTCAGGTCAGGAGCCTTCTCGTTGGTCTTGGCGCGGTTGATGTTCAACGTCCCGCCGTAATACTTCTTCTTTTCCATTACACATTTTCCTTTTTGATCTGAGCCTTGCGCTCTGAGAAAGCGGCGATGATCCGCTTATGCTTTTCAGGGGCATGAATCTTCAAAAGATCCAGGCCCTTGATATTGTCGGACCAGAATTGTTTCAGGTCGTTCTCGGTCTCGGCAGTCGGGACGAAGGTTACAAATACATCCTCAAGCTGCTTGAGGTCTTCTTCGCCTGGGCCTTTGGGGGCAATCACTTCCTTGAGAACAGGGTTCTCCCTTGGAGCCTTCTCGCCAAGCATCAGGTCTTCGGGGTTCGTCTCGTCAGCATCAGCCCCAGCCTCGCCCGTGGCGACAGAGAACAACTGGCGCATAAACACCTTGTCCACATAGGACATGGCAGAGCCAACCGTCTGCGCGCCCTGGATGGGGTGGACGATGGTGATGGTAGAGAAGTGTTGCAGGCAGTCCCCGGATGAGTGCATCAGGGTCATGGAGTAGGTAGCGCGGATGATACCCGTCTTCCCTACATCGGGCAGCAAATCAAACTTGATCTCGTTTGCCACCCAGGCCAGCCCATTAGCCGCCGCAGCAGCAGCCACCTTTTCATAGTATGTATCAATGGACACATACTTGTAGCGGCCATGTGGATTGAAAGCCGCCTTCCCAAGATTCCCTACCTTGGTGCGCGTTTCAATGATCGCTTTGATTGTTTCTGGTTTCACTTAGGTTCTCCTTTCTGTGGTATCTTTATCATTCTTCCAGCATTTGTGCAAGCCTTGGTGGCGTCCAATTTTCAGGTTTTAAGATTTTTCCATCGGAGCGCCTACGCACATATCCGGTTTCTGGATCAACCTTATCCATGTTGGACCGGATTACTTCGTCCCAGCCCTTTTGCATGGGGAAGCCAGCAGACAATCCCGCCCCAATACAGACAACGATAATGTCCAGCAGGGCATCGAACATCTCCGACTTCCTGTTTGTCCCAACCGCATCAAACAATTCGGTTGCCTCTTCCCTAATCAAGTTCAGGTAGAGTTCAAATTGATCTGGGTTGTTCTCATTCACGGTCTGCCCGCAAGCGGTCATGAATTTCGCCTGATCATCAAAAACACTCATCTTACTTCTCCTTCTTCTTCATCAGCTTTCCATACATGGACTCTCCGCCCGGAGCGAAGATCTCATTCTTAACAGTCAGAACATAGTCTGGAATCAATGAGTCCATGTTCTGTAATTCTTCTGCCGGGATGGTGAACGTCCAACGATCACCAGACCGCGTGGCGAACAGCTTGAAGTCCGTCTCGTTGAAGTCATGAATTGAGGTTGCCATCGTAGTCATGGGTTTCTCCTATGCCAGGATCTTATCAAGGGCATTCTTACCCTTGGCTGTGATATGAATATACACCCGGCGCCGATCTTTCTTGTCCCAGCTACGCCGCACCAAACCACTCCTTTCGAGTTCATCAAGCGCGCGAGAGATTGCCGGGGCGGTGAAGCCGCAAGCTTTGGCGAGGGCATTAACCACAGGTGCTTCTGTGGCAGTATAGAGTTCAAGCATAATCCTGAGCCGGACTCCCTTCAGATCGCCGGATGCCTTGAGGACACCAGCAATAAGCTTCGCCTTTTCTTCGGTAGTCATCTCTATCTCCTGTGTGTGTAAAAGACTTGGCTGTCTATTTCTGCCACCTCCAACAGGTGACGCCACCTAACGCGGTGACGCTTTGCATGGAAATAGATAGCACCCTTGGTCAGGTTCCCTGGTTGTTCCCCGGCAATGCGATAGGCTGTCTGCCAAGCGGAATTATTAGGGGGCCTGATATTCTTGGATCTCGTGCAGACCCACGAAAACTGACATACATTCCCCCTGCGCTGATAGACCACGGCGCATGGAGTTTTGGGGAACGCTGGATGTCTTACTCTATTCCAGACAACCTCAGCTACCGCCCGTTGTCCGTCATCAGACAGACCGCGCGCCTCCCAGTAAATAGCCCTGGCGATGCAATCCCGCTGATCCGCAGCATGGACGACAGGCGCCATGACGGTTAGCGTAACAGCAAGGAAGATCGCCTTCATCAATTCCCCACAGACTTCATGCAGTCAACGAGGGAATTAACGATAGCGTTTGTTCCGAGAAGTGAGATGGTCCACGAGGGTTCACCCGCACCAGGGAATCCCAGAAACATCCTCTGCCCGAGGCGAAACTGATTCTCAAACCGTCCGATAAAGCGAGACGAGATGTGCCATTCAAGGGACTTGTTGTTTACGGCGTTGGCATTTGCAGACCAGTTTTCATACCCATCCACCTGAAAGGACACAGCCACTATCCTGCCCGGCGTCACGTTCCACCTTGGATGGACCGCATGGAAGATGATCCTGTCTGATCCCTGGAACCACTTGATCATGAGGTGCCGCCCGTCATTCGGGTCAATCACATCAATCCCACAGACAACGGAATTGCTTGGCGTCCTTGCCACGAAAGAACTCCAATGCCCTCGCTGTTCTAGGGTGGCAGAATTTTGCGATAGCGCCGGGACCGATATGCCAAGCGATAACGCAGCAGCCAAGATAATCCGCTTCATTCTTTCTCTCCCATGTCGCGGATAGCTTCTTCGGGAGTGCGTCGCTCGCCTTTTGCTAACGCCAAGAGAACCTGATGAATAGCTACGGTTGCTCCGCCAATGGTGGGCGTGAAGCCCATACGATACCCCGCTTGCTCATGCCTCTTCCCCGTAACACGGGCTTCCATTGCGGCTTCCTTAAAAGCCTCTGCCCGGATTTCCTTCATCAAAGACATTAACTCTTCAACGGTGATGTTCATTCTTTCTCTCCCATATCTATCAACCGATACTGAGCGGGCCTGCGAATAATATGCCCAAAAGCGATTTGCTCCCAGTTCTTGTCTCTGTATTCAACCCACTCAAGCCAAACCATGGTCTTGCATACGGTTTCTACCGGAAGCCAAGCGAACACCCTATGCCAATCGGTCTTGTCTATTGCCTTCCACCTCATTGTTTTTCTCCCAGCAACTCGCGTGTTTCCGGCTTCAGCTTATCCCAATCGCCGCGCCAGATGTGCTTTGCCAAATCCTGCACAGCAGCGCGCAGCTTTTCGATTTCGGTGGCGGCGCGCAACATTTCCGCGCGCGCTAGTTGTTCGTCGCTCACTTCTTCCGCGCCTCCATCATTGCATCGGCTGCGCGGTATAACTGCTCCGCGTGTTCTTTGAAGCCAACCATAAAATCATCCGCCTTCATTAGTGCCATCGCAAATTCATCGCGCAGGGTTTTGCATGGCTGATCTGTGATAATGTCAGGCAATGGCGCATCAGGCGGCGTGTCGCTGACATAGACTTCGGAGATTAGGTCGAGTATATGTTGCGCGCCGCTATTGAGGAAACGACCATCCTCATACCAAGAGTGATCAATACCAATCCAACCACCGAGTTTTTCACGCTTGCTTGGTTGCATCGGCCCAACAACATCGCCGCCCCGCGTCCGGTAATACGCGCCTTCACGAATCTGCATTGCAAGCTTGATCATTCCTTTTCCTCCATCTTCTTGCGCTGCTCTTTCCAGACATCGCATATCAACTTCGCCCACTCATCATCAAGGCCATCAATAAATGTCACGCCTTCGCAATACATTACTGTGTTGACGTAATTGAAAATGGCTGTCTCTAGCTGAATGGTATAATCATTCAGTTCCTGGCTCATATTCATCCACCGCTCATACTCTTTCTGAAAGAAGATTCTATTGCGGTCAGCAATCTTCATCTCCTCTTCGGCTTTGGCGAAGTATTTGCGGAGCCTTTCTATTTCTTTTGCTGCCTCTAGTTCAATCTCAGAATGCACACCATGCTCATCGTATGTGTGTGCCACGGAGCGAAGAAGTTCCACGATGTCGGTCATTGCTTTTTCCTTTCGTAGTAATCGGGAGGATCTTTGTTCTCGCCCTCCCATGCGCGGGCTTCCATAGCTTTCTGCCCCCATGCCAGTGCTTCTTCTTGTGTTTCCTCAT
>Ga0315900_10005084_pt1 | contig 18213 bp, 11 predicted proteins | sample LakEriMetagenome_FD_203521 | JGI IMG/M metagenome (GOLD analysis project Ga0315900, IMG submission 203521) | Freshwater fungal communities from buoy surface, Lake Erie, Ohio, United States - Buoy 12 MA114 | ecosystem: Environmental > Aquatic > Freshwater > Lake > Lake biofilm | place: USA: Lake... | reverse complement strand
TTGCCGCGTCAGCACTTACGATCGATGGACCGCCCAAAAATCCGAAAAAACGGCTTCCAAGTGCGTAACTTGGGTTAGGCCCGGAGGGCCGGGTTGTCTGCACGCGGGCGGCGGCCCGCCAAGCGAACTGCGGCACGAGGCCGCAGGTTCGCGTGCAACATCCTCCCCGGCTCCCGCCGGGGGCTTTTTGTGCCGTTCGCGCATGTCAAGCCGAGCGCACGACTGGAGAACGCGCACCAGCAAAACTCGCGCCTCCGGCTTCAAGGAACGGAACCGCCAAACCCGACAGACCGGAAACGCAACACCAGCCCCAAGAGGCAGACTGGCTCAACTACGGGGCGAGATGTGCGAATTACGCCCATTACTGTTGAAGTTTTGAATTGGCAGACAGCGTCAAAAGGCATCCTGCCACGTTGGCCGACGGCGGCGGACAGGCTGACGAGGCGACCGAACAACCTGCGACACCCGCACGGAATCAGAAGAGGTCAACACCACCCAGCGCCACCATTTTCGACCGCCCCGCGCCGCCGTTTTCAACCGCCGTCAACAGGCGTATCTGTTCTGCCCGTCGTGGGCTGCTGTTGATGATCAAGTCACAGCAGGATACGCCGCCTTTTTCCTTTTCCTCTACAGAGCACGACTTTCGGTTATAGCTCCTACCACGTGCTCGATCACATCTACGAGCAGCCCATCGTCAGCGTGATCGAAGTTCGGGGACTAACGGGCACGACCTACCCGGCCGCAAATGACCTGGCGAGCCCGCTCGTCGACCTGGGAATCCTCGCCGAGATGACGGGGCACGACCGGAACCGCCGGTTCCGCTACGACAAGCAGGTGGGCACATGGACCTCTTTCACGAGTCGTCCCTCGACTCCCGAACGGCGCTGCTTCTGGAGCGAAAAGCCGAAAAAAACGCCCCGGATGCGGCAGGCTAACCCCCTCGCTGTGGAGAGTTTCTGAAAGGAAACCGGATGCCCCTACTTGCCGAACTCATCGATATCCCTGAGTCGGTCCAGCGCGATGATTTCGTGCTGAAACTTTCGAATGGCGTTCACAGGCGGCGGCTTGGCTTCGTTGAGTGCCGCTGACGGGACGCCTTGCGGCTGGCCGTGTCACTGGGCGGCTCGGGCTGCCCTTTGCTGCTTCTGCCGCTCTTCCAGCCATTCCGGGATCACGAAGTCCTCGGTAGCGCTGCCGTCTGGCTCGGAAATCAACTCCAGCGACTCGATGAGCGGAATCTCGACGTCCTTCTTCTTGATCAGCGCTGTGAGCGTCTTGGGGGAGATCTTCTTGAGGCTAGGAAGTTTGAGCGGGCCCTTCGTTGTGGCGAGGGCTTCGGCGACGGCGACGGAGTCGGGGGAGACGAAGGCGGTGAGGCTGGGGAGTTGGCCATTCCACTTCTCGCCTGCCGAAAGTGCCCTGGCTGCCTGTGGTGAAAGCGTGGTCAGGCCGTTGAGGTACAGCGTTCCCTTGTGCTGTGCCAACGCCTTGGCCGCCTCGTCAGACAGGGTCGTCAGGCCGTTGAGGCTCAGTTCGCCCTCACGCTGTGCCAACGCTTTGGCGGCGTCGCCAGAGAGCGTGGTGAGACCGTTGAGCAAAAGTGGGCCTCTGGCATAACCCGCCAGTGCCTTCGCCAGTTCGGCATCAATCGATTTCAGTCCGTTCAGGGGCAAGCATTGAAAGCACCACAAGGTGCCAACACCCTTGAACTCAACCGGCACATCTGCACCCCGAAACTCTTGCGCCAGTTTCTGTGCCTGCTCCGGCGTCAGGCTTTCGATCTTGTTCGTGTCCTTGGGCAACGCGTCGGCAAGCGAGCGCGGAAGACCGGGCGAAAGCCCGGACGCGAGCACGGCAATGAGGAACAGTGAAACGCGTCGCGTATGCATGGCTGGCTTGGTTCAGCGTGAACTGGCATCGCTTGGGAAAGGCGTAAGGGAACAGGAGGCGGCTCCATGCCGCGCGAGTCGCGGCCTCCGGCCGCGAAGGTTTATCGCATCGGTGCCGATCCCGAAGGGCAGGTCGGGCGGTGCGGCTGAGGACACCGCCCGTCCTACGGTCTCGGCCCCTGGAACGAGGCTCGGGTCGGCTCTCACCGGAGCCCTGTCCTTCGGTCCAGGTCAAGTCGCATTCTACCGCGCGTGTCAACGTCACATGAGCACCGTGTCTGCGAGCGCCTGCTCGGCCGCTCGTGATTTCGCGTTGAGCCGCTTCGCGCGAGCGGCCTCGAGCTTGCTGTCACGGCTGGCGTGGACGTGGGTGATGCCCGTCCGGGGGACGAACTGTTTGGAGTCCTTGGCGATGCATTGCGGTCCGTTGTCGGAGATGATCCTGGGCTTGTGTCCCGGGTGCTGCTCCAAGGCCCGTGGGACGATGGTTTCGACTTCGGGCTCCTTCACGGTCTCGCGGATTTCCCAGTAGACGATCGCCCGGCTGGAGCCGTCGAGGACCGAGCAGAGGGAGTAGAAGGTGCTGTCGCCAGAGGTGGTACTTGCGGGTCGGAAGCCCGATCCAGCCAGGCAGCTGCTTGGCCGGCAGTTCGGCGCGGCCGGTCCACTTGCCGACGTAGTCGATCACTTCGTCGCGCGTATCCGGGGGAACCCAGCGGCCTTTGAGGGCTCCCCGCTGGCTTTTTGCGAGGATGTTCTCCTCCATGAGCTCGGGGATGACCTCGTTCTTCTGGGCGACGACCGCCTCGAGCCTGGCGATCGTTGTGTCCTTGGCAGACTCGACCGCCTGGGCGTGGCGGCCCTTCTTCAGGTCGAACACGTCGGCGGCGTGCTCCCGCGGGCTCGCCAAGCATAGGAAAAATCAATGTGTTTGCCAGAAAGAATCGAGGGGTTCTCTTCGTGGGGGGAGGCGAAGAATAGAGGCGTGCACCGCGAACAACGAACCCACAGGAGGACGACCCATGGAGTGGCTTCTCAAGGACCAGGGCACGCCGTATCCCGCGAACCTTTCCGACCACATCGGGCGACTTCGGGATCGACGCATCCAGGCATACCGGACGTCAGGATTCGTAGCCCTGTCACCGGCCGCCCGGTGAAGGTTGCGCCTCCCGATTGGGAAAACGCCGATGCAGTCACCGAGCCACGACGATGCCCCGAGCCCTGCCAACCGCCCGTGGGTGGCAGCAGTCCGGGGCCGGTGCCTGTCGCTCGTCGCGACGTCCGCGCACCGCACGACCCGTACGCTCAAAGGATGAATCGATGCCCACCCCTTCTCGCAGCCAACAGAGTATTTTGATCGATGCCGTGTTTCACAATCGCGAGAAGCGGCTCGTCGAGGCTTTTCGCGAGCGTCTCGATCAGTTAGAACGCCGCCAGCAGCTTGCGCATGTCTCGGGCATCCGCGATGAAGCCATCCTCGATCGATTCCTCGGGTTGGGGATCACGGCGGAAAGCCTTGCGGCTTTAGGGCTCGTGCCGCTGGTCTGGGTGGCCTGGGCGGACGGCGAGGTGGCCGCCAAGGAACGGGATCGAATCGTGGCCATGGCCCAGGCCGCCGGCATCGGGCAGCAGAACGGCCGTTATCCGCTCCTGGAGCATTGGCTGAGCCGCCGTCCCGCGCCCGAAATGGTCGCGGCTTGGCGGGACTATATCAGGCATTTGAGCGAAAGGATGGCTGCCGAGGACTTGGCAGCCTTGCGCCGCGAGATCCTAGACCGTGCCGGCGAGGTCGCCCGCGTCAGCGGCGGCCTCCTCGGCTTCGGCAAGAGGGTCTCACCCGCCGAGCAGGCGGTGCTCGCCCAGCTCGAACAGGCCTTCGGTTAGCTGCGGGATCCTTGCGGTTGTCCAGAAAGTCGTGAAACCTCTGGTACTCCTCTGGAACGCCTGAATCGGAAGACCGCTGAGCCGCCCGGAGGGCTCAATATCGCGGGGCGTGGTGCGCCGCAGTTGGATGATGGTGCCACCGACGACGATGGTGCGACTGGGGCCGGCGGTGAGAAACACCGCCTTCGCTGGCACCCGGTTCGTCAGGCCGAGGGTGTTGGCGGCGTACCCGCCGGCCGGCTAGAGGCGGACGCGGTCGCGGCCGGCGATCGCTCTCGCCGTCGCATTCCTGAAGAATGCCACGCCGCTTCTTTTCCGGCATCCTGGATGAGCGCCGACTCGGCAATCGGCACTGCTTTACACGTAGTCGTGTAATAGTGTAGCGTGAGGGCATGCCGCAGAAACGTTCCGCCGATGTCGCCGGGTGCTGCAAGTCACGGTCGCTCAAGTCCCGACCGCTGATGTCGCCCATTCAGGCGGGCGGATTGGCAGCCGTGTTCAAGGTATTGGCGAACGACACGCGGCTCCGGATCCTGCACGCCCTCGTGCGGGCCGACGAGTTGTGTGTCACGGAACTGGGCGGCGAGGTCGGCATGAAACCGCAGGCGGTTTCCAACCAGCTTCAACGACTGTGCAGTCTCGGAATCATCCGGTCGCGTCGAGCCGGGGTGAACGTTCATTACCGCGTCGTGGACCTGTGCGTGCGATCCTTGATCGATCAGGGGCTATGCCTGACCGAAGAGGCCACGAAAAGGAATTTCGGTGCGTGATGAACCAGCCCACGCTGTCACGCCGTCTCTGTGCAGAAGCGTTTGGTACGTTCTGCCTTGTGTTTGCTGGAACGGGGGCTGTGGTCGTCAATGAGGTGTCGGGTGGCGGTGTCACGCATGTGGGTGTGGCGCTGACGTTCGGCCTGGTGGTGATGGCGTTGGTGTATGCCCTTGGGAAAGCCTCTGGGTGCCATATCAACCCGGCGGTGACTCTCGGGCTCTGTGCCGCCGGTCGGCTTGATCGATCTCTTGTGCTGCCCTACGTCGGCGTACAGTGTGCGGGGGCTTTTCTGGCGAGTGGCATGCTCCGCATGCTGTTTCCGGAAAGCAGGACGCTCGGGGCGACGCTTCCCGCCGGCAGTGATCTTCAGTCGCTTGTTCTCGAGTTCCTGCTGACCCTGATCCTGATGTTCGTGATTCTCAGTGTTTCGCGTGGAGCCGGCGAGGACAAGCTTGTTGGTGGCCTTGTCATTGGCGGGGTCATCGGCTTCGAGGCCCTCTTTGCCGGTCCGATCAGCGGTGCGTCGATGAACCCCGCGCGGTCCTTGGCTCCGGCGGTGGTGGCGATGCACCTCGACCACGTGTGGATCTATGTCGTCGCACCGATCGCCGGGGCGTTGGCGAGCGTGCCGCTGTGCCGTTGCATTCATTCGTCGCCATGCTGTGGCTCGGGCGACATCGGGGGCTGCTCATGAAGACCGTTTTGTTCGTGTGCGTCGAGAACTCGAATCGCAGTCAGATGGCCGAGGCCTTCGCCCGGATGCACGGCGGAGGCAGGGTTGCGGCCGCCAGCGCCGGTTCACGGCCCTCGGGGCGCATCAATCCCAAGGCAATCGAGGCCATGCGGGAGCTGGGATATGACCTGGCTGCCCACGCATCCAAGGGCTTGGATGACTTCAACGGCAGGCCCGTGGATGTGGCGGTCACGATGGGGTGTGGCGATGAATGCCCGCTCGTGCTCGCCGGTCGGCGAGAGGACTGGCAGATCCCGGATCCCCGAGAGATGTCGCCCGAGGAGTTTCGGGGCGTGAGGGATCTGATCGAGAGAAAAGTGCGGGAGTTGCTTACGTCTCTCGAGGTTTCTGGCTGAAAGGGTGCCGATGACAGTTGCACGGTTGCGGGCAGTTCTGGCCGCCCATCCTGAGGCGAAGATGCACTGGATGCTGCCAGACAAGGCGTTCGTTCCAGAGCACTACCACATCACCGAAGTGGGGCGGGTGCAAAAAGACTTCATCGACTGCGGCGGCACGATCCGCTCCCTGGCCTCGTGCCTGCTTCAAATCTGGGTGGCCGACGACAGAGACCATCGGCTCCAGACCACCAAGTTGGCAAAGATCATGGAAGTCGCCGGACCGGTGCTCAAGAGCGACGATCTGCCGGTCGAAGTCGAGTACGACGAGGGAACGATCTCGCAGTATCCGGTTGTCGGTGTGGAAGTGACGCCTGCCGGGCTGTTGTTCTATCTCGGCACGAAGCACACCGCCTGCCTCGCCCCGGAGAAGTGCGGAGTGGGCGACGGCGGGTGCTGTTGATCCCGGACTGGAAAAGTTCAATCCAACCGGGCGTCACTCGCAAATCTCGCCCTGCGGTCCGCCCGACTGCCGCATGCGCCCGGGAGTGGGTCTCCGGTGTGTCGGGGTTGGCGGTACCGTTCCCTCAAGCCCGGTCCCGTGGCGTACGCCTCCAGGCGTGCGAATCCGGGTTTGGGAACGTGGACGCCCATTCGCATGCCTGGAGGCATGCGCCACGGAGGAGGCCGGACGAGATGCGTGCCTGCAGGGAGCGGATGCCGACCTCAGGCGATCAGTTCGTGCAGCGTCCGGCGGCTTTCCCCGAATCCTTTCGCGTCGACGCCCATTTGTGCGGCGATCGTCCGCAGGAGATCCGACATCCTGACGCCGTCGGGGCCGATGTTGGGGGACTGAAGGTGCAGGGTTTTTGTTGGTGTAACGTCTCTTCTGTAAATCGCCGCTGCGAGCCCGGCCGCGCGAGGCTCCTGCGGGCGCCGGATCAGTCAGCCGGCACCGGCACGGCCAGCGGCGGAGCGCCCGAAGCCGTCACGCTGACCGCCCCGTTCAGCACCCGCTGTTTGTCGGTGATCAGGAGCTGCACGTCCTGTGGCATGCGGCCTCCCTCCACACGCACCGTGAACTCATGCCGCACCCGGCCCGTCTCCGGCTCGACGACATGCACGGCCCGCACGCAGGCGGGACTCACGCACACTCGCAGGATCGGCAGCTTGTCCGCCAACGTCGCCGGATGGCTCTCCAGCACGGAAAGCTGCAGCCGGTCGCCATCCGCGGCGGGGGCCAGGCTGACCCGGACCTCGGATCCCGGCAGGCCCGTCAGTTGCAGGCGGCGCTCGACGCCGGGCGTCAGGTCGGCGAGCGCGACGGCGACGTCCGGCGGTGTCTTCGTGAAGCGAAACCAGCCGCGGATCTCGGCCCGGTCGGCCGAGCGTGGCCAGTGGGCCGCCACGAGATCGAGCACCGGCACCGGTCGGTTGGGTTGGAACGAAAGGTCATAGAAGACGAACGGGGCGCCGATCAGACCGTCGTTGGAGCGGGGGGCCACCTCGACCCAGCTCTCGACGGGCCGCGGCGAGAACTCGGCGGCGTTCGCATTCTGGATGGACAGCGGAAAGCGAACGGAACCCCCGGACCGTGAGGCCAGGTGGGCGCCCACGAAGAACAGCCGCTGAGGATCGGAGGGGGCGAAGAGGTTCGTGCGGCTGTCCCGCAGCCCTTGCTCCGTGCCGCCGTCGTAACGGCGGAACTCGAGCCTTCTGCCGCCGCCGACGGAAAGCTCGAGGGCCTCGCCCCCCGCCGCCTCGAAGCCGCGCCGCGGCGGGTTCGGCCCGGCCTCGAGCACCGCCTCGTAGGCCTGCGGCCGACCGGCGAGCGCCGCAGGCAGTGTCAGCGACGCGCCGAGGCCAACGCTCTCCCGGGGTGCATCCGGCCCCCGCACCCGCCACTCGATGCTCCGCATCGATTCGCGGAGCGACCTGGCCAGCGCTTCGGCGTTGGCGGCCTCGTAGAATCGCCCGCCGGAGCCGGTGGCAAGATTTCGCACCTCGTCCATGCGCGACGCGCGGTCCGTCGCATTGGCCGCATACCCGAAGCCCACCACGTCGATTCTGAGGGGCACGCGGCGCCGGCCGTTTTTCCGGGCGAGTTGGTCTTCCACGGCCGATGCGGTCACGTAGCGTCCGCCCGTCTGGTCGTTCGCGCCATCGGTGACCACGAGCACGTGGCCGGGCAGGTCGGTGCGGCCGCCGTCGAAGTCGGTGGCCAAGGCCTCCGCGATCGCCAGATAGAGGGGTGTCTCACCGCCGGGCTCGAGTGGCGACAGGATCATGCCCATCCGTTCCACCAGGGCGGGCGTGAGCGCTTGCATGGGCAGCACCTGCTCCACGTCGTCGCCCGGCACGAGGTTGAAGGGCTGTCCGGCACGGCCGGCGCCGGCCTTGGCGGCGGTGCCGGCGGTGGTGAGGCCGGCGACATACTTTCCGTCCTTGTCACGCGACCACCTGGTGCGGTGGCCGTACAGCCAGAGCGACACGTCCCAGCGGCCAGACTTGGCCATGCCCGCGAGGAGTTCGGCGACCGCTGCCCGGCCCGCGTCGAGCCGGGTTCGGCCGTCGGTCAATCGCTGCCCCATGCTGCCGGAGCAGTCGAAGACGATGGACACCGACTGCGCCTGCGGCAGGTCGCCGCGGACTGTGACCCGCGTCTCGAGCCGGGGCGGGGCCTCCCACTCCGTCGTCCGTGAGGCTGCCGCCGCCGCGACCGGCAGGCCGACGACCATGCGGTGGCCTCGATACCAGGCCGTCAGGTCGAGGACGGCCGTGCGGTTTAACTCGATGCTCCGAGCGGCCGCGGGATCGAGCTGCCAGGCTGTCTCGCGGGGCGGCGACGCCACGTTCACGCCCACGCGGCTGGCAAAGCCCTGGCGGGCCGTCGCACTCGAGCCTCCGCCGGCATCGGCCCGCAGGAAGTCCAGCGGCCGGCCATCGACTGACTCGGAAAGCCACAGCGCGGCCACGCCAAACGGCACACCCCGATGGGCGGCGAGGCTGACCGTGTTGCGCGGGGGCTCGATGCCGCTGGCCGATGGCAGGATCAGCCGGTTGGGGGTCATCTCAAGGGCGGCGAACCCGTTCCACTGCGCGGCAAGAGCATCGACCTCCGTCGTCAGGCGGCCGCGGTCGCGGTCGCCGAAGACGACCCCGTTGCTCCGTACGATCTCGGCGGCCGACTCGATCAACACCCGCGCCTTGTGGAAGCAATAGACCGGTTCGTCCGGTTCGACGCCTCCCCAAAAATCCTCCAGTGTCGTTTCGGCGTGCTGGATCAGCCGTTTGTGCCATGCCGCGGCGAAAGAGCGTTGCGTGGGCGTCGTGCCATCGCTGATCCGCGGACGCTGGCCGGCCACGGCAGCCAGGCGACGGCTCACGCTGCTCCCGCGTGCGAGCAGCTCGAGCACCCGGGCATCGCTGTCGCGGCTGCCGATCTCCAGCTCGGCGCGTTGGCGGTCGAAGCCCGCGATGATCGAGGGGAGGGATCGCGCGGCAGACCGAACGGCCGTCACCTGACGGCCGATGTTCGCGGCGATGTCCGCTGCCGAGGTGGGCAACGTGAGCGCACCGACCGGGTTCGCCGCGATGATGGGGAGCACCGGATTCATCAGCATGTTCCGCCACGGCACCCATCCGGCCACGGCGGCTGCCGGGTCGACCGGAGGGAGCGGATCGTCGCCCTGCGAGGGTGAGCGGGCCATGAGGGCGGCGTGGTGACGAGCGAGGGTGTCCGCCCGCCGCAGGAGCCGCATCCGCACATCCCCGTGCGCCAGCGGCACCTCCAGGGCCCGGCGGATGGCGCCATGCGTCCGCGGGCTTTCGGGGGCTTGGGTGGCCAGGTCGGCACACCGCTCCATGTAGACGGATTTCATGGCGGTGAACAGCGCCTCGCAGCGGCCTCGCGCTTCGTCGATGTTGCCCGTCGAGGGGGCGGTCGTGGGCTCCGCGTCATCCGTGGCCGCCAAGGCCGCGTCGACGGCAAGTTCGAGTTGCTCCACCGCGAGCAGTAACGCGACGATGTCAGCCGGCTTCATTCTCAGGCTCCCGCTCTCCGTGTCGCTCGGCTGGCGGACGGCGTGTCGCGATTCCTCGACCCACCAGGCTGCCAGGTAGGGGAGTTCCGCCCGCACCACATCGAGCAATTCCAGCGCCTGGATCCGCTGCCGGGAGAGCTTCATCCGCTGGTCGAAGGCCTCCATGCTCTGCCGCGACAGCCGCATGGCTTCGGTCATGTTGGCCGGTCCGCCCACGAAAGCCAGGTCGAGCGCCTCGCGCATGCGGGCATTCCCTTGGATGGCCAACTCATTGGCCTCGATGATCCGATCGGCCCGCACGTCTGGGGTGTAGACGGCCTGGCGGGAGTTCGACACCATGCGAATGAAGTCGCGGAAGGCCTCCGGCTGCCGCTGCCAGTCGGCGGGATCGGCCCATCGCACCAGCATCCGCAGCAGATGAATCTGCCCGGGGTTGAATGCCGCGCCCTCGGGCCGCGTGCCGACGCATTCGAGCCAGCGGGCGACGGCCGCCTTGTCGATGGCGGCATTCGCGGCGCATTTTTCCACCAGCCAGAGCCAGGCGGCCTCCGCGCGGACCATCCAGGCGTCGACATCCTCGGTGACAGCGGGCGGTTTCGCGGTCTCGTCACGTGGCTGGTCGAGTGCAATGAAGCGTTCGACCGCCGCCAGCCAACGCCGCGTATCGTTGTCTTCCCCTGCCGCCGCCGAGTCCGTCCGCCCGTAGGCCAGCCGGATGCCGGGCAGCAGCTGCGCGCTGGAAATGAGACCCAGCCCGAGTTCCGTCTCCATCCGTTCGACGGCCGTGTCGACCTCGATCTGCTCGTCGCGATAGGCCGCTCCAGCCGTGCGGAGTTTCTCCGCGCGGAGGAGCATGTGCAGGTAGGCCGCCCAGCGCAGCGGCCGCTCGCGGATGGCCATGGGCCGCAGCCGATCAGCCGTTCGCCAGCGTTCGGCCAGCCAGGCGTCTTCGTAGACGTCGGCATCGCTCCGCAGCTCGACGACCGGCGTGCGGGAAGCCGTCCAGGCGAGGGCGGCGTCGGTGTTCCGGTCGGACGGCGTTGCGGTCACGATGGGGGTTTGCCGTTCGCCCAACATCGCGCGTGCCCAATGGTCGACGCGAAAAGCGAGATAGGCGGACAGTTCCTGGAGTTCCACACGGCCGTCGGCGTCGCCCCAGGGCTTGGCGTCGGCAGCGCCGCGCATGCCGCGCACGAACTCCAGCACGGCGCCGCTCGCCCCCTGCGCGGGGCTCGAATATGAGTTTTGACCGGTGGATGCCGGAACCATCACCCACATGCGTTTCAAGTTGGAGACCGCCATGAGGGCCTCCACTGCAGGCGGAAAAGCCCCATCGTCGACTCCGAGCGGCCAGTCGGTCGAAGGCCTGCAGGCATCCAGCACGACGAGGATGCCGACGCGGTCGGGAAGGGCGTCGCGGAGGCCGGCCAGGAGGCGGTCGACGCGGAGGTAGGAATCCTCCTCCAAGCCCGCGGGGTCTACGGATGTGCCCGGCGGAATGACGCAGGGGCGGCCCTTGTCGTCGAGGGTGCCGATGGCGGTCAGGTGAACGATCGCCATGTTGCCGTCGGGCCCACCAGGCTTGGTGCGACGCAGCGTCGAGCAGAGCGTGGCGAGCATCTCATCGGCGGTCGCCGAGGCCAACGCGGGGCTGGTGTCGAAGATCACCGCCGAGCCCGGCTCGAAGAAACGCTTTCCCGGGGTTCCCAGGGATGCGAGCAAGGAGCGGTCTTCGTCGGCCAAGGCGATGGGGGCGAGCGGGGAGCGGTAGCTGGTCACGAAGCCCAAGACAATCGGCACCTGGCGGCGCACCGTCAGCAGCATTCGCACCAGCAGCACGATCAAGGCGAGGGCGGCCGCCGTGAGCACGATCCGCCGAACCATCAGCCACACCGATCGCGACCGGTGATGTGGATCCAACCCGCCGCTCCACGATGCCTGGGCGGACGGAGCAGCGATCGTCGACGTCGCCACGGTGCGGACTTCAGCGGCGAGGGCCGGCCGCGGGCCGCGGGCGTTGTGGCCGGACCGCCAGGAGTCGGCGTGTGCAGGGGCGGTCTCGGGGCCCCCGGCGTCCGCGTCGTGTGGTTCGTCTGCAGAACGTTTCATCGGTTCAGTTGACCCGGACGCCGGTCATTGACGACGGTTTCGCATCATAACGCCGCTGCCTGCCGCGGGCCGCTCGGGCACTGCCGGGTGCGCGGACGGCCAGCCGAACACGGTGATGGCCAGCGCCGCCACCAGGCAGGCGAGCGCCAGGCAACGCAATTGGTCGGAGACCGTCAGGCCGAGGGCCGGTGAAGCCGCGGCAAGGGGCGCGGCAAGGCTGACGGCGGGCGACGGCACGGCCGGACGCGCGGGCTGCGCCGTTGCCGCAAGCGGCTTCATCCGGGGCGGTGCGGTCCAGCCGGTCAGGCGGCGGACGACCGCGAGCGGTTCTTCCGGGGGCATGGACGCCCAGCCGTATGTGACGGGCAGGTCGGCGGCGGTGGCCATGAATGCTCGGGGGCCGAGCGGGCTCCACAGGCCATCGACGCCCGCCGCCGATCTGGGCGGAGGCTGTCGCTGCGGGAGTGGGCTGCGCGCGGCAGGACCGACGATCGGCAGCGGCATGCCTTTGGAGGCGGCCGTGGGCACGAGGGCGACCCGCGTGTCAGCGTGCCGCCGGTCCGGCGGGCTTGACGCCGACCGGCCGGCACGCGGCTGACGCCGCTCGATGCTGGCGAGGAACTCCGGCGTGCCGACGGCGTCCGCGGCGGTGAAGGGGGAACTCGGATCGAGCGGCTGCCAGAGCGGTTCGCCGCGGCCGGCGGCGGACGGGCGGGGCTCCGCGGGGTCGGGTGCCCGCACCAGCACGCTGTGGGTGCCGGGCGGGAGGGTCGCGGCTGCGGGGGCGGGAATCATCTCCGGTTCGGGCAGCGGCGCGGGCGTCGGCACCATCTCGGGATGATCTGTCTGCAGCGGCACGACGAGCATGTCGTCGGCGCAGGGGCCACCCGCTGGCGGCGGGTCTTTGTCGGCAGGGCGTGTCTCCCGGTCGTCGACCGGCGGCATCTCGCGGACGACATGATCCATGCCCGACTCCGTGCCCATCGCGCCTTCGCACCCACAGGCGCAGGAGTTGCAGGCCTTCAGGGCCTGGATGGCGAGATCCCGCACCCGCTTGCTCGGCTCGAGAAAACAGCCCATGTCGTCGCGACCGGAGGCCAACTTCGTCAGCTTCTCACGCATCTCGGGGCTGCAGCACGAGCCCCGCCTGTCGGCGCATGGACAATCCTCCTGCGACGGATCCACGCACTCCTTGCTGAACATGCCCTGCATGGCCTTCTTGAGCTTGTGCTTGTGTTCTTTGGGCGGCGCCTTGCCGCAGAGACGATCGAGAGTGTCGCAGAGATGCTTTTCCATCGCCTTCTTCCAGTCGGCGCAGCTCTCGCTCATGCCCTTCGTCTTGCGGGTCTCCTTCTTCTGGTCGGGCGACTGGCAGACCTCGGCCGTCTGCAGCACGGCCTTCACGGCCTCGTAACGGACCAGTTCGTCGGGGTCGTCCATGGCGGCCAGGAGCGCCGGCATGACTTCGGGATGCTCCGGCGTGCACCCGAGGCCGGCGAGGTATTTGATGGCGGCCTTCTTCTTGCAGATCTCGTGCTTGGCGGCCTTGGCCTTGGCGGCGGCCTGGATCGCCGGATTGGCGGACTGCTGGTCGGCGGCGTTCATGCCGAAGGGATTGGGCACACCGAGAAAACTCCAGACCGTCGTCGGCGGGGCGGTCGTCTGGGCTGGCGCCGGCGGCGGGCAGAGTGTCGCCTGGACGACCGCGAGGGCGAGCCCCGCCACGCCCGCCCGCGTGCGAATGGAGACCTTCGGCCGGCCACCGTGGCGCAGACACGCAGGCAATCGCATTCTTGTGGTATCCCCCTCGCCGCCGCCGCGTCGGCCCAGCAACGCGTCTGCCGGGCCGCCTCCATGCCGCATCCCTCAACATCGTCAGGAATTGCGGGCGGCATGGCCGCACCGCGCGGCCGAAGCGGTCGCATTCACCGTCGCGATTGTCCATCGCGGAGCGGTGGCACGGAATGTGCCAGTCGTGCTGACGGTGCGATCGAGGCGGGGGGTGTGGCCCCGCCCGCCGTCGCTACTTCAGTTCCAGGGTAATGCTCGCCGCGGGCGCGGGGGCCGCCTCGACCGTGACGGGGGTCGGCTCCGCCTTGCGGATCCGATTCCGGACCGGCGCCTGCACCGAAGCCTTGTACTGGCCGGGTTCCAGATCGTCGAACCGGAACCCTCCATCCTGTCGGGTGCGTGCGGTCCGCTCGCCCCCCGGGCCGCTGAGCATGACTGGCAGGTTGGGTTCACCCCGGCCCGAGAGCATGACCTTGCCGGTTAGGGAGTTCAGTTTGCCGGCCGGTTCCGCTCCCACCTCCAGCCAGATTCGCGCCGGGGCATCCGAGAGTCCCACCGCGTCGGTGGCCCGTACCAACACGGGCAGCCGCACGCCGGGCGGAAGCTTCGCCGAGTCGATGCGGACTTCGTAGTTGGTGCCGCCGAGCCATGCGGCCGGCTGCCACTCCTTCGGCGCGCCCTTGCCCTCGGCATCGATGGCCCACTCGACCGACTTGAGCCCGGAGACGCCGGGCCGGCGGCGTTCGGGCGGGATGAGGTAGCCGTCGGACGAATCGTCGGATGCTTGGATCGGCACCACGATCGGCCTGCCCACGGTAACGCGCACGGCAGGCGGTGCCTCCACGACCGGCGCCTGCCCGTCGAAAACCAGGAGACGCGAGTCGACGATGGGCGATTGCCCGCCGGCGATCGTGAGCCGGGCCTCGGCCGATACGTCGACATTGGCGAAGCCCTCTCCCGAAGCGTCGACTGTCCAATCGTCGACGATGGTCCTGATCGCCAGCGATGTTCCAGCCGGCGGCGGTTCGAGCGTGAACGTCACCTGCCGATCGTGGGCGGCGGTCCAGACGGTGCGTTCCACGCCGCGATCGCTCAGTCCGGCACCGATCTGGCGCAGGACGATGGCAACGGAACCACCGACGTTCTCTCCGGCGAGGAAGGTATCGGCAGGGGCGTCGACAGCGAGGCGCATGGGCACCACGGCGGTCGGCGCCTTGAGAAGCGTCGTGGCGGCCGATGGGGCGAGGACATGAATCTGCCGCCAGTCGTACTGCGGCCCCTGCGGCTGATTGTCCGCGGCGGTTGAACAGTCGACGGCGAAGTTGAATGCGCGGGGATAACCATCGACGTCGAGCGCGAAGCGGGCGGTGCCCTGATCCGGTCCGTTCCACGAGGCGACGACGTCGTCGGTCGGCGCGGCGGCCGTCAGCACCGCGGCCGCCTTGCGGGGGACGACCGGGCGGATCACGGACGCCTGCGCCCCGCCGCGGACCGGCTCTCCGTCCGGCTCTCGAAGCGTTACTCGCGTGCCATCTGGCGGCAGGATGGCGGCATTTCCACCGACGGGTCCGAGCGACACGGTGATGGTGCGGGCACGGCGGTCGTATCGAGCCGTGGCCACGATCAACTGCCGTGGGTGTTGGGCGTCGAGGACGATCCGCGTGATCGTCGGTCGGGCGCCGGCCGGTGCCTGGGAGTCGCGGACGACCAACGCGAGGTCGGGGCCCACCTCGCGGCCGGCGGCGCCTGCCGGCTGAGGGGCCGGGAGTTCAAAGGCCGCGGAGTTCACGGCCGCGGCTGGAGGTGCCTCCGGTTCGCCGGCCTTTTTCTGGTCGGCCTGACCTCCGGTGTCGGCCTTGAGCACCAGCGGCACGATCTGCCCGTCCAGGCCGAGCGTCACGCCTGCCGCACGCGCCAGCGGCGTGCCGGTGGATCGTCCGGCGAGCAACGCCGTTGCGGCATCGGACCAGGCCCGCTCGCGGTCGGTCGGCGATGCCGTGCCGGGGACGGCGTGGAGCTCGACGTCGAACTTGCGGGCTTCGCCCGCGAGGTTGTCCAGCCCCAGTTGCCACGCCGTCACCCGCGCGGACTGGCCGGTGAGCCTGATGAGGGAGGTCGCCGCCTCGTCGCCGGCCGGGGCCTGCGCGGACATCGCGGCCCGGGATGCCCGCATCCAGCCATCCTCGCCGACCATTCCCGAGACGCTGCCCACGTGGCCACGCACCGCCACGAGCACGCCGCGCTCCGCTGGCAGCGGCAGGGAGAGCTGCGCTTTCTCGACGTAATCATCGGTCGTGAGCACGGCGTTCAGCTGGGTTGCGTTGCGTTTGTCGCCGGGGGCCGCGCGACGCAGGGGCAGCACTTGCAGCGTGAAGGCACCTCCACGCCACGGCAGGTCATGCGATGGAATGGAAACACCGTCGACGAGCCCCGTGCCGTCCGGCAGCCGCACGGCAAGCTGTGCCGGATCGAATCCCAGCGTGAGGGTCGCCGCTGCAGGCACGCGGGCTGCGTCCACGACGGAGATCTGGACATCGGTGGCGATCCCGAGCCGCGGGGGCGTCGGATCGGGCCGTTGCACCCGCAGCCCATACCGGGTGGCGGCGTTCCAGCGGGTCAGTCCGGCGATCATGCGATCGCCCACCACGGCGGCGTCGCGGGGGTCGAGCATCCGCAGCAATCCGCCGAGGCGGTCGGACTCGACAGCGTTGGCCGGTCCCTTGGCCGTGTCGTTCGCCTCGGCAGCCGCCACCGCGGCCCGCTCGAACAGTCTCGTCAGGCGGTATGACAGCTTGGCCGCGGCTTCGCCTGCGGCGTCGTCGTCGCCCGCCGCATTGTCGAGCGCGGCGATCGCCCGCCGGGCGGCGGCGATGTCATCGAGCGTAGGCTGGAGTATCGCCGGCCCCCGGTTCTGGCCCGCCGCGACGTTGATGCCCGCTGCCTCGACGAGATCGACGACGGCGCCGGCGAGTGATGCGCAGTTCTTCCAGGCCGTCCGGTCGATGGGGCGCGGCGGGCCGGACGGCAGCGGCGGACGGCCCACCGCCGTCAGGAACAAACCCGCATCGGCCGCGCCGCCGCCGCGGTCGGCCTTCTTCTCATCCGCAGCGACGGCGGGCGCGAGGGACAGCAGCTTGGCGCGTTGAGCGGCATCCGGCAGCCGCGACCGCAGGAGGATCATGCGGTCGTGGAGCGGAATCCGGCCGGACGAGCCCGCCTCCGCGGTCAGGCTGCTGAGCAGTTGATCCTGGAGGGACCGGAGCGACGACGAATGGGACAGCATGTTCTGGGTGGCGGTGGTGAGGGGGTCCAGGCGGGCGGAGTCGTTGTCGGCTGTCGGCATCGAGGGCGGCTGCGCGATCGCGTTGCTCAACCGGGAGATGCGGGCGATGAACCCCTCGATCAAGTCGGGCGCGATGAACTGGGGGCCGGCACCGCCAGACAGGCGCCCGATCACGTCGAGCCAGGCCCAGCCGAGTTCGACCGCGTCGTTGCGGGCGGCGATCGCCGCTTGGAATGGCCTGGGGGCGGAGGACCATGCCTCCTGGATGCCGGCTGCGTCCGCGGCCCGACGGACGTTCGCCAGTGCCTCGGCCGGAGGTGAGCCCGCCTGTTGGCTGATGCCATTCGGCGATGCGTCGTCTATCCGGGCCATCGCCGCCTTGAACCGCTGCAACGCCGCCCGGGCCCGGTCCGCGGCCGGGCCGTCGAGGCTCGCATCGGTGGTCGCGGCGGCGACGAAGGAAGCCGCCTGACGCCACAGATGTGGCGCGAAGTCGATCATGGATGGTCTCGAAGTCGAGGCCGGGGGTGGACCCGTGCGACTGGTCACGGACTGAAGGAGATCCCAGGGATCATCGCTGCGGCGCGTCGGGGCCGCCGTGGCCCGTGCCGGTGCCGGTGAGGGAGCGGCGGGCGGAGCCCCGTTCGGTGTCGACCGCGCCTGGGGGGCCGGATTGGGGGCTGGCGGTTGCGGAGCGGATTCGGGCGGCCGTGCATCCGGCGCAGCCGGCTGCTCGGCCGCAGGGGCTGGCGATGCCGCCGCCTGGTGCGGCGGGAGCGCGACGGAGTCCGCGACCGCGGCCGCCGCACCCGCGGCAGCGCCTGCGGCCGCAGCCGCGGAGGCCACGGTCGGGGGCAACGCTGCAGTGAGGGCCGCGGTGGCCGCGGTCTCGGCAGGAGCCGTGACACTCGGCGCAGGAGCCGGAGCCGGAGCGGCTGGCGGCGCGGATGGCGCAGCGGGCACGGACGGCTTTGCCGGCGCTGCGCCGGGAAGAAGGCGGCGCAGGGCCGCCAGGGCACCTGAACCTGGTGTCGGTGCCACGCGCACCAGCCGGATATTCCGCGGGATGTCGGTGAGCGCGACCCGTCCGACGCCGAGTTTCCAGACCGCCGGCCGCTGCATGGCGCGGCCGCCGGTCGACAGCCGCGACCATTCGGAGGTCCACGCGACGACGAACGGGGCGAGTTCATGCAGTTCGACGACCCGATCGCCGTCGCCCCATGGGGCCTCGTCGGCGGCACCAGCCAAGCCCTGCTCGAGCGCGGCCGCGAAGAACGTCCGCTTCGCCGGGCCGCTCGCGCCGGAATATTGCAGGGTGTCGTGCGATGCGATGACCCAGTTCTGGCCGTTGGCCCGGACGGGCGGGGCCTTGAGA
>Ga0315900_10005083_pt1 | contig 18214 bp, 25 predicted proteins | sample LakEriMetagenome_FD_203521 | JGI IMG/M metagenome (GOLD analysis project Ga0315900, IMG submission 203521) | Freshwater fungal communities from buoy surface, Lake Erie, Ohio, United States - Buoy 12 MA114 | ecosystem: Environmental > Aquatic > Freshwater > Lake > Lake biofilm | place: USA: Lake... | reverse complement strand
GATAACGGCATCATTCATATAATTGATGCTGGTTATGGCTCAAAATACGATGGTGATCAGTTTATTATTGCAATTTGTGACGATTGTATAAATCAAAATAAAGAAGATGGGACTTTACTTTATTATGGTAACTATATGTATTATGATGAAAAATTTGTCGAAGAAGAAAAGGAAAAATCAAAAAAGATTTATAGACGTAGAAATAACTTAGATGGATTAGTCTAATAGATTATCCAATCTAAGTTCTCTTAAAATTCTAAGTCTATCTTCTTCTTCTGGAATAAACTTAATTGGATGAACATCTTTTCTATAGTTGCTACCAACATAATCAACATCTAAATTCCATCCCCAAATATGTTCGATGTATCCGGTAATTTCAATTAAATTACCACCTGTGGTATTCCCTATCAAAATAGATTTTCCACGCATTCCAATTGGATACCATTTTTTAAGTAATTCTAATTGAAAATCCTTATCAGTTCTATTCCAACGCAAACAATCCAACGGAATTGTGTTTTGTTCAGAATTAAACCGATAAGGCCAGTAATTTAAGTATTTTTTCCCGAAGGTGCTCATCTTTTAACATACATTAAACATTCAACATCAGAAAGTGTTGTAATATTGACCTTTTTATAGTCTTCTCCTTCATATTCATCAACTAATTCCATCAAATTTTCTGGAATATAGACGATTTGACCTAAAATAATTGATTCCTTTTTTTCAACTGCACAATAGTAAAAATCACCCTCTATTTCAATCTTTTCAATTGAAAAGTCTTTAACTGCAACAAGATGTGGTTCGACTAAAAATTCTTGACCAAATTCACGCAATTGGACTTCTTTATCTATAAGAGTTCCATAAGAAAATAACTTTACCATTTAATTTTTATGTAAAGTTATGAATTTTGTTTTATTTAATGAAATAATTTAAGAATTTGTAGTAGTAATCTAAGTCAAGTAAGTAATATTCATCACAGATAAAGGTGATTTCTTGATACTTAACATATTGAATTCCACCTTCTTGATATCCATCTATTATTTGTTGAAATTCTCTTTTTTCAGATGAATTCCAAAAGAAAGGATCCTTTTCATACCAACTTATCTCATCTCTTAAAAGAGTGAAAAGATCATCAACTTCTGGATTCCAAAAGTATCTAAATCCGTTCTTAGGAAAAAATAAAAAAGCTTCGTTTCTATGTCTTCCATAATCTGAGGCAATTGACCAATCTTTACTTGCAAAAACTCCTTTACTTCTTAGTGGAATTCCAAAATTCTTTTCGAATCCTTCATCTAGTAATTTGCTTATATCTGATTTAGTATCTCTTGAAAGTCTATTTTCAAATGGTTTTATTTTCCAAAATCCTTTAACTATGTTCCCATCATCCCATAATTTATGACCTCTATAAAGACATTGTGTTGTGGAATTACCATAACCGTTAGTGTAATTTATTTTACCTTCTTCAATATTCAACTTTTCTAATAGATCTAAAAATTCCGAGCACTCAGTTGAAAGGACTTCAACCACTTTATCAAAATTGATTTCAGTTTCAATTGACTCAAATAGTTTATATGTTTGTAAGTGTTTCATATTTCAACTGATATAACAATTCCAGCTAAGTTTAATTTATAACTTTCATAGCCCTCTATCTCTTTTTTCACTTTTTTTCTGATATCTTTTAGAGAATATGGATTTTGATGATGTAATCTTCCAACTTCATTTCCTTCTATACCTTCAAGTCCTTCTCTACCTCCTCTAAAAGAAATCTCACTGACTTGAATCCTTCTATATTGAGAAATATAAGATTTAACCGTTTCTTCTAATCCTTCTAATGTATCAAAGAATTCATCAATTCTATCTTTAGTGACTTTAAATTTGAATTTTGCAACTAAGTCACCACCAGAGTTTTGTCTAAAGTTATCCGCTAATGTAACTGATGATGTATGATTAAAACTATCAGTTAAATCAAACATACATTGTTTAACTTCCTCTAAATACTCTGACTTCAATTCAGAAATTTTGGCATCATACTCTGTTTTAGCTTTAAGCCATTTCTCATAAGCATCATCGCTTACTGATTCAAATAATTTAGTCTCTTTAGAGACTCTCTCGAAGAGAGTATATGTTTGTAAGTGCTTCATATGTTTCATATTTTTTTAGCAACAAATAGTAGATTTGATAGATGACCTTCAACATTATTTATAAAATAATCAAATCGTTCTGAACTAGAGACAGAGTTAGGTCGCCAGTATTTTACCAGAATGGAACTATAACCTTCGGATTCTAAATAATCTTTCATACTTATAAATTCTTCTTTAATCTCATCCGTTATCAGTAGAGACTCATCACCCCATGAAACAACTCTTATAATTAAGTGAGAATTATCATCGCCTTCAGTAACACTTATTTCATACTGAAAATTACCATCACTTATAGGAAGTAAAATATCTTTTATTACCTGTTCTATATCAGATGATTCAAATAATTTATATGTTTGTAAGTATCTCACACTCCAATTTGTTTTTTAAGTAAGTCAAAGAAATCTACAGGATTCATTCTCTGAATGTCACCAGACATCATTTGATAAACCATATCACCAGCTCTTTCATTTCCTCTAAGTCTCATTTCTTCAAAATTCATTTCTCTTTCAAATCCACAAGCTCTCATAGAAGAGATAGCAAAGTCATTAGCATCTCTTTCTAAATCTCTATAAGCTTGTAAGAAAGCTTCTCTATCTCCATTTACAACTGTATCATAGTATCCTGCCATAAATCTACCTTCTCTGTGTTGGTCACAATGTCTTGACTCGTGAAGAGCTAAAAATAACTTAACATGTGGAGGCATTGGAAGTCTTTCGTTAAGAGCGATTATATCCTCTCCTAAAAAGACACCAGCTATTGGTTGAGGTGAATTAAAAGGGAAAAGATGAATTCTAATTTCACTTCTGTTTTGATTCCACCAACTAACAATTTGTGGTCTCATATGGTTTGGAATTCCAATTCTTTCGAGTAATTGGTCTATTGTAACTAAAGTTGAGTTATCTAATCTCTCAAATAGTTTAAATGTTGATAAATGTTTCATGAAACTATATATAAAATTTTGGATATAATAAGTTATGAAAGTAATACAAAACCCAGATGGAACAATCTCAGTCATAGATGAAGATGAAAAACCAGATGGTTTTACAGAAGAATTAAATATAGAATCTGTTAAATCAGAAGTTCCGAAATCTTTAATAGATGAATGTGAAAGTTTGTCAAAAGATGGAAAGACCAGATTCATCTTTGATAAACATCTAACAAATACATCTAGAAGAAAGGTATCATACTCAAAGCAAGAAGATAGAGATATTGATTTAGATGAAATTTTATTAGATGACTATTATATTTCTGATGAAGTGGAATTTGAATTAATGCCAAGTAGATTTCCCTATTATGATACCGAAACTAAAATGACTTGTCGGTGGTCAAAACATAGAATGGTAATTGATTGGTTTGAGAAGTTAGGATTCAAACCCGGATCGTCTAACGCAGGACCTGAGATGGAACAATCTTTTACTCTGAGTGTGTATGATGACGAAACTGGAGGAATTCTTTATAAATGTATATTAAGAATACAACCAAATTTATTTGTTACCCTACTCGCTGAGTATGGAGACTTTATAGAAAATAAAAAAACGGTTTATAAAGGTTTCTTTAAGAAAAAAGAAATACTTAGATTGTTAGACGAGACTTGTCCAGACATCTATAAGATGATTGTAAGAGAAGTTAAATTAGAAGAGATATTTCAATAAAAAAACCCACTCAAATGAGTGGGTTTTTATTTTTATTTAAGTAAAGAATAAAATTCTTTGAAGTGTTTAATTCTATCAGCTAAGCCGATTGTTCCACCATTAACTCTTTTTGTAACCGCAGTAACATCAGCGTCAGTGGCTCCCTTATCACAAATAGACCAAAGTTTATTTGAATCAAAGAAAAATGCTGCCGAAGCAAGTGGATATTTAGTAGCAACTAAATCAGGATTTGCAATACAATCTTCTCCGATAAACTGAGTGAATTTTGTATAGTTTGATTTTCCTGTTAATTGAATATATCCTCTACCTCTAAACTTCCATCCTTCTTTAGATGCTTCGTCTCCGTTACCCATACGACCACCATAAACTCTTGAAGCAATCATTTCTGGCTTTCTTTCATATTGAGCAGCAGTTGTAGCATTAAAGTATTTTCCAAAAGTTCCTAAAAGACCTTTAGCTGAGTAGTTTAAATTTTCAGAAACAGCTTTAAAGTTTCCACTTTCGTGACCACATTGTGCTAAAAAGTGAGCAAGTCTTAATGGTGTGTTACAATTAAATTTTTCAACAATTGAAGGAATTTGATTGATAACCGCGTCTGGAACATGTCCTTTTAATTTTGATAAGTCAATTTTACCAGCTGAAGTTGCTGTCGGTGCTGCTGGTGTTGAAGGTGTAGAAGGGGTAGCGGTTCCAAACATTTTAGCCCAAGTTCCATCTCCGACTAATCCATCTGCAGTAAGTCCGTTAGCTGCTTGCCATTCTTTAACTTTTTTCTCAGTGTTTGGACCAAATGATCCATCAGCTGTAAGTCCTAATTTTTCTTGGAGTTTTTTAACATCATCTCCTTTACTTCCTACTTTTAGTAACATATCTTAAATTTATTTTTAAGTTATATATAAAGTAGAAAACCTATAAATTTTCTAAATTTAGGGGATTGTGATTCTTTTTCTTAAGTTTTTTTTTCAAAATCACTGACACTCATAACAAGAATGTTCACCTCTTCCACTACAGTCATCACAATCTTCTCTTCCAGATCCATCGCAATAAGAACATTCGTTTTTACCATCACCACCACAAGAATCACAATCTGTGTGATTTCCTTCCGAGTCTTCTACGTATCCATCTCCTCCACATTCATCACAGCTTAATTCTCCACTACCACTGCATCTATTACAGTCAAACCATCCATCACCATCACAGTTTCCACAAGTTTGATTTCCCGAACCACCACAGTACTCACAACGGTAAAGTTCACCACCAGTGTCCTCTAAAGTATATTCATCACCGCCGGTTCTTCTATTAGAAAGTGTTCCAGCACCTGGTTTAAAGTATTTAAGTGTATCTAAATAAGGATAAGCTTCATACATACCTTTTTTGATATTAACTGTTAAAGTTCCTAAATCAACGTGTCCTCCAGTATTTGGATCAATTGCTCTTCCAGAATCCGAAGATGAATTGTATTGTTTTACATACCAACCATTTTCTTTTGCCCAATCTCTAAATAATTGAACATCTGAATCTTTGATTGTATAGATTCTGTCCATAAACTTCTTACCGTCACTTAGAGTCCAAAGAAGAGCTCGACCAACTATAAGACTATCATCTTCTTCTGATTTTAAGATAACTAATTCACAAACATCAGGATTTGACATATAAATATCAAAGTAATCGGGATTAACATTTGACATGCAAGATGATCCTAAACTTCCACTTCTTTCTTTATAGTTTCTGTAATTATACCAGTGGCCAATTTCATGTTCTTTAACTGATTGAAAATATTGAAAACGGTCATTCATTTTATCAACCGTCGCTTTGTAAAGGTTTACAAATTCTTCTAAGTCTTTATCTAAGAATTTAATTCCAGCTGATGTAAGAAGTGCTCTAATACCACGACCAACAAATATTTCTTGTCTTCCTTTAGACCAAAGAGCTTTTTCTTTATTATCAACTATTCTTAATTTTTCAACATTATAAACACCTTGGCCATTAGGAAATTTGACCCAAGCATATTTTTTTCCAGATGTTTCAGAAATGGTTTCTGCTATTACCTCACCAACTTCAGTTGATGGTGCATCATATGGATTAGTTCCTTCTTCATATGTATAACCTAATTTATCAAATATACCTTGATTAACTTCTTTGTTTCTTAACCAACCGCCACCTGATCCAACGAAATTAACATAAACTTTAGTGTCTCCTAAAATCTCTTGAGCTTTTCTATCAGGAATAAATCCTAATTTATCATTTGCTTTTAGATTAACATCTAAATAGTTATTTCTGACTGGGTGATCTTGATTTTCAATATCTAAAATAGCTTTTGCAAGTGGATGTTCGATTTTACTCATCACCTTTTTAAAGTTATTAGAATAAACAACATTTGACTCTAATAAAAATTCTAAAGATTCATTGATGAAATCTAAATATCTTTTAATCATAAAAAATTTAAATTTTCTTATATATTATTTTTCATTCATTAAAAATTATGATTGAATCATCTGAGATATCATCAATTTCAAAACCATATTCTTTTACCATATCATCTACTATTTTATTTAGTTCAGGGTTGATATCTATTAATAATTCAAAACATTTTATATCTTTTTTCATCATTTCCCAGAAAAAGCTATCTAGTTTTTTTTTGAAATCATTCTTTGACAAATCTTTTAAATCAATACTTTTCATATTTTATATATATTGAGTGAAATATTTAAAATTTTTCATTCAATTTAAAGAAAATGCCACTGCTTCTGCTTCATCAACGGCTGGAGCGGGTGCTGTTTCCTCTGCTCAACCAGGTGCTTTGCCAGGAACTACTGGAACAGAAGGATCTGGAGATATCGGATTCACATTTAAGAAAGAGAAAAGAAAAAAAGGTGATCCAACTAAAGTAACTGATATGAGAGATTTAGCACCAGCTAAAGGTGTTGCTAAAGTTGAAGAAATCAAAGAGTCTGATGTCTATATCAAAATGAGACCTCGTGATCCGGCTTATGATCCTGTAACTAGAAATATGATTAATGATTGTCTTATTGAGTTATATGATTCGGATTTTGAATTAACCATGATGGATTATGATAAACAAAGACTATCAGTTGATTTAGATGATGAAGAAACAGGATACTTTAGTCAAGAAGAATTAAGAATTTCACTAAATAAAAATATTAATGAATATTGGACTGGAAATATGATTGTCAATTGTAAGTTTGATGAATCTGGTGTTATTTCAAAAGATATATCTACTTTAAGAGCTAGAGGTAAGGAATTAACAGAAAGTGAAAGTGAATTATATGTTTTAGTTGAAGAAGTTGCTCAAAAGTTACTTGGGAATTTAGATTACGAAAAGGGTAGTTTTAGAATTTCTTTTGAAGTTGCTGGTTCAGCGATGCCTTATAACACTACAAGAAATACTAGTGTTAATGTTCATTTTAATTTAGAGAATAACTTAAAAGAATAATATGAAGTATTTAGATGATTATAAAATATTTGAAAACAAAAAATCAAGTTTAGTAGAAAACTTAGATAAACTAATTTCACCATTTATTAAAAGAGGTGATGTTGCTGGTGTCAATGTTGGAATTTATAAAGATAATAAAGAGTTGGTGCTTAAAAGTTGGGGATATTCTAACTTAGAACTTGATATTAAATTAAAACCAGATAATGTTTTTGAGATAGCTTCAATTACTAAACATTTTACAGCAGCTGCTATTATGCAATTAGTAGAAGCAGGAAAACTAGATTTAGATGATAATATAAAAAAATGGATTAAAATAGATACTAAAGGTAAAAAAATTACCGTTAGAAATCTACTCGGACACACCGCAGGATTTGGATTTCCAATGCCTGGTGCCCCTAATCTTAAAAACACAATAACAAAAAATGGAAGAAAGATTGATGTAAGTTGGAAAGAAACTGATGTTAGCTTAGATGAACTTGTCGATAAAAAAACCAGAAAAAGAATTATAGAAATTGGAGAGCAATATGATTTTCAATTTGAACCAGGTGATGAGCAAAGTTATAGTAATTTTGGATTTATATTACTTAGTTTTATAATTGAAAAAACTTCAGGAAAAACTTATGAAGATTATATACAAAAGAATATTTTTGATAAGGTAGGTATGAAATCATCATACTGTGGCCAAGTTGATGGTATTATAAAGAATAAAGTTACCGGATATGAAAGAAAAAATATCGGTGAAGGAAAAGAATTAAGATTTGATAAAGATAATGTCTTAGTAAAATCTAGGTCATGTAATTTAAATGTGCCTTTAGGTGCTGGTTGTATTCAATCAACAGTTGGTGATTTACACAAATGGAATCAATTTTTACATGGTGAAAAATTATTTTCAGAGGAAACATATAAGGAATACATTAAACAAACTGAATTAAATTCCGGTCAAATAACAAGAACCGCTAAAGGACTTTGTGTTACTGATTGGAATAATAAAAAGTTGTTTTTTCACGCGGGTGGAATAGACGGATTTTCATCTATGAATTTTTATTTTCCAGAAGATAAGATTTCAGTCATAGTTTTTATAAATACTTCAGGATTTGGAATTCCAAGATATTCAAATAATTTTGATACAGGTTTAGCACATGGTTTAGAAAGCTTCATAATTAATCACGCTTCACATTGGGTTTATAATATGGATGTAAAATCTATTGATAATTTTAGTGGAAGAGAAGAAGTCGTGTTTAGTGGCGATTTGGATAAATATGTGGGTCTCTATAAACACAGTTCAGAAATGACTTTAGAATTTATTAAAGTAGGTAAAAAATTACATCTAAATTTTAACAAATCTAAAAAATCGGTTCCACTTTACTACATAGGACAAGATACTTTTTCAGAAGGTGACTTTTATTTAAAATTTTCAGACAAAGAAGTTCATTTAGATGCTTGTGGTGGATATATGATATTTAAAAAATAAAAAACCGATTGTGTCTGTGTGAATCAAACACTAATCGGTCCTAAATGGTTTCAGAATTCACATTTCATCCACCTGTCATACACCTTTTAATTCGACCGTATCGATATGACTGATACTGACATCTACTGCGGGACCAACAGATTTATTATCCCCCTAACCTCGGCAAAAGTTAGCCTGTTATTTACCTTAGATTGCCGTCTTGGCTTATTACAGGATATTTGTTAATTTGGGTTTCGGTATAACTTAAATACCTTGTAACAAATATAAGGATTTTCACTGAAAGGACCAAATTTTTTTACTATATAATTCTTAATTTAAAAAATAAAGATTATGAACGATGGAAGACACATTTGGACCTCACATCACCCTTGACTTAAAAGGGTGTCCTAAAGATATATTATCTAATTATCAATTACATTTTGATTATTTAAAAAATATACCTGAGTTAATCCAAATGACTCCAATCACACAACCATATGTTTTTCCTTATGAAGGTTTAGTTCCTGAAGATAGGGGAATTACCGGAATTGTAATTATCGCAGAATCACATATTTCTGTTCATTCTTTTGAAGAAAAAGGATATTGTTTTATAGACATTTTTTCTTGTAAGCCTTTTGATTATGATGAAGCCATTAGACTAACTAAAGAAATTTTTCAACCATTAGATTGGGAAGTAAATGTTGTTTCAAGAGGTAATGATTTTCCAAGATAAAAAAATTTTTAAAAAATCAAAAAAATGAGTTTTTAGAATAAATATATAATGTAATAAAAAAATAATAATAGATTATGAAAAGTCTTAAACATGTAAAATTATTTGAATCATTTATAAATGAGGAATACACTCAATCTGTAAAAATGGTACAGAATTTACTAATGATTCAATCTGAAATGATGAAAGCACTAGACTTACCGGATGCAGAAGCAAAAGCAAAAAGAGGTGAACTTTTTAAAGAATATGAAAAAGTGCGAGCAGAGTTAGAAAAATTTCTTATGTCAACTTATGATGTGAAAATACAAAATACACACTCACACAACATGGGGAAAGATTTTACTAACTTTTTCATATACTTTGAAATACCCGAAGGATTTTTTACAAGAGTTAAAAGATTCTTTGGATTTGGATTATCTAAGGTCCAAATATGCTACAGAGTCAGAAATATCGATCAATTACAATATGATGTTACAGGACCAGGTAGTTATTCGATTAGTCCAGAACAAATGGAACAAAATCGAAGAGTTTGTGAAGAATCAGTTCAATTACAATTAGGATCTGATAGGAGAAATGTATTTGATGATGCAGATAAAACTCTTGATGCGAGGGAAGATATCGAATTACCAGAAGATGCTGCCGAGACTATAATAAATGTGATTAGAGAAATAAATCCATCAACTTCAATAAGACAAACTACTCAATTAGTAAATTTATTGAACGACGATTCATTTTCTCAATACCAAAAAGAATTAGAATATGGTAAAACTGATCCCAATTTTAAATATGTTGTAGCAAACAAAGTAGTATTAGCATAACAACTGAAAAAAATAATAAAAAAACCAGTCATAAGACTGGTTTTTTTATTTCCTATAATTTTCAAACTTATTCTTTAAATCATCGATATTAAATCCAAAGATTAAGAGTAACATTATTATAAATACTACTGCTAAAAATATACAAGCAACAAGAGCTAAGGGTATCCAAAGAGGTGACGTAACCCACCACCAAGACCAATCAATGTTTCCTGTTAATTTAAGAACTAAAAATACTACGAATAGCACTCCTGTTAATCCGATACCTGATGAAGATGATTTTGATGCCATAATTATTAATTTATACCTAATTTATCTAAAATGTTGTTTCTTTTTTGAGTTTTTGTAGAGAATTTTGGAAGTCTAAATACATCAGACATATTGAAAATTCTCATTTCTCTTGCTAAATTTGATGTGTATCTTAATTGGTCTTTTCGTTTTTCAATTAATCTACCCATAATCATATAATAATAAGTATCTCCTTCCAATTCACAATAAATTAATGTTGAAATTGATAGTTGATAACAATCTTCTATTTCCCAACCAATTTCATCATCGTCATTTGCTAGTCCTATAATTGTGAAGATTATAATTAATAGACATAAGATGCCAAAGATAATCCAAATAACGATATTACCGTCATGGTACTCATAATATACTAATTGGTTATTTTGAACCTTTTCCGGTTTATTAGAAGAAACTACATCATAAGGATTTTCACCACCGTTATGTGATCGTATAACATAAATATTTGTGTTACCGTCTTTTGTTTGAGCAGCTATATCATGGTATTCATATCCACCTGGTATAGTTCCTGCGTAATTGAAAGATACAATTGCACCAACCACCATTAATAATTTGATTGGATTTTTAATTACTAAATATTTGATAAAGTTTAAAACGAGTTTTAAATAAGACATTTTTACAAATTTTTGATAAAGATAAATAAAAAATTCTATTTAATATATACAATATGTTAAAAATTTTAGACTGGAAAAGTTTTAATGAAGGATATAACAAACCTCGTGCTGGTGGAAAACACCGATGGTCTGTTAAATATAAAAAGAAAATTAATTGTTCAAACCCAAAAGGTTTTTCACAAAAGCAATATTGTAAAAGAAAACGAAGAGGTGGTAATTACAAAACAGAGTCGGTTCAATTTAATTCGATGAAAAGTGAATTAGAACAAATATTCTTTGATGTTTCTGATGTCTCTAGTTGGTATGTCACTGTTGATGAGCACAATAATTCTCTATCTCACGATTGCTTGGTTTATATTTCATTTGGAGATGAAGACTCTTACCATAGAGAAAATGATGGTGAAGATTGGGGATACCCTCAAAAAGAAATTAATGAAGAATTAATAGATTGTATTAAAAGATCAATTGATGTTATGGGTGAAGAAGAGTTTTCATATCAGTTGTCATTTTGTGAAGAATACTCACATCATCCAGAAGAAGATATTATATCAAAGATAGAAGTTGATGATTTGTATGATGGAATGATAATGTCAGAAAACGAATCAATAAGAATAGAATTTAAAAAGTGAAACATATAAAAAGATTTAAAATATTTGAAGATGTAGAAGATGATGAGAATGCTGAAATTCCTGAAGGATTTGAGTATTCTTGGAATGATATTTATGAGTCACTTCTTTATTTAACTGATATTGGATTTGAGATAGATGAAAAATCTCAAAAAAGATATTTAGCAGATGAAAAAGGTATAGAAGTAAAAGGTGAAAGTGGTCACCGATATAACAACTGGGAATATAAATCTAATATAGAATTAGCTAAGAATGCTATCTATGAAATTAAACTATTTAAGAAAAAAGAATCTAATAAAATACATAAAGAAGTTTCAACTGGTGGATATTCGAGTAGAACTAATCATTATTATTTAGATAGTGATGTTGAAGAATTACTTAGAATATACGAAGAAATAGCTTCTTTTTGTGCTCATTTTGATAAAGCTTATCATAATTTAACAATTGAAGAAGGTGGATATTCGGTTTGGCTTGTTGCTTCTTCTGATGTTACTGGTGATTTCATTAATAAAAAATTAGATGATGAATTAAATAGCAAGGTTAATTCTAAGATAAATGGTCAAGTTTGGGACACTTTTAGAAGACTCTCTTCAAGTAATAAGTTTTTTACCAAAAAATTCAGAGAATCATTTTTTAATGGAACTTTAGGTTCTATAAAAGGTGGAGTGGCAATTTATGTATTTGATTGGAATTCCGTAACCAAAGGTGTTTATAATACAAACTCTGGCCAACTTGATAATATTATTGATTCGATTTTAGGCACATTTAATAACACAGGATATTGGAATTATGGAAAATTCGGATACAAAGCCGAATTTAGAGAGTTAAAAGAATCAGATTTTGAAAATATAAAAGAAGATTGGCAAATTACCAAGTTAAAAAAGTATGTAGGAACAAAATCTATCATAGTCAAATTTAACTACGATGAAGTATTCAAAAAGGTAAAAGAAGATTTATTAAAAGGAGAAGATTAATCAACCTTTTCTTTTAAGACAATATTTGAAAAAAGACTCCAAACAGAAGCATAATGTTCATCGTTTAAAAGAACATCACATTCTGTGTGTTTCAACTCAGCACAATAACAATCTAAGTACCAAAAAAACTTATCTACTACTGGTTTTGATTTTTCACAAGGTTCATTTCCTTTGAGTCTTTTAATAGCGTTTTCTCTAATCAAAGTAGGACAAGTTTTCATAAGTGGTAGATTAATTTTTGTAAAGTATTTATTAAATTAATATTATAAAATTATTAAAAAAAGGGACATCTTGATCCACTTCCACTTTCTCTTATCTCACGAAGTCCTTTATTTACCTGATTAATATCAGAGTGCAAAGTTATAAAAATAAATTTTATTTTTGATAAAAATTTCTTAAACATTTTTGATTTTTATTTTTGCGATTCTATCAGCATGTCTTCCACCTTCAAATTCGGTATTTAAGAAAGCATCAATACATTTAATTGCTTCTTCTTTTGAAATGTATCTTCCAGGAAGTGAAAGAATATTTGCATCATTGTGTAGTCTTGCCATTTCTGTAATCTCCGAGTTCCAACAAAGAGCACATCTTATATCTTTCCATTTATTAGCAGCCATTGAGATTCCATTACCTGATCCACAAACTAAAATTCCTAAATCAGCTTTTCCTTCAGATATTTGACTAGCAACTTTATGTGCAAAATCCGGATAGTCAGCTCTTTCTTCCGAGTAACAACCCCAATCATTAATCTCTAATTTATGCTCAGTAATTGATTCGAGATATTCTTTGATATATTGTTTTAGTTCGAATCCAGCGTGGTCTGAACCTAAGGCGATTCTACTATACATTGTGTGATAATAACCAGTTTTCTACTTCTTCTTTAGTCCTAACGGTTAAAAGACCGAATGTGTCGATGTAGCTTTGACCGAGTGCGTTTGGAATCAACATTTTTTCAATTTTGTTTTCGTTGTTGATAACCATAAAATTCATATGAGTTTTTGGTTTTCTTTTAGCAGTTTCAGCTGTCTTAACTACTTTTTTTGATTTAGATTTTTTAGGCTTGTCCATAATTTAGAGATTTATGGATTTTATAAAAAAATTAAAAAAAGTTTATTTGAAACCGATCGTGAATGATAAAATTTCACCACAATCAAAAGTTTGATCTAATAAAGAGTTTGATGGAATTTGTGTTCTAGTTGTTCTAGCTGCCACCATTCCTACCTTTTCTACAACATAAGCATAATCAATAGACTTTCCTTCTAACTCACTAGCATATCTATCAATTTCTCCTGCAATTTCAGACCATTGAAATGGATTACAATTTGAATAGGAATAGACTGTTCCATTTATTGGTTTAAATATTCTAAAATAATCATCACTTACTTGAATTATAAAGTTATCATCTTCTAAGTGTCTTAAATAATAATCAACATCTTCTTGAAGGCTTTCTTTAACTATTCTAAATTTAAGAAGTGGTTTATCATTTATTGTGATGTCTCCTTTTTTATTCTTTCCAATTTTCTTCACTACTATTTTCTTATTTTTAAATCTTCCACCTAAAACGGTATCTCCTATTTCAATTGGAACTTTAATAGTTTCTTTTAACTCTATAGTTTGACATCTACCGTCTTTTCCAAATGCTTGTTCATAGGTTATAACTTCGATGTTTTTATATCCCCATTTGCCATATTTTTCTCTAAACTGACCAATTTCAGTTACTTCAGGATTAGTCTGTCTCTTAAGTGATTCTGATTTATTATTCTCTCTAACTATATGTGATACTCCTTTATCTGTATAAACAAAATCGATTAAGTATCTACCAATCATTGGTATTATATGGTCTTCCGGCTCACACTGGGAATTTATTGGGGCTGATTGCTCACAATAAGCCAATTTGCAGTCTATTCCTTTTTTCTGACACCACTGATAGAAATCTTTAGCAAAAAAAGCACAATTTGCAAGTGAATTTTGTATATTCCATTTACACTCTTTTATGTAGTCATTTACAAATTCTATATCTTTATAAATTATCTCACATATCTTTAATTGTGTTATATTTTTTAATTTATCTTTAATTTCATCAAAATTAGAACTATGAAAAGAATTAGTCACCATACCATTTTCATCAAAATATAGAAAGTGTGAGAATTCAAGTGAGTAACCTTCACCTGTCAAATAATTATTAATTGATTCTAAAGTTTCAATATATTTTGATATATCAAAGAAAATTTCTGAAAGTTCATCTTCATCGTCTCCTATAAGTATAGAGATTTTTTTAACAGGTGAATTTGGACTATACTCCTTTAAATCACTAACTTTAATAGATATATCATCGTCTGACATATCTAATAAAATGTTCCTCACAAAGGTTATATCATTATCATTGGGCGAAATCATCGATTTAGATTCAAATAATTTATATGATTTTAGATGTTTCATGCTTGATTATTTATTTGATATTCAATCCCTGCTAATCTATTCATCCAACCATCACCGTGTATATTCCAAGTTGGAGCTTGTTTATATCTTGATTCTCTGAACTTTTTAATTGAGTTAAATAGTTCTTGTTGGTCTAATGAGTTTAACCTTCTTAAATTAGATTTAGAATAAACATTTCCAGTTAAATTTATACCTTGGTCCTTAGCCGCATCTCTTATCACTTGAGACATACCATCAATACCTTGATTAACACATCCATCATAAACAATGTTAGCCACTGATTGATCACAAAGAAGACCTAAGTTTTGTGCATCCCAATAATCTTTTTTATAGATTTGTAAAGCTGTTTTATAAGTGAGATTTTCCATATCTTCTCTTTTAGGAATTTTACCTAAATGTTTTTGAAGTACTGGGGCAGATATACCGTGATTTGTTCCAATAAATCTCATTCCATATCCAGGAACTTCAACCCAGTTACCGGTATCATTTCTATCATCAGAGTAACCAGCTTCAACTTCTTTAACAGCTGATTGAGCTTGTTCGAAAGAAGAGCCCTTATGTAATTCTATAATTTCTTCTTTAATTTTAGGATCAATTTGCTCAGTTTTTGTTTGTTGTGGCTCATTTTGTTTAGGTGTTGATTCCTCACCACCAACTAAATAAGAGAGTGATGCAATTGTTAAAAAAACACTTGTGTAATGAGTTAGTAAAAACTTTCTCATTCTCTCTGGAAGAGACTTTAGTCTATTAACTAACTTAACATAGTATTTTTTTAATTGTGTCTTATCTAATTTAGATATAAAGTTTTTAAGTCTTTCTAGTCCGCTACTTAATTTATCTAAACCCTTATCAATTAAGTCCGGTTTTTCTTCCATATCATCCGAAGTGGTAGGTTCTTCCTCTTTCTTAGTCAAATCCCATTCAATGGTGTTGGGTCCGGTCCAAACACCTTCTGATTCGACTATTCGGTAAATATCGTCTAATATAGAATCAAACTCTTTTTCTAAAAGAAATTCATTGTATTTTTTTACCATAAACTATATATAATTTTTTACATAGAACATTTATGTCTTTGAATTTTGAAAAACTAAAACAAGATTGTGATCTTTACTATTCAAAAAATAGAGAACTAGAAATAAATTTTTCTCTAGAAAATTTAGCTTATACTTGGGGTTATACCTATTTTGATACTTTTTCAGAAGTAATTAAAAGAGTCAAAAGACCAAAGAGATTTATTATATTCGGATGTTCTATTGGATACCAATGTTTTTTTTGGAATTTTTTATTTCCGGATATACCGGTTATCGGAATCGATATATTACAACATAGAATAAATTGGGGTAATTCAAAAATAGATGAATATAGTTTAAAGAACGTTGAACTTTTTTGTGGTGATATAAATAATTTTATAATACAAGATGGAGACCTAATTTGGCAAAATGACCTTCTTATTCCGGATGATATAATCTACGAATTAACACTCTCAAATATATCAAATAATGATATAGAAATAATATCATATAATAAAATGAGCTGTTTTGTAAATTTTGAGATAGTGAATTTGACCGATGAAGTGATTCTAAAATCTGATAAAAGTTACAAAATAGTTGCTGATAATCTTATAGGTAAGACCTCTTGGTCAGATATTACTGACTTTTTCATTTATTCAAAAGAATTAGTTGAAAATTCTGATTTAAATAATTTTGTATTTGGTGTTGAACACATCTGTAAAGAATTTATGGTTCCTGAAATTAATTTGAAATCATACGATGATATGAATTTTTCTAAAAGAAATGTAAAATCTGAAGATTTACGTCTATTATATAACAAATATTTTAGCAAAAAGGAGTTTGTTGAAATAGGATTCAATGTTCCTGAGCTTTATTTTTATGATTATAAAAAATGTGATTTGTCAAAAATATTAACAAAATATGATAGTTTTGTGGCTAAACCTGCACATTTTTCAGAATCAGTCGATGTTTTTATAAAAAAAGGCGCAAACTATAATTTAGATATTGATTTAGTTAATAAAAAATTAAATGATAGAATTGATATAAGTGACAAGAGAAATTGGAGAAGAAGACCAATTGATGTAGATATCTATTGGAAGAATACAGAAAGAGGAGTTATTATAGAAGAGTATATTAATGTCTTATATGAGTTGAAAGTTTTTGTGGTTTTTGGTGAACCTTTGATCGCGGATCTAAGAACAGGTAACACTGAATTGTATACAATTGATTTTATTAGAAAAGATAACAAATATCTAAATTGGAACAATGAATATGAAATTATAAAAGAGTTTGCTAGAAAATTAAAAATAGATTTTTTTAGAATAGATTTTCTTTACGATGGATATAAACTATACGCAAGTGAGTTGGCATTTATGCCTGGAACTTTTTTACCAGATAATATACAATCATTTATTTTAAAAAAATGGAGACAACCCTATTTTGAGTATTATTATCCACATCTTTGCTAAACTTATTATTAAATATTAAATAGAATCAACCTATGTGTAAAATATGGCAAGTTATAGCAAACTTCGAAGACTGGGATTCTGACTGGTTTGTAACTATTGGATATTTCACTGATAAGTCAGTGGCTGAAAATACCAGAGATAAATGGGATAGTATATTTAGTGAGGTTCTAGAACTATTAGAAGAGCCAAAAGATTGGGATCCACGACAAGATGAATACTACCAACATCCTTATTATGTAAAAGGAGACACTGAATGGGGTCTTCCTGGAACATCAACCCTTTACTGGACTGGTTCTAAACAACTTGAAGAGTTATTAGAAAAATACGAATATGTGAGACATCTTAAAGGATTCCAAATCGATGAATATGAATTAAATCAAGATATATTTTTAAACACTCCTGATTTCACAGGTGATGTGAAAAAACCTCTTAAAGATCTCTTTAATTCTTTAGAAAGGGATTGGAAATTAAAACAATTAACAGAATGAAAGTAGATGTATTATTAGGTCTCCAATGGGGAGACGAAGGAAAAGGAAA
>Ga0315900_10005082_pt1 | contig 18214 bp, 17 predicted proteins | sample LakEriMetagenome_FD_203521 | JGI IMG/M metagenome (GOLD analysis project Ga0315900, IMG submission 203521) | Freshwater fungal communities from buoy surface, Lake Erie, Ohio, United States - Buoy 12 MA114 | ecosystem: Environmental > Aquatic > Freshwater > Lake > Lake biofilm | place: USA: Lake... | reverse complement strand
CTCCATCGCTCCGGGCCCGGTAAAGCGGCCCAGGAGCGCATCACCCGATCCGCTCAAGACAAGCCCGCTGAGGTTCGGCAGATGCACCACGACCCGCGTGGAAAAGCTGGACCCTCCCGGGATCTTGCCGATGGTCACCGGTCCGAGCCACACCCTTGTTCGACGCTTGGGGTGGCCTTCTGCCTGGACCTCGCGGTGGTCCTTCTGCCTAATGGTCAGGGTGCCGCCCTTCACAGTGGCCTCCACGTATGGCAGTTCATCGGTCGGGCCGATGGCCACCACCGAGAAGGGACCTTGGTAGAATTCCACGTGGAGGGAGCCCAACAGCGTCACCTTCTCGAACCCGGTCAGGTCGAAGCGCCGCTCCGTTTCCGAGGTCGGGGCCGCAGCCGTGGATCGCGTCGGTGCGGGGGGGGGCGTGGCTGAAGGCGCAGGGGAAGGTCCGGCTGAAGGTCCAGGCACCTGCACCGGCCTTGATGCGGCTGGGGCGGGATCCACCGCAGCGAGCGGCGCATCGGGTGCCGGGTCCGCGGTAAGCACAGGGCTGACCTGCGCGGACGGTGCGGTGGCAGGCGTCAGTGATGCCGCTGGGTCGATGACAGCAGGAGGTGCCGGGTCGCTTTCAATGGCCTGCGCGGGTGGCGTTATGGCCTCTGATGCGGATGGCGGCGTGGTGGGACCGGTGATGAGGAAGTAGAGCAGTCCACCGACGAGAAGCGCGCTTGCAGTGGTCATGATGATGGTGTTGAGGTTTATCGTACGGTACCAGGGCTTGGGTGGCGGCGGCGGAGGGAACTGGCCCACCCACTGTTGCACCCGGTCGAGGGTCACTTCCAGGGGAAGTGAACGGAGCAGATCAAGCTCCGGGGTTCGGCGATCATGGACGGTCATGGCAATAGGGTGATGAGGGTGAGCAGGGTGCGGATGCGGGCGGGGTTGGCTGTGGTGGGCCTGTCGCGGAGCAATTCGCGCAGTGCGGACCTGGCGCGGCTCACCCGCGTCTTCACCGCACCCTCGGAGCTGTTCTGCACCACGGCGATCTCGGCCATGGGCAGTCCGGTCACCTCGAAGAGGAGGAGCGCTTCGCGCTGATCGGCGGGCAGCTTGTCCAGTGCGCGGTAGAGGAACTGCACATCGAGCAGGGTCTCGGCGCTCACGCCCTGGGCATGCAACCGCGCCATCTGGCGCTCCTCCACATCGGCCGTGCGCCGACTTACGCGCCAGTTGCTGATGGCCCGGTTGCGTGCCGCGCGCAGCAGGTAGTGCAGCAGCTCGTCGGGCCTTTCGATGCGGTGGAAGTGATGGAAGGCCGAGAGCAGCACGTCCTGCATCAGGTCCTCCGCATCCATGCGCGCATGGGCCATGGCCGAGCAATACCGGGTGAAGGCTTCGTGGCAGCCTTCATAGGCCCGCATGAAGGCCGCCTGCTTCGCCTGGTGCGCGACAGCCTCAGCCGTGTGCGCCGCGGACGTGGCCGCAGGCGCAACGGTTGGACCGCTTGGAGCATGGTGGGGTGATGGCATGGTCGATCGGCTGGTTCAAAGGGTATGTCGCGGTCGGAGGCATAAGGTTACAACGCCGAACAACGGGCGGGCTGTCAGAGGAGATCGCGGTTTGATGAATATGCGGCGCGTGTATCCATACGACCGGTGCGGGTGGCCATCACTCCAATGTTCTCTTCTGCAGGCACCGCGTCGGCCCGGGGAATGACTGCATCCAGGAGGGGTGTGGCGTGAAGGCCGTCACCGCCATGGCGTGAACCTGCGTCGGCTACCGTTGGCCCTTGATGGGCAGGTGTTCCTGATCCCGTCCGATCACCGCTTCCAAGCAAGCGATCCTCGCGTTATCGGACAGGCCGGTGGGTCGGTCGCACGGGCAACCGGTTGCGGCATTGGCGCACAACGATCATCAACCCCATGACGCGGTGCTCTAACATGACACGATCGGCAAGGACCGGTGCTGTCATCAATGCCGGACCCGTCGCATCAGAAGAACTCCATGCGTTCGATCTCAAGCGAGAAAGCCCCTTCCTTCTTCTGTGTGGTGATGATGCCCATGCGGACAACGTTCTTCAGGACCGATGGATCCATCTTCCTGCCCGTTGGTTCTCCGATCACCGTCTCCTTGAAGTCCTTGAAATAGATGGTTGCGGTCTCCCAGGTACCGTCCTTTTGCGCACGGAACTCGTTCTTGTAATTGGGCCTGGTCCAATTCTGGCTGTCCTCCAGGGTGAATGCGAACCGTTGGTCCGTTGACCTGAAGCGGATCCTCACCCCCTTGTATCCGGACAGGTCCACCTTGGAGAACCTGGTCTTCAGGGATGCGAACCCTCCATAGTTGTCCAGGGAGATGACCCCGCTAAGCTGGACGGAGTTGTCGGTGTATTCGACCCTGGACCTTGACACACCGCCCATGATGTTGTCCGAGATCAACACCCAGTCACTGATCTTGCCCGGCTTGTTGCCGAACTCAAGGACCAGCGCTTCGCGCGGCGCTGTGGGCAGGGTCAGTGCGAGCAACAGGATCAGCAAGCTTTTCATCTTTTCTATGGGATCTCTTATGGGGAACAAAGCCCATGGCGGTTGGTTCGATGCCATGCTTCTGCATACGGTCAGAATAACGAGCCACAGCCTGGCCTTGTGAATGACCTTCCGAGGCGGGGGCATCGCTGGGTGCTCATGTCCTGGAAAGTTGGAACAACGTGGGCAGGTCGAAGGTCCTTGATCGGATGAGCTGGCAGCCACCTTTTCCGAAAAAGTCCAGAATTGGCCTGGTGCTCGCCCCTGCCTCGTTCAGCAGCTTGACCAAGTTCGTCGGGTCCGGCACGTCCCTCTACCACATCTCTCAGGGCATGGACCTTTTGGTCGGAAAGGTGCTTCAACAAGGGGGGCATGATGCTTTGGTGATCGGGTACGGCCATGGTGCGGAAGGTCTATTGTCGCGACATGATCGCACAGGTGGAGGCAAGCCCCGCGTGAGGGGGCGCAGCGGCAGCCTGCTGAAGGAACGGCCAAGCAGCCACGTGCAGCGAGGAGGCGGTCCGCCACACGGCGGAAAGCCACCGCAGCGCCGTGGATGCTGGCCGGGCCGAAGCAGCTACAGCGAAGCACCCGACTTCGCCCTCCTCCGTCGGGCTTCGTCGGGCGCAGCCCATGCACACAGGTTGAAGGAGGGCGAAGGCACGCCCAACTGCCGATCAGACAATGCGATGATCCGATGGTCAGAAGATCGTCGGAGTTGGTAGCCGTCCAATTCTTCTACATGTAGGGCCGGAAGCAGGCATTTCCATTATCTGATCGTCTGATCTTCTGATCCGCTCTCACGTTCTCCTGTTCGCCAACAGCACCGGCGCCTGCCCGTCGAAGGGGTTGTCCATCCGGCCGATGCTGCGCGCATCCATGCCGCTGGCGCGCATCACGGTGCGGTCGCCGAAGCGCTTGCGGATCCTGTCCATGGCCTGGTAGAGGCTCATGGCCTCCTCGGTGTCCGTGAAGGCGTTCATCTGGTGCCCGCCGCCCACCAGGTGGCTGAAGCGTACGCCGATCAAGCGGATGCGCTGCCGCCGGTCGTACAGCGTGCGGAACAGTTCGTGCACCACAGGCAGGATCAGGTGGTCGCACGCCGTGTAGGGGATGCGCTGCTGCCGCGTGTGCGTGTCGAAGTCGGCATAACGGATCTTCACCGCGATGCAGCTGGTGAGCTTGGCGCCCTTGCGCAGCTGGAAGGCCAGGCTCTCGGCCATGGCGGTGAGCATGCCGCGCAGCTTCACCACATCGATGGTGTCGCGCTCGAAGGTGCGCTCGGTGCTGATGCTCTTGCGCTCGTGCCACGCGATCACCGGGCTGTCGTCGATGCCGTTGGCCTTGCGCCACAGCATCGGCCCATGCTCGCCCAGCAGCCGCTGCATCAGCTCGATCGGCAGCTCCTGCATGGTGGCGATCCGCATCACGCCCATGCTGCGCAGCAGGTGCGCCGTCCTTTCGCCCACGCCGGGGATGGCCTCGATGGGCTTGGGCGCCAGGAAGGGCTTCTCGGTGCCGCGCTCCACGCGCTTCTGCCCGTTGGGCTTCGCATCGTTGGTGGCCACCTTGCTCACCGTCTTGTTGATGCTCAGCCCGAAGCTGTTGGGCAGGCCCGTCTCCTGCTCGATGTAACGCTTCAGCTCCGTGGCCAGCTGCATGGCGCCGAAGAACTTCTCCGTGCCGCTGAAGTCCACGTAGAACTCGTCCACGCTCGTCTTCTCGAACAGGGGCACCTTCTCGCGGATGATCTCCGTCACCTCGTCGCTCTTCTGCATGTACGCGCCGCTGTTGCCGCGCAGGATGATCGCCTCCGGACACAGCTGCTTGGCCATCTTCATGGGCATGGCGCTGCGCACGCCGAAAGTGCGCGCCTCGTAGCTGCAGCTGGCCACCACGCCGCGGTCGCTGTCGGCGCCGATCAGGATGGGACGGCCCTTCAGCTCCGGGTGCGCGATGCGCTCCACGCTCACGAAGAAGCTGTCCAGGTCCAGGTGGAGGATGGTGCGTTCCATGTCGATCGGTCGATCAGAAGATCAGATGATCAGAAAATGCTGCTTGGTAGGTGGTTGGGGGTATTGTTGTCATCGGCCATGCATTCCCATTGTCTGATCGTCCGATCAGCTCATTATCTGATCTGCATTTTGGGCGCCTGATCGGGCTGTCCGCTGCCGCTCCCTCCCGATGCATATCGGGACCTGGCGGAGATCCCTGTCCGACCAACAGTTTCATGTTGACAAAATATCCGTCATTTTGCGTCCGATAAATTAGTCATTATGTTTGTGCTGTCAGGAAATTGATCCATGTGTTGATGGGAACCTTGTCGCTGCCGCACATTCGGGGACAGGAGGCCGCCGGGCAGGAACCGTTCGCCTACAGGGTGAACGAGGCGCCCGCCCGCTATACCGCCGTGGCTCCGCCCGATGCCGCCATCACCGGCCGTATCCATGTGATCCGTGGCCAGAGGGTGATGCTGGACCGCGACCTCGCCGCACTCTACGGCGTGGAGACCAAGCAGCTCAAGCGCCAGGTGCGCCGCAACATCACCCGCTTCCCGGAGGACTTCATGTTCGAGTTGACGGAAGAGGAGAACGAGTCTTTAAGGAGCCAGTTTGGCACCTTAAAGCAAGGAGCGCACGCCAAGTACCTCCCCATGGCCTTCACCGAACAAGGTGTGGCCATGCTCTCCAGTGTCCTGAACAGCGAGCAGGCCATCCTGGTCAATATCCACATCATCCGGGTCTTCAGCCGGATGCGTGAGGTGTTTCTTTCCCATCGGGAGATCCTCCAGAAGCTGGAGCAGTTGGAGGAACGCCTCTCCGGTCACGACGAGGAGATCCAGGCCATTTTCGACCACCTCACCGAACTGGTATCGCCGACCGCACCGCAGCGCGGTCCGATCGGCTTCAAGTCCTCCGCCACCGACAACTGACGATCACTAACGCTCATCCCCATGGCAACCCCGCTCTTTGGATCCAACATCAAGCTCCTCCGCCAGCGCCGCGGCCGCTCGCAGGAGGAGGTCGCCATCGCGCTCGACGTCAAGCGCAGCAGCTACAGCGGCTACGAGAACGGCAGCGCCGAGCCGTCCTTCGACCTGCTCGTGCGCATGAGCGAGTACTTCAAGGTGAGCATCGACAAGCTGCTCAAGGACGACCTCACGGCCCTCAGCGAAAGCCAGCTCGGCATCCTGGAACGCGGCGGCGACATCGACCTCAGCGGCCGGCGCTTACGCGTGCTGGCCACCACGGTGGACCGTGAGGACCGCGAGAACGTGGAGCTGGTTCCCGAGAAGGCCAAGGCCGGCTATGCCCTGGGCTACGCCGATCCGGAGTACATCAGCATCCTGCCCACCTTCCAGATGCCCTTCCTCGCCAAGGACCGCAAGTACCGCACCTTCCAGATCAGCGGCGACAGCATGCCCCCGGTGAACGATGGCTCCTGGGTCACCGGGGAGTATGTGCAGAACTGGCAGACCATCCGCGATGGCCAGCCCTACATCGTGGTCACCAAGGACGATGGCATCGTCTTCAAGGTGGTGTACAACCAGCTCAAGGACAAGGGCAACCTGCTGCTTTGCAGCACCAATCCGCTCTATTCGCCCTACGAGGTGCCGGTGACCAACGTGCTGGAGATCTGGAAGTTCGTGCACTTCATCAGTGCCGAACTGCCCGAGCCCAACATGAGCCGCGACGACCTGGCCCGCAGTGTGGTGGAGCTCCGCAAGGAGGTGGGCCAGCTACGCCTGGCCATGGAGCAGCAGGGCCGGCTATCCTTCTAGATCAGGGCCGAGGGGAGGTGCCCGATCCTGGATCGGCGTGCCCATGAACAAGGACCGGTGCATGGATCCATGTTAGATCCATGTTAACTTGGAGTGAACATAACGGTATCTTTGGGCGTATCAGTTCCCCAAGTGCTTCACATGCGGTCCATGTTCATCTCCCTCATCCTGCTCCTGGCCCAGGCAGCCCAAGGGCAGGAGATCCTGGCCCAGGAACGCTGGCCTGATGGCACGCTGAAGGCCACGCGCTATGCCGAGGGTGGCCGCATCCACTTCATCACGTACCACGAGAACGGACGTGTCCGCCAAGTGGGCTGTTTCCTGAACGGGCGCCGCGATGGCCTTTGGCGTGAGTACAGCGACACCGGGGTGCTCCTCACCAAGGCCGGCTTCCGCAATGGGGAGCGGCAGGGCGTGTGGGAGTTCCGCAGCCATGGTGATGCGGTCGTGGGTCGGCTCACCTACGCAGAGGGGCGCATCAGCACCGGTGAGCAGTACGATGAGGCCGGGACCTTGGTGGCCGTGCGCACGTACTGAGCCGGTGGCTTCCGTTCGGCGATCTCAACCTATCATTGCTCCAGTACCTGCCTGAGGCTGCCACTGCGAAGCACGTTCGCCGCAAGCGTCAACAAGGCCACCACCTGCATCACGGTGCCCAGCATCAGTTGGATGTTGGCCGATGGCCAGTGCAACACCTTGAAGAGGCCTCCCGATGTGATGATGGCGGTGCCGATCAGGAGCAGGGCGAGGGCGGTGCGGGTGTTCATGGCGGTTGGGGTATATGGATGGAATGCCCGGACTGCAGGAACGTAACGCGGATCAGCAGGTAAGAAGGAGCTTGGAATGTGCCGTCATCCCCGCTTGAACAGGTTCTCCGGGTCGGGGAAGGCCTTGAACTCGATGGCGTGGCCGTCGGGGTCCTCGATGAAGAGGCTCACCTGTTCGCCCACCTCGCCCTTCATCACCGTGCGGGGTTCAATGAAGAAGGGGTGGCCCACTTTCTTCAGCTTGTCGCGCAGCTTCTTCCAATCGGCCATGCTCAGCACAATGCCCCAGTGATCGCTGGGGATGTTGCTTTTCGGATTATAGATGCGGGCGGTCTTGATCAGCTTGGGCACCTCCTGAATGGTGAGCTGGTGGCCGAAGAAGTCATAGTCCACCCAGGAGTCCGCGCTGCGGCCTTCCTTGCAGCCAAGGAACTTGCCGTAGAAGGCCTTGATCCGTTTCAGGTCGGTGGTGGCGAAGGCCAGGTGGAAGGTGCCGGTCATGGTGCGGGTGCTGGTGCCACCAAAATAGAAAGGCCCGTCCCATTCCGGGGGCGGGCCTTTGCTCGTTTTCAGCAGGTGCCGGTTGGCGGCGCTCAGTCCTCGTCGCCCTCGTCCACTTCCTCCTCGGTGGCCTCCTCAGCGTCCTCGTCATCGGCATCGTCCTCTTCCGGCGTTTCCTCCTCGTCGCTGCCTTCATCGCCAGCTTCAAGGTCGGCACCGCCGTCCTCGATGTCTTCGCCCACGGGGGCGGCATCTTCCTGGTCGAGGAACTCCTCGATCTCGGCCCGGCTTTCGGGATTGATCTTGATCAGGTAGAGCGCATCGGGTGTGCGCAGCTCGATGACGCGCAGGATCTCCCCCTTGGCGGTGGGGATCGTCTTGATGTGCGTGCTGTCGATGCCGTCAGGATACTGCTCCTGCAGGGTCTCCTTGAGGGCGTCGGTCAGCGTGTTGAAGGAGCGGATCAGGCGTTGCATGACGTTGGGCTCACATGTCGAGGACGTAGGCGAAGATCAGCGGTGCCACAATAGTAGCATCGCTTTCGATGATGTACTTCGGGGTGTCGATGTCCAGCTTGCCCCAGGTGATCTTCTCATTGGGCACGGCGCCGCTGTAGCTGCCGTAGCTGGTGGTGCTGTCGCTGATCTGGCAGAAGTAGCTCCAAAAGGGGATGCTGTCCCGCTGCAGGTCCTGATGGAGCATGGGCACCACGCAGATGGGGAAGTCGCCCGCGATACCGCCACCGATCTGGAAAAAGCCGATGCCGTCGGTGCCGCAGTTGTTCGTGTACCACTCGGCCAGGAACATCATGTACTCGATGCCGCTCTTCATCATGGAGGGCTTGCAGTCGCCCGTGATGCAGTGACCGGCGAAGATGTTGCCCAAGGTGCTGTCCTCCCAACCGGGGCAGATGATCGGCAGGTTGCGTTCGGCGGCGGCCACCATCCAGCTGTCCTTCGGGTCGATCTGGTAGTACTGCTTGAGCACGCCCGAGTTGATCATCTCGTAGAAGTACTCGTGCGGGAAGCGCCGTTTGCCGCTCTTGTCGTCGGCGGTCCAGAGGTCCAGCACATGTTTCTCCAGACGACGGAAGGCCTCGTGCTCGGGGATGCAGGTGTCGGTGACCCGGTTCATGCCGCGGTCCAGCAGGTCGCGTTCCTGGGCGGGGGTGAGATCGCGGTAGTGGGGGATCCGCTCATAGTGGTCGTGGGCCACCAGGTTCATCACGTCCTCTTCCAGATTGGCGCCGGTACAGCTGATGATGTCCACCTTGCCCTGGCGGATCATCTCGGCCAGGATCTTGCCCAGTTCGGCGGTGCTCATGGCACCGGCCAGGGTGACCATCATCTTGCGGCCTTGGGCCAGATGGGCCTTGTAGCCTTTGGCGGCGTCCACGAGCGCAGCTGCATTGAAATGCAGGTAGTGCTTCTCCATGAAGGCCGATAGGGGACGGGTGTTGCTCATCGCGGTGTTTCGGGGCGAAATATAGACGCGTGCACGGAAATGGGCCGTGACATGAATGGATGTGAGGTCGTTCCGGTCAGGCTTCCTTGCCTGGCATGGGCAGGTAGCCCAGCAGTTGCAGCATGCGCTCGGCGCTCTGGGTGTCGGCGAACACGCTGTCCACCAGGGTGCCGTCGGGCGCCCGGTCGATGAGCACGTGCTTGGGCTTGGGGATGAGGCAATGCTGGATGCCGCCAAAGCCGCCCAGTGTGTCCTGGTAGGCGCCGGTGTTGAAGTAGCCGATGTACTGCCTGCGGTCCTCTTGGTACTTGGGCAGGTAGATGGCGTTGATGTGCTGCTCGCTGTTGTAGTAGTCGTCGCTGTCGCAGGTCATGCCACCCAGGAACACGCGTTCGTATTCATCGTTCCAGTTGTTGATGGGCAGCATGATAAAGCGCTTGCTGATCGCCCAGGTGTCGGGCAGGGTGGTCATGAAGCTGCCGTCGATCATGTTCCAGCGCTCCTTTTCGTTCTGCTTCTTCTGGTGCAGGATGCTGAAGAAGGTGGCGCCGCTGTCGCTCACGGTGAAGCTCCCGAACTCGCTGTAGATGTGTGGCTCCTGCACGCGGTTCTCCTCGCAGATGTCCTTGATGCGGCCGACGATCTCGCCGATCATGTAGTCCAGGTCGAAGCTGAAGTTCAGGCTGTTCTTGATGGGCAGGCCCCCGCCGATGTCGAGCGTATCCAGGCTGCGGCACAGCTTCCACAGGTCGCAGTAGACGTTCACGCACTTGGTGAGCTCGTTCCAGTAGTAGGCCGTGTCGGTGATCCCCGTGTTGATGAAGAAGTGCATCAGCTTCAGGCGGAACTTCTTCTGCTTGGAGATGTTCCGCATGTAGAAGGGGATGATGTCCTTGTACCCGATCCCCAGGCGGCTGGTGTAGAACTCGAACTTGGGCGCCTCCTCGGCGGCGATGCGGATGCCGATGTCGCACGGGCCCTCCACTACCTCGTCCAGCGCGTAGATCTCGTCCATGTTGTCGATGATCGGCACGATGTGGAAACCGCGGTTCGCCAGCCGGCCGATGCCCTTGATGTAGCGCTCGTCCTTGAACCCGTTGCACAGGATGGTGCTGTCCTTGGTGATGCGGCCGCGCTCAATGAGGAGCTCGATCATCTCCAGGTCGTAGGCGCTGCTGGTCTCCAGGTTCACACCCTTGTTCAGCACCTTGTCGATCACATAGCTGAAGTGGTTGCTCTTGGTGCAGTAGAAGTACTCGTATGTGCCGTGGTAATCGTGCTCCTTCAGGGCCTTTGCGAAGCTGTTCCGGGCCAGGTCGATCTTCTCGCCGATCTTGGGCAGGTAGGTGAGACGGAGCGGGGTGCCGTGCTTCTTCAGCAGGTCCACCAGCGGAAGACCGTTCCACACGAGATTCTCCCCGTCAAGTTGGAACTCGTCCTTGGGGAAATCGAAGGTCTGTTCGATCAGGTCGATGTAGCGCGTCTTCATCGGGCGTGATGGCCTGAAGTACCGGTATGGGTTCGAAGTTGGAAGTGACCGTATGCCGAAGGTGCGGCGGGTGTGCAGGACATGCGTGCCTGGCCTCCGGGGTATACGGCGCCGCACGTCATCGGAATGCGCGGGAGGGCACGGAGCGCTCCACGACCGTTTGAAGGCCGCTGAAGGGGCGGAGTGAGGGCCGGGTCATGGTGGCTCGTGCGCGGTGCAAAAGTAGATCCCGGACGATCCCGGTGCCGGTGAGCGAAAAAAATGAACGCGCGGTGTCCGGGGGGGTCACAACCAGCGCTTGCGGCGGAACCACAGGAGCATGAACAGGACCAGTACGCCCATCAGGCCCATCACCGCGAAATAGCCATAGCGCCAGCGCAGTTCGGGCATGTGGTCGAAGTTCATGCCGTAGATGCCCACCACGAAGGTGAGCGGGATGAAGATGGTGCTGATGATGGTGAGCAGCTTCATCACCTGGGTCATCCGTGCGTTCTGGCCGGCGTGATAGGTGTTCTCCAAGCTGCTCAACATCTCCCGGAAGGTGGAGATGGTCTCCGCGATGTACACCGTGTGGTCCTGCAGGTCGTTGATGTACCGGCGGGTGGACTTCTCGATCAGCGGGTTCTGCAGGATGTACAGACGGCCTGCCAGTTCGCGCGTGGGCATCACGTAGCGGTTCACATGGATCAGGTTGCTGCGGAGCTCCTGGATGGTCACCAGGTCCTCGTTCCCGGGTTTCACCAGGACCTTTCGTTCCAGCGCGGCTATCCGCTCCCCCAGGGCATCCACCACCTTGAAATAGTGGTCCACGATCACATCGAGCAGGGCATAGAGCAGGTAATCGGCGCCCTTCTTGCGCACGCGGCCGGTGCCGTTCCGGATGCGGTCGCGCACGGGATCCAGGATATCCCCCGGCCGTTCCTGCAGGCTGATCACGTAGTTGTGCCCCAGCACCAGGCTCACCTGCTCGGTGTTCAATCCACCGGTCTCATCGTCCAGGGTCAGCATCTTCACCACCACGAAAAGGTGCTCCTGATACTCCTCGATCTTGGGCCGCTGATCGGTGTTGAGGATGTCCTCGATCATCAGGGCGTGCAGTCCGAACCGCTCCCCCAGTTCGTTCATGGTGCGCAGGTCGGCGAGCCCGTCGATGTCGATCCAGGTGATGGTGCCATCCACACAGGAAGGCACTTCGGCCACATTGGGCACGGTGGTCTCCTTGAACGAGGCCTCGTCGTATGCAAAGGCCTTGAGCACCGTCGCACTTTCGCGCCGGGAGCGAACAGGCACCAGGGTGCCCGGCGGCAGCCCGGCCTTTTCACTCCGTTTGGTCACCATGGTGGACGGCAGGTGCGTAAGGGTTGCGTTGCACGAAGTAACGGAGGGGCACGCCCACGGGAACCTGTTCCAACCTCATGCGCTTCAAGATGCGTTCGTTGAGGTCGTAGCGCATCAACCGGGCGGTCACCGGGTCCTTGGCCCACACATAGGCCCGCATGATGGCCGTGGCGTCCGTGATGTTCACCAATCGTACAGGAACTTCGGGTTCCCCGGCGGCCAGTTCCTCCGCAGTACGCCGGTCGAACTGGGCGGGATGGGCCAGGCTTTCCTGCTGAATGATGCGGCGTGCGTGTTCCAGGTCCGCATCGATCGCCACGGGGATCTCCACGAACTGACAGGTGGCCTCGTCGCGGATGCTGCTGTTCACGATGCGCTCCTCGCTGAGGATCGAGTTGGGGATCACCACGCGGCGGTTCTCGAAGGTGAGAATGGTGGTGTGGCGTAGGTTGATGTCCTCCACCGTGCCGAACAAGCCCTGCTCACCAGCCTGGATCACATCGCCGACCCGGAAGGGCTTGAAGGAAACGATGAAGACCCCGCTGATGATATCGCTGAAGGCCTTCTGCGCCGCGAAGCCGAGGATGGCCACCAACAGACCGGCACCGGCGAACAGCGTGAACGCGAAGGACCGCAGCGAGGGGATGGTATAGATCACAGCGAAGAAGGCGGCCACCACCACCACGGTGCGCACGGCGTTCCGGAGGAAGCGGTATTGCGTGAACTCGTCGCGGCCCTTGGCCTTTCGACGGGCGTAGCCCCTGCGCAGTACCAGGTACATGATGCGCTCCACCAGCCAGGCGGCCGCCACGATGCCGACGATCTTCAGCAGGACCAGCAGGTCCATACCGAGCGTCTGGAGGAAGCTCATGGCCCCATCCACCGAATCCGTGTTCAATTCCGGCGGCATGGCGCAAAGTTCCGTTCGGCCGCGGGGCATCATCGCCCATGGACCCTGGAGTTGTCCATTGCGGACTGTCAGTTCCCCGCCGGATGCAGGTCGGTCCGGAACTCGCCGGGCTGAACTTCCTCCGACACGGCACCTGCACGGAACACCTTCATGGGTCGTCCCACCAGTTCAAGGTGCTGGCCCTTGACATGCAGCAACGAGCCTTCGCGCAGGCCGGCCACGGTCATGCCCGGATTCAAGGCCAGGAACTCGGCGATGCGCTGGTCGCGGCTCTCACCGCCGTGGCCGGGGATCGTGGCCTCGGTGTAGTGCGGGTTGATCTGGAAGGGCACCAGGTGCAAGGCCCGGAACGACGGCGGTTCCACGATGGACATGTCGTTCGTGGTCATGATGGTGGGGCAGGCCACGTTGCTGCCTGCGCTCCAACCCAGGTAGGGCAGTCCCTTCTTCACACGCTGCGAGATGGCCTTCAATGCCCCGGTACGGTAGAGGTCGCGCAGCAGGAGGAAAGTGTTCCCGCCGCCCACGGCCACGGCATCCACACCTGCCATGGCAGCCTCCACATCCTTTTCACGGTGGAGGGGCAGGAGCTCCACACCCATCGGGGCCATCACCTCGCGCACCTTGTCGCAGTAGCCGTCCCGCTGGTCCTCCGGTGCGGCATAGGCTGCGAAGGCCACACGCGGACGTCCTTGCAGGAAGGCCTGCACATAGGCTTGTGGCCAATGGAAGAAGGGTTCGCCGGGCAGGGTGGAGTTGGAGAGCAGCAGCAGTTCCATGGTGCGATGTTACGGAACCACGGTCCCTTCGATCACCAGTTCGATGGTGGCCGGTGTGCCATCGGTGTCGATCACCACGGTGCGCCGCAGTGGGCCCTCTGGTGCCCGGCCATTGAAGATGACCTCCACGTCCGCCATTCCACCGGGTGGGATCGGTGCATCTGGCAGCGATGCGGTGGTGCAACCGCAGTCGGCCTTGCTACCCAGTAGACGTAAGGCCGTGGCCCCCTTGTTCTCCACATGGAAGGTGAAGGTGCGCGCCGCTCCCTGGCGCAGTTCACCGGTCTTCTGGACGGAGCGCGGACCCTGTTCGCCCGCGGATGTCCATTCCACAGCGACCACCTCGATGCGTCGTTCACGCGCAGCTTCCACGCTGTACACGGAGTGCTTCAGATCGCCCAGATCATCGCTGACGCCCGCTGCCGACCGGTCCTCACCAAAGGGCAGGATGCGAAGGCCAAGCCGCGCACCATTGGATGCCGTTCCATCGAGGTAGGACGCCAGCACACCGCCGTTCCAGCTGCGCAGGAAGTTCTCCAGGCTGGCGATGCGACGCATGGACAGGTTGGTGTTGTAAGCATTGCGCGCCAACGGACTGGCGTGGCCGCGCACCTCCAGTGTCAACGAGGCACCATGTTCCAGCTCATCGCGCAGGGCCTCCGCCATCTCCAGCGAGCGCGCATGGCCCGCGGTGACCTCGTTCCTGAAGAACGTACCGATCGCGGTGGTGTCGGTCTGTTCACGCAGGTATATCGGTAGCAGGGCCATGTAAGCCTGGTAGGTGGTGCCGTAGGCCTGACCGGTGCGGGTGGCCCAGGAACGCGGTTCTGGTTCGTCGTTGTGGAAGTAGAGCTTCAGCGGGAAGCGGTCCTGGAAGCGGACCAGGTCCACGGTGCGCCGCATCACTTCGGTGGTGTCGGCAGGGATGGGCTTCGGTACCATCGCGGCAACCGGAGCTGGGGTGGTGCGCCAACGGTACAGGTCATTGCAGCAGGTCTCGCCTTTGGCCGCGAAGGAGCCCTTGCGATTGCTGGTGATCCAGCCTTCACCCCGGTCGGGATAGATGGCCGGGTAGAGGTCGTTCGCCGGACCGTTGATCGGTGTGCCGGCGTTGGCGGGCGGACCGAAGGTGCTGCCCGTCCAGGTGCTTCGGAAGATGTCATAGCCACCAAGACCCGGATGGAAGTCCGAGCTGAACCACAGGGTCCCGGTCGCGGCATCGAACCAGGGCGTTCGTTCGTTGCCCGGCGTGTTCACGTTGCTGCCCAGCGGACGCACATCCACCGCACCGCCATCGCGCAGTTCGGCCCACCAGATGTCCGAACCGCCAGGCCCACCGGTCCGGTCGCTCACGAAGAACAGGAGGTCCTTGTCCTTCCACCGCACCACACAGGGTTGGGTGCTGGGCTCTTCTCCAAGTCCTGCGATCGGCGTGGCCGTCAGTTCGGTTCCTGTGCCCGGTGCACTGTGGATGCGGCAAACGCCGCCATCCGGACAGAAGGTGAACAGCATCCGCTGGCCGCCTGCGGTCCACGCGGGATTGGCGCTATGCCCCGGTATGCCGTTCACCACCCATGTGCGTGGATCGCCCCATGCATCGCCGCTTTTTTGCGAGGAGAGGATGACGGTCCGGTAGGCAGCGGTGTCGATCACTTCTTCATCGTCATTGAGCTCGCCGCGAAGACTGGAGAAGTACAAGGCACTATCAGGGCCCAACCGACCACCGAACTCACTGTCGTAGGTGTTCACCGGACTGGGCAGATGTTCCAACACGAGGGTGTCGGGTCGTTCCTTGAAGCTGCGTTCCAGCTTGATCCCTTCGAGTGCGTTCGCAGCGCGCAGCGCCACCACCGAGCGCTTGTCCTTCTCCTTCTGCAGCACCTTGTTCCACGTGCGTTCGGCCTCCTGGTAATCACCCATGCACAGCTGCATTTCGCCCAGCCAGCGCAACGCGTCCGGATGGGTGCGGCCCATGTCCTTGCGGTGCACCGTGGCATAGAGCTCCGCCGCCTTGTCGTACTGATGGCTCAACCGGCACGCCTCGGCCTGCTTCCACTGGAGGGCCATTCGCCCCGGTTCCAGTTCCAGTGCGCCGGCATAGAACCGTGATGCACCGTAGTACTCGCCGCGGGTCATGGAGGCGTCACCCCACGCGGTCCACTGGTCCACGGATTGGGCGTAGGCAACAGGCAAGGCCATGATCGCGACCAGCAGGCTCAGCAGGCGGGGAAGGAGGCATTCGCGGCACATGGGTCACAGCTGGTCGGGGCAGGCCTTGTAGCGCACGGGGAGCAACGGCCGCTTGCGCAGGATGCGGATCACGGCGAACTCTATGCCGCCCCGGTTACGGCTCGCCGGCACGAGGTCACTGGTGTTGATGTCGTAGCTCACCCCCACGGTCCAGTCATCGTACTGCACGCCGGCATGCACAAAGCCGGCATCTGCCGCACGTCCATGCAGGCCCAGGAGCACGGCCCGCTCCAGGCCGAACTTCTCGAGCAGGATGTAGCGCAGGTCGGCGCCGAAGGTCCACTCGTTGAAGCTGCCCTGGCCCATGTGCTGCGCCGAGGGCCGCAGGTCGAAGCGCGTGCTGATGGGGAACTGCACCATCAGGTTGGAGGTGTTGCGGACATCGAGCGGCGATCCGGGGCCGCCCAGGAAACCGATCTCGGGGGTGGTGAGGTTGAAGACGCTGAATGCGAACTGCACCAGGTGGCGGCGGTCCGGGGCACGGCGGAACATGAGGCCGGCGTGCACGTCGGGATGCATGAGGCCATCGCGTTGGAAGGACTCGCCTGTGCTTAGCTGCGGGTCGTAGTAAAAGCCGTTGTACTGTGCATCGAAGGAGAGGGCGCCCGGATCGATGGTGAGCGAGGTGAAGCCCAGCTGGAGCCCCGCGCTGATGCTGTTCGCTCCCCATCGCTCCGTCCAGCTCGCTCCAGCGCTCAGGTGGAACTGCGTCATGCGGCTGTCGCCCGCGCGGTCGCCAAAGGCCCAAGCGCCGAAGGCAAGCTGCGGAAGGTCGTTCAGGATGCGTCCGTCCCAGCCGAGGGCGAAGGTGCGATAGGGCACGGTGACCGCACGCCATTGCTGGCGGAACAGGCTGTTGAACCGGTGTTCGCCATCGAACTGGCCGATGCTGCCTGGGCCCATGGCCAGCGGCGCATTGAAGTGCTGGGAGAAGTGGATGTCCTGGGCGCGGCCCTGCGGGTTGCCGGTCCACACGGCCCACATCAGGACCAGCAGGCGCAAGGCGTTCAGGGTGATGCCTGGGTTCATCGGATCACCGTGACATTGCCCTTGGTGAAGTACTGCTGGCCGTCCACGCACCAGGCCCGGAGGTGGTACACGAACACGGCGGGGTCCACAGGCCTCCCTTCAAAGGTGCCGTCCCAGCCCTTGTTCAGTTGGGTCGACTCGAAGACCTTCTCGCCCCAGCGATCGAAGACCATGAACTCCATCCGTTCGATGTGCCTTCCGCGGACGAAGAGGACATCGTTGTTGCCGTCGCCGTTCGGGGTGAAGGTGTTCGGCACGAAGATGTCCGGGTCCTCGCAGCGCAGTTCGTACACCGTCACCGTCACGGCGGCCGATCCCGTGCAGATGCCATCGCTCACCATCACGGTGAAGGTGGTGGTCTGTTCCACAGTGGCGGTTGGGGCCGACACGTTCGGGTCGCTCACGCCGCTGGGAGGGATCCAGTTGTAACCGACCCCGCTGGCCGGAAGCGCCTGCAATTGCACGGTGGTGCCCGGCAGCACGATGGACTGATCCACCGTTGCAGAGATGGCCCCACCGGCCAGGGGCGACACGGAGACCGTGAGGTCATCGCTCCAACTGCAGCCGCTGGGGGCGCTCACCTGCACGGTGAAGGTGGTGCCATCGTCCGGGGTGGCCAAGATCGAGGAGGTGCCCTGGCCGCTGAGGACCTGGGCCTCCGGACCCCAGAGGATGGTGCTTCCCGCATCCGCCCCATCCAGGGAAAGCGTCACCGTGTCCTCCGCGCAGAAGAGGCTGTCGCCGCGCAAGGCGATGCCACCTAATGAAATGGTCACCTGCACACTATCCACCGCAGGGCAGCCATCGGCCTGTGTGGCCTGCACGTAGTAGGTGCCGCTTTCGGGCGGTGCCAGCACGGCGGTGCTGTCGCTCAGGTCGGCGTTCAGTTGGTCGGTGAACGCTGGTGAGGAGCTCCACAGGTAGCTGTCGGCTGTACCGTTGCTGCTGGCAACGAGCACGAAACTGTCCAAGGGGCCGCACACGAGGGTGTCCTCCAACGCATTGAGCAGCGGCGGTGCGCCCAGTATCACCACGGTCCGCGAGGTCTGGTCGTTCGCGTTGCAGGTCTCCGGGTTGAAGGCGGTGAGGGTGACGGTGTAGGTGCCGGGAGAGGCATAGAAGTGTGTGGGGTTCGTACTGGTCGAACCGGGGCCGCCGTCCCCGAAGTCCCACGTGTAACCAGCCCCATTGCCACTGAGGTTGGTGAAGGTCACGGGCACGTTCGCGCAGGCCGTATCAGGCGCCAGGAAGGCCGCAATGACCAGCGGTGCATCGAAGTCGAACTTGAGCACCGCGTTGTTGCAGCCAGGGCTGTTGTTCGTGCTGCTCCAGGCCCCCGGCGTGGTGGGGAAGTCGTCGTTGTTCTGGCATCCCGCGCACACCGATT
>Ga0315900_10005081_pt1 | contig 18215 bp, 17 predicted proteins | sample LakEriMetagenome_FD_203521 | JGI IMG/M metagenome (GOLD analysis project Ga0315900, IMG submission 203521) | Freshwater fungal communities from buoy surface, Lake Erie, Ohio, United States - Buoy 12 MA114 | ecosystem: Environmental > Aquatic > Freshwater > Lake > Lake biofilm | place: USA: Lake... | reverse complement strand
CGGCGCCGCCGGGGCGCGGGACGAAGACCATCTCCTCGACGATGTGACCTGGACCGAAGTCGTGGATCTCGCTTTTCCCGGACGTCCAGTCGGTCACCGCGACCGCCTGCATCAGCGGGTGGCTGTCCGCCCCGCGCGTCAGGTGGACGGTGCGGCGGCGGAGCCTGCCCGCGAACCGCGGGTCGGTGCGGGGAAATTCGCCGGTCAGGCCGGTCCGGACAACGTCAGCCGAGCCGTTGGGCCGAAGCGTTACCAGCGCCATGGCCGAATCGGCGGCGCCGATGTCGCGGCCGACGATCAGAGCAGCGGCGCCTTCGACGGCGAACGCGGGATCCTTGTCGATCGCGGCGTCGAAGCGGATCGTTCCGTCCGCCTCCTCCCAGGCGTCCCCGAGATGGAAGAAGAAGAAGGACGGCGCCTCGAAAATCCGGCGGCGGCTGAAGTCGGCCTTGTCGACGACGAGGATCTGCGTGCCAAGGTCCGGCCGCCAGCTGAGGCTGTCCATGAAGGGCATGGCGAAGCGGTCCTGGATCCAGGGCTGCAGCACGATGACCAGATGCCGCTCGGTGGCGGTGAAGTCGTGGATGTAGCTGGCGCGGGGCAGCGCGATCGGATCGGCCGCCTCCAGGGATCCGTCAGGGGCCAGGCGCCAGACGATCGCCTTCTGTCCGAAGACGCCGAGGTTCCAGACCCGGCCGCCGGGCTCGACCCTCGGGTGGGCCAGGAACGGCATGCGCGCAAGATCCGGGCGCAGGGTCTTGAAGCCCCGGCTTTCCAGCGTCACCGGGTCGAAGGCCATGGGCGAGCCGGTCTCCCATAGCGCCCACATCTCGCCGCCGGCCTGCATCACCGAAATGTTGGCCGGGTTGACGTCGTCGTTGTTCGCGCCGCGCCCGCCCTTGCGATGCGGGGTGCCGAAGCCGGCGCTGACGACGCCGTTCGCCGCCGTGTCGGCCCGCCGCTTCGGCGTATCCAAGAACCGCGCGGCGAGGCTGGCTTCGCCTTCATCGATGCGGAAGGCGCGGACCATGCCGTCGCCGTCGAACCAGTGCAGGGCAGAGCCGCCCGGACGGTGGAACTTCGCCGGCCCGTTGCGGAACAGGGTCCCGGACAGGCCGGCGGGCGCGCGGCCGTGCAGGCGCGAAAGCGCCCGGCGCGGGAGATCGGCCTCGACGTCGGCGACCCCCAGCGTCCAGTCACCCGCGTTGGCCGCGGCGGCGTGCAGGACATCGGGGCCGAGGGCCGCGGCGGCGAGGCCGGCGGCGGCGCTCGAGAGAAAGGAACGGCGGTTCATGGTATCGGCTCCGGCGATCAGGCAGGTCAGTCGATGGTGATGACGGCGGCGGTGTCGCCGGCGACTTCGAAGGCCGCGTCGGCCCAGGTCGCCGGCCCGAAGGCGCCGCGTGCGTTGTTGGAGAAGGCGAACGGTTCGGTCGGAATGCCGAACGGGTTGGCGCCCATCCGTCCATCGCCATCGACGTCGTGGAAGGCCCGGATCGCGTAGCGGCCCGGCGCAAGGCCTGTGACCGTGGTCGAGACGCTGCCGCCGGCGACCGGCAGGGCGAACATCGCCGCCGGCGGGCCGCCCTTGCCGCCATAGGCCGCCTCGCTGGCGAACAGCTGGCCCCGGATCTCTCCGGAGACCTGGGTGATCCCCTCGAAGGTGATCGTGAGGGTAGCAGGCTCGGCGGCCGGCTCGGCGGCCAGGGCGGCGCCCGGCGGCAGCGCCGCGAGCATCACGCCTTGCAGGGTCACGATTGACAGGAAGAGGGCGGCGGTCTTCATCCGGGATGAGGTCATCGGGGTCAGCCTGTGCTGGCGGGTTGTCGATGACGGAAGGCTTAGGGGCGGGGACCTGGACACGCAGTCGCCGATACGCGGGAAGACCAGCGCCGTTCGCGAAACGCCGCGCGGCGCCGTTCACGCATCGTGGATCGCCACGGTGATTGCCTCACGCCATACGCGGGGCCTGCTCATCGCGGCCGGCGCCGGGGTTTTCCTGGCGCTGTCGGGCGCTTTCGGAACAGGCGGGGCGCCACTTCCCGGCAGGCTGTTCTACTGGGTCACCGTCATGCTCATCGGCGGCCTGGCCGGCTTCATCGTGTCAGAGCTGGTCGATCGCGGCGGCTGGTTCGACGACCGCCCGGCGCTCCAGGGCGGGGTGATCGTGGTGGCGCTCACCATACCGTTGACCCTGATCATCTGGGCGGTAACGAACCTCTTCTTTGATCGCGAGCCACGGCCGGAACACCTGCCCTACTTCGTGGGGCCCGTGTTCGTGATCACCTGCGTGATCACGGCGCTGAACTACTTCACCCAGCGCGCACCCGCCGAAACCCACGCCGCGCCGGCCGGCGAGGCCCCGCCCCGTTTCCTGGAACGCCTGCCGGTCAAGCTCCGGGGCGCCCGGATCCATGCCGTGGAGGCCGAGGACCATTACCTGCGGCTGCATACCAGCAAGGGTCAGGATCTGATCCTGATGCGCCTGTCGGACGCCGTCGTCGAGCTGGAAGGCCTGGAGGGCGCCCGGGTGCACCGCTCATGGTGGGTCGCCCGCGACGCCGTAACCGATGCCCGTCGCGGCGACGGCAAGGCCACCCTGACCCTGGAGAACGGCGTGGAGGCCCCGGTCAGCCGCGCCTACGCCAGGGCCCTGCGAGAGGCCGGCTGGTTCTGAGACCCTTTGCGGCTTCGCGAGGCCGGAGGGATCCAAACGGCGCCGGCGCGCGTTTACAGGTGATGAGACATGTTTTCCTCGGCCTCATCCTTGCTGTTTTGACCGTCGGGACTCCCGCCATGGCGACCGAAGAGCCACCGTTCAAGGTCGCCGTTCGGGAAGGCGATTTCGAGATTCGGGACTATCCGACGCTTCTGGCGGCCGAGGTCAGGGTCGGCGGTGACCGGGACGAGGCCTCCAGCGCGGGGTTCCGGCTGCTGGCGGGCTATATCTTCGGCGGCAACACCCGGCAGCAGAGCATCGCCATGACGGCCCCCGTCGTTCAGGAACGGGCCAAGGGCGAGACCATCGCCATGACCGCGCCGGTAACGCAGTCGGGGAGCGACGGCGCCTGGTTCGTACGCTTCGTCATGCCGTCGGAGTACACGCTCAAGACCCTGCCGACGCCGAACGACCCGCGGGTCCGCCTCCTGGAGATTCCGCCGCAGCGCTTCGCTGTCGTGCGCTTCTCGGGCCTGGCCTCGCCGGCCGAGGTCGAGCGTCGGACGACGGCGCTGCGCGCCTTCATGGCCCGCCGCAAGCTGGCCAGCGCCGGCCGCCCGTCCCTGGCGCGGTACGATCCGCCGTGGACGCTGTGGTTCATGCGTCGCAACGAAGTCTGGATTCCGGTCTCGCCCGGCCCGGCGGCCAGCGCGCGTTAGCCTTGGCCTGCGATGCGCCCCAGGTTTAAAGACATCATGCGGACGGCCCCGCAGAACTGTCCCGCCAACCGCCCGGGACGGGCGGCCGGCGTCTTGCGAATGGAGAGCCGGTGAGCAAGCCCCACACCCCCGACGAGCCCGTCTCGGAGAAGATCCGCGTTCGATTGAAGGCCTCCCGTAAGCGCTTCCACGCGAACGACAACATCTCCGCCTTCCTGGAGCCCGGCGATCTCGAGGCGCTCCTCGCCGAGGTGGAAGGCAAGTTCACGGGCGTGCTGGAAAGCCTGGTGATCGACACCGAGAGTGATCACAACACCCGGGAAACGGCGCGGCGCGTGGCCAAGATGTATCTGACCGAGGTGTTCCGGGGCCGCTACGCCAGCCCGCCTCCGGTCACGGAGTTTCCGAACGCCGAGGCGTTGAACGAGCTCATGATCGTGGGCCCGATCACGATCCGCAGCGCCTGCAGCCACCACTTCTGTCCGATCATGGGGAAGCTCTGGGTCGGGCTGATGCCCAACGAGCACTCCAACCTCATCGGCCTGTCGAAATACTCCCGCCTCGCCGAATGGGTGATGTCACGCCCCCAGATCCAGGAGGAGGCCATCACCCAGATGGCCGACCTTCTGATGGAGAAGGTGCGGCCCGACGGTCTGGCCGTTGTCATGGAAGCCGATCACTTCTGCATGCACTGGCGCGGCGTGAAGGATAACGAGACCATGATGATCAACAGTGTGATGCGGGGCTCGTTCCTCAAGGATCACCACCTGCGCAGCGAGTTCCTCTCGCTGCTGAAGCACCGGAGCTGATGATGCTGGTTCGCTGTCTCTACGCCAGCCGTCCTGTCGCCGCCCTGCAAGGGGCCGCCCTCGACACGATCCTCGAGCAGTCGCGCAAGAACAACCCGGCGCTGGGCATCACCGGTCTGCTCTGCGTCTCCGATGACCTGTTCCTGCAGGTCATCGAGGGCGGCCGCGACGAGGTCTGCGACCTCTTCAACGCCATCGTCCGGGACGATCGTCACCAGCAGGTTCGACTTCTCGCCTACGAGGAGATTTCGGAACGGCGGTTCGGCAACTGGACGATGGGCCATGTGAGCATCAACAAGCTCAACCCCGCCCTGCTGCTGAAGTACTTCAGGCGGGTCGAGCTCAATCCCTTCGAATGCTCGGGCGCGGCGACCATGGCCCTGCTGGGGGAACTGGTGGCGACCGCCTCGATCCTCAACCGCCCGGAGTAGGGTCCGGGCAGTCGTTTTCTGGCCGCGGTTTTCAACCCCAGATGGACGTCGGCTTGACGGCTGAGGAGCCGTGTCAAATTACTCATATTCCGGAGTTTGGAGGTCGGGGCCGCCTCAGCGCCGTTGGGGGGATAAGGTGTCCAGGGACGTTTCTGAATCCGAGCCATTGCTCGCCTACGGACGCCTTCTGTCGCGACCCGTCACAAGCTTCATTCTGGACGAAGTCGCCCGCATAACGGCGCGCTGTGACGGCGATCTCCTGATGGCGCTGGTGGAACTTGGGCTGATCCAGGCGACCCGACCGACCGGTGAGACGGGGCCCAATTCCCAGCGCTCGGTAAGCGCGCGGGCCATCGGACTGTCGCTTGGCCTGTCCTATGAGACCTGCCGCCGCAAGGTGCTCGACCTGGAGGCGGCAGGTCGTTGCCAGAGGGTCAGCGCCAGCCGGCTTCGGATGTCGCCTGATTACCTGGACTCGCCAGCCTATCTCGCGGATTGCGACGACAAGTGGCGAAATCTTCGCGGCTATCTCGTCGAGCTCCGGGAGACCGGGTTGGATCTGGACATGTTCAGCAGCATCTCGCCGCAGAACGCTGTGACGGCGCCGTCCCGGTCCATGGCCATCAACGCCTTGATTGATGACTATCTTCTGCGCATGCAGGAGGCGCGGATCGCCGACGAGGAAGAAGCCTTCAACAGCCTGGTGAACTCGGCGGTCAGCAACATGAACGGCGACCTTCTCCGGTTCGACCGGGACCTGAACTGGAAGTATGCGGGCGTCGACGTGCCGCCTCCTGATTCAGCCCGCCGGCCCGTGACCATCGCCGAGGTCGCCCGGCGCGTGAAGGTCAGCGAGGACATCATCCGCGGACGCGTGAACATGTATGTCCAGCGGGGATGGATCCGCCGTGTGCGCGGCGGCTACCTGCACGTGATGGACAAGCAGTTGACGCCCGAGGCCCACCAGTCCCGCAACACGATGAACCTGAGGTTCTTTCAGCTTGTGCAAGCCTTGCGGCAGCTGGGGGTCGATCCGCGGACCGTCACCGCGGACTGACAGACAGCGGGGGGAAGGGGCATGAGGCCGGCCGGAAGCCGAAACACCCGGCGGTTTCGCACCTATGGCCCGGAGAATGGCGCACCCGACACGATTCGAACGTGTGACCTTTGCCTTCGGAGGGCAACGCTCTATCCAGCTGAGCTACGGGTGCGGATCGCTGGCGGAGGCGGGTGTTTAGCCGAAGTCTTTGCGCAGCGCTACCCCGCCGCCGGCGCGATTCGACGGGCGTCGAACCGGACCGCCGGGATCAGGTCATCCTGAACCGCACGGGCACCGACTTGGGCCCGCAGACGAAGCTGGCTTCCATGCGGCGCGGAGTTCCGTCGAGCTCGACGCTTTCGAGGCGCGGCAGCAGCTCCTCCCACAGGACCCGCATCTCCATCCGCGCCAGGTGCTGGCCGAGGCAGACGTGGGCGCCGTAGCCGAAGGCCACGTGCTTGTTGGGCGTGCGCTCGATGTCGAAGCGATAGGGGTCGGTGAAGACCGTCTCGTCGCGGTTGCCGGACGGATAGCTCAGCAGCAGCCAGTCTCCCTTGGCGATCTTGCGGCCGGCAAGCTCGGTGTCGGCCGTGGCGGTGCGCATGAAGTGCTTCACCGGCGTCTCCCAGCGGATCGATTCCTCGATCAGGCCGGGGATCAGGGCGAGGTTATCCTTCACCTTACGGAACTGGTCCGGGTTCTCCGCCAGCGCCCAGAGGGCGCCCGAGGTGGTGTTGGAGGTGGTGTCGTGGCCGGCGGTGGCGGCGATGATGTAGTAGCTCATCGCCTCCAGGTGGCCGAGCGGCTTGCCCTCGATCTGGCCGTTGGCGATGACGCTGGCGAGGTCCTGGCGCGGGTTCGCGCGGCGGTCCTCGGTCATGGCGTTGAAGTAGGTCATGAAGTCCATGACCGTGGCCTGGATGTTGGCGACGCCGGTGTCGACGTCGGTGACCGCGCCGCCGCGGTTCAGCTCCGGGTCAGCGCTGCCGAACAGCTCCTGGGTCAGCTTGAGCATGCGTGGCTCGTCGATCTCCGGAACGCCGAGGACCTCCATGATCACATGCAGCGGATAGAGGAAGGCGACATCCTTGGCGAAATCGCACCGGTCGCCCCTGGCGGCCATGCGGTCGACGAAGCCGCGGGCGATCTCGCGGATGCGCGCCTCGAGGCCGCGGATGTTCTGCGGCAGGAACCAGGCCTGGGTCAGGCGCCGGTAGTTCATGTGGTCGGGGTTGTCCATCTGGACCAGGGAGCGGACCAGATGCGGCGAACCGCCGGTCATCTCGCGCACCCGTCTGTCGACCTCGATCGGCGTGACCACCGTGGCGCGGTCGCCGTTGTGGAACAGGTCGTTCTGCTTCTCGACCTCCTGGATGTCGGCGAAGCGCGTCACCACCCAGAACGGATCGAAGCCGTCGGGCTGGGCCTGCTCGAGCGGCGCATTGGCGCGCAGCCAGCGGAAGGCGTCATCGATGCGGTTCCAGTCGGCGTAGGCTTTCGGGTCGATGATGGTGTTGGCGACGTCCTGCGGGATCATGCTGGCGCTCCTTGCGTCTTCCCCTGGCGGCTCTCTGGGGGCAGCCTCGAAGGGAGGCTAGCATTCAGTTGCTATGCAGCCAACAAATAAGTTAGGACTTGGTCATGCCCGACCGCGACCAGACCGTCACGACCCGGCGTTCGCAGGCCCAGCGCCGCGACGAGTCCGAGCGACGACTGCTGCGCGCGGCGACGGAAGTGATCGTCGAGCAGGGGGTGCGGGCCGCGACCTTCGAGGCGATCGGCGCGCGGGCCGGCTACAGCCGCGGCCTGGCGACCCAGAAGTTCGGCTCCAAGCAGGGCATGACCGAGGCGCTCATCGCCCACCTGCACGAGCGGCAGTCCGAGGCTCTGGACGCCGCCGGCATAGACTCCGCGCCGGGGCTCGAGGCGCTTCTGGGTTATGTCGACCACTATCTGCGCCAGCTGCGGCTGGAGGCCGAGGGCCGGGCCTACTTCATGCTGCTGGCCGACGCGGTGTCGGACCTGTCTGCGTTGCGGACAGCCTTCGCCGCCTCCCACGAGCGGGTCGAGCGGCTGCTGGAAGGCATCGTCATCCGCGGCCAGGACGAGGGCGCGATCCGCGCGGACCTGGACCCGGACGCCGCCGCCCTGATGGTCGGCAGCCTGCTGCTGGGCCTGTCGGTGCAGTGCCTTGTCGATCCGGACATGGACCTCGACCCCATCCGCGAAACCAGCCTGGCGACCCTGCGCCTCAGTTTCGCCGCCCATCCGCATCCGGAGACCCGCCCATGACCACGGAAGACGCCTTCAAGACCTGGCAGTGCCGGACCTGCGGCTATCTGTACGACGAGGCCGAGGGCGATCCGGGCGAGGGTCTGGCCCCCGGCACCCGCTGGGCCGACATCCCGGCCGACTGGGTCTGCCCGCTATGCGGGACGCCCAAGTCGGATTTCGACATGATCGAGCTGTAGGGGGCGGGGGACCGCCCGGCCGTGCGTCCTTCGACACGCCGCTTCGCGGCTGCTCAGGATGACGTAGTCAGCGGGCTAGCCACGCACGTCATGCTGAGCAGCGCTCGCCAGAGCGCGTGTCGAAGCACGCAATGCCTGGGCGCGTCAGTCCTTCGTGGGACTGACGCCGCCGGGCGCCTCGTAGGTCAGGGCCAGGAAGACGTCTTCCAGGTCGGGGTCCTCGGTGGCGATGTCCTTGATGCTCAGGCCGCTGGCTTTCACCGCCGCCAGCACCTGTTCGACGCTGGACTGACCCGTCTTGTAGGTCACCGCGAAGGACCCGCCTTCGCGCAGGCGGGTCTCGAAGCCGGTCAGGTCGGGCGCAATCGCCACCGGCTGGTCGGGCGTGACCACGACGTTGCGGGTGTCCAGGCGCTTCAGCAGTGTCGCCGTCGGCTCGCAGGCCGCGACCTCGCCCCTGTTGATGATGGCGATCTGGTCGCAGAGCTCCTGCGCCTCCTCGAGATAGTGGGTGGTCAGGACGATGGTCACGCCCATCTGGTTGAGCCCCACCACATAGTTCCACAGCTGGCGGCGCAGCTCGACATCGACCCCGGCGGTCGGCTCATCGAGGATCAGCACCGGCGGCTGGTGGACCATCGCCTTGGCCACCATCAGCCGGCGCTTCATGCCGCCCGACAGCATGCGGACATAGGCGCCGGCCTTGTCCGACAGGCCCAGCGCGGCCAGCAGCTCGTCGGTGCGGCGCTCGCTCTTCGGCACGCCGTACATGCCCGCCTGGACCTCGAGCGATTCGCGCGGGGTGAAGAAGACGTCGGCGGCCAGTTCCTGCGGCACCACCCCGATGGCGGCGCGGGCGTCGCGGGATCGCTCGTCGATATCGCGGCCCCAGATCCGCACCGTGCCCGAGGTCTTGCGGGTCAGTCCGGCCAGGATGTTGATAAAGGTCGACTTTCCGGCCCCGTTCGGTCCCAGCAGACCGAAGATGGAGCCCCGGGGGATCTTCAGGTCGATGCCGTTCAACGCCTGTTTCGGCGGCGAGGTCTTGGTGCCGGCGTAGGTCTTGTAGAGGCCCTCGGCCTCGATCGCGTAGTCAGGGAGCGGCATGGGAACCCGGGGTCGTTGACGCCAAAGCGGCGCGTCGCATAGGTATGCCTCGCGCGCCGTCCAGCCAAGGGCGGCCTGACGCTTTGCACGGAAGACCCTCGATGGCCCGCAAGCCCAAGGCGACGACCCCCGCCGCGACCCCGCTGCCCCAGGCGGCGCAGCTCCCCGCGCCGGAGACGGTGACGGTCCGCTCGCACCGCATCGCCTGCGAAGGCGTCGGCGGGGCGCTCGGCCACCCTCGGGTATGGCTGGAAATGGGCGAGGCCGGCTGGGTCGACTGCCCCTACTGCGACCGCCGCTTCGTGGCCGCGACCGCCCCGGGCGATGAGGACGAACGCCTGCCGCCGGGCGTGTTCGAGGGTTCGGCGGGCCATTGAGGTCCGCTTTCCGCGACCGTCGGGGCTGACGCTCCGGCCGCGCGGACCTATGGTCGGCGGATGAACAACGCCGCTGCCTTCCACGCCCTGCACGACAAGGGCTTCCTGCTTCTTCCCAACGCCTGGGACGCCGGCTCTGCGCGGGTCATCGAGACCCTCGGCGCCAGGGCCGTCGCCACCTCGAGCGCGGCGGTCTGCTGGGCGCACGGCTATGCCGATGGCCACCACCTGCCGGTCGACTTCCTGATCACCACGGTGACCGAGATCACCCGGGTCGTGTCGATCCCGGTGACCTGCGACTTCGAGGGCGGCTACGCCGATGATCCCGCCGAGGTGGCCCGGAACGTCGCCCGGGTGATCGACGCCGGCGCGGTCGGGATCAACATCGAGGACGGGAACGAGCCACCGGAGCGTCTGGCCCGCAAGATCGCCGCCGTGCGAGAGGCCTCGGCCAGGGCCGGGGTGAACCTGTTCGTCAACGCCCGCACGGACGTCTTCCTCAAGGGTCTGGCCGAGGGCGAGGCGGCGGTGGCCGAGGCGTTGCGCCGTGGAGCGCTGTATCGCGAAGCCGGGGCGAGCGGCCTGTTTATCCCCAACGTGGTGGAAGAGGTCCATATCGCCGCCATCGCCCGGGGCTGCGGACTGCCGCTGAACGTCATGGCCCGCCCGGGGCTGCCGGCCGCGGCGGCGCTGGAGGCGCTGGGCGCCCGGCGGCTGTCGTCGGCGACGGGCCTTGCCCGCGCGGCGCTGGCGGCCCTGAAGACAGCGACGACGGCCTTCCTGGAGACCGGGGATTCGGATGCGCTCAGCGCGGCGGGCGGCCCGCCGAGCGACTACAACAAGCTGTTCCGGTAGGGCTCAACCCCATCGTCATGGCCCGGCTCGTCCGGGCCACCCATGCGTGGTGTGCAGGCCACAATACGCGCGGCCGATCCGCCGCCCGCCCTCCCGGCTGCCCGTGTCCATGGGTGGCCCGAACAAGTCGGGCCATGACGGCTGATGGATGACGAGGGGCGTCAGACGCCCCCGAACGGCACGACCCTGTTCCCCGCGTCATGGCCGATGTCGGCCGCGCCCAGGAAGGCGATCCCCGATCGCTCACACCAGAAGCGGACGATCTCCTCCGCCGTCATCGCGAAGTCGGCGGTCGGGTTCTCGTCGACGTAGCAGCGTCCGAGCCGGATGCCCTTCACGCGGCGGATGGCCGGGTTGCCGGTCAGATGGAACATCATTCGGTCGATGCGGTAGGCGTACTCGCCGACCTCCTCGAGCATCAGCACATGGCCGGTCAGATCCGGCTCCAGCGGCGTGCCGAGAATCTGGCTGAGAATGGTCAGGTTGAACGCGACGGTCTTCTCGCCGCGCACGAGGTTCGGTTCCAGCGCGGCGGGGTCGCGGTCGACCAACCAGCTGAGGGCGCGGGCCACGGCCGCCTCGCCGCCGGCGCGGCGGATATCGTGCGGCAGCGGCCCGTGGGCGAGGTGCGGAAAGCCCGCCCGGTACAGCCCCGCCAGCAGCGCGCCGCCGTCGCTGTAGCCCATCCAGGCCTTGCGCCGCGCCGCCTCGTCCAGCCCCGCGAGGATGGCCTCGGCCGGGCGGCAGGAGCCGTAACCGCCGCGCGCGAACCAGACCGCGTCGATGCCGGGATCATTGGCGATGCGCAGGACGCCTTCCGCCCGCTCGGCGTCGGTTCCGGCGAAATGGCCGTGGCGGGCGAAGCACTGGGGATCGAACACCAGCTCGACCCGGTCGCCATAGTGCGCCCTGGCGAACGCCGTCACCTCATCGGGCACGGCGGGGTCGATGAAGGACGAGGGCGCGACCACGCCGATCCTGACCCGCTCGCCCATCCCCGTCAGCGTCCTTCCGGCCGTTTGCCGCCCTGCCCGCGACCGTATATTGCCCGGACATGCTTCGCGACAGACCCTACTTCTTTTCCGGCATCGGCGGCAGTGGCATGCTGCCGCTCGCCCTCATCGTCCAGGCCATGGGCGTGCGCGTGGAGGGGTCCGACCGGGCGCTCGACAAGGGCATGACCGGCGCGAAGTTCCGGTTCCTGGCCGACCTCGACATCGGGCTGCACCCGCAGGACGGCAGCGGCGTCGTCAGCGCCGACCAGGTGATCGTAGCCAGCGCCGCTGTCGAGGACACGGTGCCGGACATGGTCCGCGCCCGCGAACTCGGCGCGAAGGTCCTGCGTCGGCCGGAACTGCTGGCCGACCTGTTCAACGGCGCCCCGCGCTCGGTCGGCGTCGCCGGAACCAGCGGCAAGTCGACGACCACGGCGATGATCGCCTGGATCCTGCACAGCCTCGGCCAGGACCCGACGGTCATGAACGGCGCGGTGATGAAGAACTTCGTCACCGACGACATCCCCTTCGCCAGCGCCCTGGTCGGCGGCGGCGACCTGTTCGTCAGCGAGGTCGACGAAAGCGACGGCTCCATCGCCCGGTATGACGCCACGGTGGCGGTGATCAACAACATCTCCGAGGACCACAAGTCGATGGCCGAGCTGCGGACCCTGTTCGCCGGCTTCGCCGATCGCGCCCACCGGGTGGTGCTGAACCTCGACAACGGGGAGACGGCGCTGCTGGCCAGCAAGGCGCGGCCGGAGCGGCTGGTGACCTGGAGCCTGGGCGACCTGGGCGCCGACCTGGAAGCGTCGGACATCGTCCCGGCCCCCGAGTCGATCGCCTTCCGACTGACCGGCGCCGGCGGGCTGGATCTCCCGGTGAAACTCGGCGTTCCGGGTCGCCACAACGTCGCCAACGCCATGGCGGCGCTGGGAGCGGCCAAGGCGCTGGGTCTGGACGTGGCGAAGGCGGCGACGGCGCTCGAAGGCTACAGCGGCGTCAAGCGGCGGATGGAGATCGTGGGTCGCAAGGGCGGCGTCACCGTCATCGACGACTTCGCCCACAACCCCGACAAGATCGCCGCAACCCTGGAGGCGCTGCACGCCTTCCCGGGCCGGCTGCTGGTGATGTTCCAGCCGCACGGCTTTGGGCCCCTGCGGATGATGCGCCGGGAGTTCGTGGAGGGGTTCGCCTCAGGCCTCGCCTCCGACGACCTGCTGCTGATGCCGCCGCCGGTCTACCACGGCGGCACCACGACCATGGATGTGACCAGCGCCGACATCGCCGGTGATGTCGTTGTCGCCGGTCGCAAGGCTGAGACGCTCGATAGCCGCGAAGCGGTCGGCGACCGGCTCGTCGAACTGGCCCAACCGGGCGACCGCATCGTGATCATGGGGGCGAGGGACGATACGCTGTCGACGTTCGCGGCGGACGTCTTGGCGCGGCTGCCGGGCTGACGCCGATCCCCTGCTGACCCGGCGCGAGTCAGCCACTATCCTCTCCCCATGACCGACACCGCCGCGCCCTCCGCCGACGACCGCCCGCTGACCCAGGACGCCCCTACGCTGCGGCTGTATCTGATCGACGCCTCGGCCTACATCTTCCGGGCCTATCACGCGCTGCCGCCGCTGACGCGCAAGTCCGACGGCCTGCCGGTCGGGGCGGTGCAGGGCTACTGCAACATGCTGTGGAAGCTGCTGCGGGACATGAAGGGCGCCGACGGCCCGACCCACCTGGCGGCCATCTTCGACCATTCGGAGAAGACGTTCCGCAACGCCCTGTACGACCAGTACAAGGCCCACCGCCCGCCCGCGCCCGAGGATCTGATCCCGCAGTTCCAGCTGGTGCGCGATGCGACCGCGGCCTTCGGCGTCCACTGCGTCGAGCTGCCCGGCTACGAGGCCGACGACCTGATCGCCACCTATGCCTGCCGGGCGCGGGACGCCGGCGGCGAGGCGGTGATCGTCTCGTCCGACAAGGACCTGATGCAACTGATCGGCGGCGGGGTCGTGATGTACGACCCGATGAAGGACCGGCGGCTGGAAGAGGACGCGGTCATGGAAAAGTTCGGGGTCACCCCGGACAAGATGGTCGACCTGCAGGCCCTGATCGGCGACAGCGTCGACAATGTCCCCGGCGCCCCGGGCATCGGTCCCAAGACCGCTGCCGCGCTGCTGGACGAGTACGGCGACCTCGATACGCTTCTGGCCCGGGCCAGCGAGATCAAGCAGCCAAAGCGCCGTGAGACCCTGATCGAATTCCGCGACCAGATCCTGCTCAGCCGCGAGCTGGTCCGCCTGGCCTGCGACGCCCCGGCGCCCGAGCCCATAGAGGACTTCGCGGTCCGCGATCCCGACTCTTCCACCCTGTCGGCCTTCCTGGAGCTGATGGAGTTCCGCAGCCTGCAGCGCCGGGTCGGCGACGGGAGGCACGAGAATCACGACGGCCAGGCCTTCGCCTCGAAGATGCGCCCGGCCGTCCCGACCGCCCCGGTCATCTCGCCTCGCTACGCGCCCCAGGCGGTGAACGCCGATGTGGCGACACAGGCGTTCGATCACGACGCCTACCAGTGCATCCAGACCCTCGAGGCGCTCGACGCCTTCATCGCCCGCGCCACCGAGGCCGGGGTGGTCGGGTTCGACACCGAGACGGACGCCCTGTCGGCGACTCACGCGGGCCTGTGCGGCGTGTCGCTGGCCATCGGGCCCAACGACGCCTGCTACATCCCCCTGACCCATGAGCACACGCCGATGGAGGGCGCCGGCGGGCTCGACTTCGGCGACACACCGGACACCCGCGAGCCGATCATGCAGCTGGACAAGCCCACGGCTCTGGCACGGCTCAAGGTTCTGCTGGAAGACCCGAGCGTCCTGAAGATCACCCAGAACGGCAAGTACGACATGGCCGTGATGGCGCGGCGCGGCATCCGCGTGGCGCCGATCGACGACACCATGCTGATCTCCTACGTCCTGGAGGGCGGTCTCCACGGCCATGGCATGGACGAGCTGGCGCGGCGGCACCTGGGCCATGATCCCATCCCGTTCAAGCAGGTGGCCGGGGTCGGCAAGGCGCAGAAGTCGTTCAAGCATGTCGAGCTGATCCCGGCGACCCGCTACGCCGCCGAGGACGCGGACGTGACGCTGCGGCTGTGGCGCATCCTCAAGCCCCGGCTGGCCCGCGATGGCCTGCTCACCGTCTATGAGACCCTTGAGCGCGGCATGCCGGCGGTTCTCGCCGACATGGAGCTGGAGGGCATCCGCGTCGATCCCGACCGCCTGCGTCGGCTCAGCCACGAGTTCGGCATGAAGATGGTCGAGCTGGAGGCCACGGCCCACGAACTGGCCGGCCGGCCGTTCAACCTGGGCAGCCCCAAGCAGATCGGCGACATCCTGTTCGGCGAGATGGCCCTGCCCGGCGGCAAGAAGACCGCCACCGGCCAGTGGGGCACCGACGCCAGCGTGCTCGAAGAGCTGGCCCTGACCCATGACCTGCCCCGCACCCTGCTGGACTGGCGGCAGCTGTCGAAGCTGAAGGGCACCTACACCGACGCCCTGTCGGCCGCCGCCGACCCGGCGACCAACCGGGTCCACACCTCCTACCAGCTGGCCGCCGCCACCACCGGGCGCCTCGCCTCGTCCGATCCGAACCTGCAGAACATTCCGGTCCGCAACGAGATCGGCCGTCAGATCCGCCAGGCCTTCGTCGCCGCGCCGGGCAACGTGCTGATCAGCGCCGACTACAGCCAGATCGAGCTGCGCCTGCTGGCCCACATCGGCGACATTCCGGAGCTGAAGCGCGCCTTCAGGGCCGGGCTCGACATCCACGCGGCCACCGCTTCGGAGATGTTCGGCGTTCCGGTCGAGGGCATGCCCGCCGAGACCCGCCGCCGGGCCAAGGCGATCAACTTCGGCATCGTCTACGGCATCAGCGCCTTTGGCCTGGCCAATCAGCTGGGCATCGACCAGGGCGAGGCCGGCGCCTACATCAAGACCTACTTCGAGCGCTTCCCCGGCATCCGCGACTACATGGACAAGACGCGCGCCGAGGTCCGCGAGGCCGGCTTCGTCTCGACCGTCTTCGGCCGTCGCATCCACATCCCGGCGATCCACTCCAAGTCCGGCGCCGAGCGCCAGTTCGGCGAGCGCGCCGCCATCAACGCGCCTATCCAGGGCGCGGCGGCGGACATCATCCGGCGCGCCATGATGCGCATGCCCGCCGCCCTCGCCGAGGCCGGCCTCGCGGACGTGAAGATGCTGCTTCAGGTCCACGACGAACTGGTGTTCGAGGCGCCGCGGGACAGGGCGGAGGCCGCCATGGCCGTTATCCGCCCGGTGATGGAGAGGGCGGCGCTCCCCGCCGTCGACCTGTCCGTCCCGCTGGTGGTCGACGCCCGGGCCGCGGACAACTGGGACGAGGCGCACTAGACGCGGAATTGCTCAGACGTCGGTGCGACCGATGACCACAGGCCGCGCCTTGTTGACTTCAATCAAACCGGCTCCATCTGCGGCCATCAATCTTGTCGGAGGCTTTGGATCCGCAAGGGGTCGCGAGAGGGTGCGCCGATGATCGATTTTGTACCCGACGGAACCGGGACGGGTCACGACGTTCGTCGGGCCAGCGTCCGGCACGGTTGGCAGCACGTGCTGCGCTGTGTGGCCATCGCCACCGACCTGGGCGGCGGCGACATGGTCCATGGCGTCATTCTGTTCACCATCGTCAACGCGAACAGCACGCTCCTGCGACTGTCGAATGGCGACAAGGACTACGACTCCCTGCACGGCAGCGTCGCTGACGACACGCTGAGGAAGCCGGTCAGCGTCTACGCCGTCGCACGGCGACTGGGTCTGCCCTACGAAACCGTACGCCGCCACGTCGGGAAACTTGTCGAGGAAGGCCGTTGCATCCGGGTGGGACCGCGCGGCGGCGTCATCGTTCCAGCCAGCGCGATAGAACAGATGCGGCCGAACGTCGTCATCCAGGACTCGCTCGATGCGCTCGACGAACTGATCATTTCACTTGATCGGGTCGGCGCCCTGCGGCCGCGCACTCAAGATAACATTGATCGCTCTGTCATGATTGGATAGTCGACTTTCCGTAGTTTTAAGTATCGCGCAAGGCGCTATCGACACGTTTGAATAGTAATGAGCCTTCGTTTACAGAGTTCTTTAATGGTCGATGCCGATACGCCCATTTTGGGTACAAATTTGACTGGAAACGTCTAAATCACTAACAGCTTCTTTACCGCATCTGGGGAATCTCGGAACGAATGGAGCGGTGCACGCAAGTACCGCTTTCGCCTTCCGGGAATGAAAAGGTGCGGACAATGTCGAAGCCCGGTGCACAGCACGCGGACGACTTTGGGGGCGTTGCGACCACGCGCGCCCTGACCATCGATCTGGACACACACCAGAATCTCCTGGCCGTTCTGGTCAGCGCGGTCGACCACCTGCCCGGCGGACACCGGGCGATCAGACAGGCGCTCGCCGAGCAATCCGAACATGCCCAGCTCGCCGTCGAGGCGGGCGTGGCTGCCCCGCCCTCGGCGGAGATGTGCCGCGAGTTCATCGCGGCGTACTCGAACCCTGATGACGTCGCCACCGACGGTGAGACGGGTTCAGGCCCCATTTCGTCAAGCGAGCGGAGGACCCTGTATGTCGACTGATCACGCCCTGAACCAGCGCCTCGACTTCATGCAGCTGGATGAGGCTGCTCGCGCCGACATCCGCGGGCTGCAGCCGGTCATCGCCAGATCCATCCGCCCGGCGCTGGAGGCCTTCTACGCCCAGGTGCGGGCCTTCCCGGAAACCCGCAGCTTCTTCTCCAGCGATTCCCACATCGACACCGCCGCCGGCCGCCAGCAGCAGCACTGGGGGATCATAGCCTCGGCCAACTACGGCGAGGACTATGTCCGCGGCGTCCGCGCCATCGGCCAGGTCCATGCCCGGATCGGTCTGGAGCCGCGCTGGTATATCGGCGGCTACGCCCTGCTGACCGAGCAGCTGATCAAGGCCGTGGTCCGGGAGGATTGGCCCAGGGGCTTTTCGGCGAAGAAGGGCGGCGGCGATGCGCTGGGTCGCAAGATCGCCAGTCTGATCAAGGCCGTCCTGCTGGACATGGACTTCGCCATCTCGATCTACATCGAGACCCTGGAGGAACAGCGCAAGGCGGCGGAGGACATCCGGCTTGCCGCTGAAGCCCGACAGACCCAGGCCGTCGAGGCCCTGGGCCGGGCTCTGGCCCGTCTGGCCGCCGGCGACCTGGCGACGCCGTTCAGCGAGGCGGTGTCGCCCGAGTTCCAGAGGCTGAAGGATGACTACAACGCAGCGGTGGACTCGCTCGCCGAGACCCTTCGCGCCGTCTCGCGGGCATCGGACGGCATTCGCAGCGGGTCGGACGAGATTTCCCTGGCCTCCGACGACCTGTCCCGGCGCACCGAACAGCAGGCCGCCAGCCTGGAGGAAACCGCCGCCGCGCTCGACGAACTGACCGCCGCGGTGCGCAAGGCGGCGGACGGCGCCGGCCAGGCCGCGAGTCTCGTCGGCACGGCCCGTGAGGAAGCCGAGCATTCCGGCCTGATCATGGACGACGCGGTCACGGCCATGGGCCAGATCGAGTCCTCCTCCGGCCAGATCGCCCAGATCATCGGCGTCATCGACGAGATCGCCTTCCAGACCAACCTTCTGGCGTTGAACGCCGGCGTCGAGGCGGCGCGCGCCGGGGACGCCGGGCGCGGCTTCGCGGTCGTGGCCT
>Ga0315900_10005080_pt1 | contig 18217 bp, 14 predicted proteins | sample LakEriMetagenome_FD_203521 | JGI IMG/M metagenome (GOLD analysis project Ga0315900, IMG submission 203521) | Freshwater fungal communities from buoy surface, Lake Erie, Ohio, United States - Buoy 12 MA114 | ecosystem: Environmental > Aquatic > Freshwater > Lake > Lake biofilm | place: USA: Lake... | reverse complement strand
TATATTAAATTGGATTAACATATCGGCAAGTTTTGAAATTGCAACAATTTCAAAATTTTTTATATTATTTCCGCATGCATTAATAAAAGGACGGCATACTGGATTTATAACATCTGTACTTCTACTGTGGATACCTACCATAATAAGGATCTTCAAATAGTTGATCTTTTTCTATTTTGAACTTTGTTGTGATATATAGTGCTTGATCTTCCCATTTTTTTTGTGGGCTATTAAATTTATACATCCATCCACACCTACTACCACTAGTAGGACGAAAATAGAGCCAAGGCCCGTTTCTAGTTGGAACATAACGGACAGGGGAAAACCATATTCCGCCTATATTTTCATCTCTATTTGGGAAATCTGCAGTAAATATAAATAGATTTTCTAAATGGTATCCGCCACTGTACATACTATAAAGTGTATTATAATGTTTTAAAGGATATTTATTAAATGGATCCATCATATAATATTCCATCGTACTTTCGTCAAGCTGTTCAAGAGGATCAAGTGGCATCAAATAAAAGCGTGGTCTCGCTCCAGTAATTGGAAATTCCGGATTATTATTTAGAGCCTCATATTCATTCAACATTGTTGCACACAGACCTATTGCTGGATATGGATAACTTCCTCCACCTATTGGATCTGTTACGGGCCACCAAATTCCATTTGCGCTTGAAGAAGTAAACTCTGCAGTTCCATTGTTTGCGTTTAATTCATCCTCTCTGAGTTTTCCAAATATTTGCTCCATTGGGCCAACAAATTTTAGCTTGCCACTGGCATTAAAATCTCCATATACCAATCCATCACCCGTTACTAAAGTTTCTTGCACATATTGCGGCACCCTAAACGCTATTCTATATTTAATTTTTATATATTGACCTAAATTTAAAGTTATTGGAGAAATATATTTTTTATAACCAATTATCCCAGTTAATGTGCCTATACCTGTATTTTTGTAAAAAGTTTCAACAACATGCCCTATATATCCAGTCATAATGCCAGTCCCGCTCCCCTGATAATATAAGCCACTAAATCCACTTCCTATTGGAAATGAAAACCCAGTATAACTAAAAGGTTTTCCAATAAAATTAATATCATTAGAAAATCCTCCAAATGCTGCACCCGTTGGAAAATAAAATTTTTCACCATTAAAATTAAAATATCCACTGGTATTTTTAGAACCAAAAAACGGCGAGAACTGTCCATTTTCACTTTGATATCCGCTAATAAATCCTAAAACTAAATTTGTTTGCTGGTATGTTTGGCCGCTAAATCCCGTTGTTAAATAATTATTTAAAACATTATATTTTCCGCTAACAATATGATTGTCAGCGCCAAACATACCGCTTTTTATAAAATACCATCCATACTCATGTGTTGGGATGCCGCTAAGTCCACTATATATATTTTCTGTAAAAATATTTCTATAACCTATTATGCCTGTCATTTTTCCAGTGCCAAATTTTAACTGGCCAAAGATTGGTTGCCCGGGGTCTTGGATAAAGCCGCTTCCAAATCCGCTACCAGACATAAAAAACATAAAAAAATCATGACCAGCCCTATTATCAAAGCCTAATTCTCCAGAAAAGTTATTAAATTGCCCAGAGATTTTTAATATATTTCTATTGCCTATAAGGCCAGTTAGTTTTCCCGCCCCATAAAGTTCATTTTCAATATCTGCAATAAAACCGCTTGCATTTGAAAAATCAAAGCCAGAATAGTAGTATCCATATTCAAAGCCAGATAGTCCGCTAAACTGATTAAATGGACCATTAAAGTTATACCAATTATTTTCTAAACGATATCCGCTAGCAGCAATATCTCCGGTATAGTGAATAAACCCACTTAATTCTGTCATGTTGCCGCTAATAAATCCTGTAATATTTTCAGGAAAGGGCATAAATTTTGGAGGAAATAATTTTTGTTCCCCACTTAAAAAATACCCAGAAGCTCGATCTTGTTGAGATGTAAATGGTGAAAATTGATTTAAAAAAGAAAGATATCCGCTTATAAATCCAGTAACAAACTCTCTTCGTATTGTTTTTTTATTTATTTCGCCTTGTCTTAATATACCACTACCATCTAAATAAAAAACTCCGCTAACTTGGTTAAGTGGATGCTCAAATGTTTCAAACATGCCACTCTCATTTAAGATTCCGCTAATATAGCCAGTAACTTCTGTTTCTTTTGTAAATAAGAATCTTGAATAAATTGGATTTACTCTATATGCCGACCAATCTGTTGCTGCATCTACTTGTTTAAATCCGGCCTCAGTATATTTTATAATACCTGGAGAGGTTGGAAAATCATATGTTTTTTCAAAAATTGCCATTCCAGATTCAGTTATATATTGAATATTTACTCTATCACCTAGGGGCCTAACATAACTTGTTGACTGATAAAATTTATCAAGAGCACGATCATTATAAGATATTGGTTTTATTCCAGTTCCTAATTCTATACTTCCATCAGTAAAACGCGCTGGATAAAACATTTTTGGATCTCTAGCGTCATGCAAGTGCAATATAATTCCACTTAAAAAATAATTCAATATTGCATTATTTTGAAATCCTGTGCCAAATGGATACTCTGATATAGTTCCAGTTTCTGTAGGGGTGCATACCTCAGCTATCCATTGGGCAGATATGCAAACATTTTGGTCAAAATTTATATTCATATTTATCTAGCAACAGATTGTCTTAATATTATTACAAGTTTTTTATCAGTAAATTTAGTTTGTTTTTGATTAAATTCCCAAAACCATCCATCTACAGTATTTTCTCTATCCGATCTAGTTACTGTAAATAAAAAGGCACTCATGTCTTTATTTTCAAATGGATTATTTTTATCAAAAATATAAGTTATATCTCTATAAAAATTACCATTAACATAATTTGATGGTTCTATAGTGCTATTGTCAATAGCTGTTCTTTGTCCTATCCATTGACATATTATAGGCTGATTTACAGAAATATCTACATAAGTATCTTCTATTAAATATGATGTGCCAAAACATGCGCGATCACAATTTTCTATATTTTCTTCTGAATTTAAACAAAATTTATCCCAATAAGGCAGAAATGAAGCTCGTGGAGAATCGCCATAGTCTATACGCATAAATCCATTAGAGTCAAAACTTCCATATATATCAGCAAACCGACCGGCTAAAACCATTGAACCATTCGGATTAAAGCTTGGATATGTTGGGGTTGGATTTATTTGTATTTGGAATGGATTATTTATATTAGATGATGAAATAGAAAATTCATAATATAGTCTAATGTATTGTTCTGGCATTAAATTTATTGCTTCTGGTAAAAGAAATTTAGAAAATAATTTTTGTTCATCATTTTGTGTTCGCCCCCAAGGAGTTGTAATTCCTATTTCTTGTATTGGTATTGATGAACTTGACTCGGGTAGCACTGCAAAATCATAAATTTTTTTATACGTTCTGGTTCCAGATGCAATATCATCTACGACTTCGCACGAAAAATCATTTACAACATTTGTGAATTGTATTGAATTTGTTAATTCTGTATCGGTATTTTGTGGCGAAACATTGCCAATTCCACATTCAGCTCCGCCAAATAAGAATGCTGGTATTGTATTCCAATTCATTCCATTATATGACGTATAATGTTTAGAGCACGCCAAAATGTCTAGGCCTTGATTTAAAATCAAATTTGGTCTCATATTTTCTCCAAATATGAAATTTTCTTGGCCGTTTTTATGAACTATTGATATCTTCCATTTTCCAGAAATTTTAAGTTCTGGATTTAAAAATATTTCTTGAAAGCGTTTTAGTAAAATATTCATTTTACGATAATTCCTGAAACGATTGAACCGATACTCCAAAATTTATATTATCAGAAACATATACCCTTCTTGGCCCTGTTACTTTGATTTTAGATATTTCTAGTTCGGAGCTTACCTCATGTAAAATATTCTCAGCAGACAGCAGTGGTCTTTGATATATAGAAGAAACTTGAAGGGTTGGTACAATTTCATGCTCTGGTATAAGAAAATCATCTGGGTCAATTTTTAAATTACCTACGTTTCTACCAAGTATAGTTTGAAATTGCTCTACTATATCATAAAAAATTTTATTTTCTTTACTATTTAATCCGTATCCTATACTTGCAAATCGAATATTTGCATTTGCATACCCAACTGAAGGATCTCCAAAAGCTCTGTGTGTAAAAAGCATAAATGGATATTGTGTCCAGTCATAACGTATTCCTTCAATTGGGTCGCTAGAATGAATGTTTAACGGAATGCTCCTATTTGGTCTCGATGGTGGATTGGCAGTACCAAACTGCTCTCCATTTAAGTAGCATATCGAGCCGTTTACTCCTACTACAAGACCATATACTCTGGCATGTAAAAAATCCCCAGCATCTTCTCCAGCTAAAGAAAATGAAGTAGAATAACTAGTGCCAAATTTTGCTGGCCCACACGAATAAGTCCATACGTCATTCTGGCTTGGATATTTTAAAAAAATTGTATGTAACCATGCTGATTGATATTTTCCAGGGGTACTGGAGCCTATTATTGGGCTGTATTGGTTTAAAAATGGATAAAATGTTGCATTATAAACAGAGACGTGAATATTATTGTCGCTCATTATACCAGGCGCAACAAAAGTATTTCCATAACCATCACCATTATTGGTAACACCGCGCCAATCGTGTAACAAGCTTGATTCATTTAACCATTTTATTGTATGTCTTAAAAAATTTTTTAAATTAAAAGAATGGGTGGCTGCCGACCGACCTACAAATGGATAAATTGCAACACATTTATCCCACAAATTAAACTCAATTAATTTTTTAGTTAAAAAATCTATAGCACGAATTTCTTTTGAGTTTAAATTAACACCTGCATTTTGGCATTTTTCTACAAATTGCGCGGCATAAGAATGAATTAAAGAATCTTTTACAATCATAATGTGTACGTTTGATTACATTAAAAATATAATTATATTTATATTAGAATCTAATTTTTAGTTTTATTTGTAATATTTGTGTAAATAATAATATCAAAGCCTATGTCTAAAAAAAGTACAGCGCGTGGCTCGCGCAAAATAGAAGATAAAAGCCCAAAAGTATATCAAAGAGATAAAATTGATTTTGAACTTAAAATAAGAGAGCTTGAGTGGACAGATAAGCAGAAAGAGTTTTTTAATTTAATTAATAATAAAGATACTAGAATTGTTTTTGTAAGTGGTCCCGCTGGCTCTTCTAAAACTTTAGTAGCAGTTAGGGCGGCATTGCAAATGCTAAATGATAAAAAAGCATCTGATATTATATGCGTTAGAGCCGCTGTTGAGAGTGCAGATTCTAAGCTTGGCTATTTGCCTGGCGATTTACAATCAAAATATGATGTGTATATGATGCCATTTGCTGATAAATTAGAGGAGCTTTTACCAATAGATCAAATTAAAAGATTAAAGGGAGATAATAGAATTACAAATCAGCCAATTAATTTTTGTAGGGGCTTAAGTTTTGCTGCAAAAGTTATATTAATGGATGAAATGCAAAATGCTACATTGTCAGAATTTGGCACATTATTGACGAGAATTGGTAAATTTACAAAAATGATTGTCTGTGCAGATCCGTCACAATCAGATCTTCCGTTCAATAAGCAGGGGGCTTTCGAAAAAATTGTTAAATTGTTTTCATGTGAAGAGTCCAAGCAAATGGGCGTGCATCATTTTCATTTTACAGAAGATGATATTTTGCGATCAGAATTATGCAGATTTGTTGTTAAAAAAATCACAGACTATAAAAAAGAAGAAGCTGCTAAATTAGCAGATAAAGAGAAAAAAATAAAACAACAAAATCCAAATATAGCACAGGTATATCAGGATAGCTGGTCGCCAGCACACCATCCATAAAAATAAATTAAAATTAGATTTTTACTCTTTTGTTGGGTAGAATATTACATAATAAAATTTATTTTTAATTATGTTAAACTATTTCTGTTCAAAATGTGGCGGTAAAAATCTTTATCAATTCCAAAAACCAAAATTTTGCTCACACTGCGGGACATCTTTTACAATAGATGCTTCTGCAATAAATACTATTAAATCAAATAAATTTGAGGTTAATATAGATAGTACTAAAAATATTAATAATAGACAGGCAGATTTTAGAAATTATGTGGAAGAAGATGATGATAATAATTTTATTGGATCATATAGTTCGATGCGCGGATTGGATGTTCATATAGAAAAAGGCAATCAAAACAATGGTATAAAACTTGGCGATTTGGTTTCAGATGAGCCTAAAGAAAGTGCGGCGGTAAAAGTAAATAAAAAAATACCAAAGCGCCGAGGTAGAAAAAAATTGACAAAATCTCTTCCAGAAAGTTTTGTTTCAGAAGCAAAAATGACAGGAAGAAATTATCAAGATAATGACGATATAATTCAAAATATAGAATAATAATGGATCGCCCTACCTTTGAGTCCTGTTTGGATATAATAAATCAGGAGATAGCCAAAAGGCGATCTCAGTGGAAGCTAACATCAATTGCATGGATGGATTTTAGCGATGTTGAGCAAAAACTTCGTTTGCATATATTTAAAAAATGGGAAAAATGGAATCCTGAAATGCCACTACTTCCTTGGCTAAATACTGTAATTACAAATCAGATTATTAATCTTGTTAGGAATAATTACTCTAACTATGCAAGACCATGCTTAAATTGTCCTCATAATGCTGGCGGTAATAATTGTAAATTATATGGCACTCAAAATAGTAAATGCGCTGATTATGCGAAGTGGGAAAAAACAAAAAAACATGCTTATGATGTCAAGCTTCCAGTTAGCGTAAATGATGAAAGAATTTTTGGTGAAGGAAATGAGTTTGATGCTAGAGCATCTGATGCAAGCGGTTTTGATTTTGAATTGTTTGTTCCAAAAATACATGATGCAATGTTAAAATCTTTAACCCCAATACAGCAAAAGGTTTATACATACTTATTTATAGATGGGTGTCCGGAAACCGAAGTTATCACGATGCTTGGGTACAAAAACGGATCGACCAAAACTGGATATAAATTTGTAAAGAAAATAAGGGCGCAAATAGTTGTAAAAGCTAAAAAAATTGTTAAAGAAATGATAGTATAAATATGGCTGAACAAGCACAATTTGAACTTTCCGAGATTCAAAAACAAAAAGTAGAAGAATTATTTTCTAGCCAAAAAGAGCCAGAACTTTCTTTTATTACAAAGACTGTTTTTGAAAATGAATCACTTGATGGAAAAACGAAAGAGGCTAGAGCCATAAAGGCATTTTGTAATGAGCGCAATTTAAAATTTAAAACCAGAACAGTTATTTTAAAAGGATTGCTTGAGCTGGGCGATGACCAGATAACTTATATTAGTAATAATTTTAGAGTTAAATCTGCTCTTGAAATTGCCAAAGAGCTTTTTAACAATGATGAACTAACGAATTTAAGTCAGGAGTATAGAACTGTTAATACCAAAATAGAAGAAATAAAAGATACGATTAAAAAAGAAAATATTCCACAGCCAAAAAATGAATTAGAGATTGTTTCTATAAATTATAATCCCGAAGAGCTTATAGATTCTGAATACAAGCCGCCGAAGACTTTAAAGCAAACCATCGAGCGAGTTAATAATTATCTAAATTATGGATATAATGAAGAAACATTAAAAAAGCAACAGCTTTTTGAAATGCAACAGCTTAAAAAATATTTAAATATATTTAGATTTATTTATCAAATTAATACTTATAAAATACAGGGAGATCGAGATCTTTTTGAAGATGCTTTTATAAGATATACTCACGATAAGCCCGACTTAACGCAAGAAGACCTTGATCAATTTATCACTCTTTGCAATCAAATTGTAAGAGCAGCTGAAATTCAAAGAAGAATAGAATCGCTTAGAGCGACTATGGCTGCTGGTGAAATTTCTATGAAAATGAATGAGGCGATTAATGTGCTTCAAACAGAACTTAATTCATGCGAAAATATAAAAACAAAACTATATAATGATTTAACAACTAAACGCAATAAACGACTAGAAGAAAAAACAGATGGTTTTGAAAAACTTATAAATCTTGTTCAAGCATGGAAAGATGAAGAGTTTAGAAAAAAAACAATACATCTTGCAGAGCTTGAAAAAATGAAAGTAAAAGAAGAGGCTGGTCGCATCAATTCGATGAGCGAAATCAAAGCTTTATTACGTGGAGCAACAGTCGAAGAACTTGTAGGTTGAATATGGAAATTAAATGTAATTTTTGCGCTAAGAAATTTAGCGGTGTTATTGAGCTTTCTAAGCATTTAAAAGAGCATAAGATTTCTCAAAAAAAATACTTTGAAGAATTTTATCCAAGACATGATTTATTAAATAAAAAAAAGATACATTTTAAATCTGTAGAGCAGTATTTTCTTTCAGATTTTGAAGATAAAATTTCCATGAAATCTTGGCTAAATCAAGTCGGAAATGAAAAAGCCCTAGATTACATATCTGCAAAAATTAAAAAATATTGTGAAATTAAAAATTTAAAAAGTGCGCCACCAGAATTTTTTATACAAACAGTAGGTTGTTTGCCATCAATTAGGTTTATTGAAAAATTATGCGGGGCAAACTATAATGAGGTCGCTTACAAAAGCGGAAAAGGTTCACAATATGATTATATAGATCTTGAAAGCAGGGCGACAAATTGTAAGCCAGCAAAGCAAATAGTTATTGATACTAGAGAAAAAAGGCCTTTAAAGTTTGCTAAAGATTTAAGAAAAGTTAATGTAGCTCTTGACTATGGAGACTACGCTCTTTCGCCAGCTTCAAGAATAGTAATTGAAAGAAAAAGTTTTAGTGATTTTTTTGGTACTTTTGGCGCTAATTTAGAGAGATTTGAAAAAGAATTATTAAGGGCTCAAAATAATAATGGATACATTATCATAATGGTAGAAGCGTCTTATAGTTCATTAGCATATAATAAAAAACGCTGGTTCGCAACAAGCCCAGAATATATATTTCATAGAGTCAGGGATTTATACAAAAAATATGAATGTTTTCAAATTGTTTATTGCGATGGAAGAAAGCATATGACTGATTTGATTTTAAAAATTTTAGGCCTTGGCGAAGAGGTTAAAAAAATAGATTTGCAATATTGCATTGAAAAAGAAATAATATAATATGGCTATTTGGGCAGGAAATCAACCAGCAAAAAAGATTGCAAATATAAATAAAGAGCTGCTTAATCTTAATGGCGAGCTAGATGATAGAACGGCCAAAATAACATTGGCTAAATTTTTACGTCATAATATTGGCTTCACTTCACAACTAATTCTTGGAATTAATATGGAGCCAATGCAGGTAATGCATATAAATGCAATGTTTGAAAAAAATAATTGTATGCTTATTTTTAGTCGTGGCGGTGGAAAATCAACACTAGCAGGGTGGTATTGTATATTAAAATGCATATTTGAACCTGGTACCAGAATTGTTATTGCTTCGGCTAATTTTAGAACAAGCCGTAGAATATTTGAAGAAATAGTTAGATTATTAAATACTGAAGAGGCGCAGTTGGCGCGCTCATGTTTTGACAAAAAACCATATTTAAGAAATGATAAATTTCAATGGGATGTAAATGGCGGGTATATATGCGCGATTCCGCTATCAGAGGATACTCGTGGTATGCGTTGCGATGTTCTTATTCTTGATGAGGTTTTATTATTATCGCCACAAATGATCAATGATGTTCTAGCCCCATTTCTTTCTTCCCCTAGAGATGCTGCTTTTAGAATTAAAGTAAGAAAGCTTGAAGATGAGCTAATTAAAAACGGAACATTGCATCCTAATAATAAAATGATTTTTGAGAATGCGGCACAAATGATTTGTTTATCATCTGCCTCTTATCAATTTCAACATTTATATAAAATGTATTCAGATTGGACTGATTTTGTAGAGCGTCCAGACTTGTTGGCGATGAATTCTAAAGAAGAAGAGCGCCCAACATATTTTATATCTCAAATGGGCTGGGAAGCGATACCGGCAACAATTTTAAACCGTGAATTTATTCAATCACAAAGGGCTAGCATTTCAGAAGATTCGTTTCAGCGAGAGTATGGGGCACAATTTCGTGATGGTGGTGATGGGTATTTTTCGATGCGAAAAATGAATGAGTGCACGATACCTGATGGTGAACATCCACATTCTAAAGTTGTTGGCGATCCATTAAAAAAATATATACTTTCTATTGACCCAAATTATTCAAAAAGTGCATCATCAGACTTTTTCGCAATGTCAGTTATAGAAATTGATGAAGAAAAAGAAGAGGGTGTTCTTGTTCATGGATATCAAAGGGTTGGTGCTGACCTTCAAGATCATATAAAATATATATATTATATATTAACACATTTTCATGTGCAATTGATAGTTGCTGATTCTTCAAACATAGACACAATTATAGATGCCTGTAACGAAAGTGAGCTTTTTAAAGGCGCCAATAAAAAGATAACATATATAACCGAATGGGATTCAACAAAGGATGGTCAAGATCAGGTTGATATGCTTATCAAAGCAAAGAAGCAATATAGTCCAGAGATGGGCTGCATGTGCATTAGACAAACCCCCACAACAGAGTGGATTATGCGAGCAAACTCTTACTTGCAAGCATGCATCGATCATAAAAAAATATGGTTTGCTTCGCGCGCGAGTAACCATCCAGAATATATGTCCTATATGTTTAATTTAAGAATACCATTAAAATTAGTATTTCCACACGGATCTGGGATAATAGAAGGCGACTCAAAAGAAGATAATAGAAAGCTATCAATTAGAGAATTTATTGAATTACAAGATGATATTATTTTATCAACAAAAGAACAGTGCGCAAATATTGAAGTAACATCAACTTCTAGAGGACATCAAAGCTTTGATCTTCCAAGATCAGCAAGAACTTCAACAGCCAATAATAAACCTAGAAAAGATAACTACAGCACCTTATTATTAGGTAACTGGGGGATAAAATGTTATTTTGAATTAGTAAAGACTCAGATTCAAATTAAGCGAGAACAATTTATACCAACACTAATTTAATTTAATTTTTAAATAAAATGAATTTCAGAATACATTACTGTAATAAATAAACGCATATGATATCTAAAAAGGGCACAAGGTCTAAAAAGAATAAAAAGGAGATTTCGGAGCCATTAACGGCCAGCTTGGACGATTACAATAAGCTAATTGGGTCTTGCGATACTACTCCTGAAAGGGGATCAAGAGCAAATTCTGCTGGAAGCATAACAAGAATTCAAAGATTTGCTAATCTTGAAGCTGGGGTCGCGCCGTTTTTATATGAAAAAAATAGCGGTAAATATGCTACCAATATTTCTTTACAAGATACAATTCTTTTATGCCAAAAAGCATATTGGAATGTGCCAATTTTTCGAAATACGATCGACTTAATGACAGAATTTGCTATTTCTGAAATTACTTTTAGTGGAGGAAATAAAGAATCAAGAAACTTTTTTAATATATGGGCAGAAAAAATTAACCTATGGCAATTAACGGATATGTTTTTCCGTGAATATTTTCGTAGCGGTAATGTTTTTGTTTACAAATTGTTTGGAGAATTTCCAAGAGAAAGTCTTCGAAAACTTCAACAAATGAATATTGCGGAGGCTGCTTTAAAGGTTCCGTTAAAATATATTATATTAAATCCTTATGATATACAAGTTTTAGCCTCATCAAGCTTTACAGCGCCAACTTACAAAAAAAGATTAAATTCATTTGAAATAGGGGCCTTGCTAAAGCCAGGAAATGAAGAAGATAAAAAAATTGCATCTACAATACCAGAGTTAAAAAATATTAAAAACACAAATCAGTCACTAGAAATTTCTTTAGATTCTGAAAGATTAGTAAGTATTTTTTATAAAAAACAAGATTACGAACCATTAGCTGTGCCAATGGGATTTCCTGTTTTGGAAGATATTAATTGGAAATTGGAACTTAAAAAAGTTGATATGGCCATATCAAGAACAATACAGCAGGCAGTATTGCTTATTACCCAGGGCGATGAAGAACTTGGACCACCAAGCCAAAAAAGCCAAGAGGTGCTTAGAAAAATTTTTGAAAATGGAAGTGTTGGGCGCGTACTTATTGCGGATTATACAACAAAAGCTCAGTTTGTTATTCCGCAAATTGGTGATATTTTAGACCCTAAAAAGTATGAAATTGTTGATCGTGATATTCGTCTCGGTTTAAATAATATTATTTTTGGCGATGATAAATTTGCAAATGCAAGTGCAAAAATGGATGCATTCTTTAAAAGACTTGAATTTGCAAGACAGGAATTTATGACAAAATTTTTAGAGCCACAAATTCGTGATATCGCAAAGACAATGAATTTTAAGTCTGTTCCTGAGCCCAAGTGGAAGACTCATAACTTTAGAAATGATTCGGCTGTTTTATCAAGGGTTTATACTAGACTTCTTGAGTTAGGTGCAATTTCTCCAAAAGATGCAATTTCAGCTATCAACACTAATGTATTACCTGAGCCATATGAGCTTGCAGAATCTCAAAAAGAAATGATTTCTGAAAAACAACAAGGCTTTTATGAGCCGCTTTTAAATCCAAAGCAACCTATTGGGCAAGCCGGAAGGCCAACGGCAACACCAGCAAAACAAACAACACAAAAAATTACACCAGTTGGCCAAAAATCAGTTGCTTCATACAAGTTTAGTACAAAGCTAATAGCTTCAACTCTTAAACAAAAAGATGAATTAGAAAAATTAGTTTTAGAGCATTTAAAGAAAAAATATAAAATCAAAAAATTAAATGATGCGCAAAAACTAATAGCATCAGATATAACTAATATCATTATTTCTTCTGAAGAAAAGCAGGATTGGAAAAATAAAATAGATGATTATATTAATAATCCAGTTTCAGATGTAACAAAAAATAATATATCTAAAGAAATTTTTGATATTGCTGCACATCACGAAATTGGAGAAGATGAGGCGGCTATCCTATACCATTGTAAAAAATAATGAGAACTTTAATACGCGCATCGCAATTACATCCTGATATTTCTGGATTAATAACTGGATATACTTCTAAATTATATCCAAATTATAATGATATCTTAGCTACGTCTGGGCTATCATCATATAAAAGCGGAGACTCTTTAGTTTTAACGCTAAAAGATGGATCTGCCGTTTCATCTATAAATAATTTAAGTGGTAAATTAAACATTTATGGTCAGAACGGTCTCCGTGTTTTTCAGTCTGGCTCTGGTATATATTTAAGCATGACAGGGCTTGGTACTGTTGGTACTTTAAATGGTTTGTCTGGTAATATTAATCTACAAGGATCTGGAATTGCGGACATATGGCCAATTAATAGCAATACTATTGCTGTTAATGTTCCTGAAATGGTTGGAATAAATGCAGTTTCTGTTTTTCATTCTGGCGGAAAAATATATATATCAACAACATCAGATTCCAACCTTGGTACAATTAATGGCCTTGGACAAAATGTTAATATATATGGTGAGCATGGGGCATCTATCAGGGTTACGGGCCAATCTATTTATGTAAATACATACAACGCAGCACACTCTGGAGTTAATTCATTAAATGGAATGAATGGGTCTCCTATAGCCATAACAGGAAGTAGGGACATAATTGTATCTAATAATGATGTATTAAAAAGAATAAATATTAATTATGTTGGAAGTGGTTGGGGCGATGATTATTTTCTTTCCAATTTATCTGGGAAAAAGAATATAAACTGGATTGGTGATCTTAACTTTTTCGACGGAGATAATAAAGTTTTCGTTCAAGGCTACCAAAACGGATTTATTGAAAATGAACAATGTGGTGTTCTTAATGGCGTAAAGTCTACATTTCTGAGATGCCAAGATATAGCAGCAATAAATTCTCATGATGCATTTATTTCGGGAATATCAGGAACTACATTAATTAATCCATATATTCATAATCATATATACCAAAACAATAATTCGTTTATGGTTGGGACTCCAAACATAAATACGTTTTTTAACCATTCTCTTTTTGTGGCTAAAATAACTGGATTTAATTCTTCTAATTTTAATCCTATTAAAGTAATGAAGATTCCAAAATCTTCTCAAGATAGTATATTTGTAGCTACAGGATCAGTATTGATTGGTCATTTGGATTATGTAGCTGCAGCATATCATATAACAGATTTTTATGCAAGCTCTAATATAGCAGAAAATGGAATGTATGGTAGAAAATACTTTACAATACAAAGAACAAATAATTTATTAATTAACGTTAGAGATCAGGCAGATTTGTTTGGAGGATCTGATAGATACAATATAATTTTAAGTGGCGCTAATAATGGAAGGTTATATTTAGTTGCTAGTGGATTTTCTGGGCATAATGTATTTTTTATGGGCAATATGCAATATACGCAGTTTAGTTTAAATTTAATAGATGAGTAATATAAAATACAAAAATAAAATACCGCTTTCATCATCAGTATTTAATGCTGGTCAATTATTTTTAAGCGGATATAATATAAAAGTTGATGACTGGGGCGAAACTTTATTAATTGATGAAAGGCCAATTACTATCCCTGGCAATAACCAATTTGTATTATTGCCATCAGAAATGGGATTGCAGCCCCCTCATTATTTTACATCTTATCCATTTACTGGCACATCATTGCATGAAAGATATTTGTCCACTGATTATATTATTACTGGATGGGCATGCAGCGTTGGCAAGCTAGGAAATAGTTCCGAACTATTATCAGGTCAAATTTACATGAGGCGCACAAATAGCACCTCTAAAGCTCCATTAACAAATTTTTATATTAGTGGTCATCAATTGTATTCATCTAGAAGTATTCCAGAAACCGAAATGAGCGGTGGGCATATTTTGGGATGGGACATATATACAGGAATAGAAGGTGCTGAAGATTTATCTGTTATTTTAATGGGCAGATATCAAGATTTGTATATGGCTAATTTAAGTGAAGGCATCGTCATGTCTAGCGGAGAAGCTTCATTATCATATTATGTAGAATATGGCTCAATTACTGGAAATAGTTTTTTGGAATATTATATTTCAAATACATTTACGGCCAATAAATGGGCAGTATATGCTTCATCTCCTGGAACTGGATATCTTCAAATAGATCCGCTTTTGCCGCAATCACCATTAACTGGCAGATTTTATTTTAGAGATCCAAAATCTACAGAAAAAACAACAATTTGTACTTTTAATATGGGTACGGGCAGAATATCTTCTATTGGTAGTTTTAATCCAATGGTAATACCATTTAGAAAAATTATAGGAATAGATATATATGATGGTTTATATGGATTAAAAAATTTAAATATTGTTATTGGCGGACAGTCTGTTAGTTCAGCAAACTATTATCAAAATTTAATAACTAAAAAGTTTTTGGAAACAGGAAATGGTTTTCAGTCTGTAAACATGATACCTTGGACAGGGGTGGATGACATTCCGTATCAAGAGGGAAGAATGTATTATAATTCTGGCACACATACATATAACTTTTATATGGATAAGCCAGATGTAACATTAAATCTTGGCGAAGAGCAATATTTAAGAGCGGTTAATAAAACAAATGGGCAAATAAATAATGGTCAAGTTGTTTACATTTCTGGATCGCAAGGTAATAGGCCAAAAGTTTGGCCAGCAAATGCTTCTAATTCTTATCATAGAACTCATTTGATTGGTGTGGCTACGCATGATATACCGAATAACGAAGAGGGGTATATTACTACTTTTGGGGTAGTTCATGGGGTTGATACTAATCAATTTTCAAGTGATGATATTGTTTATTTATCAGAATCTGTAGATGGTGCAGTTACTACATCGCCTGGCTCGCATGCTGTAAGAGTTGGATATGCATTAAATGCAACGAACAATGGATCTATATTGGTAAAAATTTAAAATAAGAATTTTAAATTAAAACAAGTGTAATAAATATATAATTTCATGAAAAAGAAAAGCCTTTTACAAGATTATCCGTTCCATGTTAAATTTGATGGAATTGAAATTAAAGCAGTATCAATGGACAAAGAGGATCTGCAATATATTGCAAAAGCAAGCGCAGATAAGTTAAAAAATTTATTACCAAAAGATTTTGATTTTGAGGCTGGCTATGATATTTTAGGAGTTGCATTTAATGCCTATACTCCAAACCTTGGCAATAAAAATGGCCATATGATTTCTGGCGAAAAGGGGATTGCCATTGCAAAAAGTTTTAAAGGAAAATATATTAATATTGAACACGAAAGAAAAAATGTAGTTGGCTGCATTACCGACTATGCATTTTCTTCTTTTCCAGATGATCAACCAATAGCTGAAGCAACCGCTCGTGAGCTTGCATCTGAAGGGAAAGTATTTAACGTGGTTCTTTCTGGCATCATTTGGAGGGCAGTAAATCCAGATTTTGCTGATGCTGTTTCTGAGGCTGGCGATGCATCTTCTGATAAATTTGGATCAATATCTGCTTCATGGGAAGTTGCATTTAAAGAGTTTAATATTGCTAAAGGCTCTAAATATCTTAAAGAGTGTGAAATAGTTGATGGCGAAGCTGTCAATGAACTAAAAGGCCGTCTTAAAACATTTGGTGGTAACGGTGCCGATGAGAATGGCGAGCCTGTATACCTTAATCTTACAGGTGAAACAATTTTAAGTTTGGGAATTGGTCTTACTGAAACTCCTGCTGCCGAAGTTAAAGGAATTATTACTACAGACAATACTAGCGAAGAACAGGTAGATCTGAAGCTTGTTAAAGTTGGGACTGAAGCAGATGAAAAAAAATGTGATAAAATTCAATTAGAAAATGTAATAAAAGAAGAAGCATCAATTAATTTAATTATGAAAATAACAGACATCAAAGATATCAATGAAAATTCCATAAAGGAACTTTCAGCTTCGGCAGTAACAGATTTTATTGCTGAAAAAATTGCTGAAAATTCAGAAGCTTGGAAGAAACAAATCGATGAAAAAGAAGCACTTGCAACAAATCTTAATGAGCAAATCGCTCAATTGCAAGCACAATTAGACGAACTTAAAAAGTCCAAAGAAGATTCAGAAGTTTCTCTAAATGAACTTAAAAATCAAATCGCTGCTAAAGAAGCTGAAGAAGTGTTTCAAGCACGTATGGCATCTATTGATTCAGAATATGATCTTTCAGATGAAGATCGTGAAATTATTGCTGAAGATCTAAAAGCTGTTGCAAGCGAAGAAGATTTTCAAAAATGGTTCAAAAAGTTTTCAACATTGGCATCTGCAAAAAATAAGGCTGCTAAAAAAGCCTATGCAGAAAAAATGAAAGAAGAAGAAAAAATGAAAGAAGCCAAGGCTAGCGAAGAAAACGCAGCAGAAGAAACAGTCGTTGTAACCGAAGAAGTAAAAGAAGAAGTTAAGGCAGAAGAAGTTGCTGCTGAAGCTGTTTCTGAAGCTTCTGTAAAAAATGATGTTGCCAATGCTGCGGGTGCAGTAGAATCATTAAAAGATCGCATGTTTGCGGCATTTAATCGTAACAACATTAAAATTAGTTTAAAACGATAAAATATTTAGGAAAAAAATAAAATTTAACTGTAATATATACTAAGAAAAAAAATAAAACACTATGAATATCAAACCTCTACGTGCAGTAAATCAATACGACATTGTTCCGTTTTTCTCATATAACGGAGCAGCAGCCAACAAGGGTACATTTGTAACCGCTGTTGGCCAAGGTCTAAACTTAAAAGACGAGCTAACGCTTGGAAATTTATCATCTGTTGATGGTACGCTTTCAGCAACATTCAATGTTCCTTGGCTCGTAACAGCAGCCCCATCTGGCGCAGCAAAAGCAAGCGTTCTCGGAATGCTTCTTAAAGATGTTCGCACAGTTGACGAAAATGGTTATCCACTAATTTACGACCCACGTAAAGCGGCCGAAATGGATGTAACAGTAAGCGGACAAGCCGCTCCAGTTGCAACAAAAGGATTCGTTCTTTATAGTGGAATTGAAGGCACGCCAGCATTTGGTTCTGGCGCAGCAATCGCAGACGCTGGTGATGGATCACTTAAAGTTGTTCCAGCAACAGACGCAAAATCAATTGGACGTTTCCTAGGACCAAAGAATGACCAAGGATATGCTCCTCTAGAGTTCAATCTTAACTAATTTATCAAGGAGAATATAAAATAACAAAAATATGAAA
>Ga0315900_10005078_pt1 | contig 18224 bp, 19 predicted proteins | sample LakEriMetagenome_FD_203521 | JGI IMG/M metagenome (GOLD analysis project Ga0315900, IMG submission 203521) | Freshwater fungal communities from buoy surface, Lake Erie, Ohio, United States - Buoy 12 MA114 | ecosystem: Environmental > Aquatic > Freshwater > Lake > Lake biofilm | place: USA: Lake... | reverse complement strand
GATGCCAGTTTTAGCAACATCGGCAAACTTGATGGTGTTGTTCTCACTTGCCCACATCGCATCAGCAAGGTCTAATCCAACTTTCTTTGCATCCACATCGAAGGCAGCAACGAACTTAACGCTGTTGACGTGATAGCCACCTAAGACGGTGTGCATCAAACCTGGAATCTCGGTATCAGGTGATGCGTCTTTGTAGTAGGTAACGCCTTGGATTAGTGAGTTGGCACAGTTACCAACACCGACAATCGCAACGCGGATCTCGTTATTACTCACTTACTATCCCTCTCTGTGGTTAACATGGTTTCAATCCATTCAATCTCGCGCTCAATTACTTCCAACTTATGTTTCTTGTATTCGGATAAATAGGCATTAGGAGTTTGAGAAGCGCGATCTAAATCGTGCTTAAGCAGTTCTGCTTTATCATTTAATCGGCGCCATCTGCCTTCCAGAATTCTCACCCTGGTAGCAAGTGGGGTGGGGCCAAAAAATGCGAAGTGAACTTCAAAGAACTCGTCATCCCAGCTTTTGGCATCACTTTTGCCGATTAGATCAGTAAAGCGCTCCATCCCGTTATCAGTTATCTGATAAACGATTCGCTTGCGCTTAGATAATTTGGCGTCTTTTGCTTCTTCGGTCTCCGTGATTAATCCCGCTTCCACCATTCGACGCAGCTGCGGATAAATCACGGAGAAGGAAAGTGCCCGAAATGGCCCAAGCACAGCCGTTAACCGGCGTCTTAGCTCATAGCCATGTAGCGGCCCCTCGGCCAATAAGCCAAGCAGCGCAAACTCCAGGGCATCTCTTCTGGACTGCACAAACCCTCATATCTATTAAATGGATGTATCTAATCGATATATCTGAGGGATATTTAAGTCGCTATAAGCCAGAGATGCAACTCAGCCACACAAATCCCCTAAAACTTCCCCTTCCAGGCTGAATAGGACCTGACGGATTTGTCATGAGGCCGCCTGAGCCAGAGGTAAGGATGGATCTGGGCCAGATTCTGAAACTTTCTAAAGCTCGGCACCGGGGCATAAGTAATTGCCACTTTGTTTTCACTAGCAAATTGATACGGATCGCCCAAATAAACTGAAAGATCTCTTCGAGTTGATAGATCTTGCAGGGTTTCTAAATAAAAATAGATTCGTTTTGCCGATAGCTGGAGTTTTTTAAGTGCTGCTTCATTAAAGACAAAGACAGCTGGTAGATCTGGATTAGCAACTAGCGCTGGATCCGCATCACCTAACGAATCAATAGTAAGCATCACCAATTCAGGTGATGCATTAGATATTGGTGTTAACGGTCCGGCAGTTGCTGCAGGATCTGGATCTGAAACAAGTAATGATTCAAACTCCGCATCTGGCAGAGTTGTTTCTACTGGAAACTCTTGAATTGGGCAATTGCTATTAAATTTACAACTATTACATAGCCCTGGTGCTCGTTTTTCTACTTGCCATCTAGCAAAGCCATATGGCTTACCAGTGCCAGACCCAACTGTCCATTGCCAACCAAGCAGGTTGGCAGCCCGAGATCCATCTATTAACTCTCGATACATTCTCTCTTGACCATGAAGCCAACCTGCTTGGTTTCGCACGCTCCAATGCGAGGCTAACCACATTCGAGTTTGATTCACTAACCACCCAGTTTGGTTAAGTTCATTAACTACATAATCAATGCAAGCTAATTCTCTATTCCAGCCATCTCCTGGTTTGTCCCAGATCTGCTCAAATCGTAAATTCTGAAACAATCTAGCGCCAATTCGAGCATATAGATGTCTGGCATATTCCTGCCAAAGTAATTCATCTCTAAATTTCTCTCGATCATTAAATGGTGCTTTAGCAACTGCATCCCACACTTGGGTTAGCGTCAATAAGTTGTGGCGAATGTAGGGAGATAGAACTGTTGCACCACGCTTTTCAACTGGCAGTACTTCAGAGCGGTTTTTGGCATAACCAGTGATATCCAGATTCGCCAAGGCTTCGTTTGCTGCGCTTTGGCCGCCTTTAATTGGGCTGCTTGGCCCACCAGAATGCAGCCCGGCAAAGTGTTGATCCAGCAAACTAGTTAAATCAGCTGAAATATCAAGTTCTTGCACCATTCTCCTTACCCAGCACAAATCCTGCCACTAATTGAGTCTTATGGGGCAGCGGCATTAACTACGCATGTTGTAACTGGATTGCCCGAGAGATGGCTGCCAAATGGCTAATTGCTGGTTTAATTCGCAGGTGCGAAAACTAATCGGCCTCACCCGCTTTGCGGTGTTTGTCCCAGCCCTATCGGCAATTCTTGGTGCGTTATTACTAATGGCGCAAGGTTCTTATGAAATGGTGAAAGTGACCATCGATGCTATTCGAAATGGCGCTTACCTCAAAGACACTATTGTTGATGTATTAACTGCGGTAGATGCCATCTTGCTTGGCACAGTTCTCCTTGTTATCGGCTATGGCCTTTATGAGTTATTTATCGATACTGACATTGATGTACCAGCATGGTTGCGGGTGGAAAATCTAGATGACCTAAAGTCTAAACTTATTGGCGTTGTGGTTGCCATCATCGCTGTAGTTTTTGTAGGCGTATTTGTTGATTCTAACCGCTCTGGTGATGTCATTGCCTATGGTGTTGGCGCTGGTGCGCTAGTTGTGGGACTAGCCATATTTGCTTATGCCACGAAAAAAGACTCTACTCCCCCAAAATAGTTAATACGTAAATTAGAAGGAACAATTAATGTCTGATCAACTCATGCGCTATTCCAGCAAGAGTTTGTTTCCAATCATCTCTGCGGTGTTTGTAGCACTACTGCTTCTTTCTAACATCTCGGCAGTTAAGTTAATTGAGTTTGGGCCGCTAATTACTGATGGTGGATTATTCCTTTTCCCGCTGGTTTATATCGCTGGCGATATCTTGACTGAGGTTTATGGCTTTAAAGCAGCCAGACGAGTTATCTATACTGGATTTGCAATTGGCGTCCTGGCTGCTTTCACTTATTGGCTAGTGCAGATCGCACCACCAGCTGAGAGCTGGGAGAACCAAGCAGCCTTTGAATCCATTTTGGGCTTTGTGCCACAAATAGTTGTCGCAAGTGTTTTAGCATTTTTAGCAGGTCAGTTAATTAACTCCTACGTGTTGGTAAAGATCAAGGAAAAGACACACGAGAGGAAGCTTTGGTTGAGATTGATTGGTTCAACCGCTGCAGGTGAACTCGCCGACACCATGGTTTTCACCTTTATCGCATCCTTAGGTCGACTGAGTTTTGATGAATTCCTGAATTATCTGGTTGTTGGCTACCTATATAAGACGTTAATTGAGGTAATTCTGCTGCCAATCACCTATCGGATCATCAGCGCTGTTAAAGCCCATGAGGCGGCGATTGGATAGCGGTCAGGGAGAGAATTGGGTGAGGCCTCTGCTAAGTTTCACCCCGCATGCGGGCAATTAGCCCAAAAGCTCCGGGTTGTTAGCTCAGTTGGTAGAGCAGGTGACTCTTAATCACCGGGTCGGGGGTTCGAGTCCCTCACAACCCACAGTTGTGAGGGACTCTGACCTCCGAACGTCTACTCATTAGGGAAATTCCCTGGTGAGCATCAATCACCGGGTAGGGGGTTCTTGTCACTTAGTGACCAGACATACGCAAGTCTATAGGAAACATTTTTCACGCATAGGCGTACCATTAAGTGTTACTTGGTGAGGGAGGAATTAGAACATGGAAATAAGTAAAGAACTTGCTTCATATAGAAAATTGGCAAAACTAAGTCCGCTAATGCTTGCTCCCGCAATGATTTATTTCATTTTCTTAATTTCTAATTCCGATGCAACTGCGAATGCCTACTACGTATTCTATGCTTTACTTGTTCCTTCTCTAATACTTAGTCTCTATTTGGGAGTTATCAAGAAAGATTTGGCTAAGGCGAGTAAAGAATATCAAAAATATTTAAATGCAAATATGAATCCTGAAATTCGTGCAAAGAAGTACAAAAGAGGAGTCTGGGCATTTCCACTTTTTGGAATCTTTTTCTATGCATACGGATCCATCACTAATTATGTTATCCCGACGATTTATTTCGTTGTATTGGTTGTTTCCTTTATTTGGGTGTTATTTGGATCTTTAGCAATATCTATTGCTAACCAAGCGCAAGCAAAAGGCAAGAGTTGGACGGCTTTCTTTTGGCTTTCATTATTAATCAGCCCCTTAGTAACATGGTTGATAGTTTCATCTTTGCAACCTGAGCAGGGTAAAATATTGGAAGGTAGTAAGCCCTGCCCTATGTGTGCTGAACCAGTAAAATTGGCTGCCAAGTTGTGTAAACACTGCGGAAGTAATATCTAGACTTGTGACTACCGAGAGACTTAGGCTTGTTGCTCTAATATTATTTGTAACAGTGTTCATCAGTAGTTGTTCTAAAAGTTCTAGTGACAATAATTCTGCTCAAGACAAAAAGAAACAATTTTGATTCCTGCAAAATTTCATATTTAAAAGAAGTTCCTGATTCTGTTTATAAGCAAACACCTGATCTGTATGACAAACAAGCGGATGCAGCGTGTGCACCTATTTTAACTATGGATCCCGCAGAAGCAAAGAATTTCAAAGTTGAAGTTCCGACTGTAAAGGTTGTTACAAAAGAAGAACTTTGCGCAGTACTTAAAAAAAGCAGCATTTGCACATCGGGAGTTTGGTAAAAAAGGCATGGAAAAATTGTTAATGGATGACCTTGAGCCATACTATGAACGGATCAGAATGCATATTCGGGATGCAATTCCGTTACTCCAAAAAATGGGAAGCGAGTATGCTCAAGTGTTGCAATATGCTGAGGATGCACAATTTAATTCATATGGATTCAACGGAACTTGGGAGGGTTCTGAGGGTAGGCTTTTTGCGTCATGTGGAATCACAAAAGAATCGGTGGTTAGAGATTCTGATGCCATGTTCGGGTGGTAGATATTTGAACAAACTAACATTCACACAAACCCCGCAGAATTCCATCCTGGTATTGCATTTTTCACACAAGTTAAGCCACGCCTCTGAACCATCTATACGATCCACGGAAGCCTCATAGAAGGCAGTTCCAAGGCGGACTAGGCAAGAATATCTTAGGTCAAAGGTCATGACCGAAAGACTCTGAAAAGGCTTAAATGCTTAATAGGACTATTTGACTTTTGACCATTTCAAGGGAGTGGAACAAGGAATTTAAGCAATATTCAATTTAATCTTGAGTGAATAACTATGGATGGAAGTAACTAACAATAGGAAGTTTTGATTGGTACAAAGGTGCACGTGCTCGCAGGCAAAGCAAGGAAATCAACCGCAGTAGTTTTTCTGTACCTTCACGAACCGAAGAGACTCCAGCACGTTCAGACTCGGTCTAATGTCATTCTTGCCTAACCCGCTTCGTCTCATAATCTCGGGATAAGAGGGCCAACACTGATGAGTGTTCATATCCATATAGGTACAAAGAGCAACCAAAAGCCTTAAGGCCTTGTATTCCTTCATGTCTGCCAAAGCGTTTATAGCCTTGACTGGAAACCTTGCATAAATCTTGTCTTTTGTGTCCCAATTAGGCAGTTCATTTTCGTCATCTTTCATATTTTTCCTTCTATCGTTAGTTGAATTTTCCGCTTATTTCTTTATCTGCAGTTTCCGAAATATTTGGATAGCACAATTGAACTCGTCAAGTAGCATTCTGTCAGGAATGAGAATTTGAGCGTACGCATATCGCAACAATTTCTTTAAGGAATTTTTAATCTCTTGACATAATTGATTTATTAAAAATAATTTCTTAAGGCTCAGTTGGTAGAGCAGGTGACTCTTAATCACCGGGTCGGGGGTTCGAGTCCCTCACAACCCACAGTAAAGAGGTAATTCCGCTCTCACAAACCACTATCCCAGGCAAAGTGCCTGGTGATTGCTTATCACCTGATTAACATTTGCCTCTCTAATGTATTGAATAAAACAATAGCAGGACTAGTGTTAAAAAGTCTATGCATCACTTTCATGCGAACTTAAACAGAAATTTATGTCTTTCTGTTCATGCTTTGGTTCGCAAATAAGGTGCTAATTTTTTATAGAAGTCCTGAATGCTAAGTCCAAATCGATTTTCAAAATTAGCTTTCCAATCATTACGCTTGGAGAAATCTTGCATGAATTCCATATAAGTTTCAAATCCGTATACTGCAACAAGGGCCTCGGTCGCTATGGCGCCAAGCGCATAATGACCAAATAGATGTAAGTTTGAATTATTGGTCTGGGTTTTTTCAAGAGGTTCATACAACTTAACTGCACCCTCTGGGCTTATGCTACTTAATACCCCCTTAAGTCTCTCAAAATTGCGAACGCCAGTGTTGTCTGGATCATATTGCCAATATAACTCTTTATAAAAGTCAAGACTTTTTTTTCCAGTCGGGTCGTCATCAAAAAAGCCCACAGCCGTACCAAAGAAAGTCGCCGAACCTTCGTGAAGCCAAACAGGAAACTCTTGGAATCCGTTAGCCCAAACTAATTTTTGTTGAACTAAATGGAAATATTCATGAGGGGTGTTATGAGTATCTGAGGACTTTCGGCCTCTAAGATCAGTGCACATGTAATAAATCGGAGTTCGACCTTGATCTGCCAGAGTTGCAAATCCAAAATTACAATTAAATTGAGATTGTTTCTTTATCTCATCAGAAACTTTATTTGGAAAACTTCCTCCATGTTCTATTAAAGCGGAATCCGCCCAATCGGAATCTTCATTAGTGAAAATGACTATTTTCATATTTTCATTCATAAAATACTTTGACCAAAGAGTCACTGACTTGTCAAGAAGAGTGCGCTCCGTCTGAACGTATTCTTTTGGAGTCTTTGGGCTCGAAATAATTTTCCCAACATCCTTTATTGCGTTGAGGGATCTCAAATAACTGTTGACTTTCTCCATAGCAATACGCTGAGTCCAATATGGATCCAAATTATCTAAGGTTAATCTGTCTGGCCTGGCTGGCAAAGTTGGACTTGGATCTTTTGGAGATGAATTTGATTGCGTATTATTTGGTTTTGAGATTTTAACCTGTACACCTTTATTCCACACCGTCTTATTGCCTGCTTTAACGCAAGTAAATTTTCTTTGCTTATAAATTTTGGTTTGACCTGATTTAGAACATTTGCTTCCTGGGCTGGGAGCAGCCGAAGCTAGAGCCGAAGTGGTTGGCACAAGCAGTCCCAGCGATAAAATCAATACTTTTAATTTCATGACACAATTATCGTCTTTAGCTTCCTGGAAAATGGACATCGGGATTGCGATCCTTCAAAATTTACCATCAGTTATAGGACAATTGAGATAATTCATCTTTAATGAGCATTAGAGGTAGTCGAGAACTGAGTAAGCGCGTTCCAATAATGGGTTAGCGGCTTCAGTGATGGCTGCCAAGATAGGCTCTATTGAGCATTAGCATCTCAAGATTCGCCGAGAGCGCTTGGAGAATTAAAAAGAAACTAGGAATTCAGTGCTGCCGGAAACTTATCTGGCTTGAGTGCCTGGCCTCAGGTACTGCTGGTTTGCCAATTTTTCCGCTAGTCCCCTGATGGACCATATTGATTTAATAGTGCTTCAACCGCGAGTCTGACCTAAACTTCCGCAATGTCCGAATTGCCTGTCAAAGCGACTAAGTCATGGTTCCGTCGCCCCACCACTGTAATCTGGCTTCTACTCGCAATCCTTTCCTTAGGTGGTTTTGCACCAGCCTTTATTGCTTCGGTTCGTCGCCTTAAAGCAACCGCTTGGATTGCTAGCCTCACTTTTACTGGATTCATGATTGCTGCAATTATTGGTAATGAACTTTTGCTAGTGGCAGTTTGGATTGGCGCGTTAATTGCAAGTTTTGCTCTCAAGCAGAAATTAGATTCAGAAGTTTCAAGTGATTCAGCGACCATGGCACCAGATCGGTCAGAAATTAAAGAGGCTGAACCAGAGACTTCTATATCCAAATCTGAAGTGCCTGTGGATTCACAGCCTGCTGCGCCAGTTCCTGCAGTTGTGCCCCCAACAGATATTCTCGAATCTCAAATTGAGATAACTCCAACTACCCCGTTGGGTGATATTGAATCAGAGCAACTGGCAGAGGAAGATTCAGCACGTTATGTTCAGATTGATGAAGAGACAGTTGAATATATTTATGATGAAGATGAAGGTGAAGGCGAGCTTGAGAAGACACCACAAGATTCATCAATAGATTCGACACAGAACTCGCAACAGCCGCTTTTGCCCATCAAGATGAGTTTTTATCAAATACTTAAGTTTACTTTTCAAACAAAGAAGCAGATCAATGCCGTTGCAAAATCATTACAGGCAGAACTAAGTTATCAATCTAACCTCTTAGAGGCAAAAGAACGCTTTGCTCAGATGACCCAAGGAATAAATGCTGATGCTCTGGGATCTGCCGCTGAACGCAATATTTTTGAAGCTTCTGGATGTGCACTGATTGAGGTGCGCAAAGGGGCGCGAGTGAGTCATCGAGAATCAACTTACTCCAGTTCTGGCGGCGGTGTTGGCGTTCGCATTGGCCCGGTTGGAGTTGGTGGCGGAAGTAGCAGTGGTTCCAGCAGTTCCACCACAATTAGCTATCCCGCACCTGATGAATTAACAGTAATTGATGATGGTGGTAAATTCATTATTACTAATCTAAAGGTCTCTTATGCCGGATCTATGTTTACAAAAACTACTGACTTCAAAAAAATTGTTGATTACAAATACAAAGGTCGGCAGTTACTGATTGCTCCTCGAACTGGTAGCAAAGTCTGGATAACTCAATTCCAACTACTAGAAGAACTTTGGATTGCTGTGTGTCTAATCCAGGTAGCTTTAGAAATAGATGAGAAACGACTAGATGCCAAGGCGAAAACTGAATATGGCGATGCTGGCACTGCAGTTGAATTTGCTTTCAAGCGTAAATTAGCTGAACTAGATTTAGCTTATCGAGACTCACTCGAAGAGGTAGCATCTTTTAGAGATACTTATGCAAAATATCAACAGCTATTCCCTGGTCGAGTTAAGGATTTAACCTTTTAATTATGAATGATCGAGACGAATTAAGAGCAAGCCTGGGTGGGCCGCTGCATGGACAGCAAGATACATCAATATCAAAATTCAAGACCTCATTTGAGAATTACTTCGAAAGTCTATCTATAGACCCCATTTGGCGATTGGCAATAATTGGGCTAATTTGGCCAGTCTCTGTTTTCTATCTCTCTTCTACTCTATTTGGGGCAATAGTTTTTGAGATTTTATTCTGGGCAATAGTCTTTACTTCTGGATGGGAAGTTTATTTCTTTATTGCCATTTTGTGTTTTGGCGTAACGGTCGTCCACAAATATTTTTCGGAGTTAAGTCGGTGGTATCGAGCTGGAATTTGGAGCGTTTTAGCAATTGGACTTGCTTATATCGTTTTCCCAGTTGATTTGCGCAGTCACGAATCAGATATCAGGGAGACCTCTAGCTATATTAGTTCAGTTGCCTTTCCTAGATATGGTGACGACTTAGAAGCACCAACAATTTATGTGGATAAATCATTCACTCCAACGCTGGATTCGCTGCTAGATAACTTTAATAAACAAATCGAATTTAGAAGGGAATTTAAGCAAGCTTGCATAACTGGATTAGCTGCCGCCAAAGATGGTGGCGGATTCTTGATCTGGAAAGAAACGTTTGATGAAGTTATTTTCGCATTTGCGGATAACCGGGAACTTCCTTTTACTAACTGCGATAAATTCACTGAGCCTGTTAAGGCTGAACTAATTGCTGAAGTTGAACCTACTTGGTCTACTCCAAATAGTGTAGATATTTATGGTCGAATTGAATTTGCACCAGCAGAATTTCATGGTGCAGTAGTTCCAGCAAACACCATTGTGGAGATTCTATTTTCTAATTCATTAAAGGACCAGAATTTCCAAGTTGTTGATCAGTTCGCTTTGAATGGCGATTTCTGGTGGGGTGAAACTACTTTAAAAATCGCTAAGCCAGTGCTGGGGCAACTTCGCTTTCCAGCTCAAAATGGGCTGCCTGAATATATGAGTCCAATTTTTGAAGTTAGACCCAATAGCTAATCCAATTAGGTTATTAAGTAGCTAACAGAATTAATCAATTTTTTATTGATGTAGCGCGGGCAGTATTTCTAACCACACCATGGAGCCCAGATGCTAAATCTATTGGTACAAGAATAGCTAGGTTTAGATCATAAAAGCCGAATGATTATTTCTGTCATAAATTGTTCTGGTGACCCAACGCAACGGCCAATCTCAGCATTATCCATAAACAAGGTTAATTTGCCTAACTCATCTTGCGCAACAACTGCTGGGTAGTTGCCGTTGATTACTTTTCTTACTTCAGCTGGTTGATCATTGCGATGAAAGGCTTGAAAATCAACACCATGATTATTTTTTAATTCTTGTCGTAAATCTTGCCATTGCGCCCGTTGCCTAAATAGCGAATGAGTGATGTCACATAAACTGCAGTGCCGAATTCCCAATCGAGCACCAAACCAATAACTGAGCTCACCTAAAATGGTGGCATCAGCGTCATACACCCCATATAGGGTGACGATTCTTGCTGATGGTTGATCGATACTCACACCATTCACCTTATTCTCAAGCCACTAGAGATACCAGTAACTCACGCTTTGGTTAACTACTTATGCTTAAAGTTTAGTTAGTTAGACATTCATAGTGCCAAGCACAATTATCCAGCCCAGGGCTGACTTTGAAACTAAACTCAGCACGATATAGGCCTTCTCGCCATAGGCGTAGTCTTTCCACTTACCGATCTTCTTGTATTGCAGCCACATATTGATCGCAAAACTATTAAAGAACAAGAAAGTAAGCAGGAAGCCCAATTGCGCATAAGCTGGAATAGCATCATCAATATTGCTGGTAGAGACATAGAAATAAAGCCCACCCATGATCCACGGCACAATGCCAGCTAATACCCCAATATTGAACGCCAACCAGCTAGTTTTCTCAGTTAACTGATTGTGTCGCTCCATCATTAATCCCATTAAGTTCATAATGAAATTCAGGGTGAAGATAAATACCACGGTTGATAACTCAATTAATCCGCCCAGCATGAGTAGCACAACCAGCATTAGGGATGAGCTAAATGCATACTCCCACCAACGCAGTGGATTTATCCCCTTAGCAATGTTTTGCTCATAGCGGCGAACATAGAACGGGGCTGAGATCAATAAATGAGCAATTGCCGACATAAATAGAAATATCGGGGCGATCAACGCAATTGGAAAATCAAACAGCACTTCACTTACTGGTTCAATGCCAGCTGCGGTTTGGTCAAAAAACCGGGTAATAACTGGGATATTGGCTTCATCATTGAGGATAAAGAACAACACCGTAGCTTGAATTAAATGGGTTAATCCAGCAAATCTATTAAACGTTTGTAGCTGACGACCAAGCTTAGTTTCTGGCTTCATTAAAACTCCTTTTGCTGCTTAGACTACTTGATGAATTCTTAGAAACTGCCGCTAATTGCGGTTAAGTCCCATCTTGCTTCTCGTTTAAGCTCTATTCATTCTCGAGGCACTTATCTACGACTAGAGCCAGAGGAAAATACTGCCAACAACAGTGAAGAAAAAGATGACCAAAAATACGTCCCAAAGTGGATCTTTTTCTTCGTCCATTTTTTCTCTTTCTTATTGACCGGCTAATTGAGTCTAAATCAACCAGAAAAACATGCAAATCTGCAGTCTCTCGTTGCCAGGTTTGGTCGAACCGGCACTACTCCAGTGAGCTGGGGAGGAATATCGCCATACTCTCTCGACCTAAGGCAGGATTTGTTGTTTAATGGGACTACTTAGTCAGGAGTCGATCATGTCATCATGTGTAGTTAGCGTAATCTCACTCGATAAAGCCCTAGTTTGGCGAAACGGCCTTGAGCCAGGCACCCACCCCGAAAGTGTTAAAGCAGCTGAAAGCACTTCTGAATATCGCAAAGAGCATGATATGCGAGAGGGTAATCGAGATAAGGCTGAACTAGATCATGATTATTTAAATGACTTGGTATCCCATCTGACTGGCGCTGAACATTTAATCCTGATCTCTTCGGGCACTGGCAAAGCCAATGCGGGGCAAGCAGTTGCGGATCATCTAGCAAATAAGCATGCTGATCTGGCGAAGAAGATTATTGAAGTCATTACTGTTGATGTGAAAGCACTAACCGAGAATGAACTACTTAAGGTTGGCCGAGAGCGCTGGGAGAAATACTTAAGCTCTGGGATTTAATCTGGGGTTGGGGAATATCCAACTATTTTGATCTGACCTTTTGAGTTCGCTCTAACTAAAATTCCTTGGCCAGAATCTAGCCCAATTCCAGTTAGTGCAGAAAAATTCACGAAATGGCCCACCATGATTACTAATCCCCGCTTTGGGCGATGGTTAATGATCTGCTTTCTAATCGCTGCGGTTTGAATTCTGTTCTGTTTGGTAGTAGCGGTGAAAAGCGAATTTAGATCGTTATTAGGAATAACTTCACCTAAATTAAGCAGCTCTGCAGTTTCAGTAGCGCGGCACCACCTGCTGGCTTCAATTCGCAAAATATTGAGATCACGGTTTCTTAGCCATTCGCCTAATGCTCTGGCCTCAGCTCTACCTTCCGCAGATAAATTGCGCTGCGTTGAGCAATCACCTAACTTGAAATTAGCTGGATCACCTGATCCGGGAGCATAGGCATGGCGAATTAGCAGCACATAGCCTTTGGGATTGCGCTCTGAAAGTTTTTCCCAAATCGAAAGATCATTTGATTGAGCAGCTGGGCTAATCAGCGAAAACAGCAGCGCCGTGGCAATGCTCAAAGCAAGTTTTCGCATGCTGCCTCCTAGGAATATAAATACTCTACTGGCAGAAATTAAATTCAGCAGCGGTAAAACTAATTGGTCAGGATTAGCTGGAATTGGCTGCCATCGGTAGTTGTGACTACCGCTTTAAATTCAGAATTAGAAACTGTGTTAGCGCTTAAATAGTGATTAAACGGATAATTACTATCCTGCCCAATTAGCTGCCAAGTGCCAGTTCCGAACTGTTTGCGATAGAACTTAGCTTCAGCTAAATCACTCGTTTGGGCAGTTAGGGATAATTGATAAAACCCAGTGCCAGGATCTTTAGCCAGCGTCAGTTTGCCAAGTTTTACCTCAGATAAGTTAGGTGATCTATCTGCCTTAAGCACGATTGTGCTTAAGGCAGGGATAGTGAATCTCACGTGATTTGAGCTCACTTGCGTTTTAGTTTTGCCATAAATACGCTGCCAGTTGGCATCTTTAGTGCTGGTTTTAACGGTAATTGTTCTAGCTTTTTTAGTGTTATTAAATCCAACTAGATATTCGATGTTTTCTGCCTGTTCCCGCTTAGAAACTACTGTAACTGCTTTATTTGCTACCCGCAGTTGCATCTGATGGTTTCCCAGGCCTGGGTAATTGGTTCGTAGTTTGCTTAAGTTCTGCAGGTGTTTTGTTAGCGGGTGGTTTTTTATGCTAAACGCATCGCCTTCCCCAATTGGTTTGCTGCCAATTCGAGGCTCTCGTTTCCAGAATTCAACCTGAGTTTTAAACATATCTTGTCTGGCAAGTTGATCTCTACCTGATTCAGTGCCAGTCATGCCAACTTCATCGCCGTAATAAACGGTTGGAATACCTCTAGTTAAGTACATCAGATCATGCGCTAGTTTCACTCGTTTAAGTGCTTCACTATCTGATTGATATCTTGCGGTATAGAGCAGATGTCCCACTCGGCCCATATCGTGATTACCTAAAAAGGTTACTAAATTGTTTGCACTTGTGGTTGCGCTGTTGTAGTAGTCGTCAGCAAGAAATAAGCGCTTAAGCACATCGCCGTTTTCTAACCCAGCAGCAAATTGAATTGCCGCTTGCTGAAATGGGAAATCAAGCGCGGTTGGCAGATTCTCTTCTCGAATATAACGCATTAAATTTGCTGGGTTGGTATCCCAGACCTCACCAAAAATAGTGAAGTTATCAATCCTTGCTTGTTTTGCGCGATTAAGGATTAGTGGATTCCAATTAGTAAAGAACTGCTCATCGACATGCTTTGCAGTATCAACTCGAAAGCCAGCTAGGCCATATTCAGTTAACCAATCACCATAAACCTCGCCCCAGCCGGTATAAACTTCTGGGTTCTCAGTTGCTAAATCATCAAGCGTAAAGAAATCACCAAATCGATCACAATCCACGTTACTAAAGCAGTTACCAATTGGTCCCACGTTATGGTAATTAGATAACTTATTTAACCAAGCGGGTGACTTTGCATTCTCTAACCCAAACGGAAGATATGGCTGCTTATCGCTATAGGCGATGACATCCCCAGTGTGATTTGTTACTACATCCAATATCACCTTTAGGCCAAGTTTTTTAGCGCAATCAGTTAGCGCTTTAAACTCCGCTTTAGTTCCTAGGTGCGGATCTGTGTTATCAAACTTTGCTCCCCAATAGCCGTGATAACCAGCACCATCTCTAGTGGCATTAGTTTGTTCAACTATGGGAGTCAGCCATACCGCAGTAAAGCCAAGGGCTTTAATTCGAGCAAGTCCGTTATCCCCTGGCGAGCAGGTGCCAGTAAGGCCGGCAAAATCACCGCCATGGAAAAATGCAGTTGAGCTAGGTAAATATCCCCCAGTTGGATCAGAACCAACTCCACCAGCTAAATCATTTCTTGGATTGCCATTTAAATAGCGATCCGTAAAAACAAAATAAATCAGATCATCAGCAAGTCCAGCCCTAGGATCAATTTCAGTTTCGGCCGCTGCTGGCAGCGAAAACAAAATGAAAGCCACAAGAAATAATCCCAGCAGTTTTTTCAACTTAACCCTTAGTTGAGCCAGCAGTTAAGCCGTTAATAATGTATTTCTGCAAGAACAAGAACAACACCACAATGGGAATTGAAGCAATTAGCGAGCCGGCCGCAAATGGTCCCCAATTCTGACCAAACTGCGCTCCCACAAATTGCTGCAGCCCAACTGCCACAGTGCGACTTTCAATATCAGCTAGGAATAACCTCGCGATAATAAATTCATTAAACGTGCCAATAAAGGTAAGCAGCGCAACTACTGCGAGTACTGGAGATGCCAGTGGCAAAAAGATTAACCAGAAGGTCTGCATTGGACTTGCCCCATCAACTCTGGCTGCTTCATCTAGCTCCGCTGGAATGGAATCCACAAAGCCCTTCAGCAACCAGATGTTTACTCCCATCGCACCGCCTAAATAAATCAGTAGCAATCCCCCTTTAGAGCCAAGCCCTAACGCGGGGGCAAATTCATATATCCGCTCCATAATCACATAAATGGCCGAGAGCGCCAAGATCGCTGGGAACATCTGGACTAATAGCAACGTCTGCAGCCCAATCTTTTTGCCTTTGAACTTAAGCCGAGAAAACGCAAACGCAGAGGCAGAGCCAATGGTGACGGAGATTACTGAAGTTGCGGCAGAGATGATTAGTGTGTTTTGCATCCAAGTCATAAACGGAATTGTTGGATCATTAAACAGCGCTCGGTAGTTATCTAAACCCAAATTAGTTGGTAAGAATGAGTCAATCTGCAATGACCCAGTTGGGTTAAAGGACGAAAGAATCACTAAGTAGATTGGAAACAGCGAGAACAAAACTAAAACAATGGCATAAAAGTGACGCCAGGAATGGCTTAGAAATTTTTTCATTTGCCAAACCCTTCTAATACCTTGCTTCGTCTAATGCCAAATAGCGAAATTGATGCCACCAACACGAAGATGATTACCGAAATCGCGCTCGCCAGTCCTAAATCTTGAATGTAAGAGCCAAACGCAATTGAGTAGGTGTAAGAGATCAGGATGTCAGTAGCACCTGCAATCTCACCGGCTGATTCATCTCTTGGGCCACCGCCAGTTAACAGATAAATCAAGTTAAAGTTATTAAAGTTAAACGCAAACGAGGCAATTAATAGCGGAGTTAAGATCTGAAGTAGCAGGGGCAGCGTTATTTTGCCAAAGATCTGTGGCCCTGATGCGCCATCGATTGCGGCTGCTTCATTTAGCTCATTTGGTATCGCCTGCAGCGCACCGCTGGATACTAAATAAAAATACGGAAAGCCCAGCCATAAATTCACCATAATTACCGCGAAGCGAGCAAAGTTGGCATCTTCAAACCAAGCAATATCAAGACCTAATAACTGGTTAATCGCGCCATAGTCTTTATTAAAAATACCACCCCAGATCAAGATACTGATCAAGCTTGGAATCGCATAGGGCAAAATTAAAATCGAGCGATAAATTCGCTTACCAAACAGTGGCTTATCTAACGCAATTGCCAACACCAGTCCTACCGCAAACGTGGTAACCACCGTGAGCGCGGCAAAAATAACTGTCCAGATAAAGACCGAAATAAACGGCCCGCGCACTCGGTCATCGGTAATTAACTTCGCATAATGCTCAAAAAAGATCGGGTGGCGCCAACCAGGTTCCAATATCTCTTCTGGATTGCTACTCAGCGCATAATTGCCGTTGCCATTATCAATAAAGGTCTCCCCGGTATATTGATTGATGAACTGGTCATTTGCTTCATCATAAGAGAGCACTTGTTGGGCAACTACGCCAACATCAAAACCTTCCGCCACAATGAACGCATCGCCATCGTAATAAAATCTAGTTTCAGTTAACTCAGCATCAATTGTGTTTAACCTCGCCGATGAGATCCGCTGAAAATTCGGTGCGGTTACTGCCACCTCAAAATCATTAAGTGTGACCTGATCAGGTGATAACTCAATTAGTTCAGCTGGCGTGCTTAAAAAGAAACTTCCTGTTTCAAAATCGGTGATCAGCATCGCCAATTCACCGGAATCAGTTCTGCCTAACTTAATATCAAACGCAATTCCCGCTTCAGTTTGCTCAACCCCTTCAATCTGCAATCGCTCAATTGCTTGCGCTTTGCTGATGTAATTACCAGTTCGATATTCGTAAGTTGACATAGTCAGCGTATAAAGAATGGGCACCACCACAAAGGCAATTAACATCACCATGCCGGGAAATAAGAACTTAAATTGGGCAAAGCGAGCGGCGAAATAAACATAATTGGCGAGCACAATGACAATGATCAAGAACACTGCAATTGCGATTTGATCAACCGCTAGCGCTTGGGTGGTTAGCAGCACTAGCACAGCGTTAGTTATCAGCAGCAATACCACTTTTGCGGCAAATGCAACAGGTCCGCGAAAGCGAAGCAGATACTGATAGAACATCAAGTTCCTTTAGCTGATAAGGAATGCGGGAAGCACCTAAATCTTAGGCACTTCCCGCATTCGGGCGACGCATTAAGGCTTACAGATCCTTAGCGCCAGCCTCTAGGTTCTTCTTTAGCAAGGTGTGGAACTTATCAACTTCAGTTGCTACGTCCTTACCAGCCAAGATGGCATCCCAGAAGTTGCCAGCAGCATCCCAGTAGCTTGAGCCACCAGCATTGTTGCCTAGCACCGAGCCAACTTCAGGCACCGTGTTGCCAGATAGCGCCTGCGCAAATGCCTTAGTCCATGCGCCAATTTGTGACCTTGCGGCACCCTTCTCAGCAGATGCGCGCTTTTCTAACTGCTGATACTTCAACTGGCCCTGAGTTGAACCAATGAAGCGAGTTAGCAACGATTTAGCGCCCGCTTCAACACCATTTCGCTTAGCGTTTGAAGTTAGGAATGCGGCAGATACGCCACCTAGGAACTTGCCGGAGCTACCAGCGGTAGGACCTGGCACTGCCATCAGTGCTGGGCGAATCTTGGCAGTTTCATAAGTAGAGATCTCCCATTGGCCAACAATGGCGAATGGCACTTTGCCAGCGGCGAACTGCGTCTTACAGACACCACCGTTGATGTTCTTCAAGAAACCATTTGACTTACCTGATGAATCCAATAGGAAGCGCTTGATGTTTGCGGTTAGCGCTGCCTTATCAAATGGATTGGTCTTATCGATCTGACCATTCTTGAATTGATATGCGCCACCACCAAGAGCCGAGAACAAACCATGACCAGCCCAGGCGATACCACCATCAGTGATACACATACCAAAGTCATACTTTGATTTGTTTGCGAGATAGAAATCAACCATTTCACCGAAGGTTCCTGGCTTTGCTCTAACAAGGGCTGGGTTATAAGCAAGCGCTGGTGCGTTGATATCTAGTGGCACACCATAAAGCTTGCCGTTTCGGCTTAGTAGATCTAAATCTGATTTGCTGTAACGTG
>Ga0315900_10005075_pt1 | contig 18230 bp, 18 predicted proteins | sample LakEriMetagenome_FD_203521 | JGI IMG/M metagenome (GOLD analysis project Ga0315900, IMG submission 203521) | Freshwater fungal communities from buoy surface, Lake Erie, Ohio, United States - Buoy 12 MA114 | ecosystem: Environmental > Aquatic > Freshwater > Lake > Lake biofilm | place: USA: Lake... | reverse complement strand
GCATCGGCACCCCCGCGGCGACAATGCGCGGCCTCGACGAGGCGGACTTCTCCGAGGTCGGCCGGATCATCGCGCAGGCCGTGACGGCCGACGCCGACCTCGACGCCCTGCGCGGCGAGATCGACGCGATCCTCGCCCGCCGGCCGCTCTACGCCGGCATGCGCGGGTTCTCGGCGAACCACGCCGAGTAGGCCGCCGCGCCGCCGCCGGTCTGCGTGAGAGTGGTAGGCAGAGGTGCGTGAGAGTGGTAGGCAGAGGTGCGTGAGAGTGGTAGGCAGAAGGTCGCGAACCGGGCGGGGGGCGTCCTCCGCGGGCGCGGTGCGGCGTCCGGCGGCGCGGTGATCGCGACGCTGCATCGGCCCTGACCCGCCGGCCCGCCTGGGTGCGCGCGGGGTAGCCTGAGGCGCGGTGGCCGATACCCTGACCCGGCTCGACGTCTCGCCGTCGGCCCTCTACGCGCTCGTCATCGCGATCGCCGTGGCGTTCGCGATGACGCCGGTGATGATGCGCGTCGCGTGGCGGCTCGGGGTCGTCGACCGGCCGGGCGGGCGGCGCATCCACGACCGGCCGATCCCGCTCCTCGGCGGCGTCGCGATCCTGCTCGGCATCCTCGCCGCCGCCCTGCCGAACCTCGACGTCGACGAGCGCTACCGGCTGATCCTGCTCGGCGCCGCCCTGATCTGCCTGCTCGGCGCCGTCGACGACCGCTACGGCCTGCCGCCGCTCGCCAAGCTCGCCGGGCAGATCGCGTGCGCCGCGATCCCCGTCGCCGGCGGCATGACGATCGACGGGGTGACGGTGCCGTTCGTGGAGCCGAGCGCCGTCTCGTTCGGGCTGCTCGCCTACCCGCTGACGGTCGTCTTCATCGTCGCCGTGGCCAACGTCGTCAACCTCGCCGACGGCATGGACGGCCTCGCCGCCGGGGTCTGCGCGATCAGCGCCATCACCTTCGCGATCCTCGCGCTGTCCCTCGGCCGCATCTCCGCCGCCGTCCTCGCCGCCGCGATCGCCGGCGCCTGCCTCGGCTTCCTGCCCTGGAACTTCCACCCGGCGAAGGTGTTCATGGGCGACTCGGGCGCGCTCGTGCTCGGCTTCCTGCTCGCCTGCGTGTCGATCCAGGGCGTCATGAAGACGGCCGCCGCGCTCGCGCTCGTGTTCCCGCTGGTGGTGCTGCTCGTGCCGATCCTCGACACCTCGTTCGTGATCCTCAAGCGGGTGCGCGCGGGCCGCTCGATCGCCAGCGCGGACCGCAGCCACTTCCACCACCGGCTCCTGCGCGTCGGCTACTCGCAGCGGCAGGCCTGCCTGATGCTCTACGCCTGGTCGGGGGTGCTCGCCGCCTTCGCGCTCGCGGTGCGCCTGTTCCCGTACCGGACCGACGGCGACTGGAACCTCTGGCCCACCGTCGGCCTGACCCTGTTCGGCCTCGTCGCCCTGTGGGTCAGCTGGTACGTGGTGACCGCGCTCGAGCTCGTCAAGTACCGCCACCTGCGCCGGCTCGGCCTCGCCCGCGGCGCGGCCGCCGCCGACGAGGACCCCGTGCCGCGGCCCTTCGCCCGCCGGTAGGCCGGGGACGCCGCCGGGACGGTCGCACGCAGGTCGGCTGGCCCGACCCGCGGCACCCCTGCTACGTTTCCCAGCGCCCGCTCCGCGGGCCCGGACAGGACTCTCCGGAGGTCTCAGCATCACCGGCACGACGGACAACAGGGGGCCCGACGCCTCCGCCCTCGGCGCCGGGATGATGGTGATCGCCGGGATCCTGGTCGGAGGTGCCGTCGGCGGCGTCGTCGGCTACCTGATCGATCGGCTCGCCGGCGGGATCATGGTCGGCTCGACGATCGGGCTCGTGCTCGGCTTCTACCTGCTCTACCAGACCTACTTCAAGCCACGTTGACCGTCTCGCCGACCCGCCGCCGCGCCGCGATCGCCCTGCGCTTCGCCGCCGTCGTCCCGTGCCTGATCGCGCTGCCGATCTTCTGGGCCGCGGGCTGGGGCCTCGCCGCCTGGGGCCTGTCGGCCGGGCTGCTCGCCCTCAACATCGCGCTGGCCGCGGCCTTCGACCTGGCCGGGCGCGGGCGCGGGCAGGTCACGATCGTCGGGCTGATGGGCGTCAGCCTGCTCCTGCGCGCGTGGCTCACCTTCGGGATCCTGTTCGCCGTCGCCTGGTGGGGGGACCGCCAGCTGGCCGTCGCCGCGGCCGCCGCCTTCCTCCTCTACTTCACCGTCGACATGGTCGGCCGCTCGGTCGCCCACGTCGTCACGAAGGACGACGCGCCGCGGCCCGTCGCCCCGGCGGGGGAGGCCGCGTGACCCGCCGCCTGCGCCTGGTCCCGCTCGCCCTGCTCGGCCTCCTGGCCCTGCCCGCCGCCGCCCTCGCGGAGGGCGGCCAGTTCGAGCCGGTCAAGGAGTTCATCAACGAGTACTGGTTCGGGATCGACCTCGGGATCTTCACGCTGGGCATCTCGAAGGCCGTCATCTACCTCTGGATCGGCGTGCTCGTCTCGATCGCGCTGACCCTGTGGATCGTGCGCGGCGGGCTGCGCGCGAACCCGAACCGCATGCAGGCCGTCGTCGAGGCGCTCTACTCCTTCTCCGAGACGAACATCGGCCAGGCGACGCTGCCGAAGGCGGCCTTCGCGCGCTGGTTCCCGTACGTGGCGAGCCTGTTCGTGTTCATCTGGACGCTGAACATGGTCAGCTTCATCCCGCTGCCGCTCGACACCCACAACGCCCTGTGGGGCTCGATCCCGGGCCTGACGATCTACGCGGCCACCTCGAACCTGTCGGTGACGCTGACGCTGACGCTCCTGACCGTGATGATCTCGCACGTCGAGGGCGTCCGCGCGAACGGGTTCGTGCCGTACTTCAAGAGCTGGATCCCGCCGAGCCCGCCGGCGCTCCTGCCCGCGATGATCATCCTCGAGGTGCTGTCGCAGATCCTGCGGATCGTGTCGCTCAGCGTCCGGCTCTTCGCCAACATGCTCGGCGGCCACCTGCTGATCATCATGTGCGTCGGCTTCACGATCCTGATCGGCCAGCTGTTCGTCGCGCCGATCGCGATCCCGATCGCCGTGATCTTCTGGATCTTCGAGTGGGGCCTGGTGGCCTCGCTCCAGGCGTACATCTTCGCAATGCTTTCGGGCATCTACATCGGCTCGGCCATCGAGCCCCATCACTGACACCCCACGCAGGACCCAACAGGAGGACATCCGACAATGGCAGTTACCGACCAGGGAATGGTGGACGCGGCGAAGGTGCTGGCCCTCGGCCTCAGCACGGGCTTCGGCGCGATCGGGCCGGGCATCGGCGTCGGCTACCTCATCGGCAAGACGATCGAGGGCGTGTCCCGCCAGCCGGAGCTGCGCTCCGACCTGCAGGGCCTGATGTTCCTCGGCCTCGCGCTGACCGAGGCGATCACCTTCTACGCCCTGCTGATGGGCTTCGTCGCCTTCTTCATCGGGTAGCCGGCTGATGACGCCCGTCATAGCCGCCAACGAGGCGAGCCTGATCACGCCCGAGCTCGGGCTCAGCATCTGGACGCTCGTCACGTTCGTGATCGTCCTGTTCGTGCTCCGGAAGTTCGCGTTCGGCCGCATCGCCGCGCTGCTCGACGAGCGCCGCGAGGCGGTCCGGCAGAACCTCGAGGCGGCCGAGCACGCCCGCGAGGAGGCCGAGCGGCTGCTCGAGGAGTACAAGACGCAGCTCGCGCAGAGCAAGCGGGAGGCGAACGAGATCCTCGAGCGGGCGCGCGCGACGGCGTCCGAGCAGCAGCGCCAGCTGTCGGAGGAGCTCGCCGCCGAGCGGGAGCGCGGCATCGCCGCCGCGCAGCAGGCGATCGCCGCGGAGACGCAGCAGTCGCTCGACCGCATCAAGTCGGAGATCGCCGATCTCACGCTGCTCGCCACCGAGAAGGTGCTCGGGCACGCGCTCGACGAGAAGGAGCAGCGCCGCCTGGTCGAGGAGGCCCTCGCGGGCGTCGACTTCAGCGCGCTGCACGACGGCGGGGGCCGGGCCGGGGCGTGAGCGCCGCCCGCCCCTACGCGACGGCGCTCTACGACGCCGCCTCCGAGGCGGGCGTCGTGGCCGACGTCGACCGCCAGCTGGCGGAGCTCGCGCAGGCCCTGCGCGACGACCAGGCGCTGGCCCGCGCGCTCGCCAACCCGGCGGTCCCGCGCGCGGCCAAGGACCGCATCGTCGCGGACCTCTGCTCGGGCGCGGACCCGATGGTCGCCCGCTTCGTCGGGGTCCTGCTCGACCATCGCCGCCTCGACGACCTCGCCGAGGTCCAGCGCGCGCTCGCCGAACGCGTGCGGCTCGACACCGGCGCGCTCGCCGTCGAGCTGACGACCGCCGTGCCGATCGACGACGCCGCCGCGGAGACCGTGCGCGGGCAGCTCGCCGACGCGACCGGGCTCCAGGTGACCATGGAGCGCCGCGTCGACCCCGCCATCATCGGCGGCGTGGTCCTCCGGGTCCGCGACCGCATCGTCGACGCCTCCGTGCGCCGGCGCCTCGACCTGCTCGGCCGCGACCTGCGGTCCGCCCGCATCCCCACCGCCTAAGCCCCGACGGAGACACCACCGTGAAGCTCAGCCCCGACGAGATCGCCTCCATCCTCAAGACCCAGATCGCCGGCTTCGAGGACACCGCCGACGTCGAGGAGGTCGGCACGGTCATCCAGGTCGGCGACGGCATCGCCCGCGTCTACGGCCTCGAGCGCTGCATCGCCCTCGAGATGCTGGAGCTGCCGCACGGCGTCACCGGCCTCGCGCTCAACCTCGAGGAGTCGAACGTCGCCGTCGTGCTGTTCGGCGAGTGGCAGAAGATCCGCGAGGGCGACACCGTCCGCCGCACCGGCAAGGTCATGAGCGTCCCCGTCGGCGAGTCCATGATCGGCCGCGTCGTCAACCCGCTCGGCCAGCCGATCGACGGCGGCCCCGCGATCGAGACGACCGAGCAGCGCCAGCTCGAGTTCAAGGCGCCCGGCGTCGTCGACCGCCAGCCGGTGAAGGAGCCGCTGCAGACCGGCCTCAAGGCGCTCGACGCGCTCGTGCCGATCGGCCGCGGCCAGCGCGAGCTGATCATCGGCGACCGCCAGACCGGCAAGACCGCGGTGGCGATCGACACGATCATCAACCAGCGCGACTCGGGCGTGATCTGCATCTACGTCGCGATCGGCCAGAAGGCCTCCACGGTGGCCCAGGTCGTCGAGAAGCTGCGCGAGCACGGCGCGATGGACTACACCATCGTCGTCGCCGCGAACGCCTCCGAGGCCGCGCCGATCAAGTACATCGCCCCCTACGCGGGCTGCGCGATGGGCGAGTACTTCCTCTACAAGGGCGGCCACGCGCTCGTCGTCTACGACGACCTGACCAAGCAGGCCGACGCCTACCGCCAGATGTCGCTCCTGGTGCGCCGCCCGCCGGGCCGCGAGGCCTTCCCGGGCGACGTCTTCTACCTGCACTCGCGCCTGCTGGAGCGCGCCGTGAAGCTCTCCGACGAGCTCGGCGGCGGCTCCCTGACCGCGCTGCCCGTGATCGAGACGCAGGCCGGCGACGTGTCTGCCTACATCCCGACCAACGTGATCTCCATCACGGACGGGCAGATCTTCCTCGAGACGAGCCTCTTCTACCAGGGCGTGCGCCCCGCCATCAACGTCGGCATCTCGGTGTCGCGCGTCGGCTCGAACGCCCAGACCAAGGCGATGAAGAAGGTCGCCGGCCGGCTCAAGCTGGAGCTCGCGCAGTTCCGCGCGCTGGAGGCCTTCGCGCAGTTCGCCTCCGAGCTCGACGCCGCCACCCTGGCCCAGCTCAACCGCGGCCAGCGGCTCGTGCAGACGCTCAACCAGACGCAGTACGACCCGTGGCCCGTCGAGGAGCAGGTCGCCATCATCTGGGCGACCACGAACGGCCACGTCGACGAGATCGAGGTCGCCGACGTCGCCCGCTTCAACGACGGCCTGCGCCAGGCGCTGCGCGCCGAGAAGACGGTGCTGGCCGGCATCCGCGAGTCGCTCGACCTGTCGGACGACTCGGTCGAGAAGCTGCGCGCCCAGGTCGAGCAGTTCGCGAAGGGCTTCCAGGGCTCGGCGGCCGCCGCGGGGGCGACCGCCTAAGCGCGTGGCCTCCCTCCAGGACATCCGCCGGCGGATCCACTCCGTCAAGAACACGAGCAAGATCACCAAGGCGATGGAGCTCGTGGCCGGCGCCAAGCTGCGCCGCGCGCAGGTCCGGATCGAGTCGCTGCGCCCGTTCGCGGACGGCATGCACGAGCTGATCTCGGAGGCCGCGGTGCGCTCCGACTCGCTCGGCGCGCACCCGCTGCTCGAGCGCCGCGACGTCGAGACCACCGCGATCCTGCTGATGAGCGGCGACCGCGGCCTGGCCGGCGCCTTCAACGCGTCCGTGCTGCGCCGCGCCCTCGACGAGGCCGCGGAGGAGCGCGCCAAGGGCCACGCGGTCGTCTGGTACGTCGTCGGCCGCAAGGGCGCGGGCTCGCTGCGCTTCCGCGGCGCCGAGCCGGCCCACGCCTGGACGGGCTTCACCGACCGGCCCGTCTACCAGGACGCCGAGCAGATCTCCCACCACCTGATCGAGGCCTACGGCGAGCGCGTCTTCGACCGCCTCGTGATGATCTTCAACCACTTCGACTCGCCGCTCGTGCAGACGGTCTACGCGACCGAGGTGCTGCCCGTGCCGCTGCCCGAGCGAGCGCTCGAGCTGTCGGCGCGCGACCGCGCCATGCAGGGCGAGCTCCTGTTCGAGCCCTCCCCGGAGGACATGCTCGAGGCGCTCCTGACGACCGCGCTCGAGACCGAGGTGTTCCGGGCGCTGCTCGAGTCCACGGCCTCCGAGCACGGCGCGCGCATGACCGCGATGCGCAACGCCTCGGACAACGCCCGCGACCTGATCGACCGGCTCACGCTCGACATGAACCGCGCCCGCCAGGCCGAGATCACGCAGCAGCTGCTCGAGGTCGTGGCCGGCGCCGACGCGCTCTCCTAGCCGGACGCGGCGCGGGCGCGGTAGCGTGCGCGGCGTGGGAGGCGGGCTGCGATCCGACGGGGCGCGGGGCGGGGTCCGCCGCGGGCTGCTCGCGCTCGCCCTGCTCGGCTGCACACTCGGCGCCGCGGCCTGCGGCGAGGCGCCGGCCGACGGGGGCGGGGCGGTCCTGACCGCGTCGACGGCGGAGGTGGCGCCGCCGGCCGGGGACGGGCTCGCGGGCGGCTTCCCGCCGCTGCGGGAGGACCCGCCGCGGGGTGGCGTGCTGCGCGCCGCCCTCGCCGACGACATCGACTGCTGGAACGGGCTGTCCTGGTACGGGGCCTCGTGGTCCGTGTTCGGGCTCATGGCGCGCGGCCTGTACGGGCAGCTCGACCAGCTGGAGGCGCCTGCGGACGGGCAGGTCCGCCCCGAGCTGGCGCAGGACATGCCGCTGGTGTCCGAGGACGGCCTGACCTGGACGGTCCGCCTGCGCGAGGGGCTGCGCTTCCCGGACGGATCGGCCGTCGACGCCGGCGACGTCGTGGCGACGTTCCAGCGCCTGCTCGACCCGGCCGTGCAGTGCGCATCGGGCGGGCCGCCGGCCTCCGGCTACTACGACGGCCTCGCCGGCTACCCGGAGTGGGCGGCGGCGCGCGCGGCCGGCGACGACGCGGGACCCCTGCCCGGGGTGCGGGCGGTCGACGGCCTGACCGTCGAGTTCGCGCTGCGCGCACCCGACCCCGACTTCGCGTACGCCCTCGCGCTGCCGTGGGCGTTCATCCACCCGGCCGACGCCGCGGCGCGCGACGACGGCGGCCCGCCGCCGTTCGTGGGGCCGTACCGGCTGGTCGCGCTGGAGCCGGGCGAGCGCCTCGTCGTCGAGCGCGAGCCGGGCTGGCCCGCGAACGTCGCCGCCGGGGTGCCGGAGGCGCCGTGGCAGAACGCGCTCGATGGCGTCGAGCTCGAGATCGGGGTCGACGAGGATCTGCAGCTCGCCCGGCTCGTCACCGGGGCGCTCGACGCGAGCCTCGGCCCGGGCGTGCCGCACGGGCCGCAGATCGACCGGGTCGCGACCGACCCGGCGCTCGCGGGGCGCGTGTTCTCGACGCCCGCCGCCGCCGTCGCGTTCGCGGCGCTGCGGGCCGACCGGCCGCCGTTCGACCGGATGGAGGCGCGCCGTGCCGCGAACCTCGCGCTGGATCGCACGGCGCTCGCCCGACGCGCGGGCGGCCCGCTGGCCGGCCGGGCGTGGGGGCAGGTGCTGCCGCCAGAGCTCGTGGGGGACCAGCCGTCCGAGGTCTACGCGTTCGATCCGGGCCGGGCCCGGATGCTCGCGCGCGCCGCCGGGGCGGTCGGGGAGCAGGTGGTCCTCGTGCACGGCGCGACCGGCTCCGAGACGGAGCTCGCCCGTGCCGTCGCCGCCGATCTCGCGGCCGCGGGCTTCGCGGTGCGCCGCCGCGCGCTGCCCGGCCACCTGATCGCGGGCATCCTCCGGGATCCGGCCGCGACCTGGCACGTGGCGCTCGTGCAGTGGTCGGGGGACTACCCCGACGCCACCGCGTGGCTGGAGCCGCTCCTGACCTGCGGCGGCGGGGCGAACATCGGCGGCTGGTGCGACCCGGCCTTCGACGGCCGCGTCGGCGAGGCGGCGGCGCTGCCGCCCGGCGCCGAGCGCGACGCCCAGCTGGCCGCGCTCGCGACGGCGGTGATGGCCGACGCGGCGCCGCTCGCGCCCCTGCTCGCGCCCCGCCACGCCGCGCTCGTCTCCGCCCGCGTCGTCAACTACCGCTGGGGCCCGGTCTACGGCCCGCACCTCGGCACGCTGGCCGTCGACGGCCCGCCGCCGGGCGCCGGCGCCGGGTAGTACTCCCCGTCCGGAGCGGTTTCCGCTAAGGTGCCGCTCAGGCGTGGTGCGCCCCGCGGGGCGCCGCCGCGCGAACGCATCCGTCCACCGACCCCGAGAGGCAGAAGGCGCACATGGCCGAGCGAAACGTCGGCAAGATCGTGGAGATCAAGGGCGTCGTCATCGACGCCGTCTTCCCCGACTCGCTGCCCGCGATCTACGCGGCACTGCAGATCCAGACCGAGCACGGCCACGTGATCGCGGAGGTGCAGCAGCACCTCGGCGATGACCGCGTCCGCGCGGTCGCGATGGACTCGACCGACGGCCTCGCGCGCGGCGCCGAGGTGATCGACACCGGCGCCTCGATCAGCGTGCCGGTGGGCCAGCAGACGCTGGGCCGCATCTTCAACGTGCTCGGCGACGCGATCGACAAGGGCGAGCCGGTCACCGGCGAGCGCTGGGGCATCCACCGCGAGCCGCCGCAGTTCCAGGACCTCAACCCGGTCCCGGCCGTGCTCGAGACGGGCATCAAGGTCGTCGACCTGCTCGCCCCGTACACGAAGGGCGGCAAGATCGGCCTGTTCGGCGGCGCCGGCGTCGGCAAGACGGTGCTGATCCAGGAGCTGATCAACAACATCGCCACCCAGCACGGCGGCCTGTCGGTGTTCGCCGGCGTCGGCGAGCGCACCCGCGAGGGCAACGACCTCTGGCTGGAGATGAAGGAGTCGGGCGTCATCGAGAAGACGGCGCTCGTCTACGGCCAGATGAACGAGCCGCCGGGCGCCCGCCTGCGCGTCGCCCTGTCGGGCCTGACGATGGCGGAGTACTTCCGCGACGTGGACGGCCAGGACGTGCTCCTGTTCGTCGACAACATCTTCCGCTTCACGCAGGCCGGCTCCGAGGTGTCCGCCCTGCTCGGCCGCATGCCGAGCGCCGTGGGCTACCAGCCGACCCTCGCCACCGAGATGGGCGAGCTGCAGGAGCGCATCACCTCCACCAAGAAGGGCTCGATCACCTCGGTGCAGGCGATCTACGTGCCGGCGGACGACCTCACGGACCCCGCCCCGGCCGCGTCCTTCTCCCACCTCGACGCCACCACGGTGCTCTCGCGCGCGATCGCGGAGCAGGGCATCTACCCGGCCGTGGACCCGCTCGACTCGACCAGCCGCATCCTGCAGCCGGGCGTCGTCGGCGAGGAGCACTACCGCGTCGCGACGGGCGTGCAGCGCGTGCTGCAGCGCTACAAGGACCTGCAGGACATCATCGCCATCCTCGGCATGGACGAGCTGTCCGACGAGGACAAGCTGACCGTCCAGCGCGCGCGCAAGATCCAGCGCTTCCTGTCGCAGCCGTTCTTCGTGGCCGCCGTGTTCACGGGCCTCGAGGGCCGCTACGTGCGCCTCGAGGACACGATCCGCGGCTTCCAGGAGATCCTCGACGGCAAGCACGACGACGTGCCGGAGCAGGCCTTCTTCCTGGCCGGCGGCATCGAGGACGTGGCCGCCGCGGCCGAGCGCCTGAAGACCGCCGCGTAGCGCGATGGCGACCCTGCACTGCGAGATCATCACCCCGGAGGGCACGGCCTTCTCGGGCGAGGCCGAGATGGTCGTCGTGCCCGGCACGGAGGGCGAGCTCGGCGTGCTGCCGCGCCACCAGCCGATCGTCGCGCACCTCGACGTGGGCCAGATCCGGGTCAAGGTGTCGGCCTCGGAGTGGCGGGCGTTCGCCTCGTCCGACGGGTACTTCTCGATGCAGAACAACCGCGCGCTCGTGCTCGTCGAGGGCGCGGTGCCGTCGGACCAGATCGACGTCGACGCGGCCACGGCGCTCGCCGCGGACGCGCGCGCCCGGATCGAGGCCTCGGAGGCCGGCGACGAGGCGGTCAACGCGTTCCGCGCCAAGCGCGACCTCGAGTTCGCCGAGAACCAGCTGCGCCTCGCCGGCCGCTAGGCCGCGCAGCCCGGGGGACGGCCGCTTCCCGTCATCCTGCGAAGCGGATGTTAAGACGCTACTGCCCGACGCCCTGCATCGGAGGTAATCTGAGTCCATGAGCCGACGTCCCGCCGCGATCCTGTCCGCCCTCGCCACCGCCCTCGTGGTGGCGGTCGCCCTCGTCGCCGCCCTCGGGGCCGGCGACGCCGATGCGGGCGCCGAGGCGCGCGCCAAGGGCGCGGCGCTGGTGCCGGCCGACGCGGTCGCCTACGCGAGCGTCTCGATGAGCCGCGACGGCGCGCAGTGGCAGGCCCTCGAGGGGCTCGCCGCCCGCGTGCCCGGCGGCGACGACAAGCTCGCCGAGCTCGACGCGATGATGGCCGCGGACGGCGAGGGCGCGGTCCTGCGCGCGCTCGGCGGCGACATCTCCGTCGGCCTGCTCGGCGTCGACCTCGCGGGCGGCCTGGAGCCGTCGGCCGACGCCGTGCTCGTGGCCACCGAGGCCGACGGCGCGGCGCTCGTGCGCGAGCTCGAGCGGATGGGCTTCGCCGCGGGCCCCGCGATCGACGGCGCCCCGGTCTGGGAGAAGGGCGCCTCGGCGCTCGCCGTCGACGGCTCGCTCGTGCTCGGCGCCACGTCGCGCGCCACCCTGCGCGAGGCGCTCGAGGTGCGGGCCGGCTCGGCGCCGTCCCTCGCCGACGAGGCCGCCTTCCGCGCCACCGTCGAGCGCCTGCCCGACGACCCGCTCGCCCTCGCCTACCTGAGCCCGGCGCGGCTCGCCCCCCTGGCGCAGGCCGCGGCGGCGCTCGTGCCCGAGCAGGAGTCCGGCGACCTGCCGAACGCCCAGGCCCAGATCACCGACCTCGTCGCCGCCCTCGGCGACGTGCGCGGCCTCGGCATCGCCGTGCGCGCCGAGGCGGGCGGCCTGCGCGTGGCCGCCGCCGGCGACGCCGACGAGGCCGCCCTGGCCGCGCGCGGCGCGGCCGTGCCGACCGCCTTCGCCCCGACCCTGACCGGCCGCGTGCCGGCGGACGCCGCCGGCGCGATCGTCTTCGCGGACCTCGGCCCGCGCCTCCTGGCGGTCATCGAGCAGCTCGAGGCCGCCTCGCCGCAGATGGCCGGCTACATCGCCTCCATCGAGGCCGCGACGGGCATCGGCCTGCGCGACGGCCTCGTGCCGGCGCTGACGGGCCAGCACGCGCTCGTCGCCCTCGACGGCGAGGAGCCGCAGGGCGCCCTGCTCCTGGCCCCGCCGAACCCGGCTGCGGCCGGCGCGACCATCGGCCGGCTCGTCGGCGCGCTCGACGCCGCGGGCCTGCGCGAGGGCAAGGCGGGCGAGATCGCCGCGACCCGGCAGGAGGGCGGCTCCGTGATCGCCATCGGCAACGCCCCCGGCCTCGCCGCGACGCCCGAGCGGGCGCTCGCCGACGACGCGGCCTTCCGCGCGACCCGCGACGCGGCCGGCGTGCCCGGCCAGGTCACCGGCCTCGCGTGGGCGAACGCCGACGCGCTGCGCCGGATGGCCGCCGAGAAGGCCGCCGAGAAGGGCGAGGAGCTGCCGGCCGCGCTCGACGCCGTCAGCGGCGTGATCGCCTGGGGCGAGCCCGGCGGCGCCGGCGCCTACATCGCGATCCGCTAGCGCCGCGCGAGCGGGGTCCCGGCCCGGGGCCGCCTGCTAGCATCCGTTTGTTAATCCGCCGCACTCATACGCGGCGGCCGCGAAGGAGCACCACGTGGCGCAGGAGCACTCGATGCTGTTCACCTCGGAGTCCGTCACCGAGGGGCACCCGGACAAGATCGCCGACCAGATCTCGGACACCGTCCTCGACGCGGTCCTCGAGCAGGACCCGACGGCCCGCGTCGCCTGCGAGACGCTGGTCACCACCGGCCTCGCGCTGGTCGCCGGCGAGATCACCACGTCGGCGCGGCTCGACATCCCCGAGCTCGTGCGCGGCACGATCCGCGACATCGGCTACGACGACGCCCGCAAGGGGTACGACTGCAACACCTGCAACGTGATGGTCGCGCTGGACCGCCAGTCGCCGGACATCGCGCAGGGCGTCGACGGCGAGAGCGCCGACGAAGTCGGCGCGGGCGACCAGGGCATGATGTTCGGGTACGCCTGCTCGGAGACCCCCGAGCTGATGCCGCTGCCGATCACGCTGGCCCACCGCATGGCCGAGCGCCTCGCGGCCGTGCGCAAGGACGGCACGCTGCCCTACCTGCGCCCCGACGGCAAGACCCAGGTCACGGTCGCCTACGCCGAGGACGGCGGCCACCTGCGCCCCGTCGGCATCGAGCGCGTGCTGATCTCCACGCAGCACGCCGAGGAGGTCGGCCAGGACCAGATCCGCGCCGACCTCGCCGAGCACGTCGTGCGGCCGCTCCTGCCCGCCGACCTCTGCGACGTCGACCGCATCGCCGGCGAGCACCTGCTGGTCAACCCGACCGGCCGCTTCGTCATCGGCGGCCCGATGGGCGACTGCGGCCTGACCGGCCGCAAGATCATCGTCGACACCTACGGCGGCATGGGCCGCCACGGCGGCGGCGCCTTCTCGGGCAAGGACCCGTCGAAGGTGGATCGCTCCGCGGCCTACGCGGCGCGCTGGGTGGCCAAGAACATCGTCGCCGCCGGCCTCGCCGAGCGCTGCGAGGTGCAGGTCGCCTACGCGATCGGCGTCGCCCACCCGGTGTCCGTGATGGTGGAGACGTTCGGCACCGCGACGGAGGACGAGAACCGCCTCGCGGCCGCCGTCTCCGAGGTCTTCGACCTGCGCCCCGCCGCCATCCTCGAGGCCCTCGACCTGCGCCGCCCGGTCTATCGTCCGACGGCAGCCTATGGGCACTTCGGACGCGACGCCTTCGCCTGGGAGCGGACCGACAAGGTCGACGCGCTCCGCGCCGCCCTCTGATCCGTCCGTCCTCGTCATCCCGCTCGTCACGACGCGGGGGCTCGACCGTGCGCTGACCTACGCGGGCGACCTGCCCGTGGGCGCGGTCGTCGACGTGCCGCTGCGCGGTCGCACGGAGCAGGGAGTGGTCGTCGGGCCCGCCGGGCCCGACGACGTCCCCGACGGCGTGGCCCTCAAGCCGGCCGCCGACACCGGCGCCCGCATCCCGCCCGAGCTCGTCGACCTCGCGCTGCGCGTGGCCGAGCGCTACGCGACGCCGCCCGCCCGCGCCCTCAGGCTGGTCCTGCCGCCGACCACGAGCCCGCCGCCGCCCGACCCCTGGCTCGTCGCCGCACCCGGCGCCGCGGCGCGCGGCAGCCGCCAGCAGGCGATCCTGGCCGCGGCCGCCGCGCCCGCGCCGCTCGGCGAGATCGCCCGCACGGCCGGCGCCGCCCCGGCGGCCGTGCGCCGGCTGGTCGCGGACGGCCGCCTGCTCGAGGCCGAGCCGCCCGCCCCCGACCTCGAGGCGCCGCTCGCGGCGAGCCCGGCGCAGGCGGAGGCGATCGCGCGGCTCGAGGCCGCCGTCGACGGCACGGGCCCGCAGGAGCTCCTGCTCTACGGCGTCACCGGGTCGGGCAAGACGGAGGTCTTCCTGCGCGCCGCGGCGCACGCGCTCGCCCGGGGGCGCGGCGTGATCGTGCTCGTGCCGGAGATCGCGCTCGCGCCCCAGACCGCGGCTCGCGTGCGGGCCCGCTTCGGGCCGCTCGTGGAGGTGCTGCACTCGGGCCTCGCCGCGGGCGAGCGGGCGCGCGTCTGGCGCCGGCTCGAGGCGGGGGAGGCGCGGGTGCTCGTCGGGGCGCGCTCGGCGATCCTCGCGCCGATGCCCGACCTCGGCCTGATCGTCGTCGACGAGGAGCACGAGACGGCCTACAAGCAGGAGTCGGACCCGCGCTACGACGCGCGCGCGGTGGCGCTGATGCGGGCGCGCCCCGCCGGGGCGGCGGTGGTGTTCGCGTCGGCGACGCCGCGGCCCGAGGCGTGGCGCGCGCTCGAGCGGCTCGAGCTGACCGAGCGGATCGGCGGCCGCCTGCCCCCGGTCGAGCTGGTCGACCTCGGCCGGGACGGCCACTACCCGCTGTCGAGGCCGCTGGGGGCCGCCCTGGCGGAGCTCGAGCGCGAGGGCGGGCGGGCGATGGTGCTGCTCAACCGCCGCGGCGCGGCCCTCGCCCTCCACTGCCGGTCGTGCGGCAAGGGCTTCGGCTGCCCCTCCTGCGACGTCGCGCTGGTCCTGCACCAGCGCCCGCCGCGGCTGGTCTGCCACCACTGCGGCCACACGGAGCCCGCCCCGACCCGCTGCCCGCACTGCGGCGCCGTCGACATCACGCGCATCGGCGCGGGCACGGAGCGCCTCGAGGACGAGATCGCGCGGCGCTACCCGGGCCTCGACGTGATCCGCCTCGACGGCGACGTGGCCGGCCGCAAGGGCGGCGTGGAGGAGGCGCTGGCCGCCTTCGCGGCCTCCGAGCGGGCCGTGCTCGTGGGCACGCAGCTCGTGGCCAAGGGCCACGACTTCCCCGACGTGCGCCTGGCCGCCGTGATCGACGCCGACCTCGGCCTCGCGATGCCGGACTTCCGGGCGGAGGAGCGCTCGTTCAGCCTGCTCTGCCAGCTCGCGGGCCGGGCCGGGCGGGAGGGCTCGGGCGGGCGCGTGATCCTGCAGACCTGGGACCCCTCCCAGCGCGTCGTGCGCCTCGCCTCGCGCCACGCCGTCGACGAGTTCCTCGAGGGCGAGCTCGGACGGCGCGAGGCGCTGCGCTACCCGCCCTTCAGCCGGCTCGTGCGCGTGCTGGTCGACGCGCCGGCGGCCGACGCCCCGCTCGCGCTCCTCGACGGGCTCGCGGACGCGCTCGGGCGGATGCTCCCGGACGACGACATCCTCGGGCCGGCGCCCCTGATCCGGCTGCGCGACCGCCACCGCGCGCACCTGATCGTGCGCACCGAGCGGGCCGAGCACGCCGCGCGCGCCGTGCACGCGCTCCTCGCCGACCGTCACGCCATGCTGCGGCGGGCCGACGCACGCGTCGCCGTCGACGTGGATCCGCAGAGCGTCTGAGGACGTGCCAGACTACGCGGGTCCGGCGGAAAGGGGCAGACGGTGGTCGACGACCTGGTGAACGACGCGGGGGATCGGATGGCGAAGTCCGTGGAGGCGACGCGCGCCGAGTTCCAGACGGTGCGCACCGGGCGCGCCAACCCGCAGCTCCTCGACCGCATCGTGGTCGACTACTACGGCTCGCCGACGCCGCTCAACCAGCTCGCCGGCGTGCAGACGCCCGACCCGCGCTCGCTGGTGATCTCGCCCTACGACGCGAGCGCCCTCGGCGAGATCGAGCGGGCCATCCAGGAGTCCGACCTGGGCCTGACGCCGTCGAACGACGGCAAGATCATCCGCCTGTCGATCCCGCAGCTGACGGAGGAGCGCCGCAAGGAGCTCGTCAAGGTCGTGCGCCAGATCGCCGAGGACGGCCGCGTCGCCGTGCGCAACGTGCGCCGCGACGCGATCGCCGACATCCAGTCGCTCGCCTCCGAGGTGGGGGCCGACGAGCTGCACCGCGCCGAGGAGAAGGTGCAGAAGCTGACGGACGACCACGTCGGCCAGATCGACGCCGCGCTGAAGCAGCGCGAGGCCGACATCATGGAGGTCTAGCGGGCCCGGACGGGCACGCGGCGCCTCCAGCCGGTACGCTATGCGGGTGATCCGGGGCGCCCCTGCGGGCGAACCCCTCGGGAGATTCCCCCGCCGTGGCCATCCTCGACCGCATCCGCCTGATCCGCCGCCCCGAGACGGGCGCGCCCGAGCCCGGCCTCGCCGAGCACGTGGCGATCATCATGGACGGCAACGCGCGCTGGGCCAAGCAGCGCGGCCTGCCCACCCTCTCGGGCCACCACGCGGGCGTGCGGGCGCTGCGCCGCACCGTCGAGGCCGCCCCGGACCTCGGGATCCGCTCGCTGACGGTCTACGCCTTCTCGACGGAGAACTGGACGCGCCCCGACGACGAGGTGTCCGGGCTGATGGACCTGTTCGCGCGAACCATCGAGCGCGAGTTCATGGACCTGCACCGCCAGGGCGTGCGCATCCGCTTCATCGGCCGCCGCGACCGCGTCAGCGCCCGCATCCGCACGCTGATGGACGACATGGAGGAGCGCACGCAGGCCAACGAGCGGCTCGACCTGTTCGTGGCCTTCGACTACGGCGGGCGCGCCGAGATCGTCGACGCCTGCCGGCGCATCGTCGCGGACGGGCTGCGCCCCGACCAGATCGACGAGACGGCGATCCGCGAGCGGCTCGCCGCCGCCGAGCTGCCCGACCCGGACCTCGTGATCCGCACGTCGGGCGAGCAGCGCGTCTCGAACTTCCTGCTCTGGCACGCCGCCTACGCGGAGTGGACCTTCCCGGAGACGCTCTGGCCCGACTTCGGCGCCGAGGCGCTGCAGGAGGCCGTCGGGGAGTTCGCCACGCGCCGGCGCCGCTTCGGCGGGCGCTAGCCCGGTGGGCAACCTCGCGAGCCGCATCCTCGTCGCGGCGATCCTGCTTCCGCTCGCCCTGGGCGTGCTGTGGCTCGGCGGCTGGTACCTGGTCGCCTTCGGGGTGGTCGTCGCGGTGCTGGCCCTGCACGAGCTGTGGACGATGGCCCGCGACCACCGGCCGATCGTCATCGCCGGCTACGTGGGGGCCGTCGCCGTCGTGCTGGCCGCCGAGCGCGAGGGCCCGGCGGGGATGGCGCTCGTCCTGGTCCCGGCCCTGCTCCTGACCTTCGTGCTCGCCGCCGCCACCGCGCGCGAGGGCGCCTCGGCCCTGACCGCGATGGCGGTCACGGCGTTCGGCGTCGTCTGGGTCGGCGTCGGCCTCGGCAGCGTGGTCGTGCTGCGGGACGGCTCCTTCGACCTCGTGCTGGCCGTGCTGCTCGGCACCTGGGTCGCGGACATCGGCGCCTACGCCGTCGGGCGGCTGATCGGCCGCCGCAAGCTGGCGCCCGCGATCTCGCCGGGCAAGTCGGTCGAGGGGTTCATCGCGGGCGTCGTCGCCGGCACCGCGGTCGTCTGGTGGGTGCTCTACGGGCAGGGGATCGTGGGCACCTGGGAGGCCCTCGTCGTCGGCCTCGCGGTCGCCGTCGCCGGCCCGTTCGGCGACCTGCTCGAGTCGTACGTCAAGCGCGATCTCGGCGTGAAGGACTCGGGCACGCTGCTCGCCGGCCACGGCGGGGTGCTGGACCGGATCGACGCCATGCTGATCACCGCGCCGGTCGCGCTGTTCGCGCTCTGGCTCGTCGGCGGGGCGTAGGCCGGCGCCCCGGCGGGGCCCCGGCGCTCCGGCCGGTGGCACCATGTGACCCAGATGACCCGGATCTGCCTACTCGGAGCCACCGGCTCGATCGGCCAGCAGGCGCTCGAGGTGGCGGCGGCGAACGACGCCCTCGAGGTGGTCGCGCTGGCCGCCGGCTCGGACGTCGACGGCCTCTGCGCGGCCGCGCGGGCGACGGGCGCCGAGCGCCTCGCGCTGGCCGACCCCGCGGCCGCCGA
>Ga0315900_10005073_pt1 | contig 18232 bp, 14 predicted proteins | sample LakEriMetagenome_FD_203521 | JGI IMG/M metagenome (GOLD analysis project Ga0315900, IMG submission 203521) | Freshwater fungal communities from buoy surface, Lake Erie, Ohio, United States - Buoy 12 MA114 | ecosystem: Environmental > Aquatic > Freshwater > Lake > Lake biofilm | place: USA: Lake... | reverse complement strand
GGCGCTGTTCGCCATCGCGCAGGCGATCGTCGACCGCAGCACGGCGCGCGACGGCGCGCCGCTGGTCGCGATGCCGAACCCGTTCTACCAGATCTACGAAGGCGCGGCCCTGCTCGCGGGCGCCGAGACGCTCTTCATCGACACCCGCGCCGAGGACGGCTTCCTGCCGGACCTCGATGCGGTGCCGGCGGCGGCTTGGGACCGCTGTCAGCTGCTCTATCTCTGCAACCCCGGCAACCCCGCGGGTGCGGTGATGGACCTCGCACTGCTGCAGCGCGTGCTGACGCTCGCGGAGCGACACGACTTCGTGGTGGCGGCCGACGAGTGCTACGCCGACATCTACCCGGACGAATCGGCGCCGCCGCCCTCGCTCTTGAGCGCGGCGCTCGCCATGGGCGATACCGCCTTCCGCCGTTGCCTCGTGTTCCACAGCCTCTCGAAGCGTTCGAGCCTGCCCGGTCTGCGCTCGGGCTTCGTCGCCGGCGACGCGCGGCTGCTCGAGCGCTTCCTGCTCTACCGCACCTACCACGGCTGTTCGATGCCGCTGCCGGTGCAGCAGGCCAGCATCGCCGCCTGGAGCGACGATGCCCACGCCCGCGACAACCGCGCGCTCTACCGCGAGAAGTTCGCACGCGTGCTGCCCATCCTCGCGCCGCACCTCGACGTGCAGGCGCCGGCGGGCGGGTTCTACCTCTGGCCGAACACGGGACGCGACGACGAGGCCTTCGTGCGCGAGCTCTACGCCCGCAAGAACGTCACCGTCGTCCCCGGCTCCTACCTCGCCCGCGACGCGGGCGGCGGCAACCCCGGCGCGGGCCGCGTGCGCATCTCCCTGGTGGCCGGCGTCGACGAGTGCGTCGAGGCCGCCCACCGCATCGCCGACCTCATGCAAGGACGCTGACATGACCGACCAGACCGCCCTCAAGACCCTCGTCGAGGCCGCCTTCGAGGCGCGCGCCGAGATCACCCCGAGCAACGTGTCGCGCGAGCTGCGCATCGCCCTCGATGAATGCCTCGAGCTGCTCGACAGCGGCGCGGCGCGCGTCGCCGAGAAGCGCGACGGCCGATGGCAGGTCAACGACTGGCTCAAGAAGGCGGTGCTGCTCTACTTCCGCGCCAACGACAACCGCCTCGTCGAGGGCGGCCACACCCGCTTCTTCGACAAGGTGCCGATGAAATACGCCGCGATGGACGAGGCTGCGCTGCGCGCGAGCGGTACGCGCATCGTCCCGGACGCCGTGGTGCGCAAGGGCGCCTACGTGGGTCCCGGCGTGGTGCTGATGCCCTCCTTCGTGAACATCGGCGCTTACGTGGGCGCCGGCACCATGGTCGACACCTGGGCCACGGTCGGCTCCTGCGCGCAGATCGGCAAGAACGTGCACCTCTCGGGCGGCGTCGGCATCGGCGGTGTGCTCGAGCCGCTGCAGGCCTCGCCCACCATCATCGAGGACGACTGCTTCATCGGTGCGCGCTCGGAGATCGTCGAGGGCGTCGTCGTCGAACAGGGCGCGGTGATCTCGATGGGCGTGTTCATCGGCCAGAGCACGCGCATCTACGACCGCGAGACCGGCGCCGTCACGCAGGGCCGCGTGCCCGCGGGTGCGGTGGTGGTCCCGGGCAGCCTGCCGGCCAAGGACGGCACGCACTCGCTCTCCTGCGCGGTGATCGTCAAGCGCGTGGACGCGCAGACCCGCGCCAAGACCTCGATCAACGAGCTGCTGCGCCCGACCGAGTGAGCACCGGGCGCCGCCCGGCGCGGCGCGCTCAGAAGCTCGCGGTCACCGAGGCCGAGAGCTTCACACCGACGTCGTAGCGGTTGAAGTAGATGCGGTTCGGGCCGAGTTCCTGGTACTCGCGGTAGTCGCGGCGCAGAAGGTTCCGCGCCTCGAACTTGAACTCGAGGTCACGGCCCATGAACTGGAAGCCCTGGCGCGCCACGAAGTCGAGCGAGATGCCCGGCGACTCGTAGATGTCGGGCAGACCGCCGGCGCCACGGCTCGTCACGCGGTCGCTGGCATAGGACACCAACAGCGTCTGCTGCGACAGCGAGTCCTGGTCCTCGAGCCCGATCTGCAGGTTGGCGAGATGTGCCGACTGGCCGGTCAAGGGCGCGCCGTCGCGGAAGAAGTTGCTGGCCGGCTGCACCGGTGAACCGAACACCTCGGCGGTGTCGCCCGGTTTGACGCTCAGCTCCGACTTCGACCAGGTGTAGTTGCCGATGAACACCAGCCGGCGTGAAGCGAAGAACGGCGCGTCGGAGCGGTCCCACAGATCGACGTGCGTCTGCGACTCGATCTCGAGGCCGTACAGCGTCGCCGACGGCGCGTTGGCGAAGCTCGTCACGGGGTCGTTGTCGTTGAAGCTGGTGAAGGCCTCGATCGGCTTGTCGATCTCCTTCCAGAACGCCGCGGCCGACACCCGCCGGTCGCGGGCGAAGTACCACTCCCAACGCAGCTCGGCGTTGGTGAACTCGCTGTCGATGAGCAGCGGGTTGCCCCGGTAGGCGCGGTTGCTCTCGGGGTCGAAGTACGACTGCAGCATCAGCTCGCGGAACTGCGGACGGGCGATGGTGCGCGACGCGTTGAAGCGCGCCTGCATGTCGTCGGCGAACTTCCAGGTCAGCGTCAGCGCCGGCAGCACATAATCGTTGTCGAGCAGCGTGCCGGCCGTCGACCCGGTGACCGTGTCGAACACCTGCTTCGGCTCCACCCGCTGCTCGCCCTGCTCGTAGCGTGCGCCGATGTTGACCTCGAAGCCGTCCGTCAGCTCGGTCTGCGCCTGCAGGTAGGCCGCCTGGGTCTTGAGGGAAGCGGTGAAGGCCGGCTGCGACTCGGTCGACTCGATGGCGCCGATGCCGTAGAAGTCCACCACCTGCGAACCGAGCAGATAGTCGGGACGGAACAAGCCGACGTAGCTCGGGAAGGTGGACGGCGCGATCACCAGGAACTCGCGGCGCTCGGAATCGCGCTCGGTATCGGTGCCTTCCAGCCCGGCCGACAGCACGAGCTGCGGCGTCACCTCCCACGACACGTCGGCGCCGTAGGCGAACAGGTCCTCGTCGAGGTCCGAGAACACGATCTCGGCGTAGCCGGTCTGGCCGTTGTCGAGGCGGTTGACGAAGTAGGCGCCGGTCGGGTCGGCGGTCGCGTTGGTGCGCGAATAGCCGAGACCGAGCTCGAACGGCGCGTTGCGCGTCGAGTTCGCATACGCGGCGCGGACATCGACCTTCACCGGGTCGAGCGTGAACCCCCCGCTCAGCTGGGTGCTCCACACCTGACGCTCGTACCAACCGGTCTCCTGCTCGAGGAAATCCCGTCCAGGACGCTGACTGTTCTGCTTGCCCTCGGCGAGGCTCGTGCGCTTGAGCGTGTCGCGGATGATGAGGTTGGTCCAGCGGACCTTGTTGCCCTCGCCGAACTCGTAGCCGATGCCGAGCAGACCGTTGACGACCACGCGGTTCTCGGTCGCGACCTCGCGGTAGTCCTTGTCGAGCACCGACAGCGCGGCGTCGGCCGCGTTCTGTTCGATGTTGTCCTTGGTGCGCCACGTCTGCCCGTACCCGGCGGTGGCGATGAGGCCGACCTCGCCGTCGCCGAGCTCGCGCGAGGTGCCGCCGGTGGCCGAGAACGACATGTTCACCGGCAGCTTGTCGTTGAACTGGACGAGACCGGTGCGGGTGTTGACGAACTGCTTGACGAGCTGGCGGGTGTCGATCGCGCCCGAGCTCAGGCGCTTGCCGCTCGCGAAGTAGGCGGCCACCGCCGGGGGCAGGTCACGGCCGCCGCTGTCGCTGCCGGTCCAGTCGTACTTGCTGCCGTAGTGCGTGTAGCCGAGCTGGCCCGTCGTCTCGGTGTCGCCGCCGATCCCGACGCCGACCTTCAAGAACGGCTCGCGCGGCACCGCGAGCGTGGTCAGGTTGATGAGTCCGCCGCCGAACTCGCCCGTGAAGTTCGGTGAGTAGCTCTTCTGCACCACCGACGACGCGATGACATCGGTCGGGAAGAGGTCGAGCGGCACGGCGCGCCGCAGCGGCTCGGGGCTCGGCAGCGGCAGACCGTTGAGCAGCGCCTGCGAGTAGCGGTCGCCGAGGCCGCGTACGTACACGAAGCCGTTGCTCGCGACGCTGAGGCCCGTGACACGTCCCAGCGCGCCGGCGATGTCGCCCTCGCCGGTGCGCGCGATGTCGTCGGCGGAGAGCACCGACAGCACCTGGTTCGCGGACTGCTGGATGTTGCGGTCGCGGCGACCGAGCACCACGATCTCGCCGATGGTGTCGACGTCCACGACCTCCTCGGCCTCGGCCGGCGGGGCCGCATCGGTCGCCGTCGGCTGAGCCGGGGACGGCTCCGCCTGCTGTCCGGCCGCCGCCGCCGACAGCGCGGCGAGCGCGGCGACCAGCAAGGGCCGGGGGCCCGCGTTGATGTCGTTCATGCAGTCCTCGTATCGGCGTGCGGTGCCCCGCGGCGACGGGCGATGGCCAGGAGGCCGACCGCCCGCACCGCAAGAGGCGGACAATTACGGGGCGATCGCCGGCAAGCTCGTGCAGGAGCCGCTCGTCGTGCCGAAGTTCGCCGTGTTCGAGTTGCAGGTCCAACCCGCGTACCAGGTGTCCGAGGCGTCCTTCACCGCACCGATGTAGTTGGTGGTGTCGAAGCCCGCGTCGACGACCTTCGGGTCGGCCGCCGTACGCGCGGTCTCGTTGGCACCGTTCACGAAGCCGTTGGTCAGCGAATTCGTGAACGTCGAGGTGTTGTTGTTCGCGGCGACGTTGAAGGTCGCCTCCACCTGCGCGGCGGTGAGCCCGCTCGAGCCGATGAACGGCGTCGCGCTGCACTGCATCGCCACCGACCGGAAGGTCGGCGGACCGATCTTGTCCACCGCGGCGTTGGTGGTGATCATGTTCGCGCCCGAGAGCCGCAGGCAGGCCATCGGCGTCGTCACCACGCCGTTGACCAGCGACGCGTCGGCCTGACCGCGGAACAGCATGGCCGCCTGGTTGCCGGCGGCGGCGTTGCGGTGCACGAAGGTGAAGTTGGCGAGCTTGAGGAAGGTGCGGGGACGCTGGTCCTCGAGGGCGTTCGCGCTGTCGAGCTCGATCATCGAGTCGGCGGCGCCCGCGGACTTCTGCACCGCGATCACGTACTGGATGAGGCCGCGGTAGCCGACGTCGACGTCGATGCTGTCGTCATCGGCGCCCGTGAGCACCATGCGACGGGCGTTGTGCGTGCCGCCGAAGAACTCGAAGCCGTCGTCCGAGCTGTTGTGCGACTGCACGAACTCGATGGTGGTGCCGCTGCCGACGCCGCCCGTGGTGAGGGCCTGCAGCTCGGAGTTGCCCGAGAGCACGAAGCCCGAGTAACGGATCTGGACGTAGCGCAGCGTGCCGCTGTTGTCGGTCGGCGTCGCACCGCCGTAGCGCGCGAGGTCCACCGCGCCCTCGACCTGGCGGTCGCACTCGGCGGTCCCCGGAGGCGCCGCCGGCGTGAAGCAGTCGGTGATCGGCGCACGGCCGGAGAGCACGATGCCGCCCCACTGACCCTGCGCATCGTTGCCGGCGAGGCCGAGCACGTTGTCGCGGCTGGTGAAGACGATGGGCTGCGTGGCCGTGCCCGCGGCGTTGATGCGGTTGCCGCGGTTGACGTGCAGCCAGGAGGTGCCGACCGAGCCGTAGACCACGACGCCGGGCTGCACCGTGAGCGCCACGCCGCAGGCGAGCCCGGCCGGGGTGCCCGAGGCCGTGCAGTCGTCGCCGACGTCGACGCGGCCGGCCAGCGAGTACAGCAGACCGGGGACGCGCGGCAGCGTGGAGTTGCGGGTGAACTTGGCCGGCAGTTCGCACACGCGATAGGTGCCGGTCGGGCCGGTGATCGTGCTGCGATCGGCGAGACCGACCGGGTTGTCGATGGTCGGGCAGCCGGCGGCCGGCGTCACGAGCGCGGGCGGCGGCGGAGGCGGCGGCGGAGGCGGCGGCGGGGCCGGGTTGTTCACGACGATGTTGCCGCCGCTGCCCGGCGAGGCGATCTCCTCCGCGCCGCAAGCGGCGAGCACCGCGACCGACGCGGCGAGGAACAGCAGGTTGCGATGCTTGGCGTTGAGGGTCATCGGAGGCACTCCATAGGTCCTTTGGGTCGCCGGGGGGTTCAGAGGTCGCGCGACCGCGCGACCCGATGCGAGACAGAGGTTAGGCAGGGGACATGACAGCGCCGTGACCGGCAGATGACGGTCCTGCGACACCGCGCGGGGCGCCGCGCGCAGGCCGTCGCTTGCGCTATCCTCTGCGGCGCATGAGCGACACCCTCACGCCTGAACTGCGCAGCTGGGCGCTCGCCCAGATCGAGGCCGCGCGACCGCCCGACGAAGTGCTCGCGGAGCTCATCGCGCGCGGCGTCACCGAGGACGACGCCGTCGACGGCATGACTGTGCTGCTCGAATCGCGGCTCGCCGAGCTCAAGGCGCGCGCTGCATCGGGCGACGGCACGACGACGGCGGGCACGACGACGGCGGGCGCGGCAGCGGACGTACCGGACGACGGGCCCCTGCCCGTCCCCCAGCCCTTCGGCCACCCTGCACCGCCCGTGGTGCGCGTGCTCGACCGCGACATCAAAGTATTGATGACCGTCGCGCAGCCGCGCGTCATCCTGTTCGGCGGCCTGCTGAGCAACGCCGAGTGCGACGAGCTGGTGACGCTCTCGCGCGCACGCATGAGCGTCTCGCAGGTCATCGACTCGGACACGGGCGGCGAGATCGCCCACGAAGGGCGCACCAGCTCAGGCTTCGGCTTCCACCGCGGCGCGACGCCGCTCATCGACCGCATCGAGCGGCGCATCGCCACGCTGCTCAAGTGGCCGCTCGAGCAGGGTGAGGGGCTGCAGATCCTGCGCTACCGGGTCGGCCAGGAATACCGGCCGCACTACGACTACATGGACCCGACGCTGCCCGGTGCGCCGGCGTTCCTCGCCCGCGGCGGCCAGCGCGTGGCCTCGCTCGTGATGTACCTCAACACGCCGAGCGGCGGCGGTGCGACCAACTTCCCGGACATCGGCCTCGAGGTCGCGGCCGTGAAGGGCAACGCGGTGTACTTCAGCTACGACCGCCCGCACCCGTCGACCAAGAGCCTGCACGGCGGCATGCCGGTGACGGACGGCGAGAAATGGGTGGCCACCAAGTGGCTGCGCGTCGCGCGCCACGACTGACGCGCCAGGGACGGGCGGTGGCCGGGGCCTGCGGCCTCAGCCGAAGCGGCCCGTGATGTAGTCCTCGGTCAGCTTCGCCTGCGGATTGGTGAAGATCTTCTTGGTCTCGCCCACCTCGATGAGGTCGCCGAGATGGAAGTACGCGGTGCGCTGCGAGACGCGCGCCGCCTGCTGCATCGAGTGCGTGACGATGCAGATCGCGTAGCTCTCGCGCAGCTCGTCGATCAGGTCCTCGATGCGCGCGGTGGCGATCGGGTCGAGCGCCGAACAGGGCTCGTCCATGAGGATCACGTCCGGGCTCACGGCGATGGCGCGCGCGATGCAGAGGCGCTGCTGCTGGCCGCCCGAGAGGCTGGTACCGGGGTTGTTGAGGCGGTCCTTGACCTCCTCCCACAGTCCGGCGCGGCGCAGACTGGTGTTGACGATCTCGTCGAGCTCCCCGCGGTCGGCCGCGAGGCCGTGGATGCGCGGACCGTAGGCGACGTTCTCGTAGATCGACTTCGGGAACGGGTTCGGCTTCTGGAAGACCATGCCGACGCGGGCGCGCAGCTGCACGACGTCCCGCTTCTTGTCGTGGATGTCCTGCCCCTCGAGCGCGATGAGCCCGGTCACCCGCGCGCTCTCGATGGTGTCGTTCATGCGGTTGAGGCAGCGCAGGAAGGTCGACTTGCCGCAGCCCGACGGCCCGATCATGGCCAGCACCTCGGCGCGGCCGATGTCGATGTTGACGTCCTTGATGGCGTGCTTGTCGCCGTAGTGCACGTTCACGTCGCGGCAGACGAACACCGGCTCGGGAACGGTCACCTGGCCGATCGTACGGATGCCCTCGCGGACGGGCGGGACGGCTTTGTCGCTCATGTCGTTCACCAGCGTTTCTCGAACTTGTTGCGCAGCACCACGGCGGTGGCGTTCATCACGATCAGGAACAGCAGCAGCACGATGATCGCACCCGAGGTGCGCTCGACGAAGCCGCGCTCCGGCAGGTCGGACCAGAGGAACACCTGCACCGGCAGCACCGTCGAGGGGTCGAGCGCCCCGGCGGGCACCTCGACGATGAAGGCCACCATGCCGATCATGAGGAGCGGCGCGCTCTCGCCGAGCGCGCGGGCCATGCCGATGATCGCGCCGGTCAGCACGCCCGGCATGGCGAGCGGCAGCACATGGTGCACCACCGTCTGCCAGCGCGAGGCGCCCATGCCGAGCGCGGCCTCGCGGATCGAGGGCGGCACGGCCTTCAGCGCGGCGCGCGAGGCGATGATGACCGTCGGCAGCGTGAGCAGCGTCAGCACCAGCCCGCCCACCAAGGGCGCCGAGCGCGGCATGCCGAAGAAGCTGATGAACATCGCGAGGCCGAGCAGACCGAACACGATGGACGGCACCGCCGCGAGGTTGTTGATGTTGACCTCGATGATGTCGGTGATGCGGTTGCGGGGCGCGAACTCCTCGAGGTACACCGCCGCGCCGACGCCGATCGGGAACGACAGCAACAGCGTGATCAGCAGGGTCAGGAACGAGCCGACCACGGCGCCGCGTACGCCGGCCTGCTCGGGGTCGCGCGAATCGCCGTTGGTGAAGAACGCGCGGTTGAACCGCAGCTGCAGCGAGCCGTCGGCGCGCAGCGCATCGACCCAGGCGACCTGCGCGTCGGAGAGGCGCCGCTCGTCCTCCGGCGCGCTGCGCGAGACCTTGCCCTTGAGCAGCATGTCGACCGTATCGTCGGCGAGCAGGGTGACGCGCTGCCGTTGACCGATGAGACCAGGGTCGGCGGTGACGCGCTTCTGCAGCTCGACGCTGGCGGCGCTGCTGACGAGCCCGTAGAGCTCCCGCAGCGCCGGGCGTCCCTCGACCTCCGGGAATCGCTCACGCAGCGCCGCGCGCACCAGACCTTGGTAGTCGGCCACCGCGAGGTCGTCGGGCAGTCGCGTGCCCGCCGGGTCGATGACCTCCGGGTCGTAGGTGATGTCGAGCTGCACGTAGGCCTGACGCAGCACCGAAAGGCCCTGCGACAGCACCGTGCCGAACAGGAACACCACGAAGGCGATGCCGAGCGCCACGGCCGCGAGACCGTAGGCGCGGAAGCGGCGCTCGGCGCGGTAACGGCGCGCGAGGCCTGCGCGCACCCGGGCCTGGGTCTCCGCCGCGGTGCGCGGCACGCCGTTACTCGTACTGTTCACGGTACTTCCTCACCACATAGAGCGCGATGACGTTCAGCAGCAGCGTCACGAGGAACAGCATCAGTCCGAGCGCGAAGGCGGCCAGGGTCTTCGGGCTGTCGAACTCCTGGTCGCCGACGAGCAGAGTGACGATCTGCACCGTCACGGTCGTCACCGCCTCGAGCGGGTTGAAGGTCATGTTGGCGGCGAGGCCCGCCGCCATCACCACGATCATGGTCTCGCCGATGGCGCGCGACACCGCGAGCAGGATGCCGCCGACGATGCCCGGCAGCGCCGCGCGCAGCACGACCTGACGGATGGTCTCGGAGCGCGTCGCGCCGAGCGCATAGGCGCCGTCGCGCAGGCTCTGCGGCACGGCGGTGATCATGTCGTCGGCGAGCGAGGACACGAACGGGATGATCATGATGCCCATCACGAGGCCCGCGGCGAGCGCGCTCTCGCCCGCCACCGAGAGCCCCAAGGACTCGCCGAGCGTGCGAAGCATCGGCCCGACCGTGGTGACCGCGAAGAAGCCGTAGACCACGGTCGGCACGCCCGCGAGGACCTCGAGCAGCGGCTTGACGACACGGCGCACCTTGGGCGCGGCGTACTCCGCGAGGTAGATGGCCGAGAACAGCCCGAGCGGCACCGCGACCACCATCGCGACCATCGAGATGAGCAAGGTGCCGACGAAGAGGGGCACCGCACCGAAAGCGCCCGAGGAGCCGACCTGGTCGGCCCGGATCGCCATCTGCGGGCTCCAGTTCGTGCCGAAGAAGAACTCGGTGAAAGGCACGATGGAGAAGAACCGCCCCGCCTCGAAGACGATGGAGAGCACGATGCCGACGGTGGTGAGCACCGCGACCGCCGAGCACGCGAACAGCGCCCACTCGACGAGACGCTCGTATTCGTTGCGTGCGCGCAGGTCAGGCCGGATCCGGGCCCGCACCCAGAGCAGCGCGAGGATGCCGACGCCGAGCGCGACGCCCGCCAAGGAGAACCCGGCGATGCGCTTGAGGCGCACGAACTCGGCCGCCGCGAGCCGCACGGGCTCCGTGACCGAGGACGCCGGCAGGCTGCCCGCGACCACGTTCCGCAGGTCGTTGAGCATCAGCGACATCTGCGCCGCGGGGATCGGCTGCTGGCCCTCGGCGAGCTGCGCCGTCACGAGACGGGTGAGGACGTTGTCCTGGAACGCCACCCACGCCACGAACACCGCGAGCGCCGGGATGGCGCACCACATCGCCGTCAAAAGGCCGTAGTGGCCGGGCAGGGAGTGGAGGTTGCGCACCTCGCGGTGGCCGCCGACCACGGCGATGGCGCGCGCCTTGCCGATCTGGAAGGCCAGCACCGCGAGCGCGACGATCAGCAACAGGACGATGGACGGGCTCAAGCGCGACTCCACGGGGGCGGCGGCCGACGGGAACGGGGTATTTTATCCGTTCCCGGGCCGCCACCGGGGCAGTCATGGAAATTTAATGGGCCGCAGGGTCAGTAAGTCCAGTTCAGGTCCACCTGCAAGCGGTCGTAGCCCCTGCCCTTGGCCGACGCCCCGGCGGGGACCGTGACGGCCGCCGGCACATCGAGATTGGTCTTGTTCATCATGTACAGCACGTTGAACCGCCAATTGCGCGACAACTGGTAGGCCACCCGGAAGGCGCTGCCGCCCCCGTCGGTGTTGCCCGCCGCGAAGTCCGAGTCGATCCATTGCGCGAACAGCGCGTCCTTCTCGACCCGTTGGTAGAGGTACCCGACCTCCCAGCTGCCCGGCAGGTTGGCGTTGGCTCGGCCATAGTTGAAGCCCACCGAGTACGCCGTATCGAGGCCCGCCGGGACGTTGGAGGACGGCGTCGTCGAGACCACGCCGGAGTCCGCCTTGAGGTTGCGCGCGACGTTGCCGAACACCAGCATCGGCTGCGGGCCGAGGTTGAACTGGTACTCGCCCAGCAGCTCCACGATGTCGTAGTCGTTCGCCAAGCAGGGCGAGACCACGCCCGCCGAGCTGTACACCGCACGGCGGCACACCGCCGCGTTGGTGGTCGTGGTGTTGCCGTAGGCGCCGAGACCGGACGCGCCGGCGCCCGCCCCCTGGAAGGGGTTGTAGCCCTGCACCGCGCCATGGTCGTAGTAGGAGAGCGCGAGCAGCTTGCGCGAGCCGTCCGAAGAGGCCGCGCGCCAGCCCGCCTGGGCGCCGATCATGGAGGAGTCGGCGAAGCTCGAACGCTCCGAGAGGCCCGCGTAGAACACGCTGCCGAAGAAGCCCGTCGCGCCCTGCTGCCAGGCGGCGGCGACGCCCTCGGGGTTCACGTCGTTGTCGAAGAAATACGACTGCACGCGCACCCAGGGGTACTTCATCTTGCCGGCCGTGACCTTCCAGGTGTCGGTCGGCGACCACTCGACGTAGGCGAGGTCGAGGTCGAGCGCCTTGCGGGCGTTCGCATCGGTCATCGTCTGGTTCGAGGAGCGCGCATCGCCGCCCTCGCCGCTCGCGAACTGGATCTCGACGCGGGTGTTGTCGTTCACCCGCGCCATCGCGCCGGCGCGCAGCCGGTAGCGGTTGCGGTTGCGGTCGACCGGGTTGAACTCCTGCTGGATGGTCTCGTTGCGCACCCGCAGGTCGCCCTTCCATTGCCAGCGCGCGAGCCAACCCGACGAGGCGCTCTCACCCACCGCGCGCGCCAGATTGTCCGAGCCGCGGTCCACCGACTCCTGCAGCTCGGTGTTGACGGTCTCCTGCGCGGTGCGCTGCTCGACCTGCGCGGCCTCGAGCTGCGCAAGCCGCTCCTGCAGCGCCTGCAGCTGCGCCTTGAGCGCGCCGAGTTCCTCGGCGGACACGGCGGCGGCCGGCGAAGACTTGGCGGGCGCCGCGGCGACCTTCTGGGCGGGCTCGGCGGCCTGCGCGAGGCAAGCCGTCCCCGTGGTCGCCGCGATCACCGCGACGACCCTGGCGAAACGATGGGTCATGTGGGCCTTCCTGTCCGGGTAGGACTCAGGGTGCGAAATTTTTGAGCGACTTCACATCCGCACGGGTGCGCGCGAGGTCCGACTTCGGCTGCGGCACGAGACCGCGGTCGGTGAGGTAGCCCTCCTCGCCCAGCGCCCTGTCGCTCACGTACTCGTTGACGAACTCCTGCAGGCCCGGGATCACGCCGATGTGCGCCTTCTTCACATAGATGAAGAGCGGACGCGAGGCGGGATACTTGCCCGAGGAGATCGTCTCGTAGGTCGGCTCGACGCCGTCGATCTTGGAGCCGCGCAGCTTGTCCATGTTCTCCTCGAGGAAGGAGAAGCCGAAGATGCCGACGGCGTTGCGGTTGGCCTCGATCTTCTGGACGATGAGGTTGTCGTTCTCACCGGCTTCGACGAAGGCGCCGTCCTCGCGCAGCGTGTGGCAGAGGCGCTTGAAGCGCTTCTCGTCCTGGCCGCGCAGCGTGTTGAGCCACGGGAAGGTGCGGCAGCCGGCTTCCATGTAGAGCTCGTTGAACGAGTCGCGCGTGCCCGAGGTCGGCGGCGGGCCGAGCACCTCGATCTTGGTCGCGGGCAGCGACTTGTCGATCTGGTTCCAGGTCTTGTAGGGGTTCGCGATCAGCGTCGTCGGGTTGGCCGGGTCCGGCACCTGCTTGGCGAGCGCCAGGTAGACCTGCTTGCGCGTCAGGTTCATCACCGGACCGCGCTTGCTCTCCGAGAGGGTCAGGCCGTCATAGCCGACGCGTACCTCGATGATGTCCCGCACGCCGTTCTTGCGGCAGCTGTCGAACTCCGAGGCGTTCATGCGGCGCGAGGCGTTCACCACATCCGGGTGCTGCGGGCCGACGCCGTTGCAGAACAGCTTGATGCCACCGCCCGTGCCCGTGCTCTCGACCTTCGGGGTCTTGAAGCGGCCCTGACGGCCGAACTTCTCGGCGACCGTGGTGGTGAAGGGATAGACGGTCGAGGAACCGACCACATTGACGAAATCGCGGGCGGCCTGGGCCGAGGCGGTGACCGGCAGGGCGGCGACGATCGCGGCGGCAGCGGTCAGGGCGAGGATTCGGGGGGTGCGGGACATCGTGGAACTCCTTCGTGGATTGGGAAAAAGATATGACGGATTGATTGCAGATTTATGACGGCTGTAACAATTCATCGGCGACTCGCGGAAAACCCTTGCGCGACGGGGGGTTGGCACTTATAAAGCCGCCATGTCGAAGACCCTGGACCTGACCTGCGACCTCATCGCGCGCCCCTCTGTGACACCCGAGGACCATGGCTGTCAGGCCCTGATGGCGAGCCGCTTGGCGGCCGTCGGCTTCCGCACCGAGACCCTGCAGTTCGGCAGCGTCACCAACCTCTGGGCGCGCCGCGGCGATGCCGGTCCCCTGCTCTGCTTCGCCGGCCACACCGATGTGGTGCCCTCCGGCCCCCTCGAGGAATGGCGCAGCGACCCCTTCGCGCCGGTCATCCGCGATGGCGTGCTGTACGGGCGCGGCGCCGCCGACATGAAAAGCGGCCTCGCCGCCATGGTCACCGCCGCCGAGGAGTTCGTCGGCGCGCATCCCGACCATCGCGGCTCCATCGCCTTCCTGATCACCAGCGACGAGGAAGGCCCCTCGGTCGACGGCACCAAGCGCGTGGTCGAAGTGCTGCGCGAACGGCGCGAGACGATCGACTGGTGCGTGGTGGGCGAACCTTCGAGCGACAAGGCCGTGGGCGACACCATCAAGATCGGCCGTCGCGGCTCGCTCTCGGGCAGGCTCACCGTGCACGGCGTGCAGGGTCATGTGGCCTATCCGCAGCTCGCCGAGAACCCGGTGCACACGCTCGCGCCGGCGCTCGCGGAGCTCACCGCGCGGGTCTGGGATGCCGGTGACGAGTTCTTCCAGCCGACCACCTTCCAGATCTCCAACCTCAACGCCGGCACCGGCGCGCCGAACGTCATCCCGGGCGAACTCAAGGCGCGCTTCAACCTGCGCTACTCGCCGGTGCAGACCGTCGAGGTGCTGAAGAGGACCGTCGAGGAGATCCTCACCCGCCACGGCGTGCGCTACACGCTCGAGTGGTATGTGTCGGGCGAACCGTTCTACACGCCGCCCGGCGACCTGTCGGCGGCGGCGGTCGAGGCCGCGCGCGCGATCAGCGGCGCGGCGCCCAAGCTCTCGACCGGCGGTGGCACTTCTGACGGCCGCTTCATCGCACCGCTCGGCGCACAGGTCATCGAGCTCGGCGTCACCAACGCGACCATCCACAAGGTCAACGAGTGCGTGCGCATCGAGGAGGTCGACCTGCTGCACCGCATGTACCGCGGCGTGCTGGAGCGTCTGCTCGCTTAGCCGACGAGCGCGAAGCTCGCCGACGCGAGCGACGCGCCGAGCAGCGCGCCCACCGCTACATCCGACGGATAGTGCAGGCCGAGCACCACGCGCGAGGCGGCGACCAGCAGCGCGAACGGCACCAGCAAGACCGCGAGCCAGGGCACATAGCCGACCGCGAGCACCGTGAACGCCACGGCGTGCAGCGTGTGGCCGGAGGGGAAGCTGTAACGGTCGAGCGGCGGCATGGCGCACTCGATGCCGATCAAGCCGATGAACGGCCGCTCCCTGACCAGCGTGCGCTTGAGGACCTTGTAGAGCGCGAGCCCCACTGCGCCCACCACGACCATGTGCAGCGCGGCGCGTGCGCCCTCGGCCCAGCCGAGCCACAGCGGCATGCTCGCCATCAGCGCATACCAGATGACGCCGTCGCCCAAACGGCTCACGGTCCGGAACAGCATCCGCAGCGCACGACGACGGGATGCGGCGTTGGCGATGAGACAGAGCCGGTGCTCGGCCCGGTCGGCGCGCATGAACAGCGCGCTCGCGCTCACGACGGCGCCACCTCGCGGCTCGGCGCGACATCCGACTCGATGACGCCCTCGTAGAGCCGGGCGAGACGCTCGGCCATGAGCCGCGACGACCAGCGCACGGCATCCTCGCGCGCCCGGTGCGAGAGCTCCTCGCGTCGCTGCGGGTCGCGCAGCACGCCGGCCACCGCCGCCGCGAACGCCGTCGTCTCCTCAGGGACGACGACCGCGCCGCCCGCGCCGCTCAGCACATCGACGGTGCCCATCACCGCCGTCGAGACGACCGGCGTGCCCTGGGCCATCGCCTCGATCAGCACGAGACCCTGCGTCTCGGTGCGCGAGGCGAACACGAAGGCGTCGGCCGCACGGTAGCAATCGAGCAGGCCGCGCGTGCGCTCGAGGTAGCCGATGAAGAGCACGTTGGACCCGAGGCCGAGCTTGGCGGTGAGCGCACGCAGATGCGCCTCGGCCGGACCCTCGCCCGCGATCACCAGCAGCACATCGGGGACCAGCCGCCGCAGCTCCACCAGCATCTGCAGCAGGAAATCGATGTTCTTCTCGTGCGCGACGCGACCGACGAAGGTCGCGACCGGACGCTGCGCCGGGATGCCGAACTGCGCGCGGAAGGCCGCGCCGTTGCCGGCGCCGAACGCCGTGGCCGGCAGGCCGGTGGGCAGCACCTCGATGGGGGTGCGCACGCCGTAATCGCGCAGGGCATCGGCCATCTGCCGCGAGGGCGATACCACCGCCTGCACCGCGTGGCACTGCGACACCGTCATGCGCCGCGCGAGCGCGCGCGTCAGCGGCGCCGGGATGCCGGGCACATAGTGATGCAGGTAGTGCTCGAAGTAGGTGTGGTAGGTCTCGACCACCGGGCAGCCGAGCCGCCGCGCGAGCTTCACGCCGGCGTAGTGGGCCACGAAGGGCGTCTGGATGTGGATCACATCGACATCGTCGGGCCGGAGCGACTCCGCCCACCGCATCAGCGGTCGCCACTTGAGCAGCCGGTCTTCGGGATCGCGCGGCACGCCGCGGGAGGGCAACCGGACCGTGTCCATCGGGTCCTCGCCGGTCGGCGAACCGGCAGCCGAAAGGTACTCGGGGGCGACCAGGGTGACCTTGTGGCCGAGGGCCTGCAGGTCGGAACGGAAGGTCTGGATCGACGTGGAGACGCCGTTCACCCGAGGGAAGAAGACATCCGACAACATCAATATCCGCATGGACTTACGATAAAGACTTCTTGTTACAGGTTGATTGCGGTCCGCTCATCTTCAACACGCCATCCAAGGCCTTCTGGGACCTCGCATCCCCGAGCACGGGCAGCATGCGACCGACGACCTGGCGCAGCACGCCGTCCGGCGAGAACCTGAATGTGGTCGCCGGAAGAAAGGGCCTGACCAGAGCAGACGACGCCTCGAGCGCGACCTCGATGTCCTCGCCGTGGAGGCGGCCCCGCGCGATGAACCCGATCGCCGTGCCGCGGTCCGCCAACAGATACTGGAACTCGAGCGAGCGCCCCGCCCGCAGCTCCGCCAAACGTGCTTGAAGGAACGAGACGAGTTCGGGACCCGCGAGCAGGGTGCCGCGCGCCGTGAGCCGCGCCGGTCCACGATCCGGTCGCGAGGCGTCGATGATGGTCACGACATCGCCGCGTCGCTCGGCACGCAGATCCTGTCCGACATTCGCCCTGCGCAAGCGATATCGCGTCCAACGCCCATCAGCGAGCTCGACCTCTTCGAGAGCCGCCAGACTTCCGTCCTGGTGGCGCCACTCGGTGGACAAGCGGTCAGCGCATCGTGAAGCGGTGACAAGGTAGCGCAGACCCTCGGCTCCGCCGCTGCGGATGACCGCCTCGCCTCGCCCACCTTCGAGGGCGGTCGAGGGCATCGCCACCGCAGATGCGGTGATGACGATCGCGAAGATGGACGCGACCATGGTCCGCATGATGTCGCCGCGGCGGCGCAAGCGGTTCAGGCCGCCAAGCCGACGGGCGCCGTCTGGCCCTCGATGACAGGGCGCCCCTGCATGCGCGACCAATCCCAGATCGACAGACGGCCGTTGCGGTCCTCGACGAGCGCCGTGCAGCTCTCCACCCAATCGCCGTCGTTGCAGTACAGCACGCCGTCGATGCGCGAGATCTCGGCGCGGTGGATGTGGCCGCAGACCACGCCGTCGGCACCGCGGCGCCGCGCTTCGCGCGCCACCGCCTGCTCGAAGCTCGAGATGTAGTTCACGGCGTTCTTGACCTTGTGCTTGAGATACCCGGCCAGCGACCAGTACTCGTAGCCGAAGGCGCGCCGCACCTTGTTGAAATACAGGTTCATGTCGAGCGAGAAGTCGTAGGCCCGGGAGCCGAGCGCCGCGAGCCAAGGGCTGCACTTGACCACGCTGTCGAACTCGTCGCCGTGCAGCACCAGCAGCCGCTCGCCCTGCGCGGTCTCGTGGATGCAGTCCTTCTGGATCTCGAGGTTGCCGAAGCCGAGACCGCCGAACTCGCGGAAATCCTCGTCGTGGTTGCCCGGCACATAGACCACGCGCGTCCCGTGCTTGGCCTTGCCGAGCAGCGTGCGCAGCACGTTGTTGTGCTCCTGCGGCCAGTAGAAGGTGCGGCGCAGCGCCCAGAAGTCGACGATGTCGCCGACGAGGTAGAGCGTGTCGCACTGGATGCTGCGGAGGAAGTCGAGGAGCGCCGCGGCGTTGCAGCCGCGCGTGCCGAGATGGATGTCGGAGATGAAGACCGCGCGGACCGGATGGATCGGAGATTGCGTCGCGACCAAAGGTGGGTACCCGCCTCGCCGAAGTTGGCGGGACTTTGTACCCGGCGCGTGAACGGCGCGTTTCGGCGCGGTGAAAGTTTTGCTACGAAGTCGTCGGCGCGCCGCTGCGCCGCGCGTTGGCCCAGACGCCGTAGGCGCCGAGCGCGACCACCGCCATCAACACCCAAGCGGGCATCGAGAGGCCGAGGAACGACCAGTCGATCTTCTGGCACTCGCCGGCGCCGAACAGCACCTTCTTGATGACCGTCATCAGCGGGAACACCTCGACCATGTAGTCGAGGCTCGCGCCGCAGG